>Ga0207761_1000171_pt1 | contig 21207 bp, 20 predicted proteins | sample LuqExpMetageno34_FD_187792 | JGI IMG/M metagenome (GOLD analysis project Ga0207761, IMG submission 187792) | Tropical forest soil microbial communities from Luquillo Experimental Forest, Puerto Rico - Sample 34 (SPAdes) | ecosystem: Environmental > Terrestrial > Soil > Tropical forest ... | reverse complement strand
ATTTACCCGGGCTGCGAAGCAAGAAAAAATCCAGCCTCAGGAGACGTTTTTCTCTTGACTCCTACCTTTATAGAACTTACCGGGAGCTACGTAAAAAAAGGCCCCCTTTGTCTACCTATTCATAGGTCGATCGCGGCGAGAATTTTGCAGTGTCCTTGTTGTCCGCCCACCACTGCTTCCACTGTTCTTTACTCTCCGCTGCGCCCGATGTATCCGGTGGAGACAGAACCAAGCTAACGAGAGCCCTCGCAATTGCTTCATCACGGTCGTACATGATGCCTGCAATGTGTTCTTTGTCGCCAGTGTAGTCCGGTCGGTCTCGTAGAAAATTGGGATTGTCAAATCCGCCGATGAGAACTGCAACGGAGCGCTTTCCACCGACAACGGCCAACTTCCTTGTCGCATCCTTAAATCGCAATGTGTCCAACTCACGGACGATTGCGTTGAACTGTACCTCGTCTCCCAGGATTGCTAAAGCTGTCTGGGCGTGTCCGCGCACCGTATCGAACCGGGCTGTCGGCTCCGATTTGTCGCCTACCGTGGCGAGATATGCCAGGATGGGCTCTGCGTCTTGGCCAGCCAAGGTCGCTAGGTCAACGATTGCGTCAGGAAATCCCCAATTCACCTTGCGCACAAGGCACTGCAGCCTTGGATCGCGAAAATCGTGTTTTTGAATGGCCCAGAGAACAGAACCTCGTTTGGACTCTTCCCACCAGTCTGCCCAGACTTTCACGTCTGCTTCAGGATCTCCAATTCTCGGCGGCGGATTTCGGATTGGAGTATCACAAAAACCAAGATCAACCTCGAGAGCATAGCAACCCAACTCATTGACGATTCCGAATCCGCTGGCGAGTCCGGGTCGCAATAATCCGACGTCTCCTTGCTTACTAGGATCACTTCGGGAGAACAAATCGTTTCGATGGGCATCGAGATAATCCATCAAGACACTCACGGACCAGTCGTTTCCAACCAGTGCGAGTTTTCTGACTGTCCAACCTTTCGATCTCGTTTTTGTCAAAGGCAAACTACCGTCAAGCTCACTGGCCAATTGTCGCATCGCCGCCGTGTCACCAAGCTTGGCCAGACTGACTTGCGCCGCGCCGGGAACTTCATCGGGAGGCATCCAAGTTCTGGAAACAGTGCGGAGCGCAGGTATCATGGCCTTGCCGCCGATGGCACTCGCCCTGTAAATCGTCGTGGAACTTACGGACGGTTGGGTTCCGGGGTTGTCAGCCAGAGATCGTCGATAACGGTTTCCCGCGTCCACTATCTGTCGGCTGAGCGCACGCGTATCAATGTTCCCAGCGGGACATGACTGACTACAAGTCGTTCTCGCGGCGAGCAGTCCCAGGAGACACAGCACCGTCCACCTGATCGTCCCTGCACGAGACACCGTCATTCACCGAGACTTGAGCATCACACTGCGAAGTTGAATCACACTCAATTATCACGTTTGATCGCTGCTGGCTGCCAGGCGCGGTGCTGTATAAACAACCTGTAGCTCCTGATTAACGCGCAAACCGTCCAAGTTCGTACTGGACAGACATCGGGGTTTGTTGAGAATGGGAACTGCGAATGAAAACGATACCCAAAGTGGTTCCTCCGCGCTCACGCGTGCGACTTGTGAAGGCCGACCGTCACACCCCTGCATGGCGCAAACATCTTGGTCGTCGATTCAGAATCGGCTATTACAGTCGGAAGGATGGTTTGGATTGTATTTGGCTCGTCAACGAGGATGGGAAGTACGAACAAACAACGGACCGCGAGTTCCTGCTTAGATACTTTGTAATTGAGCGGCTTTCTGGCGAGAAGAACTTCTATGGGGTCGGAAAGAGACGCCTCACCAAATTACGAACGAGTCGTATCCGGCGTCCAAGGTCCTTCCATGCGATTCCACCTCTTGCAGCAGCGGCTCCAAGGCTTCGCGCAATCCCATGCTTAATCCATTGGCCATTTCTCGACCGACTTGTTGGGTGTGACACTTTCGCAGCCGTTCGCCATACGACTTCACCAATCCTCGGGCAGCATTCACCAAAGCAGTTCGCGTGCTCACCAGTGCCGCTCGTGCGCGGATCTCCGTCAGGTGCAGCTGCGCCTGGGCGCTGCGATGCTTCACCGGGCTCAGCAGCTCGGGATCGATGCGCGCCAGCCGTGCCAGTGTTCGCGCATCTAGCCGATCATCTTTGCGCCGGCTCTTGGTGATCAAGCGTACCTGGGCGTGCCCCACGATCACTTCGTGCCCCAATGCGGTCAACAATCGGCTGACCCACGGAGAAAGTGTCCCCGTCTCCATGGCCATGCGACACTGCGGCATGCTACCGAATACTTGCTTCATGGCTTCCGGTGTGGTCGTTAGTTTGTGCTCCAGAACAATTTCTCCTGGCTCATTCAAAACGCAGTACGCACTGGAGCGAGCTCCCAGATCCAACCCAATGGTCAGCCGCCCCGCGAAAATGTTCTTCTCCCTCGTGCGCATAGTGCTAATCTTCTGCATTGCCGGTCTCCTTTTCTTTGTGCCTCGAGCACGCGAATATTGAGAGCGTATCGCATCCCGCGAGGAGACCGGCCTTCTCATCCCAATCTGATTAACGCCGAAACCGTACATTGAAGTATCAGACCCGGGAGTTACTCACAGTCCGTACCACTAATGACCGGCAACTGTTGAAAGAATTTGAGGTACTCCAGCGCTTAGCCCGTTCCAGAGAATTTGAACTCCAATAGCAAATAGGATGAACGCGGACAGCCTCATCAAAATGCTGGTTCCAGTCCTCCCCAGTCTGCGAACTAGACGGTCAGCTTTCCCGTAACAAATCTTTACCAGCACGCAAAGGAGGAACATTCCCATCAGAGCAGCAATGAAAAGGCGCGGGACGCCCCCGAACAATCCGGGACCACCTTCGTGCCTCAAATGGGCTCCCAATACAACAGAGACTGCGATGCATCCAGGTCCTACAGTAATGGGCAGCGTTAGAGGGAAAAAAGCATGCTCCAGCGCGTCATCTAACGTCGCAGAACCCTGACTCTCGCTCGAACTGCCGTCCTTCGCATTGAGTAAGTTCCAACCAGTTGCACCCAACACCAAGCCGCCCGCAATCTGGATCACGACGATACTGATTCCAAAAAAATTGAGGATGGGGGTGCCAAACAACAAGGAAACAGCAAGAATTGCGAAGGAATAGGTGGCAATTTTGCTCGACAGAACTCCTTGCACGGGCTGAGGGTAGTGCCGCGTCAGCGAAAGGAAAATCGGAGCGCAGCCAATTGGATTCACAAGCGGGAACAGAGTGGTGAACGCGACCATCAAAACTCTTGTGAAAGTAACGATTTGCGCCGACATTAAGCACCCTCCGTTATAGCAATGTGGACGTGACCGTGTCCGCGTCCGCGTGTTTTTTCGTACCGGGCCGACTGAAGCCTGGGTGAAGCAAAGTGAGGGAGTTCAATTAGTGGCGAGACGATAATACATATGACAGACGGCGTACAAGTCCCGATTAACGCGCTAACCTCCCATTGAGGTATCTCTAACAATGTTGTTGCCAGTGGCCTTGGTTGGATTTGCGCAATTTCGGGCAGACGGCAGATGCTCTGAAGATTGCCAAAGAATTCAGAGACTTGTCTTCGCGCGGCGCTTACGTCGACTTCTACTTCCCTGCGGGGATTTATGCGGGGATGGGCGACAAAGACGAGGCGTTCCGGCTACTTCAGAAAGGCTACGAACAGCACTCAGCTGGCATTTTGTATTTGGGTGTCGACGTGTTCTGGGATGGCATGCGTTCCGATCCCCGCTATGCTGACCTGCTGCGCCGAATTGGGCTGCCGCAGCCAGAGTGACTACCTGCATTTCTTCTGTGATTCTCTGCTTGTCAAACAGGGAGCCACGTGTAACGAAGCCCGCTGCGTGTCGAGATGACTCTGCGCTCATTCATCGGGCCAACGATAAGCGCACGGCGTGCTCAGTGTGTACTCTCCTGCTTGCTTTCGAATGACATCCGGGATGACGACAGAGGACGGCCGGTTCTTTGAGTGGATATGTTTCTAACTGTCTCATTCAATTACTTTTATTGCGGACATTTGGAGCAGCCGCTCGAGTGAGCCCACCTCAGTTCCGGTTAGTGGAGTTTTTTCGCTTGACATATTCCTATATCGGAATATAATCTCTCTATGGCTCGCGCTTCTACCACCTCCGATGCCTTCAACGCCGTGGCGGAGCCCCGGCGGCGCGAGATTCTCAGCTATCTCGCCACGCAGGAGCGCCCGGTCACCGACATCGTCGACGCCCTCGGCCTGGAGCAGCCTTCCGTCTCGAAGCACCTGCGCGTGCTGCGCGATGTCGGCCTGGTTCATGTGCGCCGGGACGGCCGCCAAAAGTTCTATCGAACGAATGCCGAGGCGATCCGCCCGCTTCACGAATGGTCGGAAACCTTTGCGCGCATGTGGCGTCATCAACTTGACCGCGTCAGTGAACGCGCCGAGCAGAATACTCTTAAAGACCATCAGCCAGCCGGGGTTGGACCAAAGGAGAAACCATGACTTCGCCACCAACCGCACTCGACAATCTGACTCTGAACATCACTCTGGAGACTCATGTTCGCGCTTCACTGGAAACCACCTTTGAGGCGCTCCTCGAGCAACTCGGGCCCTACAACGAAACGCCCGAGGGGCGTTCGCTCTCGATGAAGATCGAGCCTTGGCCCGGCGGCCGCTGGTACCGCGACCTGGGAGACAACAACGGCCATTTCTGGGCGCACGTACAGGCGATCAAGCGTCCGACACTGCTGGAATTCTGCGGCCCGCTGTTCGCTTCCTATCCGCTGGTTTCCAATTTGCAGTATCGCCTCACGGAAGAGGAAGGCGGCACGCTGATCACCTTTCGCCACACCGCACTGGGCTTCATCAAGGACGATGACCGCAAGGGTGTGGTCAACGGCTGGACTTACATGCTGGAGAGCGCCCGCGCGCGAGCGGAAGGCCAGAGTTGTAAGTCAACGAAGAAGTAGTTTGTTCGCGGAAGTAAGTGGGGAGGATCCGAAAATGTGCCCCTTTTGCATTTCGACCGCTGCAATCGTCGTCTCGAGCGCCACTTCGACAGGCGGGCTAGCCGCGCTGGCCGCAAAAATAGTTCCGCGCCTGCGCGCCAAAAAGTTTCGTAGCGAGGGGTCTGAACAAAGGAGAAAGAACAATGGCAACGAGCAAAGCACGACTCTCGAAAGTGGTTTCGCCGGCGGAATGGGCGGTGGCTCGCAAACAGCTGCTGGTCAAGGAGAAGGAGTTTAGCCGGCTGCGCGATGAGCTGAGCCGGCTGCGCCGCGAACTGCCGTGGGAAAAGATCGACAAGAATTACGTGTTTGATGGACCGGCCGGAAAAGAGAAGCTTGCCGATCTGTTCCGCGGGAAAAGCCAGCTCATCATTTATCACTTCATGTTCGGCCCGGACTGGCAGGAAGGCTGTCCAAGTTGCTCTTACGTGATGGACCACGTGGACGGCTCTCTCGTGCATCTCGCTCAGCGCGATGTGGCCTTCGCGGCCATCTCACACGCTCCTATCGCGAAACTTGAAGCTTTCCGGAAGCGCATGGGCTGGAAGTTCCACTGGGTCTCGTCCCACGACACGGACTTCAACTTCGACTATCACGTCTCCTTCACTAAGGAGGAGAAAGAAAAAGGCAAGGGCAAGGTCGAATACAACTACGAAGTCGCGGAATTCCCGAGCATGGAAGCTCCGGGCATCAGCGTCTTCTACAAGGACCAGGACGGGCAAATCTTCCACACCTACTCAACCTTCGCTCGCGGCCTCGACATTCTTGTTGGCACCTATAATCACCTCGACCTCACACCGAAGGGGCGGGACGAAGACTCTTTGCCGTTTACCATGGCCTGGTTGCGGCATCACGATCGCTACGAAACGGGTCAGTTGGCGGACGCCTCCAATCCCTACTGGCCAGAAAACGCTGCGCCGCAAAGTTAAGCACTCGGATTGGAGGGGGCGCCGGACTCCTGTGCCCTAGCTTGACGACTACATGCGATCCGGGGAGTCGCTCACAGCGCGATCCAGCCAGCCCGTATGAAATAGAGCGACGCGAGACCGACCACGATCCACAGCAGAATTCCTTGGGTCAGCGGGCGCCACCCCATTTGGCGCAGCGTCTCCGCGGAGATACCGCCGCCGATCAAAAACAAAGTGGCGGTCAGGCCCAAACGTCCGAGCCGGAAGCCAAGTGGCGCGTAGCTCGATATTCGGGTGACATAGGTGTTGGCTACCGCAGCCAGGCAGAAGAACAAGATGAACCACGGAAATTGCAGCTTCGAACGCTTCCCTTTCGACGCGGCAGTCGCCAACGCAAGCGGAATAATCCAAAGAGCTCGCGCGAGTTTCACTGTCGTTCCCACGACGAGCGCTTCTCCTCCATATCGCGATGCGGCTCCCACCACCGAGCTGGTGTCATGAATTGCCAGCGCCGCCCACAATCCGAACTGTGTTTGTGTCAGCCCGAGTGAATGTCCAATCGGCGGAAAAATCAGCAGCGCCACGGAGTTCAGCACAAAGACAGTTCCCAGCGAGATTGCCATTTCCGCGTCGTTGGCCTGAAGAATCGGAGCTATTGCGGCAATCGCACTGCCTCCGCAAATCGCCGTTCCGCTGGTAATCAGGTAGGAGGGGTTCTGCTGAATCCGGAGGAGCCGCCCTATCGCAAGCCCGACGGTAATCGCGAACGCGATTCCCAAGGCAGTGTAGGCAAATCCGCTGCGACCCACCTTGACGATCTCGTGGAGATTCATTCCGAAGCCCAGCGCCACGACCGATATCTGCAGGAGGAAGCGCGCCGCGGTTGCGCTGCTGTTCGGCAAGGGGTTATGCAGAAACAATGCGAAGAGAATGCCGATTGTCAGTGCAAGTGGCGGCGAAACAATGCCGGAAAAGCAGGACAAAAAAATTAGAATGAAGAAGACTTTCCTTGCTTGAAGCATGAACCGCAAACAATATCAGGCTTTCGCATCAAAGACGAACCCACTCACGTTGGCCACACGGCACCGGCAGACAACGGATTGACACCCAGCGCCTCGTTGTATAACTTGCCCGTCATGCCGAAAAAGAAAGCTACTGCACTTGCATCACACGATGCTCCCGGTCGAGTTTGTATTGAACGCGCCGGCGATGTCTTGTCCTTCACCTTAGACCATTCCGCTCGCGGCAATGAAGTAACCGGCGCGATGTTCGACGCCATGCTTGCCGAACTTCGCTCCGAGAGCTCCGCGCCTCGCGCGAGAGTCTTGCGCATTCGCGCAAACGGCAAGGTTTTTTGCACGGGACGCGAGCGCGCCGGCCGTGATCTAGTGTCCATTCGCATGGAATCGGAGCGCATTCTCGAGTTCAAACGGTCGCTGCGCTTGTCACCGCTGATCAGCCTTGCGGAAGTTCAGGGAGACGCCCTCGGCTTCGGCTTCGGCCTTGCCATTGTCTGCGATTTTGCGCTGGTGTCGCAGCGAGCCGCGCTGGGATTTCCCGAGATGCGTCATGGCTTGGCGCCATCCGCGATCATGTCCTACCTCGGCGAATATGCGTTGCCTCGGCATACGTTCCCGCTGGTATTGTTTGGAGAGACCATCACGCCCAAGCGCGCCCTGGAAATCGGGCTGATCTCGCAGGTTTGCCCTCACGGCCGCCTGACGAAGGAACTGGACAAGCTCATCAAGCGGATTCTGCAGCTCGATCCGGCCGCGACGCGCCGTTGCAAGCAGTTTTTCGTCAACGCACAACAGAACTCTTTCGACGAAAACGTCCGCCTTGCCGCGGAAGCCCTCACCGCGGGCAGCATGGCCGCCCTCGCAAAGCAGAGATGAACCTTTGATGATGGTTAACGCCGCCGGCCGACTCGACCGCCTCCCCATCTCGTCATTCCACCGCCGCATCATGCTGCTCATCGGCACCGGAATGTTTTTCGACGGTTTCGATATCTACGTCGCCGCAACAGTTCTGGGCGCCACGCTCCAAAGCGGCTTTTCCACGATGGCGCAAAATGCTCAATTCATGTCGCTCACTTTCGTGGGAATGATGCTCGGTTCGTTCCTCACGGGATTTCTCGGCGACCGCTACGGCCGCCGCTTCACCTACCAGGCTAATCTGGCCATCTTCGGCGTTACGTGCATAGCATCAGCCTTCGCCCCCTCCATGCGGATCCTCACCTGGCTGCGGTTCGTCATGGGCATCGGGCTCGGCGCTGAAAATGTCGTCGGCTATTCGACGCTCACCGAATTCGTTCCGCCGCAAGCGCGGGGCCGGTGGCTCGGGATGCTGAATCTGATTGTCGTCAGCGGCCTGCCGGCTGCCGCACTTCTCGGGCGGTTCATCATTCCTCATTTTGGCTGGCGCGTCATGTTCGCGCTCGGTGGACTCGGCGCGCTCGTCGTGTGGTATCTGCGCAAGGCCCTGCCCGAATCGCCGCGCTGGCTGGAATCCATCGGCCGCACGCAAGAAGCTGAAGTTCTTCTGCAATCGATCGAACACGAAGTTGCGGAAAAACATGGTCCGCTCCCAGCACCAGCCTCAGCTTCGGGCGCTAGCCGGACTTGGAACTTCGCGTCCCTCTTCCAGGGTGCTCTTTTGCCCCGCATGTTCGTGGGCATCACCACGCTCATTGTCATGAACACGCTGATCTTCGGTTTTGTCACCTGGCTCCCGACGTTTTTCGTGCAAGAGGGACTTGGAATCGCGCGCTCGTTCAACTACACGCTCGTGATGTCGCTCGGCGCTCCCATTGGCTCGGCGATTGGCGCGCTCACCGCCGATTTCTGGGGACGCAGATCCACCATCGTCGCGGCTTCCTCCGCCTCGATCCTGGTGGGCGGCATCTATCCATTTGTTAAGTCACCGCACGAACTTATGCTGGTCGGTTTCCTGCTGATGATTGCGATTTACATCCTCGTCTCGCTCCTGTTCGCGATCTATATACCCGAGCTATTTCCCACTGAAGTGCGCCTGCGCGCCGCAGGCATCTGCAATATGTTCGGGCGCGGCGCAACCATCGTCACACCCTTCGTGGCCGTGGCCCTTTACAGCGCCTACGGCATCGGCGGCGTCCTGAGCCTGATGCTAGTTTTGCTGGCGGTCCAGATCGTGGTGGTGCTTCTGTTCGGAGTCGAGCCGAAGATGCGCCGCCTCGAAGACCTCCAAGAAACATCGAAATGAGCAATCGGGATAGGTTGCGCACGGTTCTGCCAGAAGATAGAGTGCTTCCATCACTTATGAAAAACACTTTGGGTCTGGCTCTGGCTTTCGCAGCTCTGGTGTTTCCATCGGCGGCAGTGGCCCAAGGCGGGAAGCCTTCCGCCTGGTCCGGTGTGATCGTCTACAGCAGTTGCAATGCCGACGAAGCATTCAACGAGTCGCCAGAATGCTTTAAAGAAGCCCCTGGGGCGAGTCTCGCTCTTTACGACGACACCAATCGGGTGATGTATAGCCTCGACCCGCAGGACAAAATCGCTGCACACCTCGGCGAAGTCGTCACCATCCGCGGCACGCTGGACGAAGATACCATCCATGTCGCAAAACTCGAACCACTCTCTGTCGGTTTGGCTGTCGGGCAAAAAGCTCCTTCGTTTTCTTTGCCAGATCAGTTCGGCAATGTGCAAACCCTCGACTCGTTAAAAGGCAAGAACGGCACGGTCCTTCTGTTCTTCCGCTCCGCCGACTGGTGACCATTCTGTAAGGGGCAGCTGGTCCAGCTGCAAAGCGCAATGCCGCGATTCGCGCAACAGGGCATCAAGTTCGCCGCCATCAGTTACGACTCCAAAGAGATCCTCAAGTTCTTCGGCGATCGCTACAAAATCGACTATCCGATGCTCGGCGACCCCGATTCCAGAGTCATCCGCGCATACGGCGTCCTGAACGAAGAAGCCACTGGGATGCAAAAGGGTTTTGCCCGGCCCGGTTACTTCTTCATCGACTCAAATGGAATCATCCGCGAAAAGTTCTTTGAGGCCAGATATCGCGAGCGCCTGACCGGCAACAGCATCATCGCCAAACTTTTCCCCGAGCTCGGGCAAGAAGTCACTGATACCGTCGATGCGCCACACTTGCAGGTTGCGTTCGAACAGTCCGACAAGACCGGTTTTCCCGGGACACACCTGACCGTTTCGGCCGCCGTTCGTCTGCCTGCTGACGTGCACGTGTACGCTCCCGGCACCCAAGGCTACAAGCCCATCAAGCTCGTTCTCGATCCGCTGCCGGAACTCGAGTTGAAACCACCAGCCTATCCGCCATCGCAGACTCTCTATCTTGCGGCGATCAAGGAACGCGTGCCGGTGTTCGAGGGCAACTTCCGCATCAGCCAGGATGTGAAGATCAGTTCGTCGGCGCAGTTTTGGGGCTCAATCGGCAAAGACGGAAAAATCTTAACGATTACGGGGAAGTTGGAATACCAGGCGTGCGACAAAACGATGTGCTATCTGTCAACGTCCGTGCCCGTGAAATGGCAAGTCCAGGTGTTTCCCCTGGACCGCGTGCGCGCGCCCGTTGACATCCGTCACAAGTAGTTCATCCAGCCAGATGCCGCTCCGGCAGCAGCGGCAAGTCCCGCAGCCGGATGTTCATCGCATCAAAGAACGCGTTGCCAATCGCGGGAGCCACCGCCATAATCGGCGTCTCTCCTGCCCCGGCGGAAGGAATGTCTTTGCGGTCGAGCAATACGGTTTCGATCTGGGGCACGTCGCGGAAACGCGGCACGCGATAGCTGGAGAAATGGTCGTTGGTAATTTTTCCGTTCTCAAACTGAATGGCTTCGAACAGCGCGCCCCCCAAACCTTGAATCATCGCGCCCACGACCTGATTCCGCAGGCCGTCGGGATTCACAATCGCGCCGCACTCGAACGCTTCGACCAGCTTCACGACCTGGAACGTGCCACTTCTCGGGTTCGCCAAAACTTCCGCGCACGTGGCCACGTAGCTCCCTTTTTCAAATCCAGCCGCAATTCCGAAGCCCTGGCCCTCGCTAGTTTTCTTGCGCGGCCAACCGAACTTCTCTGCGGCACCTTGCAACACGGCCTTCATTCGCGCATCGGTCAGATTGTTCAACCGGAATTGCAATGGATCGGTTCCCGCCGCATGTGCGAGTTCATCCATGTGCGTCTCGCGCGCAAAATGATTCGCGGTTGCCGCCAGCCCGCGGTACGACCCGCTACGCAGCACCAGTGGCACCGAATGATATTCGGTGTATTGGTCCACGGCGTACGGGCTCTCGATCGCCGACATTCCGGAGTGATAGTTGTGGAACTCCCAAGCCGTCAGCTTCCCGTCCGCCGAAATTCCACTTTTCACCTCAATCACGCCGGCAGGGCGGAAATACGCCCAGGTGAACTCCTCCTGCCGAGTCCATACCACCTGCACCGGCCGCCCTTCCGCTGCTCGCGCCAGCCGCGCTGCTTCGAGACCTGCGTCGCTCGTGTGCTTGCCGCCATAGGCAGAACCCGTGTCCGGCACCATGACGTGCACATCCTTTTCGGAGAGATGGAAAGTGGCCGCCAGATCATCTCGCACCGCAAACGGCCTTTGCGTTCCCAGCCACACCGTGAGTTTCCCGTTCGTCCACTGCGCCACGGCCGCGCGCGGTTCGAGTGGAGCATGCGCGATATAAGCCACGTTATACGTAGCATTGAGTTTGTGGCTCGCCGCCGCAAGGCCATCCTCGATGGAGCCTTGTTTCTGCCGGAACCGTTCTTCACTCGAGGGATTCGCGTTCTTCTTCAGATACGCGAAAATCTCTTTGTCGGAAATCTGCGGCGCTTCTTTCCACTTCACCTGCAGCGCGTCCAGGGCGAGCTGTGCCGAAGCAGCTGTGGGAGCCGCAGCGCCGATGAAATCGCCATCGCGCACCAGCACGACGTCTTTCATTGTCTTCGCGGCCGAATCGTCGTAAGAAACTACCGTCGCGCCATACGATGGTGGCCGCAGGACCGTTCCATGCAGCATTCCTTGCGGGCGCAAATCTGTTGAATATTGGTGCTTCCCGGTAACAAATGCTCGCCCGTCGACCTTCTCCATCGGCGCGCCGGCAATCTTCCATTCCTGCGGCGGTGTGATCTTTTCGTCTGACGGAATACGCCCGACCCACAAATCCTCTTTCACCAGTTCTGTATACGCGATCGAGCGGCTCGACCCGGCCTGGATGATTTTGCCGTCGGCAGCAACCAACTTCTCCGCAGGGACGTTCCACTGCTTCGCGGCTTTCTCCAGCAGATAATTCCGCGCCGCCGCCGCCACTTTTCGCAATTGAGGCGTCATCGTGGGCGTCGACCGGCTTCCGAAGGTCCCCATGTCAAACGGGCTCAGCGCCGTGTCTCCCATCACCATGCGCACGCGTTCGAACGGCACCTTCAATTCATCGGCGATCGTTTGTGCCAGCGATGTGCGGACGTTTTGCCCGATTTCGACTTTGCCGACGAATCCCGTCACCGATCCGTCTTCCCCGATGTGCAGCCACCCGCCAATTTCCTTCGGCAATTCTTCGTTATGGAATCCCCGCCCGCCGGGTGCGGTTTCCTGTGCTAACGCGTCTTTGGCGACCGCAAATACCGCGAGGCCTGCGCCCAGCAATTTGAAAAAATCGCGCCGCTCCAGTGCGAACTGGTGCATCGGCAACGCGTGGAATTCATACCGTTCCGGCTCAAACGCGATCAGCTTATTGGTCTCGCTCATCGCGCCTGCTCCTGCATCTTCTTCGCCGCCAGGTGCACCGCTTCGATAATTCGCGGGTGCGTGCCGCACCGGCAAATATTTCCTTGCAGCGATTGCACAATCTGTTCATCACTCGGGTCCGGCGTCACGCGCAACAAAGAAACGCTGCTCATGATCATCCCGGAGGTGCAATAGGCGCACTGAAACGCGCCCGCATCCAGAAAGGCCTGCTGCACCGGGTGCAAGGCGCCGTTCTTTTCCAGGCCTTCGATCGTCGTGATGGGTTTCCCTGCTGCGGCACTCAGCGGAATTTGGCAGCTCCGTCGCGCCGTCCCCGCGATCAGCACCGTGCATGCGCCGCACATGCCCTCGCCGCAACCGTACTTCGTCCCGGTCAACCCGAGCTCTTCGCGCAGAACATACAACAGCGGCGTGTCGGGAGGATATTCAGCGGAGTAGGTCTTACCGTTGATTTCAATTTCGATTCCCTTTGGCATACTGCTTCCCTTTGCAAGCTCACCCTTCAGTGTTTATGACAGGTCTCGCAGGCAATCTTGGCGTGATTCAACTCGTGGCAGTGCAGGCAAGCATACATGGTCACCACGCTGGTCACTTCCGAAACCTGCTCCATTTGCCGAACTTGTCCGTGGCACGTCTCGCATTTTACTCCTGCGCTGAGATGAGCGCGATGGCTCCATTCAACACCCGGTAAAACCTGGTAGACGCGCACCCACGGAATCTCCTGCTTGGCATTCGCGAACTCCGCCAGTTTCTGTATGGCCGGTTTTTCTTTCGCGATGGTCACATGACATTGCATGCATTTCTCAGCTCCCGGAATCGTCATCAACTTCCCGGGCTCCGGATTCGTGTGGCATTCCTTGCATTCGAGTCCCAACGCCAGGTGCTGCTTGTGACTGTACGGTAAGGGCTGCTCCGGCGCGGGATGCGGGCTCGGGTTATCCGGCACCATCGGCTTCGCAATCGCACGCACGGGCGCCGTTTTCTGCGCGAACCCGGCCGCGCCCGCAAAGCTCATCCAGACCGCCATCCCGACAGCGCTCCAAGCGACGTGCCACTTCTTCTCCATCGCCAAGCCTCCGCTACGCCTTTTTGCCGACTACTTCCTCAATGCTGGTCCCAAAGTCTTTGAACATTACCGTCGCGGCGTTGCGTCCCGGTCCGCCCGTGACGGAGCCGCCCGGATGCGTGGTCGCGCCAGTCTGATACAAGCCCTTGATGGGCATGCGGTGTTGCGCCCAGCCCGGCATCGGGCGAAGGGCTCCAGTTTGGGACGCGCTCTGTGCGCCTGCGTGCGCGCTGCCGTGCCAGAAATGCGGATTCATGCGCTCCAGGTCGAGCGGGCTCTCCACAAACCGCGCCAGAATCTTGTCGTCCGTCAGGTTCGGCGCGAACTTCCGCAAATATTTCAGGTTCGCGTCCGAAACATCGTTCTTGATCTTGTCCCAGTACTCCGGCCCTTCTTTCAACATGTATGGTTGCCAGCCAAGCACCTTCAGTGTGTGCTTTCCGGCGGGCGTTCGCGTGGCATCGGCTACGCTGCAACAAATTACTTGCAGCGGTGGCTCTTCCAGATTCACAACGCCGCGCGCGTCGTCGAATCCGAATCGCAACGCCCTGTACGGCGACGCCAGAATCCCTGCTTCCACTGGCGAAAGCACTCCACCCTGCACTTTAAACATGGGCGGTTCCGACGTGGCATAGTGCGTCACGAACATTGCGTTTTCCGCCTGCCACGTGTCCACACCAAAAATGAAATCTTCGCCCCACATCTCTTTCGGCGCCATATCTACCAGGTGTTTGATGTGGATGGTCGAGACCACCGCTTTTTCTGCACGATAAGTACTTCCATCCACGCACTCCACACCCTCACATTTGCCATTTTCGACGATCAGCTGCTTGACCCACTTGTTCGTCAGGATGGTTCCGCCATGCGCCTCGACGTATTTGGCCAGTGCAACGGTCAGCGCACCCGAGCCGCCCTTCGGCAAGGGCCGGCCCGAATGTTGTTGCCGTGGCGCGCCATATGCGAGACGGCCAGTGACCGGGGAGTCCGGAGGCTCGGCCGCCAGATGCGCCATGTACAGCATGAACGTGCGGCAGTGGTCGTCTTCAAACGTATCTTGCACGATGTCCCATGCCGACATCGCCAGCCGCCGCTGCCAAAGCTTTCCTTTCGGCACGCCTGCCAGTTGATCGTTCAACGGTTTCCCGAAGCCGATGGGCGTAAAACTTGCCCCGGTGAAGATATTGCGCACCGCGTCGAACTCCGCCAGCATCTTTCGATACGCCGCCGCATCCTTCTTGGAGAACTTGGCAAACTCGTCGCAAGTGCGATCCAGGTCGCGCCACTGCGTCAGATAGGTCCCATCGGCGAACGGTACATGAAAGACCGGATCGGGCGTGATGTATTCGAGCCCGTAGTCGCCTAGCTTCAATTCATCATTCTTGATCAGAGGATTGTCTTGCAGGAACGTATGTGCCGTAGAACAGCAATCGTCGTGGAACCCCTTCAGGGTCAGCTCCGCCGTCTTCACCCCGCCGCCAATTTTCGGCCGCCCTTCCAACACTATGCAGCGATAGCCGGCTTTTGCCATGTACGCCGCGGTGATCAAGCTGTTGTGCCCACCTCCGGCAACCACGATGTCGTAACGATCGCTTGTCGCGGCCACCATCTTCGTCAACGCCAGATGCTGCGCCGCCAGCGGAGCGATCGCCGCTCCCTTGACGAATCTTCGCCGCGTGATTTTGCTCATCGCCTTCCCCTCACGCCTTTTTGTTTACCACTTCGTCGATGCTTCGCCCAAAATCCTTCAGCATCACGGTCGCCGCATTGCGCCCGGGCCCGCCAGACACTGACGCCCCCGGATACGTTGTGGCGCCCGTCTGGTACAGCCCTGCAATCGGCATGCGATGTTGCGCCCAGCCCGGCATAGGCCGCAACGCCCCCGATTGCGCCGGGTTCTGCGCTCCGCCGTGACAGGTGCCATGCCAGTTATGCGCGTTCATGCGCTCCAGGTCCAACGGACTCTCCACAATCCGCGCCAGGATTTTGTCGTCGGTCAGGTTCGGCGCGAACTTTCGCAGGTACTTGAGATTCGCATCCGACACTTGATCCTTGATCTTGTCCCAGTGTTCCGGTCCTTCCTTCAAGTCGTACGGCTGGTTGCCGATCACCTTGATCGTGTGCATCCCCTCGGGAGCGCGCGAGGGATCCGCTACCGTACTGCACACAATCAGCAGTGGCGGCTCATCGACATTCACCGCCCGCATCGCAAAGTCGTACCCCACGCGTAAGCCTCGCTCCGACGTCGCCATGGTGCCCGACGCTACAGACGTTAGCGTTCCGCCTGCAACGGGAAAAATCGGCGGCTCCTTCGACGCGTAGTGCGTCACGAACAACGTGATGCCCGCCTTCCAAGTCTCCACACCTTCGATGAAATCCTCGCCGAAGGCTTCTTTCGGGGCCATGTCGACCAGGTGCTTGATGTGAATCGTCGACAAGACCGCTTTGCCCGCCCGATAGGAGTTCCCGTCAGTGCATTCGACTCCGACGCATTTTCCGTTCTCGACGATCAATCGCTCCACTGTCTTATGCGTCACAATCGTCCCGCCATGCCCTTCGATCAACTTCGCAAGCGCTTGCGTGAGCGCGCCTGAGCCGCCTCTCGGCGTCGTCCAGCTCCACTTCTGTCGTCCCGCACAAATCGCATACGCCAATCTTCCGGTGGCGGCGGCTTCCGGAGGCTCCACCGTCTGATACGCCATCCACACCATAAACGCGCGGCAGTGCTCGTCCTCAAAATTCTCTTTAATGATTTCCCACGCCGACATTCCCAGCCGCCGCTGCCACTGTTTCCCCTTGGGGTGTTCGGCCAGCCGTTCGTTCAGCGATTTGCCGAAGCCGACGGGAGTGTACGCCGTTTCCGCGAAGAGCGGCTTCATCTCCTCGTAGTCGGTCATCATGCGGCGATACGCATCCGCATCCTTCTTCGAGAATTTCGCGAACTCCGCGCACGTGCGCTCCATGTCGCGCCACTGCGTGATGTACGCGCCGTCAGGAAAAGGAATGTGCACGACCGGATCAGGGAAAAGATACTCGAGGCCATATTGCCCGAGCCCCAACTCGTCATTACGAAGCGTGGGACTGTCCTGGATCAAAACGTGCGCCGAGGAACAAACGTCGTGCCTGAACCCGCGCAGCGTCAGTTGCGTCGTCTTTACACCGCCTCCCACGATCGGGCGGCTCTCGAGAACAAGGCACCGATATCCGGCCTTCGACAGGTAGGCCGCTGCGATCAAACTGTTATGTCCGGCTCCCGCGACGACAATGTCGAATTCGTCAGCCAAGTCCGCACTCGCCTTATCGAAGAACAACTACTCAACGGTAGAAGAAATGAGCTCCAAGTCGCGAAAGGTAGGACCACTGTGCCACTGGCTGCGCGGTGCCGTCAAGTGTTTTTTGATTGTAAGCCATTCATAAATATGGTAATTGAGTGGCGTTCGTGCTGCGGTGTGATGGTAATACCAGTTAACCTCACCGAAGGCACCGGAGGCCGCCGATGACTTCTAGCTCGCTTGCAAAGCCGCTCTTTCTCTTGGTCGCTTCTTTCCTTATTTGCTTGGTCAGGCCAATATTTCCTTCCCCTGCACCGCCCTCGACGGCAACCGACGCGGACAGGTCTTTCCTTTCCTCGGTTGCCGCGGTAGACAGCCATTCCGCCGATTCCTTGCTCGATAACGATTTCACATGGACTGACCGCTCTGGCAAGACCCGCCCTAAATCAGAAGTTCTGGCAATGCTTTCCGAGTTCTCCAGGGATCCAGATAGCGACGTCGTCGTTTCCGAGCACGGTCAGGTCGTGCTCATTCGCGGCGCTCACCGGTTGCCTTCACAGAATGCCGCCGTCCGATTTGCTCGCGTTTGGGTGCAGCGTCCTTCAGGATGGAAACTCCTGATCTATCAGGAAACCACGAAGGCGGAAAAGACTCCGGAAAAGCGCGCCGGTTTTGGATCTCCGAGTGGTGGTGCTCCCGTCAAGTGTGAGAACCCGTGCAAAACGGTCCCCTACAAACCGGATGGCGCTGCCGAGACAGAAATCGTTTCCATGTGGCAGGCCGTCGAGCGCACTGTTCTGACGAATGATGTCGACGCGTGGATTCCCAACTTCACCGACGATTTCCTCTTTGTCACTCCCGACGGCGGCGACCCGCTGAACAAAGCTGATCGCGTAGCCATGATCCGGGAACTCAAGCGCACCAATACAACGTTGATTCCCGCGGAAGTTGCTTCGATGCAAGTGTGGGCCTTCGGTAGTTCGGCGGTGATGCGCTCGGAGCATAAGCCGCTTCACGGCCGGACTCTGCACGTAACGCGCATCTTCGTAAAAGATTCCGGCCACTGGCAGATCGCCTTCGGCCAGCAGACAGCAATGGAAGGCTCCGGACCGGGCGCTTAGCTCTTCTTTTGGACTGCTTCCTCGAGGCTGGACCCAAAGTCCTTCAACATCACCGCGGCGGCGTTTCGTCCGGGACCACCGGTTACCGACCCTCCCGGGTGCGTGGTCGCTCCCGTTTGATACAGCCCCGCAATCGGCATGCGATGCTGCGCGTATCCCGGCATTGGCCGCAGCGCTCCCGATTGCGCCACGTTTGATCCACCAGCGTGACAACTTCCGTGCCAGTTATGCGGATTCATCCGTTCCAAATCAAGGGGGCTCTCGATGACTCGCGCCAGAATTTTATCTTCGGTCAGATTCGGCGAGAACTTCCGCACGAACTCCAGGTTTGCGTCCGACACCTGCCGCTTGATGGCGTCCCAGTGCTTCGGTCCTTCCTTCAACTGGTACGGCTGGTAGGCCACAACTTTGATGGTGTGCATCCCTTCCGGCGCGCGCGTCGGATCGGCCAGGCTGCAGCAGATCACGTGCACCGAGGGGTTCTTCGTGTTCACCGCACCGCGCGCGTAGTCGTAACTCATTTCGAGCGCCCGCTCCGAGCTGACCATCGTCCCCGAATGCACCGGCGAGAGCGTGCCACCATCCACTTTGTATACGGGAGGCTCCGTGGTCGCGTAGTTCGTAGCGAATAGTGTCAGTCCCGCTTTCCACGTTGCCACGCCATCCAGAAAATCCTCGCCCCACAACTCCGTTGGAGCCATGTCCACCAACTGCTTGATGTGGATCGTCGAAAGCACTGCTTTCGTTCCGCGGTACGAACTCCCATCCGTGCATTCCACGCCCACGCATTTCCCACCCTCGACAATCAGCCGGGCAACCCACTTGTTCGGCACAATTGTTCCGCCATGCGCTTCAATCAGCCGCGAAAGCGCCAGCGTCAATGCGCCCGAGCCGCCTTTTGGCAAAGGGCGGCTTTCGCGCTGCTGGTTCAACGGAATGTACGCCGCGCGCGCCGAACCGGGATCGAGAATTGGCTGCAATCCGTAAGGGCACCCCAGCAGGAAGGCCCGGCAATGATCGTCCTCGAAGGTCTCGCTGATGATGTCCCACACGGACATGGCCAGCCGCCGCTGCCACTGTTTCCCCTGCGGATGCTCTGCGAGCCGGTCGTTCAACGGCTTGCCGAATCCGATCGGCGTGTACGCCACCGCCGTCAAGATCGGCTTCACGGATTCATACTCGGTGACCATCCGCCGGTACGCCTCGCCGTCTTTCTTTGAGAATTTCGCGAATTCCGCACAGGTGCGGTCCAGATCACGCCACTGGGTCAGATGACTTCCATCGGGAAACGGCATGTGAAAAACAGGATCGGGATAGATGTACTCCAGCCCGTATTTCCCAAGCTGCAATTCATCGTTCTGGATGATCGGGCTGCCGTGGATTCCGTTGTGCGCTGAGGAACAGGTGTCGTGGATGAATCCCTTCAACGTCAGTTCCGCTGACTTTACGCCGCCGCCGACAATCGGCCGCCCCTCCAACACCAGGCACCGGTAACCGGCTTTCGCCAGGTACGCCGTGGCCACCAGGCTGTTGTGCCCCGCACCCGCGACCACAATTTCAAACTGTTCCGCCATCCCCGCATCCGCTCGTCGGCAACTGAATCAACTCAACGCTTTCTTCAACGATTCACCGGTGACTTCGCGTTCCCACCGCGCAATCACCACGGTTGCCACGCCGTTCCCAATCATGTTTACCGTCGCGCGGCACATGCTCATGAAACGATCGATCCCCAGAATCAATGCCATCCCCGCCACCGGAATTGTCGGAATCACCTGCAGCGTCGCTACCAGTGCGATGAATGACGCACCCTGTACGCCGCTCGCACCCTTGGACGTGAGAATCGCCACGGCCAAGATCGTCAACTGCTGCATCAGCGTCAGATGAATATTCGTCGCCTGCGCCACAAACAGCGCCGCCACGGTCATGTAAATTCCCGTGCCGTCTGTGTTGAACGAATATCCCGTAGGCACGATCAGCCCCACGAGCCCTTTACTGCAGCCCAGTTTCTCGAGTTTCTCCATCAGTGTCGGCATGGCAGGCTCGGAAGAACTCACCGCCAGCACGAGAATGACTTCCTCTTCGATGTACTTCAGGAATTTCATCACACTGAACCCGGCCAGCCGGCAAATCACGCCCAATACAATCACCACGAATAAGATCGAGGTCGCCCAAAACACAACAATCAACTTCACCAGCGGCCCCAGCGATGCCAATCCGAATTTCCCGACCGTGAACGCCATTGCGCCAAACGCTCCGATCGGCGCGAATTTCATGACGATTCCCACAACGCCGAACACCACCTGCGTCAACGCGTCCAGCAAATCCACCAGCGGCTTGCACCGCGGCCCCACAATCGAAAGCGCAATTCCAAACAACAATGAAATCAGTAGTACCTGCAGGATGTCGCCCTTGGCAAACGCATCCACCACGGTCGTGGGAATGATGTGCATCAGAAAATCCGGCACATTCTGCGCTTTAGCCGCGCCCGCGTAATCCTGCACCGCCTTCGCATCCAGTGTCGCCACGTTGACGTTGAACCCATCTCCCGTGTGCACCAGATTGCCCACGATCAAGCCGATGATCAGCGCCAGCGTCGACACCACTTCGAAATAGATCAGCGATTTGCCGCCGACCCGCCCGACCTTCTTCAGGTCTTCCATTCCAGCGATGCCCGTTACGACGGTGCAGAAAATGATCAGGGTGATGATCATGGTGATCAGCCGGATGAATCCATCGCCGAGCGGCTTCATGGCGATGGCCGTCGATGGGCGCAGATAGCCCATGAGGATCGCTACAGCGACGGCAAAGAGAACTTGAAAGGTCGGATTGAGGTAGAACGGCTTCTTGCCGGAAGTGGCAGTGGTCGCGCTCAGTGTCGAAGTGTCGGTAGCGATGGCACCTTCCTCCTGAAATGAATTGATCTTGCCGCGCTACTCGATCCACTTCTCGGGCTCTAGAATGGCCCCGGCCAGCGCCCCGAGAAACTCTGCGGCCCGCGCGCCATCCGCGACGCGATGGTCACTCGACAGCGTCATCGTCATCATCGGGCGAACGGCCGGCTTC
>Ga0207761_1000170_pt1 | contig 21265 bp, 18 predicted proteins | sample LuqExpMetageno34_FD_187792 | JGI IMG/M metagenome (GOLD analysis project Ga0207761, IMG submission 187792) | Tropical forest soil microbial communities from Luquillo Experimental Forest, Puerto Rico - Sample 34 (SPAdes) | ecosystem: Environmental > Terrestrial > Soil > Tropical forest ... | reverse complement strand
CCGCGCATTGACCGTTGTGCAATCGGGATTGCCCTGGAGGGTTCCGGATCGAGTTGTGTGGGCGAGGCGGGACTTGAACCCGCACATCCTTTCGGACACAGGAACCTGAATCCTGCGCGTCTGCCAATTCCGCCACTCGCCCGAGTGACCGGACAACACTAGTCGCTGGTCCCCGGATCAAGGTTCGGTCATCGGCCGGTTCTGGGTACAGGGGACCAGGTCAGACGCCCAACGACACCCTGCGGAACGCGGTGGACAAGTAATCTTTGGGGGACCATGGGACTCCAGCAGTTTGAGGAGCGACTCGAGCGTCTGGTGGAGGGCACGTTGGCCAAGCCGTTTCGGAGCAACCTCCAGCCGGTCGAGATCGGCCGAAGGCTGACACGCGAGATGGACCTGCACCGGCGGGTGGGCGTCCGGGGCCTCATCGCGCCCAACCACTTCGCCGTCACCCTCTCGCCGGCCGACGTCAGCCGCTTCTCGAATTTCATCGATGCGCTGTCTCGGGAGTTGGCCGATGCCGCCCGGGAGCACGCCCGGATCGAGTCGTACTCCTTCGTGGGGCCTGTCGAGGTGGAGATCTTCGAGGGATCCAACCTCAAGGCCGGCCGTTTCACCGTGAGCGCCGAGGTTCGCGAGAGCGAGGACGGCGGGATCCTCGCCGAGCTGATCCTGCCCGACGGCCGCCGGATGTCGGTGGGGTCGGAACCCCTGGTCATCGGCCGCCTGCCCGAGTGCGACATCGTGCTGGCGGATTCGAACGTCAGCCGGCGCCATGCCGAGCTGCGTCGGAAGGGGGACGGGGTATTCGTCACCGACCTTGGCTCGACCAACGGGACGCGCGTCAACGGCGCGCCCGTTCGCGAGCAATTGCTGGCCAGCGGCGACGAGGTCAGCGTCGGGTCGACGAGACTCATTTTCGAAATGTCGTGACGGCACGGAGTGCGGTGGCGGTACTCGTCGCCACGCAGAATCTGAACGCGATCCTCCGCGTGATGCAGTGGGCGGTGATCGTCCTCATCTTCCTCTTCTTCTTGCGCGTCATCCGAGCGGTGTGGGTCGAGATGAGCCCGGTCACCATCCGAAAACCGCGATCCGTCCGCCGGCAGGAACGCCGCGAACAACGAGCCGCGGCGCGTCCGCCCGAGAAACCGCAGGAGCGCAAACGCCGGCAGCTCTACCTCAAGGTGGTGCAGCCGTCCGATCACGCGGGCCGCACCTTCGACCTGGACGACGAGCTGACCATCGGGCGATCGCCCGGGTGTGGCGTGGCGATGCCGGACGACATCTACACGTCGACCCTTCACGCGCGGCTGTTTCGTCGCAACGACCAACTCTGGGTCGAAGACCTCGGATCGACCAACGGCACTTTCGTGAACGCGGAGCAGATCGCCAAGGCGGTCCGACTCGGCCGCGGCGACCACCTGCAGATCGGTTCGACCGTGTTCGAGGTGGCGCGGTGACCGTCCTGAGGTCCGGGTCGGCGACCGACGTCGGCCGGATCCGCAAGGTCAACCAGGATCTGCCTCTCGAACGGGCGAACCTCTACGCGGTGGCCGACGGCATGGGCGGGCACGCGGGCGGCGAGGTTGCGGCCCGTGTCGCGGTTGAGACCCTGCAGCAGGCCTTCGAGCGTGCACCGACCGCCGACGGGCTCCGGGCCGCCTTCGACGAGGCCAACCATGAGGTCTGGACCCAGAGCCAGGCCAGTCCCGACCTCCGGGGAATGGGCACGACGCTCACGGCGATCGCGCTCGTCGGGGGCGCCGGCGGGCACGACACGATCGCCCTGGCGAACGTGGGCGACTCCAGGGCCTACGTGTTCTCGCGCGGGACGTTGGTCCAGGTCACGGACGACCACAGCCTGGCGGAGGAGCGGATGCGCCACGGCGAGATGACCGAGGCCGAGGCGGCGGTCCACCCACAGCGCCACATCCTGACCCGGGCGCTCGGGGTGTCGTCCGAGGTGGAACCCGACATGTGGGAGCTCGAACTGCACACCGGCGACCGGGTACTGATCTGCTCCGACGGCCTGTCCAACGAGGTCCGGCTGGACGAGATGGCCTCGGTCCTCGACGAGGTCGACGACCCCGAGGAGGCGGCGCAACGCCTCGTCGACGTCGCCAACGAACACGGCGGCGCGGACAACATCACCGTCGTCGTCGTCGACGTCCAGGTCGGCGAGGACAGTGGGGGATCCGTTCCGGTCGTCACGCCGATGGGGGCCGGCGCCGCCCTCGCCGCCGCGTCGGCGGGAGCGATCGCCGCGGCTGCCGGCGCCGCATTGGCCGCGCAGAACGGCGCGCCGGCGGCCGAGGAGGCGCCGGCGTCAGAGTCGGAGTCGTCGGCGTCGGGGGACGTCGACGTGGTGGCCGGCCCAGCGAGCGGACCGCTCGCGCCTGGCGCGCACCTGTCCTTCGGCAGCGGCGACGGCACGATGCTCGCGGAATCGGGTCCGAGTAGTGGCGAGTTCTTCTTGGGCAACGCCGCCGCCGCGCCAACCGTGTCGAGCACGAGCACGCGCGTGCCCCTGGCACCGGCCGAGGCGCCGGCACCGGCCGAGGCGCCGGCACCGGCCGACGCGCCGGCACCAGCCGACGCGCCGGCACCAGCCGCGACGAAGGAGAGCCGCGGCGCCCGACGCCGGCGGCTGGGCATTCCGCGCCGCGTCACGCCGCGAGTGATCGGCTTCCTCATCTTGGTGATCGCGGTGCCCGTGGCGGCGTACTTCGTGCTCAGGTGGTACGCCTACGACAACTACTTCGTCACGGTGCAAGGCGACCAGATCGTGGTGAAGCAGGGTCAGCCCGGCGGCGTCCTGTGGTTCCACCCGCGCATCGTGGATCACACGCACGTGACGACCGCCCAGATCGAGCCGGCGGCGGTGTCGGCCGTCCGCGCCGGGGTGCAGAAGCCCTCCTTGCTCGCGGCACAGAGCTACGTCCGCACAATTGAGACGACCACGACCACGTCGACGGCGACCACCACGACGACCACGAGGCCGGCTGGTGCTGGGAGCGTGAGCACGACCACGGTGCCCGGGGGTGCACCGTGAGTCCTTGCGTGTGCACCGTGAGTGTCGTGACCGCCGCGGCGGTTGCTCCACGCCCCCGCCGTCGAGAGAGCCCAGCGTAGGCTCGGAGCGCCATGCAGCCGGTCCAGGATCCGAAGGTCTATTCAGGCCGATACGAGTTGACGCATCTCGTGGCTCGAGGTGGTATGGCGCAGGTCTACCGCGCCATGGACCGGCAGCTCGACCGCCCCGTCGCGCTCAAGGTCCTCTTCCCCGAGCTCTCGGTGGACAAGACCTTCGTCGAACGCTTCCGACGGGAGGCGCAGGCCGCAGCCAACCTCTCGCACCCCAACATCGTGCCGGTCTTCGACTGGGGCGAGGATGACGGCACCTACTTCATTGTGATGGAGTTCGTCGACGGCCGGCCCCTCTCGGCCGTCCTGCGCGACCCGCAGCGGCTTCCCCCGGGCCAGATCGCGCAGATCGGCGCCAGCGTGGCGGCTGCCCTCGCCTTCGCGCACCGCCACGGCGTCGTGCACCGCGATGTCAAGCCGGGCAATGTGCTCATCACGCCGGAGGGGGAGGTCAAGGTCACGGACTTCGGCATCGCTCGGGCCGTGAACACCGAGGAGAGCCTGACCCAGACCGGAGCGGTCATGGGCACCGCCGCCTACTTCTCACCCGAGCAGGCCGAGGGCAAGGGCGTCGACGCTCGGAGCGACATCTACTCCTTGGGCGTGGTCCTCTACGAGATGGCCGTCGGGCGCCCGCCCTTCAGCGGGGACTCGCCGGTGGCGGTGGCCTCCAAACACGTGCGTGACGCGCCCATGACGCCACGCGAGGTGAACCCGGCGGTGCCGGCGGCACTCGAGGCCGTGATCATGAAGGCCATGGCCAAGAACCCCGACGCGCGCTATGCCTCTGCGGAGGAGTTCCGGGCCGACCTGCTGCGTTTCGCGGACGGTCGACCGGTCGAGGCGGTGGACGCGGGCGTCACCTCCGTGATGGCTGCCGCCGGTGTGACCAGTGTCATGACCACGACCGGTCAGACGATCGCCGTGCCCCCCGCGGCCGCTCCTCCCGGCGGGCGCCGCGAGGAAGAGGGACGGCGCCGGAGGACGGGTTGGTTGATCGCGTTGTTGATTCTGCTGCTCGTGGCCCTCGGGGTCATCGCCTTCTTCCTGTTGCGTTCACTGGGCAACGTGAGCGTGCCCGATGTCGTGGGTCAGACCCAGGCCAACGCCACGACCCAGCTGCAGAACGCGCACCTCTCGGTGGGGCACGTCACGTCGAGGGAGTCTGCCCAGGCGAAGGGGCTCGTGTTGTCGACCGATCCCAAGGCGGGGACGTCGGTGTCACGAAATTCCGCCGTCAACCTCGTGGTGAGCGCGGGCCCCAACATCCCCACGGTCGCCGTGCCCAGTGTGAAGGGGCTGCCACTGGCCCAGGCCCTGCAGCTGATCCAGGCGGCGGGGCTGACCGCGACCACGACGTACATCTCGAGCAACCAGCCGGTCGGCACCGTGCTCGACCAGACTCCCGCGGGGGGCACGGAAGTCAAGGTGACCGAGAAAGTACACCTCACCGTGTCGGGGACGCAGACCTCGGTGCAGGTCCCGAGCGTGATCGGCCAGTCACCCGCCTCAGCAGGGTCGGTGCTGCGCGGGGCGGGCTTGAGCGTCGGCAACCAGACCAATGCATGCGCGAACCAGTCGTCCGGCCTGGTGGCGCAACAGAACCCGGCGCCGGGCGCCAACGTGCCGCCCAACACCGCGGTCAATCTCGTGGTGTCGAGCGGACCGTGCGCGACCGTACCCGGCGTGATCGGCCAGCCGCAGAGCCAGGCCCAATCGGCCATCGCCAACGCCGGCCTCACTCCGACCACGACCTTCGACACCGCGTGCGCCAATAACGCCGCTCCCGGCGCAGTGGACAACCAGAACCCCGCCGGCGGCACCCAGGTCCCGAGCGGGAGCTCGGTGGCGATCTCGGTCTGTCAGGCGCAGGCGACCACCACGACGACGTCCGCCCCGGCGGGCAATTCCGGTCCCGGTGGCGGCGCGATCGGCACGACCACTACCACCACCACACACGGGCACCCATAAAGAGGGCAGGGCAGCCGAGACCGCGTCGCCTCGAGCCGGTCAGGCCGGCGCGGCCGTCGCCCCAGTCCCCACCTGCGCCAGGAAGTTCCCCAACAGCGCCGGCCCCGACGCGGTGAGGACCGACTCGGGGTGGAACTGCACGCCCTCGACGGAAAGCGACCGGTGGCGGAGCCCCATCACGACGCCGTCGCTCGAGGTGGCCGTCACGACGAAGTCGGGAGGGATCGAGTCCGGCCGCACCACGAGCGAGTGGTACCGGGTGGCGACGAACGGGTTGGGTAGACCCGCGTAGATCCCGCTCCCGTCGTGGTGGATCTCGGAGGTCTTCCCGTGCATCAGGTGGGGCGCGGCCACGATCTCAGCGCCGAACGCCTGCCCGATGCACTGGTGGCCCAGGCAGACGCCCAGGAGGGGGACCTCACCGGCGAAGTGCCGAATGACCTCGAGGCTCACGCCGCCGTTCTCCGGTCGGCCCGGACCCGGCGAGATCAGGACGGCGTCGGGCCGCTCGGCCCGGATCCCAGCGACGTCGATGGCGTCGTTGCGGAACACCACGGGCTCGGCCCCGAGCTCGCCCAGCTCCTGGACAAGGTTGTAGACGAACGAGTCGTAGTTGTCGACGACCAGCACCCTCGTCCCCATGGGCGGGCCAGTGTACCAACGGCGGTGCGGACCCCCGCACGGAGAGGTCGCCGTCCGCTGGCTAACCTCTGACCCCGTGGCAACTAGCACCAAGGGTCCGGGCGGCGCCTCGCGCAAGGGCAAGTCGGCAACGGGCCGCGCCGCCAAGGTCGGCCGCTACAAGAACCCTCAGGAGAGCGGGCGCTACACCGCGCCGATCCCGAAGAGCGTGCGGCACAGCCCGCAATGGTTCGGCGCGCTCATCCTGGTGCTGCTCATCGGCGGTGTCCTCGTCATCACCGTCAATTACCTGGCGCACCTGCCATTCATGGCGCACGGCTCGCCGTGGGGCCTGGTGATCGGCCTCGTCATGATCTTCGCGGGCTTCTTGTTGGCCACGCGCTATCACTGACTCCCGCGACTCGCCTCCGTGGCGCACGCACCTGACCCCGAAGGGACCGTGATCTTCAGCCCAGGCGCTCGATGATGGTGGCGTTGGCCAGCCCGCCGCCCTCGCACATGGTGAGGAGACCGTAGCGGCCATTGGTGCGCTCGAGCTCGTTGAGCAGCGTGGCCATGAGCTTGCCGCCCGAGGCGCCGAGCGGGTGGCCGAGGGCGATGGCGCCACCGTTGGGGTTCACGAGCTCCATGTTGGGGTGGTGCTCCTTCTCCCACGCCAGCACCACCGAGGCGAAGGCCTCGTTGATCTCCACGGCGTCGATGTCGTCGAGCGTCAGCTTGGCCCGCTCCAAGACGGTGGTGGTCGCCGGGATGGGCCCGGTCAGCATGGTCACCGGGTCGACGCCGGCGAGGGCGAAGGCGTGGAAGCGGGCCCGCGGCCGCAGCCCCAGCGCATTGGCCTTCTCCTCGCTCATGATGAGCACCGCCGAGGACCCGTCGGTGATCTGCGAGGAGTTCCCCGCTGTCACCTTGCCGTCCTCCTTGAAGGCCGGCTTGAGGTTGGCGAGCGCCTCGACGGTCGAGTCGGGCCGGATGCCCTCGTCGGCGGCGAAGATCTCGTCGGTGTCCTTGCCCTCTTCGTCGTGGACAGGGATCGGGACGATCTCGTTCTCGAAGCGGCCCTCCGCGGTTGCCCGCGCAGCCCGCTGGTGGCTCTGCACGGAGAAGGCGTCGAGCTCCTCGCGCGAGATGCCCCACTCGTCCGCGATCATCTCGGCCCCGATGCCCTGTCCCTTCAGCCGGCTGTGGCCCTCGTCGTCCGCGTAACGGGCCATCATGCGGGGGCCGAACGGGAACCCGAAGTCACGCACGACCGACGAGCCCATGGGGGTGTGCGTCATCGACTCCACGCCCGCTGCGATGGCCACGTCGTAGGCGCCGGCCATCACGCCCTGTGCGGCGAAGTGGATGGCCTGCTGCGAGGAGCCGCACTGGCGGTCGATCGTCGTCGCCGGCACCGACTCGGGCCAGCCCGCGGCCAGGACCGCGTTGCGGGCGACGTTGAGCGACTGCTCGGAGACCTGCATGACGCAGCCCATGATCACGTCGTCGACCACCGCCGGGTCCAGCTCGTTGCGCTCGGCCAGTGCCCTCAGCGACTCGGAGGCCAGGTCCACGCCGTGCCAGCCGCGCAGCTTCCCGTTGCGCTTGCCGCCGGCGGTCCGGACGGCGTCGACGATGACGGCGGTGGTCATGGCGTTCTCCTTCCAATTCCGGCGGGCCGCTCCCTGCCGGTTCAGAACGACGGGTCATCCTATCTGTCCGCGCAGAAGGGGCCACCTGGCCCGGGGTGGCCCTCCGGTCGCCCGGTAGGGTCTGCGCCGATGAGCCGCACGGGCAAGGACATGGACCGCTGGTTGGGCGACGGCGGCATGCCGATCATCGGTCTCGTCGGCGCAGCCCTCACCGCCTACGGGGTGGACGGCGAGGACCTCGGTTGGGTGAACGGCACCTTCTCGCCCGCGGATCTGGCTTGCAATCCCCACGGCGTCACCCAGGCCGGCGTCCATTCGCTGCTACTGGACGCGTGCATGAACTTTGCGATCAACGCGGCCTTGCCCGGCGGCGCCCGGACCCGCGGCACGCTCGAGATGAAGACCGAGTGCATGCGCCCAGCCCTCAAGGGGCACGAGTTCGCCCTCCGGGGCGAGGTCGTGCGTCTGGCCAAGCAGGTGGCCTACGGCGAGGCCTCCATGCGCGACGGCGAGGGGACGCTCATCAGCCGGGCCACCGGGACCTTTCTCTTGCATCGCCCGGATCCCGCGCCTTCCGCCTGACCCCTTCCGGGTGCCCAACCCGGGTCCCGGGGTGTGCCTCGTCTGCCGCGGCCCCAGCGGTGCCGGGCGTGGCGTCTGCTTCGCCTGCTGCGTGGTGGCCCGACGACTCGGCCTCTGTTTGGCGCCGGTCATGCCGGCCCGCCTGTGCCCGCTCCCGAGCGCGCTGTACGCGGTGCTGCTCGGGTACAAAGAATCACCCGTGGCCGAGGAGCGCCGACACCTCGGCGCGGTCGTCCGGGCACTGTGCCGACAGTTCCTCGTCGGGGCCGGAACCGACCTTCGCGCCGCGGCGGGCGGTGCTGTCGACGTCGTAGTCCCCGTCCCGTCGACGACGCGCGCCGGCCTGTCGCCGCTGGCCCGGGTCGAGGGTCTGGGTCGCGAAGTGACCGACGCGGTGGCGGGTGCGGCGTGGGCACCGTCGGCTCTGCGACGCGATCGCCTCGGCGCCGCGCCGCCACTCGCCCATATGCGTCCGCACGCGCGCGGCTTCACCGTGCAAGGCGGGTCAGCGATCGTCAAGGGCCGCCGCGTGCTCCTGCTCGACGATCTCTACGTCAGCGGCTCCCGGGCGCAGAGCGCCGCCGCCTCGTTGCGCCTTGCGGGTGCCCGCGCGGTCGTCGTCGTTCCCGTGGGGCGGGTCCTGCGACCCGACAGGGTCCCTGCGCATCGCGCGTTCCTCGTGCGCCAGTCGCGGCGTGCGTGCTCGACGTCAGCGCAGGCGGGTCACTTCTCGGGTGCGTGATGCGCCATCGACGCGCCGAGCCGGTCCGGCGGCGAATGTCGCGACGCCGTCAGGCGGGGAAGGCCACCATGTCGCGGACGCCGGTCAGTTCCTCCGACGCCGCCCACAACGCGGCGGCGGCCTGCTCATCACGGGCCCGGCGCGAGGGGTGGGCCAGGCGCGGCGGTCCGGCGAGCCCGAAGGCCCGCGCCGGGCCGACGTACTGCCCGTTGTGGACCGCTGGCGAGGTTGCGGCGCACAGCACCGGCAGCGCGCCCGAGGCGGTGGACTGGCCGAGAGTGGTGCCTGCCGTGCGCGCCAGTTTGCGACGCACCCGGCTCGGGCCGAGCGCCGCCCCGTTGCCGGCGAGGTTGCTGCGCGTCCATCCCGGGTGGGCGGCGACGGCACGCGTCGGGAGGCCGGCGGCATTGAGGCGGCGACTGAGTTCGAGGGTGAAGAGGAGGTTGGCGAGCTTGGACGTCCCGTAGGTGACCCAGGTGTCGCGGCGCGTGGTTCCGGCCGGGTCGTCGAGGTGCAGCCGACCGATCCGGTGCATGTGGGAGCTCACCGTCACGATGCGGGAGCGCTCCGTCGTCACGATCCGCTCGAGCAACAGGCCGGTCAGCGCGAAGTGCCCGAAGTGGTTGGTGGCCATCTGCAGTTCGAGCCCGTCGGCCGTCTGGCAGTAGGGCGTGCCCATCAGGCCGGCGTTGTTGACGAGGAGGTCGAGGCGGGCGTGCTCGCTGCGCACGAGGTCGGCGGCGCGACGCACCGAGACGAGGTCGGCCAGGTCGAGCGGGAGCAGCTCGAGCGAGGACCGGTCGAGCTCGCGCTCCAGCGTGTCGCGCGCCCGTCGGCCCTTGTCCTCGTTGCGGCAGGCCAGCAGGACGTGGGCGCCGTGGTCGGCCAAGACACGCGCCGTCTCGTAGCCGATGCCGCTGTTGGCCCCGGTCACCAGGGCGACACGACCAGTGAGGTCGCCGACGTCGGCGGCGCTCCAGGTCGCGCTGTTGGTCGCCTCGGTGCCCTGGATCCTCACGCGTTGCCGATGTGGTCCGCCGGGACGGTTCCAAGGCGGCCGGCCTCGTAGTCCTCGAAGGCCTGCACGATCTCCGCGCGGGTGTTCATCACGAAGGGACCGTACGCGTACACCGCTTCGCCGATCGGGCGGCCTCCCAGGACGAGCACGTCGAGGGCGGGGTGCCGCGACTCCTGCGACTGGTCGGACCGCAAGACGATGGCGTCGCCCGCTCCGTGGACGGCCAGCTGCCCGGTGTGGATCGGCCGTGCTTCCGACCCGACCGTGCCCTGCCCGGAGAGGACATAGACGAGCGCGTTGAACTCGCGGGGCCACGGGAGGACGAGCTCGGCACCGGGCTCGATGGTGGCGTGCACCATGGAGATCGGTGTGTGGGTGGCGCCCGGGCCGCGGTGCCCGGCGACGTCGCCGGCGATCACGCGCACGAGCGCGCCCCCGTCCGGCGAGGTAAGCAGCGTCACGCCCGACGCTTCCAAGTTCTGGTAGCGCGGGTCGATCATTTTGTCGGCGGACGGGAGGTTGACCCAGAGCTGGATGCCGTGGAACAGGCCGCCCGTTGCGATCAGCTGGTCGGGCGGACGCTCGATGTGCAAGATGCCCGAGCCCGCCGTCATCCACTGGGTGGATCCGTTGGTGATCAGCCCGCCACCTCCAGTGGAGTCCTGGTGCTGGAAGGTCCCGTCGATCATGTACGTCACGGTCTCGAAGCCGCGGTGGGGGTGCCACGCAGTGCCCTTCGGCTCGCCCGGTGCATACTCGACCTCGCCCATCTGGTCCATGTGGACGAAGGGGTCGAGGTCGGCGACTGTGACGCCGGCGAAGGCCCGGCGAACCGGGAAGCCCTCACCCTCGACGCCGGAGGGCGCATCGGTGACGCTCTTCACGGGACGGACGGTCGCCCCCCCGGTCGGGGGGTCGATGCGCGGCAACACCAGCTTGTCGGGGGCGGTCACGGCTGGCATGGGGACCTCACCTCTCTTGTGCGTTCAGCGTCGTAAAAAAGCGACATCGGTACAACACATGGTCCGGCGGATCTGTTCCGGCCTCCGGGACCCGGCCGATCAGGAGGCGTCGAGGCGGGCGACCTGCTCGGGCGACAAGGGGATGTCGGCGGCGGCCGCGGAGGCGACGGCGGTCTCGGGGCGGCTGCTCCCAGGGATGGGGACGACGCGGGAGCCCTTGGCCAGCATCCAGGCGAGGGTGACCTGCTGAGGGCTGGCGCCGACCTCGGCGGCGACCTCGGCGAAGGCGGGGTGGTCGCGCAGGGTGCGCTCGGTGTTGCCGATGCCCCCGAGCGGACTCCACGGGAGGAAGGCGATACCGAGCTGCTCGCAGTGGGTCAGCTCGTCCTCGGAGGAGCGGAAGCGGGGCGAGAACTGGTTCTGCACGCTGACGAGCCGGCCCCCGAGGACGCGCTGGGCCTCGTCGATCTGGGCGACGGTGGCGTTGGAGACACCGGCCATCCGGATCTTGCCCTCGTCGAGCAGGTCGGCCAGCGCGCCCACCGAGTCCGCCCACGGCACCTTCGGGTCGGGCCGGTGGTACTGGTAGAGGCCGATCGCGTCGAGCCCCAGCGCCTTGAGGGAGGCCTCGCACGCCTCTTTCACATACCGCGGGTCCCCCTGTACCGTCCAGCTGCCGTCGCCCGGGCGGCGATGGCCCCCCTTTGTTGCCACGACGACGTCGTCGGTGGGGCCGCCGTAGGCGGCGAGTGCCTCGGCCACGAGCTGCTCACCGTGCCCGTGCTCTTGCACGCCGAGCGAGTAGGCGTCGGCCGTGTCGATGAGGGTGACGCCCGCATCGAGCGACGCGTGGATGGTCTTGATGGCTTGGGCGCGGTCGGGACGGCCCTCGATGGAAAGGGGCATCTCGCCCAGCCCGATCGCGCTGACGGTCCGGTCGCCGAATGGGCGTTGCTGCATCGCGGTCCTCCTCGGATCGTCGGGTGCTCGCTGACAGCCGGTTCCGTCTACTACCCGACGACGTGGAACGCAATCCGGTACAGCATCGTGTCGTCCTCGATGGGGCCGGCGTGGGCAGCGCGGGCTCGCAGCGTGGCGCGGTCGGCCTCGCCGGCGCGGCGCATGTCGGCGGCGGTGATGGAGGAGAAGGGGACGAGCTCCATCTCGTCAACTTCGATCTGGACCCGGCCGACGCGGTAGCGACCGCCGACCTTGACCTGACGGCGGCGCCACAGCCTGAAGGTCAGCGTGATGTCGCCGGCCGCGATGTCGTCGTGAAGCTCGCGGCTGAACTGCACGGGTGCGACGCTACGTCAGGCTCTGGTGGGTGCCGCCCGGCGCTCTGACCCAGTCGATCCGGGTCGACTCGGGCGGGGTGCTCGCGGGACGAACGGGGTCGCTCTTAGAACGGTCGGCAACTGATATAGGTCGGGTGCCCGAGCTGGGCGTCGAAGCGACGAGCCGATCCACTGGCCGACCGTCGGAACCCGCCGCCTGCTGTCGGACCAGGAGAATGGGGGTTGCAAGCGGCACAGTGGCAAAGGGTTTCCAGCAGCCTCACGGCACCTGCCGCGGCCAGTCGTGGCGCGGTATCACCGGATTCTCAAGGACCCCCCAACTTCGGCCGATACCAGGGAAGTGCAACGGGTGGCGCAGGGTCCACCGGGGGCACGAGGCCGGGTGGGCGCATGGAAGCAACGCAGATAGTCGAATACGGCGCCGCGTACACGGATGCGTCGTCCTCGGCCGACAGGAGCGCCTCGGCAGTGACCTCGACCCCCGCCCTCCAACGCGCGCCTGTCCTCGCGATCAGCGCCTTCACCGCAACGCTCGTGGTCACGACTGCGGCCCTCTTCTTCGGTGGCCCGCTCTCCGGCGAGCCGCCCCTTCGCGTTCTGATCCCCCAACCCGAGATGTTCGTCGTGCTGTCCGTGCTGTGGGCGGCGGCAAGCCTCGCCCCGGTCAGGCTTGATTACCGAGGCACTTCGTACGAGTACCTCCTCGTCGCGCCGCCGATGCTCTTGGGTCTCGTGTTCCTCTCGCCGGCACTCCTCATTCTCGGCATCGTGTGCGCGGAGGCTTTCGCTCGCCTGGTGGTGCACCGCCAGCCACCCCTCAAGGTGGCCTTCAACGTGGCCTCGGCCGGACTCGGCGCGGCGATGGCAGCCATCATCTTCCGCGGCATCCTCGGATCGAGCAGCCCGATTGGCTGGCGCGGATGGCCTGCTGCCGCTGCGGCGCTCTGCAGCTTCGTCGTTCTCTTGTCGGTGAACCAGTGGGTGGCCGTCAAGTTGGCCCATCAGACGACCGAGCGGCGGACCGGCTCGTACCTCGCATTCCAGGCGATGCTGACGGCGGCGAGCATCTGCCTGGCCTTCGTTGTGCTCGACACCGCCTGGTTCAATGTCTGGGCGGTCTTGCCCCTCTTGCTGGTGGGCGGGCTCATCACCGTGGCGTATCGGGGCTATTCGCGACTCGGGCTTCGGTTCGCCTCGCTTGAGCGGCTCTACGACTTCAGCCGGACCCTCGGATCCACGAGTCTCGAGCCCTCCTCGATGAGCCTGGAAGTGCTGCAACAGGTTTGCACCGCGATGCGCGCCAACCGGGCAGAACTGGTACTGGCGGAGCCGTCGGGCATCCCCCGCCGCATCTCGCTCGACGAGCACGGCCCATCAGGGATCGAGCCGATCAACCTCGACCAGACGTCCATCGTCACCGCCGTCATCAGGAACGGTACCGCCGCTCGCCACCAGCGGGATAGGCAGCAAGGAACTGTCCTTTTCGACACGATTGTCGGCGAATACCGCGACGCCGTCCTCGCCCCACTCATGAACGGGCAGACCGCGATCGGTGCCATCATCGCCCTCGACCGTGATGAACAGGTGGACAGCTTCGACGAGGACGACCTCCGACTCTTCGAGTCCCTCGTTGCCCATGCCAGTGACAACCTCGACCGTGCCCGCCTGGTCGAGGAACTGCGCTACGAGGTGGAGGCCAAGTCACACCAAGCGACGCATGACGCGCTCACCGGGCTTCCGAATCGCGTCCTGTTCCTCACCCGCGCCGCCGAGGCCCTGGGGGAGAACGCGGGCGTCGCCATCGTCCTGCTGGACATCGACCGCTTCAAGGACGTCAACGACACGCTCGGCCACACCATCGGCGACCGGCTCCTGTGCGAGGTGTCGGAGCGCCTTCAGCGAGCCGTCTCGGGGCGGGCGACGGTGGCTCGTCTCGGGGGTGACGAGTTCGCCCTATTGATCGCCGGGGTCACCGCCGAGGAGGCGGCCATCGCGATCGCCAACGACCTCAACCGCGAATTGTCGCGTCCGATCAGGATGGACGGACTGTCCCTTCGGGTCAAAGCAAGCTCGGGCATCTCGCTCGCACCCGCGCACGGAGACGATGTCACGCTGTTGCTTCAGCGGGCGGATATCGCCATGTACCTGGCCAAGGAACGTCACAGCAGCGTTGAGGTGTACTCGGTCGAGCATGACCAGAGCATGCCTCGCTGGCTGATGTTGGGCGGCCTCCTCACCCATGCCCTCGAGGAGAAGACCGAACTCAGGGTCGTGTACCAGCCTGTGGCGAGCGTCACGACGCGTCAGATCACCCAGGTCGAGGCTCTGGTCCGCTGGTACAACCCCGAGCAAGGGGCGATCCCACCGGACGAGTTCGTGACCATTGCCGAGCAAATGGGGATGGTCAGTCAGATCACCGATTTCGTCCTCGCCGAAGCCTGCGCACAGCTGGTGCGCTGGCGCAAGGCCGGGATCGACATCGGCATCGCGGTAAACGTCTCGGGACGCGAGTTCTCGGACGGCGGGCTCGTCGACCGCGTCGCGCACCACCTGCAGGCGAACGACGTGCGGCCGGGCCTTCTCACGCTCGAAGTGACCGAGACCGAGGTGATGGACGACCTCGCACAAGCGGGCCGGGTGCTCGAAGCACTCGAGGCGCTGGGCGTCCGGATCGCCATCGACGACTACGGCACCGGGTATTCGTCTCTCGCGTACCTCCACCGACTGCCAGTGCACAAGCTGAAGATCGACAAGTCCTTCGTGTCCAACCTGCCGAGCGACCTGAGCAACGCCATCATCGTGCGCTCGTCGATCGCGATGGCCCACTCACTCGGGCTGACGGTCACTGCCGAGGGGGCGGAGGACGGGGTGACGTGCGCCATGCTGGCCGACGCCGGATGCGACTTCATTCAGGGGTACTACCTCGCGAAGCCCATGGAGCCCCATGAACTCGAAGCGTGGCTGTTGCAGGGCAGCACCTTGCAGTTCAAGACCTTCGGCGAAGAGCCCACGACGCTGGAACCGGCACCGACCCCCACCAGAGGAGCCACAGCGCAGAGGGCCGACGGGCACCTCATGCGGCGCGGCGCAAGGCCGCTGCAACGAACCGGACTCTGACGGCGGCCCGCCGTCTCCGTCGCGACAGTCGGCGGAGCGTGGCCCAGGAGACTACGTCGGGGGTTTGAACGACGGCCTTCGGTATGGCCGTTCCGATTTGAGGTGCTCACCACGCCGGAACCGCGCGCGGGACTCAGCCCGCGGAACCAAGAGCAGCCCGCCCGCCGCCTGTGCTCGGCGACCGCGGCGCAGTGCTACACCCTCCCCAGCGTCTTCGCGGCGGCCACTCGTTCCGGCGAGACCTTGGCGTGGCGCGCGCCCGACGTCGTGGAAGGGCCTCTGGGCGTGTCTCGGATGCGACGCGCCAGAGGCCGTGCCAGCCCGAGCGCAACGGCACACTGCAGCGCACCGGCGAGCAAGAGTGGAAGTCGAAGGCCCCCGATGGAGGCCAAGACACCCGCGGCCAACGCGCCGAGCGGAGCAACGCCCCAGACGACACCGCGCCAGGCCCCGCCCACACGTCCCATCAGGTCGCGCGGCGTGAGGCGTTGGCGGACCGTCGTCGCGACCACGGAGCCGATCCCGGTGGCCAGGCCCAAGAGAACGAAGGCCGGACCGGCTACGAGCCAGCTGTTGGCCGGGACCATCACCAGGTAGGCGACCCCCGAAAGGAGTGCGGCCCCGATGAGGGTGCGCGCACTGCCGAAGCGTGTGACCACGCCCGAAGTGGCGACGCTGCCAAGCATGCTGCCCGTCGCACCGATGGCAAGAAAGAGGCCGTAGGCTCCTTCGCGAACGCCCCACAGGGTCGTGGCGAGCAGTACCAGCACGCCGGACTCCATCCCCTGGAGGCCCGAGAGGCTGGCCACGAGCACCACGAGGACCCGTAGGTCGGGATCCGAGAAGAGCACCCGGATGCCCTCCCAGGGCGAGTGTGAGGATTCTGCGCGTTCAGGCGTTCCGCCTTCATTTTCGGCCGCCTTCTTCGTGCCAGTGCGGAACCTCGCAAAGGGGAGGCATGACGAGATCAACACGACGGTGTCCGTGAAGAACGGAACCGATTGGCTCAAAGTGAAGAGCCAAGAACCGGCGACCGGACCGGCCAACTGTTCAGCGCCGTATTCCGCTCCCAAGAGCGCGCCGTTCGCATTCTCGAGCAGTTCGGGGTGCACGACGTCGGGGATCATTGCCTGGGCTGAGGAGTAGTACACCGCTCTGGCGGACGCGTTCAAGACCACCACGAGCAACAGCCACATGAGCGTCATCCGCCCGTCGAGCACTATCAAGGCCGCCATCAGAACCACGACGCCCCGGAAGCCATTCGCAACCGTCGCGACCGATCCTCGATGGAATCGGTCGGCAAAGACACCCGCCGGCAAGGCCATGAGAAGCCAAGGTGCCAAGTCGGCGGCCACAACCGCTGAGATCGCGAACGGATGCGGATCGACTGTGAGCGCAAGTAGCGGTACAGCGCCATAGAGGATGCCGTCTCCGGAACTGGCCAGAGTGACGCCCGTCCAGAGGCGGGAGAAGTGCCGCCCGAGCCGCCGTCGGTGTCTCGCCGGACGCCGAACCCTCAAGAACCGCCCCCCAAGTCAAAACGAAACCGCGTTGTCAAAACGAAACCGCGTTGGAGAAAAGACCGCAGTCAAGAGAAGGACCGCTAACGCGCGCGCCAACGGTCACACGGGGCTATTTTGTCTCAGCCCTGGGCCGCGACAGAAGGCGGGCCCCACCACCCGAAGAAGAATCCGAGGATTTTTCACTCAAGGTGGCGGCCCGCCGTGCCGATACACACAGTGCAACACTCCGTGCCACTGCAGGGACGGGGACTCCGCCGTGTGCAAAGACCGGCCGCGCCAACGGCCGTGGTTGCTACCTCCAACGAGAAAAGCAACGCCTGCTCATGGTCTCTACCACCTCCTTCGTCGCCGACGTGGTACAGCTGGGGGATGTGAGGATTTCGCCGATGCCAACCGGGTCCTCCATTCCCTGTGCCCAATTCTGGCCCAATGTGCAACCCGCCTGCAACCGCGGATTGTGGGCGGATTGATCTTCGCGCCGGGCCAGTTAGGGTAAATAGGGCCGTTCGGCCCCTTGGGAGACCGGCCCCGTGTGCCATGACGAGCTCGCCAGGCACGGATCGCCTGGGCCGTGCCGGTTGCAACCGGGGATGGAGCTGGGACTTTGACGAGGGCCGCGGAAGCGAGGGTGTTGGGGCCGCACGAGGTCGCTGGGCAAGGGCCCGTGCCGTGCGGTGCCCACTAGATCCGGAGCGTCGCCCCCGCTTCGCCCAACCAGCGTGTGAGCTCCTCGGCCGCCATCGGTCGAGCCAAGTGGTAGCCCTGGATCTGGTCGCAGCCCGCGTCGGCCAGGAGGGCGCAGGTCAGCGCGTCCTCGGCACCCTCTGCCACCACCCGCAACCCGAGCGAGTGTGCCATCGCGATCGAGGACTCCACGATGATGCGGTTGCTGTCCTCGCTCGCGAGGTTCGTGATGAAGGAACGATCGATCTTGAGCTTGTGCACCGGGAGACGGTGCAGATACGCCAGCGAGCAGTAGCCGGTGCCGTAGTCGTCGATGGAGACGCGGACCCCGCGCGCGGTCAGTTCATCGAGGATGCTCGTCTGATGAACGAGGTCCGAAAGTACCTGAGTCTCGGTCACCTCGATGGTGAGGACATCTGGGGGGAGGTCAGCGGTACGCAGGTGCCTCGTCACTCGCTCGACGAGGTCGCGTTCGGTGAGCTCCGGTCCTGACATGTTCACGGCGACCCCGATATCAAACCCGGCCCGCCGCCACGCCGCGGCGTGCGCACATGCCTGAGCGAGGACGACGTCACTGATCCGGCTGACGAGTCCCATCTGCTCGGCGATGGCGATGAACTCCTCGGGAGGGATCGAGCCGTGCTCGGGGTGGTGCCAGCGGGCGAGCGCCTCGGCGCCGACGACCTGTCCGGTAGCCACCTCCGCGATCGGCTGGTACTCGACGCTCAGCTCTGTCCCGGTCTCGAGCGCGTGAGTCAACAATTCGCCGAGCAAGAGCTTGCGACGCATGCTCTGGTCGTGCGCCTCGGAGTAGAGCTCGACGGTGCTGTGGCGAGCCTTGGCGAGGTACATGGCGATGTCTGCGCGCTGGATCAGCAATGCGACGTCGTCGCCGTGATCCGGCGAGAGTGCAATACCCGCGCTCGCCTGCACGTGAAGCGTGAGGCCGTCGATTTCAACCGGGCGTGAGAGTACGGAGAGCAGCTCGTGTACGGCGGCGAAGGCCGCGTCAGCCCCTTCGACGTCGCGGACGACGATTGCGAACTCGTCACCGCCGAGGCGCGCGACCGTGGTCCGAGTGGTCATCGCACGGCCGAGCCGTTCGGACAGGTCGCACAGCAAACGGTCACCGATCGTATGACCGAGCGTGTCGTTGACGTCTTTGAACCGGTCGAGGTCGAGAAGGGCAATCGCCACTCCGGTACACTCATGGAGGGCAGTGTTGGCCTCAGTGACGAACAGCGTCCGATTAGGCAAGCCGGTCAGCATGTCGTGGGTTGCCTGGTGGGCCTTGGAATCCACCTCGTGACGCAGCTCCTCGATGAGACGGGCGCGTTCGAGGGCGGCGCCAGCGTGCGCCGTGAGCGTCCCGAAAAGCCGCAGGTCGTCGCCGTCGAAACGGTCGAACTCCTCGTCGCGGTCCAAGGCCACAATGGCACCGATCGGCGTGTTCTCGCTCATCAAGGGAGATACCACGGCGTCGTGAAAGTCCCCTAGGACTGAGTCATGTTCGGGCTTTGCGGTCGAGGTGCTGGTGTGGAGCGTCGGTGTCCCCGCCGCGATCGCAGCCGTCACGATCGAAGACCCGTCAAGCGTGATCGGCTCTACGGACGAAGGACCTCGGTCGGTCAGAGCGAGCCGGCGGGGCATGCACAATGGCTCGGCTAGCACGAGCTCGGCCCGTCGGGTACGCATGACGGCGCAGACATGACGCAGCACCTCGATTCCCATTGAGGAGGGTTCGAGTTTTGCGGTGCTGAGCGCGTTGTTGAATTCGTAGAGTCGTTGCAACGACGCATAGCGCAGAGTGAGACGGGTGTAGCCTCGATAGGCCGCAATGAGCAGAGCGGCCACCAGCATGAACGGCACTGTCGCCGTCGGGTCGAACCACGCCGTGTTCAGGACCAAGAACGCCAGGCAGATGGCGGCGGCGGTAAGCATCGCCTGCATCGTGAGATGGGAAGCCGTGCGTCGCTCAGTGCTCTGGCCGTTGAGCCGGGTCACGACGCGGACGTTGAGCTCGCCGACGACAGCCCCCGTCACGAAGGCGAGCGCGGCCGACCCCCAACCCTGCACGCTTACCGGACTGTGCGTCCCGAGTGCGGCTCTGTAGACGACGATTGCCAAGATGTTCACGAGCCCGATGGTCGCCATGTTGAAGTAGAGCTTGAGGGGCCGCTGGCGGTAGACGGCCGCGAGGACGAGGGTGTCGGTCACGACGACACAGCCGATGATGAACAGCCAGGGCGTGAGGAACACGAGCCCGATCAGTATCGCGATGGTATCCAGTGCGACGATGTTCGTGTTGCCCCGGTAGTGAAAGGACACGGGAGCGAGGACGGCCGCTGCCCAGAGCACGCACACCAAGGCCAACATCGCCGGCTGCGGCAGGAGAACCCGAAGCGGTCCCGCGTCCGGTAGTGAGCTCTGCGTGAAGATCAGCACGGCCCCGCCGACCAGGAGCGACGAATAGGCCACGATGGCAGCGGTTCGGTGGTGTCGGTCGCTCGGTGTCGGTTCCGGTTTCCCCGACCCTGGGTCAAGGTCCTCGCCTACGTCGCCGGCGCCGACTTCGCCCTCCAAGGCCTCAGATGCGCTCATTGGACGGCCGCGCGGGCCCATGGTTCGCCCACCACGGTGCCCGAATACATGAAGTGAATGTCGGCAAGAATTGGGCCTGGCTTGAGCATTGGGGTGACCGGTCCACTCGCGTGTGGGACGGTTGCAACCCTCTTTCACCTGCAGTTGAAGCCTCGCAAACCGGGCAAGTAAGCTGCAGCCTCCTTTCACCTGCGGTTGAAGCCTCGCTACAGCCCGTCTATGGTCTTGGCGGGCGGGTCAAAGAGGTGCCCCAGGGCAGTCGGAACCAGTTCCGACGGCCCGGCCCAGCAGCCTCGATGTTTTTTGACCCTTTGGAGGTCCAGTGGTGGCCCTCGAGATTCGGCGTAATGCGCTTCTCAATCCGGAGATCCGTCGCGAAGAAAAGCACGCGCTCGTGCTGCTCTCGGGCGAGCTCGACGCGTCCACGGCCGGCCAGCTCTACGAGCAGCTGGCTGAGCTCACTCGGGAAGGCGTCGTCCACGTTGCTCTCGACCTGTCCGACCTCGAATTCATGGACTCGACCGGCTTGTCGGTCGTCATCGCCGAGCACAAACGGACGAATGCTTCTGGCGGCGAGCTCGTCATCGTGTCTCCGCGGTCCCAGGTACGGCGGCTGTTCGAGATCACGGGGCTGATGGGTGTCCTGCAGATCCAGCCCGACGAAGACGAATAGGACGGGGCCCGTCGGGGTCATCAGGCAGCGAGGTCAGGGCCGGCGAGCTGCCGCCGCTCACTCGGTCACCAGGGGCGAACCGGACCGAGCGGATTCGACGATCTCCTGAGCAAGGTCGAACACCTTGCGATTCGTGCGCTGCGAGGCGCGGCGCAAGGACTCGAAGACCTCGTCCGCACTCCGACCCGTCCGTGCCATGAGCACGCCCTTGGCCTGATCGATGACTCCCCGGGTTGTCAGCGCAATCCCGAGGTTCTGGCGTGCCTGCTCCTGCCGCCAGTACCCCTGTGCGTGGCTGAGGGTCAATGACGCGTGCGTGGCGAAGGCCAACCCGATCCGCTCCTCGGCGAGGCCGAAGGCGTGCTCTGCCTCTCCGTAGAGGTTGAGCGCGCCGAGACCGTCCTCCCGGACGACGAGCGGTAGCGAGAGGATCGAGCCCACATCCTCGGCGCGGGCCTGGCGGAGGAACTCCGGCCACCGGGCGTCCGACGCGGTCGAGTCCACGCGGAGGACCACCCGGTTGCGGTACGCGTCGAGACGGGGCCCGCTACCGATCTCGTATTGGTGAGCGTCGACCCGCTGTGCCCCCGCGCCCGTTGCGGCCAAGGTGTGCGGCCCTCCGGCGTCGAGCAGCGTGATACCGGCCATGCTGCAACCGGCGATGGCCTCAC
>Ga0207761_1000169_pt1 | contig 21367 bp, 15 predicted proteins | sample LuqExpMetageno34_FD_187792 | JGI IMG/M metagenome (GOLD analysis project Ga0207761, IMG submission 187792) | Tropical forest soil microbial communities from Luquillo Experimental Forest, Puerto Rico - Sample 34 (SPAdes) | ecosystem: Environmental > Terrestrial > Soil > Tropical forest ... | reverse complement strand
GAAGGCCGCCGCACTCAACGATCAGAAGGCGCTCAACGAAGCGCTTAAACGAGAGCACAACGAATTCGCTGAGCAGGCGCAACTCACGGAGCGAATCACCTCGCGCTTCGATCCATCCAAAGAAGACGCTGACCGGCATTTCGAGGCTAATAGCGGAGTCCACGACCTCGTCACTCGCCTGCGCACGAACGCCCAGCAGGAGAAGCGCCCCGAAAAGTGTCGCGTATACAAGCGCGCGCTCGGCGGAGTGTTCATCGGGGCAATCGAAGCGGGCAACGGCGCTCTCGAGCAAAAAAGATACGCGCCTGCGATCCGTCTCTATGAGATCGCTACGCTGGCCAAACCAGATTCTGCGTGGGCCTGGGAGCAACTCGCCATTGCGAATGCGCTCGCCGGCAAGAAGAAAGATGCGTTGAACGCGTTACGCAAAGCGCGTGACTTGGCGACGGATAAGGCCGCCTTCGGCAAATGGCTGCAGTCGGAATCGAGCTTTGAGATCCTGCGTTCGTCCGCTGAGTTCCGATCGCTCCTCTGAGGGCAGCCTGCGTATTACAACTGTATAATCGATAGATATATTGACATACGGCATTTGTATCGATAGAATACCTGTATGAGCACGGTCAAGGTTTCACCAAAGTTCCAGGTCGTCATTCCCAAAGACATCCGGGAGAAACTCGAACTCCGGCCTGGCGAAGAACTGCAGATTTATTTGCACGATCGCTCGATCTACTTGCACCGGCCTCGCTCCATAAGGGAATTGCGCGGAATCGCTCCGGGATTGCGTTGGAAGGATGAAGATCGTGACCACACCGAGCGGTTCTGAGTGGACCATCGTCGATTCGTCAGGCTGGGTAGAATATATGGGCAACGGCGCAAAGGCTGACGTGTTTGCTCCTTACTTGGAATCGCCCGAAACCCTCTTGCTGCCCTCCATTGTTGTGTACGAGGTCTACAAGAAACTTCTGAGGGAATCAACGAAAGGATTAGCCGAGATTTTTCTATCGCAGGCGTACGGGTTTCGTGAGCGACTCATCGAATTGAGTCTAGAGTTATCGCTGTTGGCAGCAAAGACCAGTCTCGATACGCACCTTCCGATGGCTGATGCCATTATCTACGCGACCGCAAACCATCACAGGGCGAGACTGATCACCTCGGACGCGCACTTCGCGAATCTGCCGGGCGTCACGGTCGTCTAAGCGGCTGGGTGTTGCCTTGACCCTTCTTGCGCCCCCCTTTACTCTAGTTAGCTAATCATTTGCGTTTCTTTCAGCAAGGTCAGGACCTCCGATGGATCAGATTCGCATTACCCTCCCCGACGGCAGCGTAAAAGAGGTGCCTAAGGGCACTACCGCCGTGGAAATCGCCAAATCGATCTCGCCACGGCTCGCGGATGCCGCACTGGTTGCCAAAGTACGCGCCAAAAACGGTGATGCGGCCCACAAAATGGGGATCTTCTCCAACTCTGTCGATCCCGCCGAGGATGGCTCCCTGCTCTACGACCTGCGCCGCCCTATCGAACAAGACATCGACTTGCAAATCCTCACGGAAAAAGACCCGGACGCCCTTTATGTCTTCCGCCATTCCGCGGCGCACCTGTTGGCCGCGGCCGTGATGGAGCTGTACCCCAACGTCCAGTTGGGTATCGGCCCGCCGGTGGACAACGGCTTCTTCTACGAGTTCCTTCGCGACGATCCGTTCACTCCCGAGGATCTCGAAAAAATAGAAAAGAAGATGCACGAGTTGGCAAACAGGGATTTGCCGAACGAGCGCAAGTTGCTGCCCAAGGCCGAGGCGCTGAAGCTCTATGAAGACAGCAAGCAAGTCTTCAAGTGCGAGCTGATCGAAGAAAAGGCGGATGAGCCGATGGTGTCGTTCTACACCACCGGCAAATTCATCGACTTTTGCCGCGGCCCGCACATTCCGTCCACAAAACGCATTCAGGCGTTCAAGTTGATGAATGTCGCCGGTGCCTATTGGAAAGGGCAGGAAGGGAATCCGCAGCTCCAGCGCATTTACGCGGCCGCATTCTTCACGCAAAAAGAGCTAGACGACTACCTGCACAAGCTCGAGGAAGCCAAGCGCCGCGATCATCGCCGCCTGGGCCCCGAACTCGATCTCTTCAGCATTCAGGAAGAGGCCGGCCCCGGTCTGATTTTCTGGCACCCCAAAGGCGGCCTGATCCGCACGCTCGTCGAGAATTGGCTGCGCGAAGAACTGCTGCGCCGCGGATACGACCTGGTCTTCACGCCGCACATCATGCGCTTCGATCTTTGGAAGACTTCCGGCCACGCAAACTTCTACAAAGAGAACATGTTCGGCCAAATGGAAGTGGAAAAGGCAGAGTATCAGCTCAAGCCCATGAACTGCCCGGGCCATATTCTGATCTACAAGGCGAAGCTGCGCAGCTATCGCGATTTGCCGGTGCGCCTGGCTGAACTCGGCACCGTCTATCGCTATGAACGCAGCGGCGTGCTCCACGGCCTGCTGCGCGTTCGCGGATTCACCCAGGACGACGCGCACATCTTCTGCACGCCCAACCAGATCGAGTCGGAGGTTGAAGCTTGCATTGACTTCGCTTACGCGGTCATGAAGAACTTCGGTTTCGACCGGTTCGAAGTGGAGCTTTCTGACTGGGATCCGAAACATCCCGAGAACTACGCCGGCAAGCCGGAAGACTGGCACCGCGCCACAAACGCGCTGGCCACAACCATGGCGCGCCTGAATATTCCCTACAAGAAAATGGAAGGCGAAGCGGCGTTCTATGGCCCGAAGATTGATGTGAAGTTGATCGACGCGATCGGCCGTCCCTGGCAGCTCACCACCGTGCAGTTCGACTTCAACCTGCCCGCGCGCTTCGGGCTGGAATTCGTCGGCGCGGATGGCGCCAAGCACCAACCGCTGATGGTCCATCGCGCGCTGCTCGGTTCCGTGGAACGTTTCTTCGGCATCCTCATCGAGCACTATGCCGGCGCGTTTCCGCTCTGGCTTGCGCCCACGCAAGTGGAGATCTGCCCCGTCAGCGAAAAGGTGCAGGATTACGCCAAGCATCTTTACGAGACGCTCAAGAATCACGGCTTTCGCGTACACCTCGACGACCGCAATGAAAAGCTGCCCGCCAAAATTCGAGACGCACAGTTGCAGAAGATTCCCTACATGCTGGTGGTCGGGCCGAAAGAAGCGGAAGCAGGCACGGTCAGCGTGCGTCACCGCAGCAAGGGCGACTTGGGTCCGCGGCCCATCGCCGAGCTCGTGGCCTCTCTGCAAAAGGAAATCGCGGACCGCACCATCAGCTGAGACTCAGGCGATCTGTTCCCAGAACGCGGTCTCTTTCGACGCAAGGAGAGCATCCTTGCGGGCATTCCAACGCAGGAAGTGCGGTGTGCGGGTGTGCGCGATGTGATGCTCCCGGCTTTCCCAGACCTCATGGAACAGGAATGTGCCCGGATGGTCCGCGCCGCGGTGCAGGTCGTACTGCAAGCAGCCTTCTTCCTTCCGGGTGGGCCCAATCAAGGCCCGCAGTTCCGCTTCCAGCAACAGATGCTGTCCATCCTTCGCCCGCAGCGTGGCAATGAGCGTGAGCGCACCTTTGGGCAACTTCGCGATCTTCACGCCGCCACGGAACGCCCTCCGACTGGAGCGCCGCGGAGCGGACCTCTTCGCTTTTCGTTTGGCCATGACGCGGGGATTGTACTCCAAATCGTCTTATTGACAAGAAGGACCAGTACGTCTATTTTTCGGCGTCCTTCCGGCCGGTGTTCAGGCTGTCGAAATTCAGCAAAGTATTGAGCACCAGCGAATAGGTATTCTCGGTCTCGCCACGATAGATCGGGTTGATCGAGAACAGCACCACATGGCCGGAGCCACTGGGCACATCGAGAACCGCCGGGTGCTGCGCGATGTCGCGGCCCCCTTGGACAAGTCCTGAGATCAGCAGGTCTTTCTCGTCGGCATAACGCAGGATCACCCGGGTGCGAGAGGCCGGCGGGATGACCCGCGGATTGTTGTGCAGTTGCTCGTCGGTCGGGGTTGGCACTTCCCAGGTCTCGTGCTCCGGCTGTTCCAGCGGCTCGACTGGAACACGGCCTATGACGAAGTCCGGGTCGTCTTTCGTACCTCTCCCCGTCGGCCGGGCCCCTCCTTCCGGGCCCAACCGGCGGCGGCGCGAGCCGAGCATGCTGTTCACCGAGAAGATCGGGCCATTGTCGCAGTACGCAGATACCTTTTCGTCGTAACCATAAGTGATCGGGCTGGCCGCATCGACGACGCGAGTGCCGACGATCGCTCCCACGATTTTCATTTTCTCCGACGAAGTCGTCGAAACGCCGTTCGTCAGCCCAATCGACAGGGCAAATTGCGAAGTGTCCATCGCGGTGAGAAGCACGCCGCCCTTCGCCACAAAGCTTTGCAGCTTGGCCACTCCGTCCCAACCGAGGCCCGGGCGCATGTCTGGCGTCGAGTCGTTTTTGCCAACGAGGTTCGGCGTCTCTGGCGTGTTCTGCCAGGGGAGCGGGTTGCCCCACGCGGTCGGCAATCCTTGGATGATTGTCGAGGAATTCGAATTCCAACCCACCGGCGGAAACAGAATCACATCGTACTTGGCGTTTAGATCGGGGATCTGCGCGATGGCCTGAGTGCTCATGTAGTCGTACGGAATCTGCAATCCGTCGAGCGTCATGCGCCACCAGCCTTCGGCTTGGGTGCTGAGCCAAGTGTGGACGTAGGCGACGCGGGGCGCGCGCACGGGATGCGTCTTCACACTGGGTGCCGCGCCTAGGGCGGCCGCCTTCAGATTTAACGCTTTCGTCGCCGCGTCGAGATCAGGCCGGCTGACACCGCGAATCAAAAACGTCCCGCGCGCGAATTTCCGGCCACCGGATTCGAAACCCTCTTCCGCAGCATCGATGGTGGCGTCCTTCAGTCGGTACCGTAGTGTGGCAAGTGCTGGCTCCGCACGATTCTCAATCGCGAAGACCGTGCCTTCGTTCTGCACTCCACCAACTGGCTTCAACTCGGTGACTCGCTCCATCGCCACAGTGAGCACCTTTGGATCCGTAAGGCGCACCACTTGCACGCCGAACATCTCGCCCAGAGTCCAGGCGGTGTCGTCGTAAGGCGTGGTCTGCGGATCTTCTGGGCTCCAATACTGGTAGTCCAGCAGCGCATCGGCAGCGCGCGAGTAGGGCTGGTCCATGCGGATGACATAGCTACCCGCGGGAAAGTCGCGCGTCGTGGGTGCTGGCGGAGTTTTGGGTTTGTCTTCGGCGGCTGCGTCGGCCTTGGGCTTCTTCTTTTCTTTTTTTGCCGGCAAGCTCACCTGGAACGCCGCCGTTGCACGCGAGACCTCCACGTGCTGTCTGAACATCACGCGCAGCAGATCGGCCTGAATGCTCGCGCGTGGATCGTCCCCTGGCAAAACATAGGCTGCCGGCCCCTCTTCCTCGGGCTTCTGAATGGATCTCTTGCTCTTGAGGTAGAAATTCTTCAGGAAGAGGCGCTTGTTCTCGTTGAAATAGTGCAGCGAGGTGAGCAAACCCGTTTCTTCGTAGTTGTTGTTGTTGCGCTGCGACCACATTGCTTTGGGGAGTGGCGGATTCGCCCGATACCACGTTCGCGCATACTCGTCCGGCTCCAGCGTGCGCTCCAACGTGTCTGCCCCGCTGTTTCCAAACGTTTCGTACAGCCGGCTAATCCCGTTGTGCATGGCCGCGAGGAACATCAAGTAGCCCGGCGACCAGGTGTCGAAATTCCCGTGCGTGAATACGCCGGGCATCCCGAATTTCGTCATGTCTGCCACGTTGCGCGAACCGATCATCTGCCATTCGTCGACGAGAATCGGATCGACCCAAGCGTTGTACGGTCCGTCGCCGACCGTGTTGTCGTAAAGATAGGGCACCGACTCGTGCAAGTCGTGAAGCACTTGCGCGTCCCACGCGATATAGGTGTTCAGCACGTTTTGCGTCAGCTTCAGCGTCATGGCCATGGCGTCGCGATTGTTGTCGTGCGCCACGTACTTACCCCAATAAATGAGCGGCGGATAAATATCCTTGGGGTGCGCGAGGTGCCATTTGTAAATATCGACCATGCGGTCGCGGCCATCGACTTCCACCACCGGTGTAATCAACGTGATGACGCCATCGCGGATCTCGCGAATGTACGGGCTTTCATCCACCGCCAGGCGGTAGGCGAGTTCCATCAACGCCGTCGGTGCGCCCGTTTCCGGCGAGTGGATCGTACCCGTTATGTAGTAGACAGGAACCGCTTGCGTGACTAGCTTGTCGGCCGCTGTATCATTCAGTTGAATCGTGCGCGGGTCAGCGAGTTTGCCCAGCCGTTCGTGATTCTGCTCCAGATTCTTCAGGTTCGCTTCGGACGAAACGGCGACTGCGATCATCTCGCGCCCTTCTTCCGTCGTCCCGATGGAGTACACCTTCACGCGCGGCGTGGCCTTTTCGAGCAGGCGCATGTATTTGTACACATCCTCGGCGTAAGGGAGGATTCCCGGGGCACCCGCGACGTCGCCGAGCACGGCTTCGGGAGTAGGCACGTTCTTCGAGGCGGGGAGATAATCGACCAGCGGCGACGAGAAGAACGGCTGCGTCGTGTATTTGCGGATCTTCGCCGTGTATGTTTCGTCGACCGGTTGCTTGGAATCGCGCCCCGGCTGGGTCTCGCCATCGGCGTAGACGATGCTTGGCACTGCGAACGCGACCACGAGCAAATACACAAACTTCCACCACTTCGAAAAGTGCATGAGGCTCCCCTTATTCCAAGCGAACTCGGGATTCTACCCTAGAATCCCCGGCGGCAGTGCCAGATTTGAGAAAGTTCGACTAGTGAGCCAGAAACGCTATGCACACGGGCGAGGGAATGCCATCGACTCCCGCAACGTGGGTCAGCGCGCCCGTCGTGTAATTGATCTTGAACACCGTGATGTTGTTGGTGTTCTGATTCTCGGCCAGCAAGAAATGCCCCGAAGGATCGATGGCGAAGTGCCGCGGTTCTTTGCCTCCGGTGGGGAAATTTCCAGCGGAATGCAGGGTGCCATCGGCGCGGTCGATCGAGAAGACCGCGATACTGTCGTGCCCGCGATTCGAGGCAAAGAGCCATTTGCCGCTGGGGTGAACGATGATCTCGGCGGTGTCGTTGCGTCCGTGATAGTCGCCAGGCAGAGTGGATACTACCTGGATTTGTTTGCCGTCCCCGGTATTCACGTCGAAGGAATATGCGGTGACGGTCGAATTCAGTTCGCTCACGACGTATAGGAATTTACCGCTGGGTGAGAGCGCCCCGTGACGGGGACCGGCACCGGCGGCGAGTTTCACGGCAGGCGGATCGTTCGGCGTCAGTGTTCCTTTCGTCGAATCCAACTTGTATACCAGAATGCGATCCAGACCCAGGTCCGCGACTAGCACGAACTTGTTATTCGGCGTGGCTTCCACCCAGTGCGCGTGCGGTCCTTCCTGGCGCTCTTTATTCGGGCCGAGTTCGCCGGCATTTTTCACCACAGCAGTGTGTTCGCCGAGTTTGCCGTCCGCTTGAATCGGAAAAACCGCGACCGTCCCTGACGAGTAGTTCGCAGCGAAAAGATATTTTCCGGTTTTGTCGAACGAGAGATGACATGGGTCCTCGCCCTGGGCGGGCACCTGATTCAATTGCGTCAGTTTCGCGTTATTGGCGTCGATTGCAAAGGCAGTGATCGTGCTTTGCTTGCCCGCTTCGTTCGCGGCGTAAGCAAACTTCCCGTTGGGATGAATCGCGACCCAGGACGGATCGGACGACGGTGCGGCCACTCCTTTTTCGCTCAGTTTTCCGGTGTCCACATCGAATTGAAACGCGTAGATCCCCTTACTCTCGGTCTTATTCGTGTACGTCCCGACAAATGCAAGATAACTGTGTGTAGCAGCGAGATTCGAGACTCCCGTTGTGAACGCGACGAGAGCAAACGCAATGAAGAACCCAGACACTACCAAACGACGCCGTGTAATTTTCATGGCCAGTAGTGTAGCGCAGGGCGAGTCTTCGAGCCCTGCGGATTTTTCCTTCGAACGTGTGACGAGGAACGCTTCCGCCGCTGTTCCCGAGGAAATAAGACGCGGCGGCCTACTTCTTTTCTTCTTCGTCTTCTTCCTGCAGCACGGCGGCGGCGGCCACGGAATCGTCATCGTCGAGGCGCAGCAGGCGCACTCCCTGCGTCGAGCGGCCGGCTTCGCGAATCTCGTTCGCGTGCACGCGGATAACCTTGCCATGCTCGGTAATGATCATGACGTCTGACTCTTCCGTCACCTGCAGCGTCGCGACAACCGAACCGTTGCGGTCCGTCGTCTTCATGTTCACCACGCCTTTGCCCCCGCGCGAAGTAATGCGGTATTCGGCGAGCGCGGTACGCTTCCCGTAGCCCTTTTCGGCCACCGTCAGCATTAACGTGGTCAGAGAATCCTTGATGTGCTCGTTTTCCAGTTCTTCTAGGTTCTGCGTGGTTTGCTTGTGTTCCTTGGCGATGATTTCGAAATCGGGCTGCACCGCGTCCATGCTGACCACGTAGTCTTCCTTTTCGAGGTCCATGCCATTCACGCCGCCGGCGTTTCTGCCCATCGGCCGCACTTCTGTCTCGCGGAACAGAATCGCCTGGCCTTCGTGGCTCGCGAGGAAGATCATCTGCTTGCCGTCGGTCAGCTTCGCGCCGATCAACTCGTCCTTGGCTTCGAGATTGATCGCGATGATGCCAGTCGAGCGCGGATTCGAGAATTCCGTCAGCGTTGACTTCTTCACCGTGCCGCCCTTTGTGGCCATGAACACGAACCGGCCTTCTTCTTCGAGGTTCGTTGCCGCCACGAGCGCGGTCAGCTTCTCGTCCTCCTGGAACTTCACCAGGCTGCTGATCGCCTTGCCCCGCGTAGCTGCCGCGGCTTCCGGCAGTTCGTACACCTTCAGCCAGTACACGCGGCCTTTCGACGTGAACAGCAGGATGTAACTGTGCGCCGACGCGACGAACAGATGTTCGACGAAATCCTCTTCCTTGGTCTTCGCGCCGATACGGCCCTTGCCGCCGCGCGACTGGTGGCGATACGTCTCCACCGGTGTGCGCTTGATGTAACCGGCATGGCTTACGGTAATGAGCATGTCAGTGTCGGCAATCAGATCTTCCAGCTTGATCTCGTCGACCTTGTCGACAATCTGCGTGCGCCGGTCGTCGCCGTACGTCTTGTGAATCTCCTTCAACTCGGAGATGACCACCGACTTCAGTTTTTTCTCGCTCGAAAGGATCTCTTCGAGTTCGGCGATCTTTTCGCGAATGGACTTCAGTTCCTTCAGAATTTCGTCGATGGAAAGCTGCGTCAGGCGGTGCAACTGCAGTTCGAGGATGGCGTCGATCTGGACGTAGCTGAGCGTTAGCCCGCCCCGAGATGCGCCCTCGATCTCCGGCGCGCCTTGGATGCGGTACTTGCGGCCGTCGAGCTTCACTCCCTCGATCTTCTTGGGCTTGCCAGCTTCGGTGATGGCGACTTCCTGATCGCTGAAGTACTTGAACAGGTTTTCCTTGGCTTCCGCGCGGCTGGTGCTGCCACGGATGATGCGGATCACGGTGTCCAGATGGTCCAGGGCAATCTGGTAGCCCATCAAGATGTGTTCGCGTTCGCGCGCCTTGCGGAGTTCAAAACGCGAGCGGCGGGTGATCACGTCGCGGCGATGCTCGATGAACAGGCGAATGAACTCCAGCAAGCCCATTTCGCGCGGCTGGCCGCCGACAATAGCCAGCAGGATCATGCCGAAGGATTCCTGCATCTGCGTGTGCTTGAACAAATTGTTCAGGATGAGTTGCGACTCTTCGCCGCGCTTCAGTTCGACAACGATGCGCATGCCATCGCGGTCGCTTTCGTCGCGAACGTCGGATATGCCCTCGATCTTCTTGTTGGAGGCGAGTTCGGCAATCCGCTCGATCAACCTGGCCTTATTGACCTGATACGGAATCTCGGTGATGACGATGTTTTCGCGGTCCTTGCCGACTTCTTCGATCGCCGCTTTCGCGCGCATGGTGAAACTGCCGCGGCCCGACTTGTACGCCTGCTCAATGCCTTCGCGCCCCGCGATGTAGCCGCCGGTGGGTAAATCGGGGCCGGGCACCATCTTCATGACTTCTTTCAAAGTGATTTCGGGTTTCTCGACCATGGCGATGGTCGCATCAATCACTTCGCGCAAGTTGTGCGGAGGAATGTTGGTCGCCATGCCGACGGCGATGCCGCTCGCGCCGTTTACCAGAAGATTCGGCACGCGTGTGGGGAGAACGACCGGTTCTTTCTCTGTCTCGTCGAAGTTCGGAAGAAAATCGACGGTTTCTTTTTCAATGTCCGCGAGCAGTTCCTCGGCGATTTTCGCTAGCCGCGCTTCCGTATACCGCATCGCCGCAGGCATGTCGCCATCGACGGAGCCGAAGTTGCCTTGGCCGTCGACCAGCGGGTAGCGCATGTTGAAGTCCTGCGCCATGCGGACGAGCGCGTCATACACCGGCGCGTCGCCGTGCGGGTGATACTTGCCGAGAACTTCGCCGACGATCTTCGCGCACTTACGGTACGGCCGCGTGGACGTCAATCCCAGCTCGTACATGCCGAAAAGAATGCGGCGGTGCACCGGTTTCAGCCCGTCGCGCACCTCCGGCAGAGCGCGGCCGATGATCACGCTCATTGCGTAGTCGAGATAGGACTTGCGCATCTCGGCTTCGATATCCACCGGCAGCAGCATCGAAAGATTCTGTTCGTCAGCCATGTTCCCTCAGCGAATCCTGAATTTCTCCGCAATACCTATTGTTTCGCCGCGTGTTGCAGCACGATAGCTCTCACCGTGTCGAACGCGTCGGCAGCATTGGTAAATCGCCGCGGCGCAAAATCGGCCTCCAGTTGCTGCAGAAGTGAGTCGCGCTCCGCTTCGGTTGCAAGCTCGAGCGCCACTCCCTTTTCGTTATCCGGCGTCGCCGTAGGCGTGGCTCGAAACTCGCTCACGCTCAATCCCCGCAGGCCAGGCAACGTTGTCCACCCTAACTGGTAGTACATAGATCAAGCTTGTAGGGCCGGAGTATGCTCCGGCCGGTTGTGGTGCAGCCTCAAATATCCAGGTTCACCACTTCCAGCGCATTGTCCTCGATGAACTTGCGACGGTCTTCCACGTTTTCGCCCATCAAGGTGGTAAAGATTTTTTCCGCTTCCACCACGTCCTCGAGTTTCACCTGCAACAAGGTGCGGCTATCCGCGTTCATGGTGGTGTCCCACAGCTGCGACGGGTTCATTTCGCCCAAACCCTTGAACCGGGTAATCGTGAAATCCTTCTTCGCGTCTTCCATGACGTACGCGAGTACATCGCCGGCCTTTTCCTTGGTAGCCTTGTCGCCGTTGCGGCTGATTTGGAATGGCGGTTTGTTGTATTCCTCGATCTGCTTCGCAAGAGCGCGCAACCGCTTGTAGTCCGGCATCGAAGCGAGCGCCCAGTTGATCTTCTGGTTGTGCGGCGCTCCGAACTGGATCTCGTAGAGGCTGTGCTCTTCGTCAAACGCAACTTTGCCTTCCAGCTTCAGCTTGGCTTTTTCGATCTCTTTCAACAGCTTTTCGAGCGACTTCTTCTCTTCGAACTCGTTCTTCTTGTCGAGCCCGCTCTCGGCCAGAATCGATACCAGGCCCGCGTCCTTGAGCCGCCGCGCCAGTTTCGCCTCTACCGCGGCGAATTCCTGGACATTCAGGAGGAAGGAGGTCAGCCCCGCGCCTTGCAGCGTCACACCTTCCTTGGCCTTCACCACGTGATCTTCCGTCGCGCGCTTCATTAATTCGCGCGCAAAGTCGCGCTCGTCGCGGATGTAGCGCTCGCTCTTGCCGCGCTTCACGCGATAGAGCGGCGGCTGCGCGATGAAAATGTGCCCGCGCTCAATCAGCTCCTTCATATGGCGGAAGAAGAACGTCAGCAGCAGCGTGCGGATGTGCGAGCCGTCGACGTCCGCATCGGTCATGAGAATGATCTTGTGGTAGCGCAGTTTGCCAGCGTCGAAATCGTCTTTGCCAATACCGGTGCCGAGGGCCGTGATGATGGCGCGGATTTCTTCGTGGCCGAGCATCTTGTCGTAACGAGCTTTCTCGACGTTGAGGATTTTGCCCTTAAGCGGCAGGATGGCCTGGTATTTCCGGTCGCGCCCCTGCTTCGCGGAACCGCCCGCCGATTCGCCCTCGACCACGAACAGTTCGCAGCGGCTGGGATCGCGCTCCTGGCAGTCCGCGAGCTTTCCCGGCAAGCCGCTCGAATCCATGGCGGACTTGCGGCGGGTCAGTTCGCGTGCCTTGCGGGCAGCTTCGCGTGCGCGGGCTGCGTCAATGCACTTGCCGATAATCCGCCGCGCCACGGTGGAATGCTTGTCGAACCACTCGCCGAGCTTTTCGTTCACCAGTTGCTCGACGTCACCTTTGATGTCGCTATTCAGTTTGCCCTTGGTCTGCCCTTCGAACTGCGGCTGTGGCAAACGGACACTCACCACCGCGACTAACCCTTCGCGGACGTCGTCGCCGGTGATGCTGACTTCGTCTTTTTGTTCTTTCAGCATGCCGTTCGCCGAGGCGAAGTTGTTGATGGTGCGCGTCAAGCCGGAGCGAAAACCTGAAAGATGCGTGCCGCCGTCAACAGTGTTGATGGTGTTCGCAAATGCAAACACGTTTTCGCCGTAGGAGTCGTTGTATTGCAGCGCGATTTCCATCTCCACATTGCCCTTCTTGCCCTCCATGTAGATGGGCGAATCGTGCAGCGTGGTTTTGCCGCGGTTGAGGTGTTTAACGAACTCGGCGATGCCGCCGGTGAAGCGGAATTCGGTGTTCTTTTCGGTGCGCTCATCGTTCAGCGTGATCTTCAGGCCCTTGTTCAGGAAGGCGTACTCGCGCAGCCGGGTTGCCAGCGTGTCGTAGCTGAATACCGTTTTTTCGAAAATCGTCGGATCGGGATGAAAGGTGACCTTCGTACCGGTTTTGCGCGTCTTGCCGGTCTGCTTCAGCTTCGACGTGGGCTTGCCCTTCTCGTAGGTCTGCTCCCACACCGCGCCATCGCGCTGAATCTCGAGTTCCAGCCAATCGGAAAGGGCGTTTACGACCGAGACGCCCACACCATGCAAACCACCCGAAACCTTGTACGTTTCACTGTCGAATTTTCCGCCGGCGTGCAGCACCGTCAGCACGACTTCCGCCGCCGGGCGCTTTTCGGTTGCGTGCATGTCCACGGGGATGCCGCGGCCGTTGTCGAGGACGGTGACGGAGTTGTCCGCGTGCACCGTGACGTTGACTTCATCCGCAAATCCCGCCATCGCTTCGTCGACGGAGTTGTCCACGACTTCCCACACCAGGTGGTGCAGACCCATTTCGCTCGTGGAGCCGATGTACATCGCAGGGCGCAGACGTACGGCCTCCAGTCCGCCGAGCACCTTGATCGACTTCGCGTCGTATGCGTGACCGACTTTGCCTGTCACTGTCTCTTTGTCACCCATGTCAGCTCCCTTGCCCTGAACCCGATTCACGGGTGAAGGGTGTGTGCGTGCCTACGGCTATCCCATCGCCTGGACCCGCCCCGTGCAGGTAAACCCGACGCACTTCGGGCGCTGCCAGCGATGGCGCAAACTCGATTTTGTGAAGCGAGGAAGGGCGTGATGATCGACTTCCATGCGTCGCCTCACCCTTTGACCGCGCACTGCTGGGCACTGCGCAGCTCGTAGGGTTCCTGCTTCATCCCGTCCCGCAACCCGGGACGCGGCGAAGACTTATGCTCTCCAGGCAACGGACCGGCCCCTGGCGCAGGGCTTTTCTGGCTCCATTTCTGCCTGGCGGACGTGTCGATTTGGAGGAAAAACTGCGAATCGACAACGCTCAAATTTTACCGAAAATTGGCTGTTTTCTCAAGGGTCGCGGAGCAGCTTGTGGATAAATAAGGCCAATATATTGAGTTGTTTACGCCACTAGCGGGATAGTTCGCAACGCGCCCGCCGGTGGATTGCCGGCGCGTGGAATCCGATCTGGTTTTTTGCCGGAATGGGCGTCTCGAGCATCTGCCGGAGCGTCGCAAAGACAGATTGAAATTTGGCGTCGTAACGCTTCTCCATCTCGTCGATCTTCCGCGGCAAATCTCCGTGCGTGGCCAGCATGGTCCGCAACTGCAGGAATGCGCGCATGATCGCGATGTTGACCTGCACCGCGCGATGGCTGCGAAGCACGCTCGACAGCATGGCGATGCCCTGCTCTGTGAACGCATAAGGCGCGTACCTTCGGCCGCCGTTCGGCTCTTTCACACTTGAGGTTCCCGATTGGAACCTCAAGCCAGCCACTTCCACCGCGTTCAACTGGAACAGGAAATCCGCTGGAAATCGCGACCAGTTCCGTTTTACGGCTCGATTCAAATTCTTCGTGCTGACGCAATAGAGACGCGCCAGGTCGGAGTCGAGCATCACCCGGGTTTGCCGGATGAAGTAGATTTTGGGGCTGATCACTGCAACGGGAACAAGGGCACCTGGTGGCGAGCTTTTTGACCTGCGGAATCCCAAAGAACTTGAGGTGCCAAACTTACACCTCAAGTTTTAACTCTTGGATTATTGTACCTTATAATTACTGGAGAGGGAAGCTCCGGAGGCGTCAGATGCGCATCGGCATGATGACGTAGCGGTAGCGGTAGCTCTCATCGGCGAGCGGCCGCATCTGCCCTGCCGATTGCTCGTCTTTCAATTCGATACTGATCGGTCCGTCTGCGGCGGCGCTGAGAAAATCCAGCATGTAGCTGGAATTGAATCCGATGGCGATCGCTTCGCCGGAATAATCTTTCTCGATCGATTCTTTGGCCTCGCCATACTCCGGGCTCGACGCGGAAATTTCGATGCCCTCCTTCGAAACCGAAATCTTCACTGCATGGGAGCGCTGATCCGCCAGTTGCGATACGCGGCGCACCGCATCGGTCAATTCCGTGCGCTCCAGCACGACGGTTTTATTGTTTTCGCGTGGCAGAACCGCTTCGTAATTAGGGAACTGCCCGGTCAGGATCCGCGAAATCAAGAGACGGTGCCCCACCTGGAAGAACAGGTGGCTCTCGTCTTTCGCAAATTCGATACTGGCGTCCGCGCCGGCAGCCGCCGAAAGTTTTTCCACTTCATCCATGGCTTTCTTCGGAATGAGCACACGCACTTCGCCGTTCAGCCCGGTAAGCTTCTGGTCGGTTTCCGCTAAGGCGAGGCGGTGGCCGTCGGTCGCGACCATGGCCAGCGTGTCTGGCTTCAGGATCAGCAGCCCGCCGTTCAGCGTATAGCGCGACTCTTCCATCGAGATCGCGAATTTTGTCTTTGCGATTAAACTTTCGAGTACAGCCGCTGGAACCTTGACGAGGGTGTGCGGCATCGCCGGCAGCGCAGGGAAGTTTTCCTTGGCCATGCCGACCATCTTGTATTTCTTCTTGTCGCTGACGATCTCAACCCAATGGTTATCAAGCAACTTGAACTTGATTTCTCCCTCGGGCAGCAGGCGCACGAGTTCGAGCAGCTTTTTCGCGGGAATGGTGCCGGCGCCTTCTTTTTTCACTTTCGCTTCGCACGAGGTACGCACGCTGAGTTCGAGATCCGTCGCGGTGATCGCGAGACGGCTGCCTTTCGCCTCGACCAGGAGGTTCGAAAGTATCGGGATAGTGGTCTTGCGTTCGACCACGCCCTGAGTCGTCGTAAGTTCGTCGAGCAGCGCTGATTTGGTTACGCTGAATTCCATGGATTGGCTTTCCTCGCGTACGGTTCCCGTTGCGGTCATAGGTTCTCCGGCACACTACACCTGTCAAGCGTACTCTACTCGTTTTTCGCCTGGTTATAAAGTCCGCCAATGCGAAAAGACCTGTGGAAATGCGTATTGTTGAGGAATTTCGGGAGAAGTTGCCGGGTACCATCGCTACCAAATGAGTCTAGCGAATTTTTCACAACCAATCAGCCTCACAAAAGCTTTTTCTAAAATAAAAAAGGAATAAGAAGCTTGTTGTTGTGATGAGCGTTGTGAATCCGTTGAAAAATCCATGCGCCGTAGGCAGGCTGCGATTTTTGCGGGCGCGTGTGCGGTGGAATTTTCTGCGGCACTTCGGAAAACGCCGCTAAGTTCCCGGTCCGCGGCCGTCCACGATTTTGTTTCCACATTCCGTCCGCAATTTTCCCACGCGCTAACCACAGATTCTTCACACGCAGTCGTCGTCAGTTTTTGAAGTCGAACAATTGAAACCAAGTGATGTTTCACACTCTAATTTCCACAACAAAATCTTCCTACTCTTCATCCAACTGGCTTAGAAAGGGACGCCGTGAATCCCGGATGGAGTGGCCAGGAGGAAGAAGGATGCTGGGAATCCAAGAGGTTTTCGAAGCACATCTGACAGTCGCGAATCTCGATCGCGCGATAAAATTCTATGGCGAAGTGCTCGGTCTGGAACTCGCGATAGCTCTACGGGAAAGAAAAGTGGCTTTTTACTGGCTGGGTGGACGCGGGAAGTCGATGCTCGGTCTCTGGGAAACGGGTTCGGGGCCGCAACGAATGCAATTACATACCGCGTTTGCGATGAAACTCCCTCATTTGCTCAATGCTGTGAGGAAACTTAAAGCGGCAGATATCGTTCCCCGCGACTTCGAGCGACGGCCCACGGAAGAACCAGTGGTCCTCGCCTGGATGCCTGCCGCCGCGGTCTATTTTGATGATCCCAACGGCAACCAACTCGAGTTCATCGCCATGCTGCCGGACGAGCCACGGCCGGATATGGGAATCCTCAGTTGGAGTGAGTGGAAAAAGCGCTAGTTACTGCAGCGCGTCCATTAAACGCGTGATCGTGCGGTTGAGTTCCTTGTCGGAACGGCGCAATTCTTCAATCTTGTTGATGGAGTGCAGCACCGTGGTGTGGTGCTTTCCGCCGAATTGCCGGCCAATCTCGGGCAGCGACGCAGTGGTGAGTTGTTTCACGATGTACATCGCCACCTGGCGCGGAAACGCGATAGCGCGGGTATTGCTGCGGATCTTCAGATCCTGTTCGCGTAAATTAAAATGCTCGCTCACGCTTTTCTGGATCAGATCAATGGTTACACGCTTTTCCTGTGACGCGATGATGTTGCGCAGCACCGATTGTGCGGTTGCCAGAGTAATCGCCGTGCCGGTAAGTGACGCGTAAGCCATCAACCGGGTCAAGGCGCCTTCGAGTTCGCGCACGTTCGACTTGATCGCCCGCGCGATGTACTCCGCCACCTCATCCGGCAAGTGGAACCGGTCGTTCTCCGCTTTTTTCTGCAGGATGGCGATCTTCGTTTCCAGGTCGGGCGGCTGAATATCCGCAATCAGGCCCCATTCGAACCGCGAGCGCAACCGCTCTTCGATCGAGTTGATATCTTTCGGCAGGCAATCGGACGAGATCACGATCTGCTTCTGCTGCTCGTACAGCGCGTTGAAGGTATGAAAAAACTCTTCCTGGGTGCGTTCCTTGCCCGCGATGAACTGGATATCGTCCACCAGCAGCACATCCACGGTATGGAAGCGATCCCGGAAGCTGATCATGCGGTCGAAGCGCAGCGAGTTAATGACTTCGATGGTGAACTTCTCCGCGCTCACGTAACTCAGTTTCATCGCCGGATTGCGCTTCTTGATCATGTGCCCGATGGCATGCATCAAGTGCGTCTTACCCATACCCACGCCGCCGTAGAGGAATAGCGGGTTGTAGGCCTTCGACGGCTGTTCCGCGACCGCGCGCGACGCGGCGTGCGCAAACTCGTTAGACTTTCCGACAACGAAAGTGTCGAAGGTATACCGCGGGTTCAGTTGGTGGTCGCTGCTCTCGAAATCCAGCCTGGCCTGCTTGGTGCCCGCCATCGCTGCCGGACTCGCTTGTGCCGGCTCCTCTTCCGTGCACACGTACTGCACTTTCGTGTGTGGCGTGCCCATCTGGTGAAATACCGCCTTGATGATTTCGCCGTAGGTGCGGGTCAGGACCTGGCGGAACACCGTGCTGGGGATTTGCACGTAGACGGTATCGCCGTCGTGGCGGCTCAGCCTGGTCGGCTGAAACCAGGTGGTGTAGGTGTTAATGCTGACCCGGGATTTGATGAGTTCTAGGAATTTGTCCCAAACGTTCGCGGTTTCGCGTTCTCTACCGATTTGCGTCGCAGTTGTCATCGTCATGAAAAAAGCCGAATAGCACCGTATTTCCACAGATGTGAATAACCTGTGGAAAGTAATTTCATCCTAAAGCGTCACGCTTTGGAGTTCTTGCCCGCGCGCGAATGATGCCTGAAGCCCCCGACATTCCACGCGGTACGTTCAGATTTGCAGGACCAAGAGTTCCACTACGTCAAAACTGGATGGATTCTCCCGCACTGTCTTCGGCGGAGCAAGCGAAAAGTGCGCGAAGCCCAGTACCAACGTTCACATAGCATTCACAACTTTTCCACAAGACCGGAAATTGTGCAAGTCGTGAAGAAAATCCAAAGAATTGGCGGAAAATTCACGAAGCAAAAAAACCGTATTCGTCCGATTGCACCACAATTGGGCAGCTCGCCCTGAGGAAATCTCGGGAAAAATTTTAGTGCCTGCGGTCCGGACGCGGGAATTCATACACCCCCAAAGGGTCCGCGCCGATCAACAACCGCTCTTCTTCGACCAGAATCACGTTCGCTTCGAGCCGCGTCCCGTTCGGTGTGTAGATCTGATATTCCGAGCGGCGAATGCCGTCCTTGTCAAAGTGCACCAACGTGTTGTGCAATCCCATCCATACATCGCCGTTGACCGGATCCACGCCGAAAGCCGTGAGAATCGGACGCAAAAATGGCGGCTCCTTGCGTGTTTCCTGGCGTTGAATTTCCTTTCGCACAGCTTGCGCTTCCGAGAATGCATCGATACCCGTGAACTCAAACGTCTGTGCCACGTAGCCGCCAGGGTCAAATTGCCGCACGGCCGGCTCCGGCAGGTAAGTAAAGCCAAAATAGACACGGCCTTGCGCGTCGGCGTTTACACGCCCCAGATTCAAATAGCGATCAAGCTCCGCGCGTGCCGACATCGATTCCGGTTCGCCAAACTCGCGCGCGAGCTTGCCGTTCGCTTCGTACACGGAGACCAGCGTCCGCTGCTGCAACGAGGTTACGGCCACTTCATCATTGGATATCACGGCGATGGAAGTCGGCGCGGTCACCGGGAACGAGCGCAGCAGCTTGCCATCCGGAGCAAATTCCTCGATGAGGTTGTACTTGCGATCGGCGACGTACACATTCCCCTTTGCGTCGACATCGCAATCTTCGCCGAAACCGATCAGAGCCCGCGGCGGCTTCTCTCCCTGCGGCACTTCCTCTGGCGCTCCAAACATCTTGAGTCGCTTCATCTGCGCGTCAAAAATTGCCACGCCCACCATCGGAGAAGCCAGCACGTAGTAATTCCCATTCGCCCCGTGACGCACTGCCCGCAATCCCGCACCAATCGGCGCAAACACCCGCCGTTTCGCCGTCAACTGCTCATCGATTTCGGACGCGCCGGCCCACAGCACGCCCCCAAGACAAAGCAATACGGCGGCTGGCAGGAGAAGTCGGGTCGGTTTTCGCATGGTCTTGGACTCTCAGATTACGGTGGACCCGGGACGGTTGCCTGTAAGCGCGGCCGCGCCGCAGCTTAATCCGCGCGCAGGCGCATCCGCGCGATCGACTTGGCGCGAAGCCGCCCGGCTTCATTCCGCGGTCCTGCGTCATCCGTCTCGATCACGACGGCATTCATCTGCACATCGCCGCTCGCCACCTCAAACCGTGCAGGCAATCCGTCGATAAACTTCTTGATGATGGCCTCGCGCTCCATGCCGATGATTCCGTTGTGCGGCCCTGTCATGCCCACGTCGGTGATGTACGCTGTGCCGTTGGGCAGCACCCGTTCGTCCGCCGTCGTTACGTGCGTATGCGTGCCGACCACCGCGGTCACGCGGCCATCCAGGTACCAGCCAAAGCCGACTTTTTCGCTGGTCGTCTCGGCGTGGATATCCACTAGGACGAAGCCCACATCCCCGGGCAGCTTCGCGAGTTCAGCATCCGCTTTCTTGAACGGATCATCGTTCGGCGGCAAAAAGACGCGTCCCTGCAGGTTCAAGACGGCGTATTTCACTCCATTTTTCGCCGTCCCCACGTACAAGCCCGAGCCAGGATTCCCCTGGGCAAAATTCGCGGGACGCAACAGCCGCGGTTCGGTTGGAATGTAGTCGAAAACTTCCTTGCGGTCCCAGCTATGGTTCCCGCCGGTCAGCACTTCGATCCCGTGCGCGAACAACTCTTCCGCTATTCGAGGAGTGATTCCGAATCCCGACGCGGAATTCTCTCCGTTCGCGATCACCAGGTCGATGTGCTGGTGCTCCACCAGATCCGCTAGCCGGTCGCGCACGATCTGCCGACCCGGTGAGCCCACAATGTCGCCAATGAAAAGTACCCGCATCCGTCTCTGTCGCCTGCGCCAAAGAAAAAGGAGCGGACTGCTGGGCCGTGGGAAGCTAGGCCGTGAACCTCCGTATTAGGTGGGCACCACGAGCCAGCCATTAGGCTTTCCTGCCCCGCCCGCGAGTCCGCGGGGAACTCGCCGACGGGACAGGCCGTGCACACAAGCTGACTATCCGCAGCACCCCAGAGATTCGTTACGGTTCAAACGGCTTTCGCGTCCTCACCTGCTTCGAAGTACCGCTCCGCGCCTATTATCCCTCCACTTCGCTCTCCGGTCCAACCGGCGGGCTTCCAAAGGGCGAAAGAGGGCTTCTCCCCGGACCGCGGCAGGGTAGAATGTCCGCTCTCAAGGTAGGTGTGCGCAGATGAATGCTTCGATGCGAAACCTGGTTCGATTGAGCTGCGTCTTCCTCGCGCTATCGCTGCCGGCCTCGGCGCAGCGTGGCAATCCGGTGCCTTCGCACGCGCCGGCCAATCATCTTGGCCGCGTCGACTTCGCGACGAGTTGCTCATCGAAAGTCCAGCCTTCGCTGGAAAAGGGGCTCGCGCTGCTCCATTCGTTCCAGTATGAGGAAGCGCTACAAACGTTCGCTGAGGTGAAGTCCAAGGACTCGAAATGTGCCGTGGCGCATTGGGGCTCGGCCATGGCGCTTTATCACCAGCTCTGGGATTTTCCGAGCGACAAGAAACTGGAAGAAGGGCACGCCGAAATCGAGGCAGCCGCCAAATTGCAGCCTGCCACTACAAAAGAAAAAGGCTTTATTACCGCTGCCGCCGCCTTTTTCCAGGAAAACTCCAAACTGAGCCACGAAGACCGCACCAAGGCCTACTCTGCGGCGCTGGAAAAGCTTCACACCGAGACGCCCGGCGACGTCGAGGTCGGCTCGCTATACGCGCTCGCGCTTGTTG
>Ga0207761_1000168_pt1 | contig 21380 bp, 20 predicted proteins | sample LuqExpMetageno34_FD_187792 | JGI IMG/M metagenome (GOLD analysis project Ga0207761, IMG submission 187792) | Tropical forest soil microbial communities from Luquillo Experimental Forest, Puerto Rico - Sample 34 (SPAdes) | ecosystem: Environmental > Terrestrial > Soil > Tropical forest ... | reverse complement strand
GTTGCTTTCCTCCTCGTCCGGGTAGAGTCCTCGGCGAAAGTCGATTGCCACCGGATATTCCGGCAAATACCACGTCAGGAAGTTTCCCCAAAGATAGGAATTGAACAGAGGCTCCGGCAAACGATGTTCACGAATGTAGTCGCACGCTCGCACCGGAAAATGTTCGCCAGTTTTTGCCAGGAGAGTTTCGCGGTTTCGCGGAACACGGATGGCCAAAGCAAATACCGCCAGAACAATCGCCAAGCCCGCCGGGGCCAGCAGGTGCGACCGCCAGACCCGGCCTCGTCTCTCTTCCGACACCTTCTCTCGTTCTCCTGGATTCATCTCCCCGATCACCGCGGCGCTGGCGATGGTCAAGAGCCAGTTCACGCGCAGCGCGTGAAACGACAGAACCGCGCAGCCGCCGAGCAGCGCCAGTAGGAAAACGTCCCGCGACCGCTGCCGCCCCATCGAGAACAAGGCGGCCATCAGCAAAAGCATGAGCACATAATCCTGCGGCTGGCGAAAGCTCATCGCCGCATATCCGGGCAGGTGCCGGTTCAAACTGCTCGTCTCGGCGGAAAAAAACGCTATGTAACTATTGAAGGTGTACGGTGTCAGGAGAGTCGTGAGGAAGCTCAGCCCCCCAACGGCGAAAGCAAGCGGAACCCGCATCCCCGTCTCCGGCACGTCGAGCCACTGCCAACGCCTTCGGCGTCCCACACCCTCAACTGACAACACCAAAAGAAAAAGACACAACATCGCGATCCCGTATAAAAACTCGTTGTCGAAATTGGCCCAAACGAAAAACAGCGCGGGGAGCCAGAACAGCATCCGGTGGTCTCTCCTCCGTCGACTCTCCATTAGCACCAACAATTGCACTCCAAAGAAAATCATGGAGACAAAAGCCGGGCCTGGCCCCAAGCCCAGAAACAGGTATTGCGTGAGGGCGGAGACAACGAGGCCCAGCCAGAAGTTTCCTCGCAACCCGCCTCCCAGCAAAAACGAAATCCCCGCAAGACCCACCCGAAGTGCCATCAACAACGCCGGCATCGCGCGGAGCCCCAGCGCCCGGTAAGCAACCGCTGCCAGCAAGTCAAACCCCCAGGGAAAATCCATCCACGGCGCATGGCTTGCCTGTGAAAACAGGCCTGCCTGAGGCAAGCGCCGGTTCTCCAGAATCCAACTGCCCATCCGCAAGTGTCCCCAGATGGCCGGGTCGGCGAGCGATGCGAGCCTGCCACTCTCCCAGATCGTCGCTATCGAAAATAACAGCGTCAGGACGGCTATTCGGGAACTGATCAACCCGACCGCCGGATGAGCTTCGTTGGCAGAATCTTCGCTTCTCATTTGCAGATTTGTCGAATCGCCGAAACCGTGACTTCGGATTCGCCGCTGCCGCTTCCCTATCTCCTGCGCCCCGGCAGGCTGTTTGGCAGAACGGTTCCGTTCGCCGAAACCGTTCCATTCGCATTGTGTGCGGCGTTGTGGCACAGAAGCGTGCACGTGTTTGTACCGCGATTGTACGCAATCGGGGCACCCTGGTTCTGTGCAACTACGTTGATGTCGAAACTGACGAGCCGCTCCCCCGAGATGCTTGCCACCACCGACCCCATGCCGTGCGCCGTGTGGCACACCGAGCAGGAGAAGCCGTCCTTCGAAACGTGGCGATTGTGCTGCGTCCAGCTTGCATTCGAGAGAATGTTCGTCAGGTCATGGCACTTCGCGCACATTGCGTACGGTCCTTGCGGGCTCAGATCCGGCGTCGGGTAGGTGTTGGTTACCATGCCGCCCGGAACAGCCGCCTGGCTCATCTGATAAGTCCGCTCGAGTATGTGCAGGTAAGTCGATCCATGGGGGCCGTTCGGACCCGTCCCGCCAAACTCCCGGTTGTCGTCGCTGTTGTGGCAATCGGTGCAGAAAATTCGCATCGCTACTAGCCGCGAGGAGGGCATCCCATTCAGATTGAGCATGTTCAAAAGCAGGCTGGGCTGCGGCAGCGGGCTCATGCGGTCGTGCGTCACTGGGTGGCTCGAGGTCGCGTTCGGGCTAAACTGCGGCACGAGATTCAGTGGATCGCCCGCGAACGAGATTCGCGCTGGCAAGTAGCCGTACTTTATCAGCACTTGCTTTCCCGGCCCGGCGCCATGACAACGCAAGCAGTTTTCATACTGATTAACGGCCGGCGTCAGCACTGTCACGCCATCGACGCCGCTCACTCCCGCCACCCCGGCTTGCGGCGGCCGGATTCCCGGGGGCACACCGTACACGGTCATCGCGTTCATCCCGTGAGCGCTGTGGCAATCGGTGCAGGTGGCGTGCCGGTTGTTGTTCAGCACCACCGTCTCGGCGGCGTCATGCGAGTTTACGCCCGCCGGCAACAAATGACCGATCTTGGAAAATTCGGCGTACACATTCGGCGCCGACGGAGAGATATTCGTTCCTCCGTTGTGACAGGTAATACAGCTCTGGGTCACTGCATCGACGCCAGGCGCCGGAGGAGTCGCCGATCTCAGCAATCGCGCTTGCCCCCCGGCATTGTGCTGCATGTGGCAAGACGTGCAGGCGTTCAACGCCACCGTAACGTAAGGTCCCACGTGAGCGCTGCTGGCTACCTGGTTTGGCGCCGTCGCATGGATGCTCCCCGTCCACCCGTTCAGTGAATTCACCTTTCCGTTGACCACGCGATTCGGGTCGTGGCAGGCCAGGCACATGTGTCCGCTCGAACTGTCCTTCACCAGAAAATCCTGCGCCACCGGATCGGACCCTTGCGCGTGCGGATTATGGCAGCTCGTGCATTCCACACTCCCTTGAACCAGCTTTACCTTTCCCGTCGGGTCCGCGGTTACCTGCTGAGCCACTAACGAAGCGGCCAGATCCGGCGCGTCCTTCAGCGGCGTCACCAGGCTGAATGGGTGCGACCCGCTCAAATCGGTCCCGAGGACATCCGCGGTTTTCATGGAGCCGCTGACCGGAATTTTCCCATACGCAACGCTCTGCCCAACCGCCACGGTCCCATCATGGCAGCTCAGGCAGAGGCTGCTCGACTTTCCAAGTGTCGGCTGCGTGTTCCCCTGCTGCTGATAAGTTGAGCTCGCATAAGGCGTGTAGGTCTGCGTGGAAAGCGTCTGGTTCCACAGAGGCGTATTCCCGCCCACCCCGCTGTGTGGCGCGTGGCAAAACGTGCAGCCCAGGCTACCCTGTGAAGTGACCGATGACCCGCTGGCCACGCTAAGATTGTGCACCCCGAGCGCGTCGGCCCTCGCTGGCGCCGCGGTCTGCCCATGCGTCGGCGCCGAGCTAAACGCTAGCGCCATCCCGAGGATGAACCATCCGCGTCTCACCGCGCCCTCCCGACCGCTTGCGCAACGCCATAATAGCGATAGACCTGCACTCGCCGGTTGAACGAATCCACAACGTAAATCCGGTCGTTCGCGTCGATTCGTATTCCCGTCGGCAACTGAAATGCCCCCTTGTTCGTTCCCAATTGGCCGAAGTAGTAGAGCAGCCTCCCCTCGCGGTCGAACACCTGCACCACGCTCCACATCCCATCGACCACGTACAGGTGCCCTTCCGAGTCGAAGCTCACTCCCTTCGGACGGAACATCCCTCCCACGTCATCCCCGATCTTCCCGATTGCGTACTGAAACTCTCCGTCCTTCTTCAGCACCTGCACCCGGAAATTCATCGCGTCTACTACCGCCAGCTGGTCTCCGTCCAACTGCAGTTCCGTTGGGAAGTTAAACTCTCCGTTTCCCGTTCCGTTCTTCCCGATCTTCTTCAACACGCTCCCCCGCATGTCCATCACGAAGATCTGGTTGCGCAGCGTGTCCGTTACATAGATCCTCTGGGCCGCAGAATCCACCGCGATCCCCGTCGGCCTCTTGAAAATGCCTTCACCGTATTTCAGGCTTCCGATCGTCCTTTCGAATTTTCCGTTTGCGTCAAAAACGAAGATCTTCCCTGCTTCCGAATCCGTCACGTAAATCCTGTCCTGAGCGTCTACGGCCACGCACTGCGGCGCGATCAGCGGGTCTTTGTCCTGTTCCCGCCGTGAGAGGAACTTGTACTTATCCTTCCCGAAGTCGAAAATGTGCACCCCATAGGCCCCCGGGTCCGTCACGATAATCCGGCCGCGTGAATCGCTCGTGACGCTATACGGCCTGACCATCTTGTGGAATTCCGGCTCTCCGATCACCACGTCCACCACCTTTGTCCAGAATCCACGCTTCGGTTTCACTTCGCGTTCGGAACTGAAATCCCTTTCGTAACTCAGCTTCCTTCCGCCTTCCAGCAGCAGATCCGGGACCGCCGGTTTGTTCTTTTCTTCGTCTACGCGGTTCTTCGCCGCCGCCGGCCCCGCAAACATCGTCCCGCCAAGGCAGAAGGCCATAAGCGCCGCACGCACTTTTGTCGCTTTCAACGCCGCACCTAGAAGAAATTGAGCCATCGCGATATGCCAATGAAATAGGAATACGTATGGCCTACTGGAGCGCCGGAGGCGCTGATCCCCTGCGAGAAGTCGGTATAGCCCCCGATCAGGTTGATCTTCCTCAGCCGGTACTGAAACTGTGTGTAGAAAATCTCGCTTCGATTGTGCGACGAGATTTCGTTGCTAAGCGTGTCGCTCACCGCGTGCGAATAGGTTGCCGTGATGTAGAGCCGGGGTATCGGCGTCACTGTCAGACCCGCCCCAAAGCTCTTCCCGTTGTATAAAATCAATCCTTCCGGCAGCAGCCCCGGCGTCGGCGGAATCGGCTGAATCCCGTTGCTCGTCAATACCGAATTCCCGCTCGATTGCACATAGTTGGCATTGACCGCGAACCTCCTCAGCGCCAGGCTCGTCGAAAATGCTTCGCTGTGATTTTCCGTTCCCGGTTGGTTCGTAAATCCACTATGACTGCCGTTGAACGCGCCCGTCCATTGCATGTTCCGTCCCAGCTTCCGGTGAACGTTCGCGTTGTAGTTGTAATAGGAAGTATTGTAGGTCACCAGAATCGTCTGCACGTTCTGCGCGTAGCTGAACGTGCCGGAGGTCTCCCACCGTCCGAATCGGTGGAAATAGTTCACGTTTCCCATAAAACCAAAGGCATTGTTCTGAAACTGATTCGAACTTCCAACCACCGAGGCGGAGAACGAAAACATGTCCCACAGCCGCCGGTTGTATCCTACTGTCCCCGTAAAATAGCTTCCGCTGTAAGTCTGCCCGTAATAAGTCTGGTCGTAATAGGTCACGTCCGCCTGTCCATACAGGTTCTTCGTGAACGTATAGTTGGCGCCCGCGGACACGTTCATGGCGCTGGCCTCCGATCCCAGCTCCAGGATCGGCACGCCCGCGCCGCTGTTCGCCAGGTTCTGGAAGAAGAATCCGTTCAGATTGTCCACGTAGGTCTGGTTCACAAACAGGCCCAGCTTCGACGTGGGGTGAAACGAGGCGATCGCTGACTCCGTATTTGTCGTGAAGGAAGAATTGTCGAGCGTCTGCTCGAAGCTCGAACCGTAATTCGCCGAATAGGTCGAATGGTCGTACGACAGCGCGATCGCTCCGTGCCACGGCAGTGAATGTGAGCCGTTAATCCCAAAGTCGTTTCCCGTCGAGGAGGAAACATTCTGGCCCGGCAGCCCGCCCAGAAACTCTGGAAAGCTGGAATTTACTGTCGTGTGATCATAGAAGCCGTTCACTCGCCAGCCCGCAAGCTGGTAGGACGAGCGCACGTTCAGTGTGTGCAGATCGGTACTGGTCTCTTCGGTGGTGCCATACAGCGTGCCCGTGCCGTTCCCCTGCGTGTAGTTCACAGAAAACGTCGGCCAGTTCGGGACCAGCGCGCTCCACCCTACCGCGAACCCCTGTCCATTCCCGACGGTCGTGAAATTGGGCGCGCCTGCCAGCCCTAATTCCCCCGTGCTGTTGTGGTCGTAGGTATAGCTTGCGTACCCCGGGAAATGGCTGCCGCTAAACAGATTCACGGTTCCCACGACGCCGCTGGCCGCCGTTAACGACTGGAAATTCGAATTCAGTTGCGATTGGTTGTAATACGGTGAAACCGAAAAATTCAGGAAGTTCGGATTGTAGTACGAACCCGCGAGCGTTCCGCTGGCGCCGAACTCCAGCCCGTGACTCGACGGAATCTGATCACCGTAGCTTCCTTGGTATCCAGCGCTCAGCAGACCGTCGGCGTTCATTTGCAGGTCATTGCCAACCTTCACCTGCGCTTCGGCAAACGGCGCTATCACCAGGAATGCCAAGCAACTCGCGTATCTGGCGATCCTTTTCACTTTCACTTCGTTCCCCTCGGGTCGAACGGGACTACTAGCATGTGACTGCACAGCCCCTGCCAAATGCGGGTGATCACAAAGCACGACCAAACACTTGTATTTTCAAAGACTTATCGGTAGCCTTGCGCTTCGCCGAAGCTTCGCTCGCGGCGCCACTGCGACTTCTCACCCAGCCCGGAGTGCTGAATTCCTCATCACCCAAGCTTTCGCAATCCGCACTTCGCCCATGCGCTCCGTTGCGCGTGGTTTGATTTTTCTTTTCGCTCAAATTTGTGGGAAGGACTGCCGCGCCCGTTTCACTCGGCAAGCTGCGGCCCTTGCTCGGCGCGTGCCTCCCGCAGAGGATTTCCACATCCATCGAAGCTGTGATCTCTAAAGCACTTCCACCTTCGCTTTGGCCCTCAGTTGTTTGTCCAGCGCAATTCGCAGCTGCTCGTATTTGTTCTTCTGCAGTTCGGCGGCGAGTTCCTTTCTTACCTCAGCAAAAGACCGCGTCCTCGCCGGCCAATGCTCGTTCATTCGCACGATCGTGTATGCCTGGTCGATCTGAATGGTTCCGCTCACGTCTCCCGGCTTCATCGCCTGCAGCGCGCTGACCACTTGAGGCGGTAGCTTGTCTTTCCCTACTTCCTTGTGGTCCCCCATGTTCACGTGGAAGTCGTCTTCGGACACCTTCTCGGCGAGCAGCCCGAATTCCTGGTAGCTCTTCGTCGCCTTGGCCTCCTTCAGGACCTCATTCGCGCGCTTCTGGCCTTCCTTGACCTGATCGGTATTCGGATTTTGCGGCGGCAAAATGGAAATCGTCTGAAACGCGAATGTCTCGGGCATCCGGAATTTCGCGGAATTCTCTTCGTAATACGCCTTGACTTCGGCCTCGGAAATCACCGACCTGTTCTCGACTTCCGTCTTGAGTACCTGCTCGATCAGCAACGATCTCCTGATCTTCTCCCGCACCCTCGTGTCCGAGCCGCCCATCTCTTGCTCCAGGAACTGCTGGTACTCCTCCGCGGTGGCAAACTGCTTCTTGAATTCGATTTCTGCCCGCTTCAATTGCTCGGCCGGCACCGTGAGCCTTCGCCTCTGCGCTTCCTGGTACACCAGTTCCTCGAAAATGATCATCTGCAGCGCGCCCTGCCGGATCGCGGCCTCTTCGGCTTTCGGGAATCCGTTATGCTGGCGTGCGTAGGGGAAGATCTGCAGCATTTCCCGCAACAGGTCGCGATCGGTCAACACGGTTCCGTCCACTCGAGCCACCGGCTTGTCGCTGACCTGGAAGGGGGATGCTGCGGGCGCTGCTTGCTTTGCTGCTCCTGTCGGGGCGTGGGATGGAACCTGACCCGTACTGCTGGTGACTTCCACTAGTAGTAGAGCGAAAACTACCAGGTACCTCATTTTTCCTCTCATTCCCTCAAAAAAGGGGAGGGAGTTTCCTCCCTCCCCACTCACAGGCTGTCTTCCTAAAAGACTGTCGGGATGTTCATCGTGTTGTTGGCTTCGTTGGCTTCGCCGAAGTGGCACTGACGGCAGAACTGAGTCGTCGAGGGCGCATTCGTGTTGGTTGCGTTGTTGATTCCTGGGTTGTACGGGCCGTTCACAAAGAAGAACGTCGTGTAGAACTTGCCCCCGCCGTCATTCGCGATCGGGCTCTTCGCCGTCGACGTGTAGACAGTCATGACGTGCTGGTTGTGGCACGTCGTGCAGAGCACATAGGGCTGGCCGGCGACAATGCCCGTCGGAGAGCTCCACTTGCCGGGCGCCAGGGCTGGCCATCCATAGTTCGCTACGAACTGCGCATAGGGCGAACCAGGCGTCACCGTCAGAACACCGTTGGTGTTCACGAGGCCGTTGCCAGTGCGAATGATCGCATTCAAACCTACCGGGTGGTCGTTGTTGTAGTTCCCGCCCTGCGTCGCGGTCGCGGTCGTTCCATCGTTGCCGAGGAGGGTCGGAATTGGCTTGCTGCCGTACCAGGCGGGCAGCATGCCGATCAGTTGTTCATACGACTGGTTCCTCATCATGTTCGTCGGGGTCAGATTGCCGTCATGGCAGCTGAGGCACAGCAGAATGCCGCCGACTTCCGGCGTGTTGGCCGTAAGGCTGCTGGGGAGCACTTCGACGAACGATCCACCGTCGCCGAACGCAATCGTCTTTCCGTACAGCGGGCTGGCGTCTTGTCCCCACAACGCATAGTTACCTGCATCTACTCCACCGCCGTGGCCCGACCCGAACGAGCCGCTGTGCGGTGCATGGCAGCCGGCGCAGCCGCGGCCACCATTGTTATGTGCGCCGAGTACGTCAATGGGGGACTTGGCGTTTTGCCCCACCGCCAGCCCCGCGAGTGCCAGAACCACGAGTCCCGTGAATATCGCTTTCCTCATAAAAGTGTAGAACCTCCGTTGTGTTGCAACCCGTACAACCGCTTCAATTGCTCGGCCCAGGAACCGGTCAACCACCTCAAGGAGTGCACCCGTTATGCCGAAGTGATAGAAAATGCCCCAAACCGGGATAGCTACCTTAACTCCTTTTTTTCCTTACGCTTGCCGTTTTGAGAATGGTGATTCCTGACGCCCTCACTCCACTTCGCTGACGCTCCCCTGTGTGATATGGCCCATTCGATGAGAAATCACACAGCGCAATGCTGTGAAAACAAACGTGTTGTGGATCACATCAAGCGCGGTCGGCGGTTACAATGCTGTAGTGGTAGGGATGCTTCGGCCGGGATCGCGACATCCCGCCTCGCGGGCCGTTGACCAGCTTCTTGGGCAGCCGATCAATCGAAAGTTCGCGCGTTCATTGTTGGTTCGGAGTTGGTTTTGCTTCCGCAGGCGTCGACGCGGGGGTATCTGGACTCTTGGCCTCCGCTTTCTTCTCTCGTGCTGCAGCTCTCTCTTGCCGAATCTGCTCTGCCTGGGCATCGGTCACATAGAGAAATTGCTGCGCGCGTCCAGGGAAGATTTCCGACGTAAATACCCGGTTCCGCTTGTCAATCGTAATGCCCACAAGTCCCTGGAACTGCCCCGGCAGCAGTCCGTGCCCGCCAAAAGTGATCAACAATTGTCCTTCCTTCGTGAACACTTGAATGCGATCCTGCATTCCGTCGGCTACCCACGCGTGTCCGTCGCCGTCAATCGCGACGCCCTTCGGCCTTGAAAAATATCCCGGGCCGTCACCGGCCTTCCCAAACGTGCTCACAAAACTGCCCTCCGCGTCGAAGATTTCGATCCGGTTATTCCAGGTGTCCGCAACGTAGAGATTTCCCTCTGCATCGACCGCCACACCGGTCGGCTTCGAAAAATCGCCAGGAGTCGTAAGTTCGTGCTTGTGGCCGGTTGTTCCGAGCTTTCGAATCGGCTTCAAGGTATCCGCGTCGTAAACCAGCACCTGGTCGAGCTCCGCATCCGCCACATAGAGCAGTCGATTTTGTGTGTCGAGCGCCAGTCCGCCCGGATCGACCATCCCTTCCGTGATTACATCTTCCGCTTTGTGCTCCTTATTAAAGACGATCACATGCCGCAATCCCGGATCGGAAACGAAAAGCCGGTCATTGTCGTCCATCGCCAGCCCGATGATGCGCACAAAGTGCGCGTGCACGCTGTTCTTGATCAGGTCCACATCCCGCGTTTCGGTATTAAAAATGAAGATCGCGCCAACCTTCTGGTCCGCTACGTACAAGTTGCCCTGCGAATCCACCGCCATCCCGTACGGCTGGATCAGCGAGAACGGCCTCGTAAATACTTCATCGGCCGATTGTGTGCCTGCCAAGCGATCCATCCAGCCGGATTTTTTCTGCTTGGTTCCTTGCAGATCCCGGACGGCTTTGTCGGACGCATACCACGTCGTGTACTTGATGCGCGCGATTGCAGGAGGGTTCGGCCAAACGATGTAGGAATAGTCCACCGTCTTGGGCTTCTCCGGCTCGGCCTTCTTCTTTTTCTTGTCGGCCTGTAGACCCAACGGCGACACCATCACTACGCATGCGAGAGCCGCGATCGTCGCGGTAACACGCCAGGTCCAAGTCCAGTTTGAGCGAATGTTTGCCATCTCTAACTCCCCTCGCCCTGCCATCAACGCTTCGTCAGGTCCTTGTGGCAGCTCGCGCAAAACACCGTGTTGTTCTGCTGGTCGTTCACCAGCAAATCCTGATGCGCCGACGAGTGCGGTTGATGACAGCTCAGGCAGGTCAGCCTTGCCAGCATCTTCGTTATATCCGTCGGGTCCTGAACGTCAGAGACTGGGTGCCCCGTTAGGGGATGACCTTTTCCATACTTCAACGGAAGCACAACCACCTTGTTCTTCTTGAAGTAATCCTCCGGCAGCTTCACTTTCCCGTTGAAAATTGTCACCAGGTGCGCGCCCTTGTCCACCTGCGGCGCTGCATCCGGGCCGTGGCATTCGAGGCACAACGCATTTCCCTGGGCTCGCAGCAGCTTCCCTCCGTCGCCGCCATGCGGCTCGTGACAGATCGCGCACGCTTGCCCGAAAGCCGGCTGGTGGCGCACCGCCTTCTTCCCCAGTTCCGCAACGTCCGTGTGGCAACCGAGGCAGATCTCGACGCCGTTTGTCTTTGGCAACCCTGGTTGACCGCTCGCGTGCGGAGTGTGGCAGTCGGTGCAATCGCCCGTCGCCCCGGGATGCTGCACCTTCGCGCTTTCAATCTGCTTGGCTTTCTCTTCGTGGCACGTCAAGCAGATCGATTTGGCATCCCCTTGCGTCAGGACGACCTTCCCGTCAGTCGCCGGCGCATGGCAAAGCTCGCACGTCTTATCGGCAAACGGCGGATGCATGTACTTCGCCATCAGTTTCGGTGCCGAAGATTGGTGCGGATCGTGGCACTCCGTGCAGTTTGCCGTCCCGAACGGCTGCTTCTGGTGTGCCTTTTGCAGCTCAGGCATGCTCGGGTCATGGCAATCCACGCACAATGCCGGCACCGCTTTTGTCAGATGAAAATCGAATTCCTGCACCCCGCGCTCATCGCTCTTGTGTATCACGTGGCAGGTCTCACAGCCCATGTCGAGCGCGGCGTGCCGGCTTCCCTCGGCCGGAACATCCAGCCCTACGCGGTGGCAGCTCAAGCACAGGTTCTCTTTCTGGCCGCCGGAAGTTGCCTTCAGCAGTTGAAATTTATTGTCGGATTCGTGCGGATCGTGGCACTTCAGGCAGTCGCGTACCGCTGGCTTGTGAACCACTCCCTTGATTTCCGCCGCGTTCTTGTCTCCGTGGCACGTCAGGCACAGCGCGTAGGCCGTCGTCGTAATCAGCTTCACCCGGGTCACATCGCGGTTCACTCGAATCTCGTGGCAGCTCGTGCAGCCTGTCGAAATCGCCGTGTGCACCGCCTTCCCCTTGGCTTTTTCCGCGTGGCACTCCAGGCATTTGGCTGAATCCGCGTTCTTATCGAGTGGTACCGGGTGAATGTCCGCGTTCACCGGCGCCGCAAAAAACAGCGCCAACACCATCACGACCGGCAGCCACGCGGCCGCAACGTAACGTGACCGTGTGATGGCTATGCGGCCTCGCATGCACAAGTCTCCATCTTCACTTGCCTAGTAATCGAGTTACTCACGGTGCTAAGCTGCGCGCTCTTCTTCCCGCTGTTTCTCTCCCCTGCCAGCACAAGCGCGGTCGTCAATGCCACCGCGAACACCCATAAGAGAACCAGGTACGCCGTGCGGCGGGAGCGATTCATCTCTTTCACCGCAAATCTGCCCCTCTCCGTCGCCTCACCTACAGAGATCAACTGCTTCCTCCACTTCTTCATGCGGAAGCTGCGCGCGAGTTTTTCCTGGAATTGGTGGAATCAGGCTGCGGAACTCTGGTTCGCTGGTCGCGCTCAACGTTTTGAACATGGGATTGAGGGAAGCGCTCATATCCAATACCCCAAAAACCACTGTTCCTCGATGCACCCGCTGTGCCGAAGGGGTTTGGTCCCCGATCCCCTTCGACGGCGAACCTAACGTATTACCGCATTGGGACTTACGCTGCCCGGGTTGTGACGCCTGACCTTCGGCTGAGTGCCCCTCGACCAATTCCTGGGTGATATGGCCCAAAACGTGATGAAAAATCACACAACCGAATCGTGCGAAAATAAACGCCTTGCTCACCTTCCACCAAATAAAAGGCGAATCTTCCTCGCAAAATCCGATAAAATGGAGTTTCCACGGAACATCCAATTTCACCGGATCGCTCATCAAACTCTGGTCGGAGGTTTTTGCTTGCTTAGGCTGTCAGCGGTTGCGATTCTACTTTCTACATCTCTTTTTCTTCTCGCGGCTTCCTCACCCAGTCGCGACAAAGGCTCGCCGTCCACTTCCTCTTCCTCCAGCGAGGAACACCATCTTCGCCTCTACCACACGCACACCGGCGAGCGCATCGATGTTGTCTATCGCCGCGGAGATAACTTCCTTCCGGAGGCCGAAGATCAGCTCGACCGTTTCCTGCGCGACCACCGCACTGGTGGCGTCAAGCACTACGATCCGCATGTCTTCGACATTCTTTCTGATCTTGCCGCTTTCCTCGGCCGCCCCAACGCCGAGATCGACATCATCTGTGGCTATCGCACCCCGTGGAGCAATGAATTCCTCCGCGCCCGCTCGTCTGGTGTAGCTCGAAACAGCCTGCACGTGCAGGCGCACGCCATCGACATTCGCATTCCCGGTGTCGACACGCTGACCTTGCGCAACGCCGCCCTGGCTTTGCATCGCGGAGGAGTTGGCTACTACCCGCGCTCCGGCTTCGTCCACGTTGACACCGGCCGCGTTCGCACTTGGTGCTACGGCTGCTCCGCCTCACAGGCCGCCGCCATCGAGTAATCACACCCCATTTCTCGGAAGTTGAGGATTGCTGCAAGCGACACAGGACTGCGCGCATCCGGTGAACACAAACGCAACCGTCGCAGCTACTGCACTTTGGAAAGCAGCGCACAGGTGTGCCCGGAGGAGGGCAACACCCGAAGAAAAACTCTTGCAACGGCCGACCTGCTCGTTAGAGAAATCAAGCGCGGGGGCCGCCCGGTCGTCGAAGTTCTCCGCGAGAAATACATGGAAGTCCGTGGACACCGGCTGGGCGCCGAGCTGCCGCATCTATTTTCCCGACGCATACGCTTGCGTAAACAGCGTCTCGAGCTCCTTGTCGTACCCGTAGATGTCATCGAAGAAGTACGTCTTCCCGTCTTCTTTTGTGACCGCAGTTCCGTAAACGATCAGCACCGGAATCGGGCTCGGCAGGTTTACCTGCCGTTGCTTTTCCGCCGCGAACGCCGCATCAACCTTTTCCTTCGTCCAACCCGGGTTGTTCCGCAAGACCCATTCCGCCAGCGCCTTGGGATCCTCAACTCGGATGCAACCGTGGCTGAAATCCCTGCGGCTCTCCACGAAGAGCGCCTGCGCGGGTGTTGAATGGAGATATACGTTCTGGTCGTTGGGAAAAATGAATTTGACCAACCCCAGCGCGTTCTTTGGCCCCGGCTTCTGCCGCACCATCAGCTTGCCGGCGCGCAGTTGTGCGAGCACGTCTTCACTTACCGTTGTATCCGTTACCAGTTGGCCCGAGAACGTTACGACCTCGTAGTTGTTTTTCTGCAGGTACGCCGGGTCCTTGGTGATTTTTGGAACGACCTCTCCGCGCAGGATGCTCGGTGGTACGTTCCAATACGGCCAGAACACCAGGTACTTCATCTCTTCATACAGCACGGGAGTCTGCGTTCGCATCGCCCGGCCCACCACGACCGGCATCATTACCTGCGGTTTCGCCTGCTCGTTGTAAGCGCGCAGCACAAATTCCGGTATGTTCACGATAATCGGCGGCTGCCCAAAAGTGTGCGGCAGCCAGCGATAGCGCTCCAGCATCAACTGCAACTGCTCCACGCGGTGGCTCATCGGACGGTTCAGTTCCGCAATCGTCTGCGACCCAAGTTTTCCCGCTGCTTCCAGGCCGTGCCGCTTCTGAAAATTCTTTACCCCGTCCACTACCTCCCCGGAATACGTCGTCGCTCCATCCGGCACGTTCACCGAAGCGGGGAGGTCTCCGAGAAACTGCAGCCGACGCGCGAGCTGCGGAACAGCCTCGTAGTTTTGCCCCGCAGAAATCGGCTTCTGCACTTGCGGTAGAGGATCGGGCTTTTCCTCCTTCGCAAGCGCCTCATATTTTTTCAGCGCCACGAGCGTCCGTTGGTATCCCGCGAACGGAGGCTCTACCCGCGCCAAAGCTTCTTTGACGCTGCTCGCTCCGGTTACCCTCTTCCGCAAAAACTCCCCAAGATCGTACTTGTGACGCTCCGGGTCGAAATCCTTGTGTAGCGTCTTCGGATCCACTTTTCCAAGGTGCAAATCCGAGATATCACGCATCGCCGAAACGGTCAGGGCCACATCGAATTTGATGAGCGCCGCTTCCGTGTCAGCGCCCGCACCTTGAATCGCGGTCAGCCTTCGCTGCCACCTTTCACCGTCATAGTCGATCTTGTCCAAGCCCTTCTCGTCGGCATTCTCGAGCAGCGCAATCATCTCCAGTGCCTGCGGAGTCGGTTTCCCGCCCTGGCTCCAACCTAACTTGTAAGCAGCCTCGTCGTAGAATTCCTTCACCGAAGTGCCATAATCCGAAAAGTTCGGCCACTGCATATCTTCCAGGCGTCCGCTCGCCACAATGCGCCGCAGTTCCTGTTCCCCAGCCGCGCTCAGCGCCTCTGCCGCTCCTTGTTCACCCGGCGCTCCTTTCGTCGCGCTTCCTGACGGCGAAACACCGCCAGCACATGCCGTGGCGAGCAAGCCAACCCACAGAGACACCGCGAATCCTTTCTTTTTACTTGTTCTCATCGGTTTCACCTATGCGGTCAGGAACTGACTCGCAGTACCGCAGCTCCGGAAATCCCGTCATTCTTTAATGCGTTCAGCGCCTTGTTCGCTTCAGCTAGCGGATACACCTGCGCCTTGGTGTGAATCGGGATCTCGGCGGCCAACGACAAAAATTCCTCGCCATCGCGTCGTGTATTGTTGGCCACGCTGCGGACCATGCGTTCCTCGTACAGCAGATCATATCCAAAAGATGGAATCGGACTCATATGGATTCCGCCCAGAATCAGCCGACCGCCCTTGCGCAATGCCAGCAGAGCAGCCGGCACGATCTCTCCCGCGGGCGCGAACACAATCGCCGCATCCAGTTTCACCGGAGGGGCGTCGAACGTTCCACCCGCCCATTTCGCACCAAGGTCCATCGCCAGCTTCTGATGCCTCTTGTCGCGCGTCGAAGCATAAACTTCTAGACCCGAGTGCCGCGCAACCTGAATCGCTACGTGGGCCGCGGCGCCAAATCCATAGAATCCCAGCTTTTCGCCACGCGTCACATCCGAAAGTTTCAGGCAACGGTAGCCGATAATACCTGCGCACAGCAGCGGCGCCGCCTGGTCATCTGGAAAGCCGCTCGGCAAAGCGTAAACGAACGCCTCGGGCGCTACAGCGTATTCGGCGTAACCGCCATTCACGCTGTAGCCCGTGAACAGTGGCGCGTCGCAAAGGTTTTCTTCTCCGCGACGGCAGTATTCGCAGGTGCCATCGGTCTTGTGCAGCCATGCAAGGCCCACAGTCGTTCCAACGGTAAAGCGTTTCGCGCCGGTGCCTAATTTCTCGATCGTTCCAACCACTTGATGTCCCGGAATCACCGGGGACACCTTCGGCGGAAGTTCTCCTTCGATCACATGCAGGTCCGTCCTGCAGACTCCGCACACCTTCACGCGCACCAGAACTTCGCCATCGCCCGGACTGGGGTCCGGAAATTCACCGTATTCGAGGGGATTTGTTTCAACTTTTGCAGGTGTGCGCAGGAAACAGGCCTTCATCGTGCCACCTCAACTACCCATTCCTCCGCACACCGAGGTTGGCGGCCAACACACGTGTTGCGGCACATCATACCGAAAAGTTCGGGAGCGCGAAAGAGAAGCGTGCATCTCGGCGTATCAGGGTTTTCCTGTATCTCCCGCGCATGTTTCACGAGACCACTTGGCTTCCGCTTGAGCTTCGCTCAGCTTCTGCAGCCCGGCTCTTCGAAAAATTCATAGCTTCATTGCGCATTCAACTTCGCCGCTTGCTTTCCGCCACCTGAAACTCTAAGCTTTCGCTTCTATGCCCGATTTCTCTCCCCAGTTCTTGACGCTCGGATTCATCTTCTACGTGGCTTTTCTTTTTTCAACCACTTGTCACGAGGCGGCCCACGCGCTCGTGGCGAAGCTTGGCGGTGACCCGACCGCGGCCCTAGGCGGCCAGGTTTCCCTAAACCCCATTCCCCACATTCGCCGCTCTCCTTACGGCATGGTGATTTTTCCTTTGCTCAGCTTCTTTCTCCTTAACGGCAGCATGATTGGATTCGCGAGCGCTCCCTACGATCCGGACTGGGCGCGACGTCACCCGCACCGCGCGGCTCTGATGGCTCTCGCCGGTCCCGCCACCAATTTTTCCCTCATGCTTCTCGCAGCTCTTGCCCTCCGCATCGGAAGCTCTCTCGGGCTTTTGCACTGGGACCCCTATTCGAGACCGCAAGGCTTCGCCGCGGTCTCGTTGTTTGTGCTTTTTTCGCTGAACCTTCTTCTGGGAGTCTTCAATCTTCTGCCGGTTCCGCCTCTCGATGGCAGCTCGGTCATCACGCTGTTCATGAGTGAGGGTCGCGCCCGCGGCTACCTCGACTGGATTCGCAGCGGCACCTTCGCCATGCCCGGCATTCTTGTAGGCTTGCTCATCTTTCGCTACATCTTTCCTCCCATTCAAAACTTCGTCGCTTCCCTGCTTCTATGAGCGCATCGGTGTTGTGCCCGGCCTTATTTTGCGCCCGCTCGAAAGTACGCCGATGGTGTGGTGCCTAGCGCTTTTCTGAACATGGAGATGAATCCGCTCGGTGTGCTGTAACCTGCCTCCAGTGCGGCGTGCGTTACCTTTCGGCCGTCGGCCAGCAGTTGCATCGCGGTTATCAGCCGCAATTGCTGGCGCCACTTCCCGAAAGACATGCCCACATTTTCCTGAAAGAGCCTCTCTACCGTTCGTTTGCCGGCGCCTGCCGCCTTGCAGATCACTTCGAGGGAGCGGCGGTCGCCCGGATCAGCTAAGAGCGCCTCCGCGATTCGCCGCGCCCTCGAGTCTGAAGGATTTGGAAGTTGCAAGGGAACCGTCTGTATCGCCGCCAACTGATCGACAATTACGTCGATCAAATGCCGCTGGCTCCTAATCTTCTTCTTTAGCGCCGGAAAAGTGCAGGCATGGAGGATAAGTTCCTTCAGCAATGGTGAGACATTGACGACGCAGCAGCCTCGCGTCCGAGCTCTCGCCAGTGCGGGTCTCAGATAAAGAGTTCGCATCGCCACATTCCCAGACATGGTTATGGTGTGTGGAACTCCTGCCGGTATCCACACCGCACGGTGCGTCGGCACCACCCACGTCCCTTCGCTTGTGCGCACGGTCATCACCCCGCTCGATGCATAGACAAGTTGGTCCCAGTCATGGAAGTGCCATGGAACCTTGTGAACGGGCGGATAGTCGTAGGCCAGCGTGGCGACCTGCGCTTCCGCTCGCCGGCGCGGATCGAGGATTGCGCTTTGTCGTTTCTGCGACATTTTTTGTCAGAATAGCGGAAGTACGCAGCGTCATCAACCTGTACCGTTAACCCTGGCTAGGAACCCGGAATGAATCTCATTCACCGATGTCTCTGCCGTTCGGCATCCTGGCGTAAGGTCCTCGAAGACTTCGTCGTACCCTGGACGTTAGCGGACGTCCAGCTTGGAGATGACGTCTTGGAGTTGGGACCGGGCCACGGGCTCACCACGGACTTGCTGCGTTCCCGCCTGCCTCGAATAACCGCCCTGGAGATCGACCCGGCTCTTGCCCGCTCGCTGGCGGCCAGGCTTCGCGAAAGCAGTGTGACCGTTGTTCAGGGAGACGCCACTGCCATGCCTTTGCACGATGCCCAGTTCTCGGGTGCGGTCTGCTTACACATGCTTCATCACGTGCATTCCGCGGAGCTGCAAAACAAACTTTTTCGGGAAGTTTGGCGTGTGTTGCGGCCTGGCGCCTTCTTCGTGGGCGTTGACAGCTTGGGCTTGCAGAGCCTCACGATGCGTCTCATACATATCGGTGACACTTTGGTCCCCGTGAATCCAGACACGCTTGGTGCTCGGCTGGAAGCCGCGGGTTTTCGGGACATCCGGCTGGAAGCCAATCGATATGCCTTTCGGTTTCGTGGGCGCCGCCCCTGCGGCGCCACCGAATAAGTCCAGTGCGAGGAGAAAAATATGACTCAACAACCTCTGAGGTGCATTCTCACCGCCAGTCTTTTTCTTTTGGCAGCCGCGGCTTTGCCCGCGCAGAAGGATCCCCCGAAGAATTCTCAAAACTCCGACGACGTAGCGGTTGAAGGCTTGGTTCGCGACATGGCCTGCCCGATTCAAAATAACAAATCTACCGCCACCGAGTTCAGCATGGATTGCGTCACCAAGTGCGCCAAGGCCGGATCACCTGTGGGCATTCTGACCAAGGAGGGCATTATCTATGTGCCGCTCACGCAATCCATGCCCGACACCGGCCAACAGCAATTGCTGCCATTCGTCGGCAAGTATGTACGGGCTAGCGGGAGAGAATTCTTGAGAAATGGCGTTCACGGCATTGAAATCAAAGAGATTCATGCCATCGACACCCTGAAGTGAACGGTAAGCAAGGTCTACCCCATTCAGGTGCCCAAAAACTTCGCCGCTTCCCGGCTTATCTTCGCGATTGAACGCTTGAAGCGAGGTCCAGCACCATGAATCAGACCAACCGTGATTTCTCGCTACGGAACGCACTGCGGGTCGAGCTCTAAAGGGGGCCCGCCGGCCAACCGCGATAGGAGAAAAAGGTAGCTCGTCAGGATGTGCTCGCAGCGGATGTCCGGCTTTACGAGCACTTTCGGCGGAATGCTTAGCACCACCGGGTTTAGTTCAAAGAGCCCCTCCACGTGGACGTAGAGAGGCGGCAAAGGCAGTTTCGGCACAAGGTCCAGCCGGTTAGCGATGCGGGTCGTATCCGGGACAACGTGATTGTAGGTAGCCACGAAAGCAGGATCCCCCGTTCGCGGGCTTGCGTAGGTGTACACAGTTGGACTGTTAAATGGCGCAGACGTGTTCGCAGCGATGTCGAGCGCAAGCAATGTCGCGAGCGCTCCTCCCAAGCTGTGTCCGCAAATGGTTAGCGAAGTCACGGATTTCTTCCAGGGAAGAGATGCCAGTGCTTTTGTCACCGAGGGAGAGCCGGGCGCCGTCCCCGACGCCATCGAGTTATACATAGCGGTGAAGCCGTCCTCAGTGTTGCCTCCACTCGAAAGAAACGGGCACGGAACCGTGAGAAACTTTGAATCCTGAACCCACTCCTGGATGCCTTCGGTGCCGCGAATGGCGATCACCGCATCCGCAGTTGCGGTCGCCTGCAGAACGAGTCCAATGGAGACCAGGTTCTTACCTCGATCGGGATTCATATCCGTCGCGAGATCGTTCGCATAAATCGAAGTCACTACCTCGTAGGCGAGGGCCGGGGTCCCTGCGCTTACCGAATTACCCGCACGATTAGTCAGATCGTTCGCGGGAACCGCGTACGCTGCGCTCACGAGCTGTCCGAAACGAAGTGCCGTGTTTAGATCCATTTCTCATGCCTCCTCGAACTCAACATTTTGTTTCGAGACCCGGCCCGCAGGTTATCAGATTAGGGCTCGGGCCTGCATTACTCCCTAAATTCAGCCTCGCCAGTTTGCTCCTCGAGCGGTATGATTCGGAGCCAATCGCATCTGCGACGGAGGCACATCTCATGCTCCCAGTTGAATGCATTCCGGGCCGGCGCAACTTCCTGAAGGGCGGTGTCGGACTGGCGTTCGGTCTTTCTGGCCTTGTCCTTCTTCCCGGATCAGCCGCTGCTGCCAGAAACCCATGGATCGTAGGACCGCAACCGGGATATACGCCTGAGATCGGAACGTTGATATCCATGCTAGCCTTCACCCGAGAGCAGGTCGTCCACAACGTCAAGGGTTTGTCACAGCAGGACCTTGACTTTCTGCTGGACGCTAAAGCGAACACCATCGGCGCACTTCTGCTGCATCTGGCGGCTACCGAAACTTACTACCAGATGAACACCTTTGCCGAGATGAAATGGGATTCATGGCCCGACGAGATCAAGAAAAAGTGGGATATTCCCATGAATCTTGGAGAACCCGCGCGCAAGGCAATCATGGGCAACAGTCTCGACTATTATCTCGACGCCCTGCACCAGACCCGGGAAAAAAGCCTTGCCGAATTTCGCAAGCGCGATGACAAGTGGCTGGCCACGCTGGTAACCGACGCAGATTTTTCCGCCAACAACTACGCCAAATGGTTCCACGTCGCCGAGCACGAATCCAACCACGACGGTCAGATCAAATTCCTGAAAAACCGTCTCCCCGGTGCGAAGCCGGCAACGGAGTAACGAGAGCCGTCTTTTGCAGTTCCGCTTTGGTACAGCTTTCTCTTCCCTGTCCTTTTTCTGTCCCTTCGCTCGGGAGCTACTGCTCCTTTGTACCGTAGACACATTCAATTTGCGCCGGTATCGTGCTCTGAGCAAGAATTTTTGACCAGCCCTCCCGGCAGGCTGGTCCTTATGGGGACGCCCGACGGCTCTCGCCGGAGAACTACGCCCACTCGACGAAGCACTTATGTGTTGCTCAAGGAAGTGTGCAGTCGCGTGGTCAGCGTCCGGGAGGCGGCCGCGCGGCTCCGGAGCGTGCGTCCGGCACTGAGGGGATTATGAAGATCGTAGCAAAACTTGCTCTTTTCTCCGCACCCTTCCTGTCTGCCGCACTTTTCCCGCCAAGTGTCGATGCCCAAGCCCCTCTCACAACGGGCGCGGGCCCTGCGATCGAGGCTCACGCCGGATTCGAGTATTTGCAGCAACCGATCCCTACTTCCAGCCGCATTCCGATGTATGGCTTGGACTCAGGCGCAACCGTCGACGTCTCGCGGCATTTTGGAGTCCGTCTAGATCTAGGCTATGCGCGGGCATCGGATGTGCTCTCTTCAGGACATCACAGCGATATCCTCAGCTATCTAGGCGGGCCTGTTTTTTACCCGTTTACAAGCAGACACATGCACGCATACGTAC
>Ga0207761_1000167_pt1 | contig 21388 bp, 17 predicted proteins | sample LuqExpMetageno34_FD_187792 | JGI IMG/M metagenome (GOLD analysis project Ga0207761, IMG submission 187792) | Tropical forest soil microbial communities from Luquillo Experimental Forest, Puerto Rico - Sample 34 (SPAdes) | ecosystem: Environmental > Terrestrial > Soil > Tropical forest ... | reverse complement strand
GCCAGCTTCAGCGCCTTCGGAATGGCGTGGACCGGGCCGATGCCGAATTCCTCCGGCAGGCACCCTGCGGTTGCGAAGGAAACGAAGCGCACCTGCGGCTTCAAGCCGAGTTGCGCGGCTTTTGCGTCGCTCATCAGCACGACGGCTGCGGCGCCATCGCTCATCGGTGAACTGTTACCTGCGGTCACCGTGCCTTTGACATGAAATGACGGCTTGAGTCCGGCCAGCACTTCCATGGAAGTATCGGGTCGCGGTATCTCATCGCGGTCGAAAACGAACGCTTGCGTGGCCGGCTTCGGCGCCGACTTGCCTTTGAGGCCGTTGCTGTTGGGCAGGGAAGTGATCTTCACTTCTACCGGCACCGTTTCATCCTTGAATTTGTCAGCCGCCAGCGCCGCCACTGCCTTTTTGTGCGACTCCACCGCAAACTGGTCGGCCTGCTCGCGCCCAATTCCAAATTTTCTGGCAATGTTTTCTGTTCCGAGACCCATGTTGATGTAGGCGTCGGGATAGTGGTCCACGAGCCACGGATTCGGCGAAATCTTGTTTCCGCCCATCGGCACCATGGACATCGACTCCGTGCCGCCAGCGACGATCACTTGCGCGCCGCCGCTGCGGATCCGTTCCGCCGCAAGCGCGATGGCCTGCAGACCGCTCGCGCAGAAACGGTTCACGGTCATCGCCGAAGTCTCCACCGGCAGGCCCGCGCGCAGCGCCGCGATCCGCGCGACGTTCATGCCCTGTTCGCCTTCCGGCATGGCGCAGCCCAGAATCACGTCGTCAATCTGTTTGGGATTGAGTCCGGGTACCCGGGCAAGCGCCTCTTTAATTACCAGCGCCGCAAGGTCATCCGGCCGGCTTGCGCGCAGCGACCCTTTAAATCCTCGACCCACAGGGGTTCTTACGGAGGAAACAATCACAGCTTCGTTCATGGCAAACCTCTTCCAGTCGATCCTCCCGATTTTCGGTCGCTATCTGGCAAAAAGCAAATCGACCTGCCCGAGCCCGAGTGAAGAAATCCCGCAGCGGTTCGTGGCATACTCGGTGAACACGGGCAAGCCGCATCCAGGCCATCGATCGCTTGTGCCGTCCTGCAATCGGGGGTGAGTCGTGGGAATTCGTTTGATTGTGAATGGCATAGTCCACGACCTCGACGTTGAACCGGACGCGCCGCTCCTCTGGGTGATTCGAGACGAACTGAATCTGACCGGCACGAAGTTCGGCTGCGGTGTAGCTGCTTGTGGGGCTTGCACCGTACACGTGAACGGCAAAGCCACCCGCAGTTGCGTTGTTCCCGTCGGATCGGTGGCCGACGCGCACATCACGACCATCGAGGGCCTGAGCGTAGGCACTCCAACGGCCGTTCAGCAAGCGTGGATCGATCACCAGGTTCCTCAGTGCGGCTATTGCCAGTCCGGCATGATCATGGCCGTTAGCGCATTGCTGGCCGCGAATCCAGCGCCCAGCGATGAGCAGCTTGCGGCAGCTATTACCAACATTTGTCGTTGCGGCACCTTCCCACGCATCCGCGCTGCGGTGCACGACTTGGCTATGCGCAAAGCCTCGGGAGGCACGCCATGAACCGAAGAAAGTTTTTAATCGGTGGCGCAACCGCTGCCGGTGCCTTGATCGTTGGCTATGCGTTTTGGCCAAGCCGCCGCCTTGCTCGCGCTGACCAGCTTGCGGCGAGGTCCGGTGAACGCTTCGTTGCCAGTTGGATCAAGATCGCCAGCGACGGAACGATTACCGTCGTGGTCCCCCATTGCGACATGGGAACGGGTATTTTCACTGCGCTTTCCCAGATGGCCGCTGACGAACTCGATGCCGACTGGGCCACGGTGCGCGCCGAAACGGCCCCCGCCGACCCTCTCTTCGCGAACGGGCCCCTCGCCGAAGGATTTGCGCTCGAGGAAGTGAACATTCGCGATGATTCCATCCCCGGCTTCCTCCGGGGCGCCGCGACGAACTCGCTCCGCGTCCTTGCCGAATATCTGGATGTGCAGACCACCGGCGGCTCTTCTGCAGTGCGTTTCACCGGCGTTTATGGCATGCGTGTCGCGGGCGCCGCCGTACGCGAAATGCTCGTGAAAGCGGCTTCGGCGGAAATGAACGCCCCGGCTCGAGAGTTTCGCACAGAGATGAGCCGCGTCATCCACATGCCAACAGGCAAAAGCTTCGGTTACGGAGAACTGGCCGCCGCCGCTGCTGGGTACACTCCCTCTTCGCATCCCAAACTGAAGAACGCGAGTGAATTTAAGCTAATCGGCAAGACAGTGCGGCGTCTTGACATTCCGGCCAAGGTGAATGGCAGCACGCACTACGGCATTGATACCCAGGTCCCGGAGATGTATTACGCCGCCATTCGTATATCGCCGGTTTTCGGCGGCAAACTCGTTTCAGTCGACGAAGCACCGATCGTGCAGAGTCGTGGCGTGAAAAAGGTCGTCCGGTTCGACGATGCCGTCATCGTTGTCGCGGATCGTCTGTGGCGTGCCCGCAACGCCGTCGAAGCTCTTCAACCTGTCTTTGATAGCGCAGGCAACGAAAACATCTCTTCGAAGACAATCCGCGACGCGCACCTGGCTGCCCTGAATAACGGGAAGATCAAGAAGGATCTGACGACCGGCGCGGGTGCCGACGCGCTGAGAAACGGCACGCTTGTCGAGCGCCTCTACAACGTGCCTTATCTGGCACACGCCCCAATGGAGCCGCCAAACGCAACCGCTGTCTGCAAGAAAGAAGGCACGCTCGAAGTTTGGTCCGGCACACAGGACGGCCTCGGCTCGCGTGCATTTTGCGCCAAAGCCGCTGGCCTGCCGTTAGATAAGGTCACGTTTCACTTGTTGCCGAGCGGTGGTGGCTTCGGGAGGCGCTTGCCAGGCTTTTGGAATTTCCTGACCTACGCTGTGAAAACAGCGATGGCGGTGCCGGGCGTACCGGTGAAGCTCATTTTTACCCGCGAGCAGGAAATGCAGCACGACTTCTACCGACCCAATGTGACCAGTCGTTTCAAAGCAGCCGTAAGCAATAACGGGTTGCCCGTGGCCTGGGTCAACCACTACACGACCGACGAACACCCGAATCCGGAAGCCCATATCTTCTACGCTGTTCCCAACCAGGCGTACGGCACGGCCAAGGTCGCGACTTATGTGCCGACGGGCCCGTGGCGGAGCGTGGAGGCCTCGTGGCATGGCTTCTTCGTAGAGTCTTTCGTCGACGAACTGGCGCACGAAGCCAAGCGAGATCCGCTCGAATACCGCCGCGCGCTTTTGCAGGAGAAACCTCGGCACCTTGCTACCCTTAACCTTGCCGCCGAGAAATCGGGCTGGGGCAAGCCGCTGCCGTCCGGCCGCGGTCGCGGAATCGCCATCTTTGAGTGCTTTGGCACTGTCGTTGCTCACGTCGCCGAAGTTGAAGTCAGTGATGACGGCGCCGTTAAGGTTCGCCGCTTTACCTCCGTTGCGGACTGCGGCATGGCGGTGAACCCCGACGGTTTCCGAGCGCAGGTCGAGAGCGCTGTCATTTTTGGCCTCAGCGCCGCGTTGTACGGCGAAATCACCATCGAACGCGGGGCCGTCGCGCAACAGAACTTCACCGATTACGAGGTGGTGCGTCTTGCCGAGACTCCGGAGATCGACGTTCACATTCATGAGAGCGATGCGCCGCTCGGTGGCGCAGGGGAGCCCGGAATCCCGCCGGTGGCCCCGGCGGTAACGAATGCACTCTTCGCCGCAACCGGAGTTCGCATCCGCGAACTCCCGGTCAAAAATCACGCACTCGTCGACTCAGCGGCTAAGCGCGTTTGAGATGTAGGCGCTAACGCTTCTTGGCAGACAGCGGCGGCCAGCAGGCTGTCCGGTTCCGCAACGGGCTTTCCCACGAGCGGACAAATCCGCACGTGCTCACCTCTCGCCAGGCTAGTAAACTACGGCCAGGAAGGGACTTAGCCGCAGGTTGGTTCGGACGCCTAGCTGCCCTCGATTAAACTCGATTTTGGGGGTGTTTTATGCCAACGCTCTGGCAAGATCTGCGTCATGGCCTGCGCATGCTTGTCAAATCGCCGGGCTTCACGGTCGTTGCGGTCCTCACTCTCGCCCTCGGTATAGGCGCCAATACCGCCATCTTCAGCGTCGTGAATGGAGTGCTTCTCCGGCCCCTCTCGTACAAGGATTCCCCTTCCCTCGTCAACATTTGGGGCAAATTCGCTAAGCAAGGCATCCCGCAAAACTGGATCTCTGAGCCGGAATATTGGGACCTGCTCGATCACAACGAATCCTTCTCGCAGATCGCCGCCTACGCCTTGGGAGGCAGCGCCAACCTCACTCGCGTCGATGCGCGCCCTGTTCAAGTCACCGCGGCCAACGCCACTTCCGATGTGTTCCCGCTTCTCGGCGTCAACCCCGTACTCGGTCGCGGCTTTACTCCCGACGAGGATCAGCCTGGCCGCTCTCACGTCGCGCTGCTCAGTTATGCGCTGTGGCAAAGCCAGTTCGGCGGCGATCCGAACATCGTGAACAAATCCATCCAGCTCGACGCCGAGTCCTACACGGTAGTCGGTGTTCTGCCAATACAGTTTTCTCTCGGCGGGAAACAGGATCTCTGGACCCCGCTTGAACTCAACCGCGCAAAACCCCAAAACCGTGGCTCGCATTACCTGCACGTCATCGCTCGTCTCAAGCCCACGGTCGACTCTGCGCAAGCTTCTGCGGCCCTCAGCCGATTCGCCGGCGATCTGCGGCGCACCTATCCCAACAACTATGGCCGCGATCCGGAGGACTTCGGGGTCTACCTCGTGCCGGTGAAAGAGCAACTCGTTGGCGGCCTTCGTCCTGCTCTGTTCGTGCTTCTGGGTGCCGTTTCGTTCGTCCTTTTGATTGCTTGCGCCAACGTTGCTAATCTTTTGCTCGCTCATGCTTCCTCGCGCGAGCAGGAACTCGCCGTCCGAGCAACGCTCGGCGCCGGGCGAGTCAGGCTTGTCCGCCAATTGCTTACCGAAAGTCTGCTTCTGGCGCTCGCCGGTGGACTTCTCGGACTTCTTCTCGCCTACTGGGGGATTGGTGCCTTGCGCCTGCTTGTCCCCGCCAATACGCCGCGCATCGATGAAGTCCGGCTGGATCCGGTGGTGCTCGTGTTTACCTTCGCTGTTGCGGTGCTTACAGGCCTGTTCTTCGGCCTGGCGCCGGCTTGGCACATTGCGCGAACCGACCTGCGCGAGTCGCTCAACAAGGTCGGCCGAGGCAGCTCCGCCTCGCGGGCAAGCCGGCGCTTGCGCGCAGCGCTCGTCGTCTCGGAACTTGCCCTGGCGGTCCTGCTACTGGTCGGCGCGGGCCTGCTGATTCGCAGTTTCAGCCGCCTCCTCGAAGTTTCTCCTGGCTTCCAGACCCAGCATTTGCTCACCATGCGCGTCTCACTTCCTGACAAAGTCTATCCGGACGGCGCGCCTGTGCAGAATTTCTTCTCGCAGCTTATGGCTCGCGTGCGCTCGCTTCCCGGAGTTCAGGCTGCCGGCGCCATTTCACAAATGCCGCTCACCGAGTCTTACACTTCCGGCTCCGTCTTTTTCGAAGACACCTCGATTCCCGATCTTCCGAAACTCCAACAGTTTGGCAATGTTCCGTACATGGAAATCGACCAACGTTCCGCCACGCCCGGGTACTTTCAGACCATGCAAATTCCGCTCGAGCGCGGACGGCTGTTGACCGACGCCGATGACGCGAATGGACCCCTGGTTGCCGTGGTCGATGCCAACTTTGCCCATCGCTTTTGGCCTAACGGCGATGCCATTGGCCAGCATGTCGCCGTCGATGCCATACCGGACGTTAAGCCCTTGACGCCGCGCTGGCGAACCATTGTCGGTGTCGTAGGCCACGTGAAACACTACTCGCTCGACGTGGACGGCCGCGAGCAGATTTACCTCCCCCACACACAGCCGTTATTCGGGGTTTACTCACCCCGAGACATGACGCTCGCGGTGCGCACCTCGCTTGATCCTGCCAGCGTTACGAGCGCCGTCCGCGACCAGGTCTTTGCCATGGACAAGGACCTTCCCCTCTACAACATCGCCACTATGGACCAGCTCATCTCGGATTCCGTCGCCCAGCCCCGGCTTAATCTTTCTCTTCTCGTGGCCTTCGCGGTGCTCGCTCTCACGCTTGCCGCCGTCGGTGTGTACGGCGTCATGGCCTACGCCGTTACACAGCGCACCCAGGAATTCGGGATTCGGATGGCGCTCGGCGCCGGGCGCTCGGACGTCTTGAGGCAGGTATTCTTTGAAGGCGGCCGCCTCGCCGCGCTTGGTCTGGCGTTCGGGCTCCTTGCCGCGCTTGCCCTCACTCGCCTGATGGCCAGTTTGCTCTTCGGCGTGAAGCCGGCCGACCCGCTGACTCTGGGGGTCGCGGCCGCGCTACTCATCTTGGTCGCTCTTGCGGCTTGTTATATGCCCGCGCGCCGCGCGACCCGCGTGGATCCGATCGTGGCCTTGCGCTACGAATGAAGTTGTACTTGGACGAGAAGGTAACGCCTCTTCAGGATTCAACGGCTCTTCGCGGGTAGTGCTTTTTTCGGAATGAATAGTGGTAGCGGTGGCGTAACTTTGTAGACTTGCGAGAAATTCCGCTGGTTCAGCGCCAGGCCGACCCGCCCGCGCGAGTCAACGTACAGCAGCGGCTCTCCGACGGGCACGTCCATGAACGTCTTGACGTAAGGTAGTGTGAAAGGCTTTTTGTCCAGTAAAACCGTCACCTTGTCGCCCAGCAAGTAGCCAAATCTCCTGAAGTCCTCTCCCTGAACATTGCTGATCAGCGAACCATACGGATCGTCCAGTCCAATCACCGCTCCCTCAATTCCCTTGTCCGTCACGATCGCTACTCTGGGCGTGAGCCGCACCAGTTCGGACACGGCGGGTCCCGCCAGCGTGTAGTCCCAGCCCGCGGCCAAATGTGCTCCCGCCGGTGAGAAAATGTCACGCCCGTGAAATGTAGACGAAACCGCATCGCTGATCATCCAGCCGCTGTTCGTGATCTCGTGCGCCGCCTCCAGTTTGTCCCGTTCGATTACAGGTGTGATAAGTCCGTTGTCCGGCAAGACGAAATACTGCCCCTTCTTCGTCTTCACGATTACTGCTTTGCGCGAGGTTCCGACGCCCGGATCGATCACCACCACAAATACGGTTGCCGCAGGATAATATGGCGTCACCCCTAGAAGAAATCGCGCCCCTTCCTCGATCGAGAACGGCGTCACCTGATGTGTGATATCCATGATCCGCGCTTCCGGCACAATCCCGATCATGACAGCCTTGCAGATCGCCACCGCGTCATTTGCGGTGCCGAAGTCTGTCATGAAAACGATCGTTGGCCAAGCTTGCGCCGCTGTCCCGGCATTCCTTCCCGCGGTTTCTGGCTTCGTGCACCCGAGCACGAGAATCGCAACGATCCATAGCAAAGGAAAAGCGGATGTCCGGCGCATTTTATGCACGATTCTCCTCATCTGATTTTGCGAAACGCGTCGAAGTAACCTGTATCTGCCGTAAACGAACTTGTTCCGAGCCGCTCACCCTGCTTGGCATCGGGCCGCCACTTCGAGCCCTTACCGCGCGATTGATTATAGGGGATGAGCAGGATTCCGGGTCAACGAGCGATTCAGCTCGATAAAAATTGCGGGCACCTTCGTAATTTTCATTAGAATACAGGTCCCCGTCCTGTACTTGCAATGCAGGGTCAGTTTGCGTACGCCCGCGTAAAGGCTAACCCGAACAATCGAAACGGTATGGAATCGAGGAGCACGCTAATGCGTCGTCGTTTTCTGTGTCTGTCATTCTCTTTGCTTTTCGCCTCCACCGTACTCGCCGATCAAATCACTCTGAAAAACGGTGACCGCCTGACCGGCCAGATCACGACTGGCGACGGAAAAACCCTTTTCTTGAAGACTGAGTTTGTCGGCGACGTGACAATCCAGTGGGATGCCATCACTGCCATCGAGTCTTCCGACGTCCTTCATCTAACTCTGAAAGACGGCAACCGCCTCTCAGGCAAGATCACAACGCAGGACAGTAAGTTTGTCGTCGGAGGCGTTCCCGAGGCCACACCCCCGGCTGCGAAGGATACCGTCGTCGCGGTCCGCAACGACGCCGAGCAAAAGGCCTTCGACGCGGCCGCCGAAAAAATGGCTCATCCGAAGTTCAGTTATTTCTGGAGCGGGATGTTCGATAGCGGCCTGGCTCTGACTCGCGGCAACTCTTCCACTGCCAGCTACACTCTCTCAGCCAAAGCGATTCGCGAAACTCCCCGAGACAAGCTCACTCTGTACAGCACTTACATTTATGCCAGCGATAACACAATAGTTCCCTCCCGCACCACGGCTAACGCTATTCGCGCCGGCCTCCGCGGCGACCTGAATATCTCTCCCCGCGTGTTTGTCTTTGCCTTTGCCGATTACGAAACCAACGAACTCCAGAATCTCGATCTTCGCCAGGTCTATGGTGGCGGTTTTGGTTATCACGTTATAAAGACTGACCGGACCGTTTTCGATGTCTTCGGTGGTTTCAGCTATGACCGAGACGCTTTCAGTTCCTACCTCATCACTAATCCCGCTCCGCCTCCCCCCCTCACCTTCATTCCAGCTATCGTTCAAAACAGTGCCGAAGCCCTCGTCGGCGAGGAGTTTGACTCGCATCTTTCCAAGCGCAGCACTCTTACAGAGCGCTTCTCTTTCTTCCCGAACTTATCTCACAGCGGGCAATACCGCTTCCAGTTTGATGCCGCTCTCGCTACCCAACTGAAGAACTGGCTCAGTTGGCAGGTTACGTTCAGCGATCGCTACATTAGTTATCCCCCTCCGGGCTTGAAGGGGAACGACCTACTGCTTTCTACGGGCTTGCGCGTGATCTGGGGAAAGCCCAAACTATAGGCGCTTCTACCGGCGAATACGCCTCGCGTTCAAACTCTAGGAGGTAGATCGATGAGTTTTCTCGCATGGATTATCGTCGGGCTCATCGCCGGCTGGCTGGTCAGGTCATGAAGGGTGGCGGCTCGGCGTACTTGTGGACATCATTCTAGGTATTCTCGGGGCCGTCGTCGGAGGCTGGGTCTTCGGGCTACTCGGCCTGTGGCAGGGAGGAGGCATGATTGGTTCGATTGTTGTGGCTTTCATCGGCGCAGTGATCCTTGTCTGGATCACTCGATTGGTCAAAAAAGCCTAGCGCAGTTGGGGTTAGCAGAATTTGGCTCAAGGGCGCCTCCGTCACCCAGGCTGCCACATTCTTTGTTCTTGGCTTGTTCTCGCCTGCTTGTGTCCCTGCCGCAAAACCAGCTGATCTCCAAGCCGAGTTTCGTCGCCTCGGGCAGCATTGAGTGGCCATCGGGTGGTCCAACCAGCACCTGCACACTGTACGAAAGGGTAGGTTTTCCACAGCACGGCCAGCAAAAAAAAAGCGAATATTTTGCTCCACCGCAATGACCCCTTATCTCGTTTGTAGAAAATGACTTAGTGGTCTTTTGTCTCCACAATGCGGTACTAGGAGACTGGTTTAGATCGCATTTTGATGCTCCTGTACCATAGGTTTTCCTTAGAGCTCCCTGTCTAATAGGGCAGGTCGAGAAATTAGCCCTCAGGTCAAAGGGCGACATCGAAGCTCCATCGACCTTGGTACAGCCGTTTCGGTTCTTTGGGGAGGGGAGTCGACTCGAATGAGCAAGAAAGATACCCGTCGTAAATGGATGTGGTTGTTCCTGGCGGTGATCGCCTCGCTGCAGATTTATGCGGTGCGCGAACTGCTTGCCGCATTTGCGCTGTTCGTTCTTGGTTTCGGATCCATCGCGGTTTGTGTTGCGGCCCTCTATCTCGCGCAGAAGACCTGGGAGGCCGGTGTCGCCCGGGCTGTGGTCAGTCAGAACCCGTTGATTCTTGCGGCGCGTCGTAGCGTCGCGGCCTTGGAGGATTGGAGCCGGCGCCCGGTTCGCCGTCCGGGTTCGGAGCCCGCTCGCTAAGGAGCTAAATCGCCTTCCTGCGCTTGCCAGAGCACGTAGACCCGGGACCTGTCCCCCGCATTCGTCACTCCGGGTTCCACGTGCATTCGTCAAGGCCAGCCGTCCTGAGAGAGCGGCTGGCCTTTCCTTTTATGCAGGCGCTCTGCTACGCTGCTGCGCTTTACGGAGGTGTCTATGTCCCGCCTACTTTACCTGCTCCTACCGTTTCTTGCTTGGATTGCCGCCTCGGCGAGTTCTTCTCTTCATGCGCAGCAGCGGCAGACAACTTCTTCGAAGCGCGTCGTCGTTCTCGCCGGACACTTGATCGACGGTAAGAGCGACACGCCCGTTTCGAACGTGCTCGTTGCCATTGAGGACGGCAAGATCGCGAGCGTTACACCGGGTGGTTCGGCGCCATCGGGCGTTGAGCTGGTTGACCTATCTCACGCCACGGTTCTTTCCGGTTTTGTTGACGCGCACACTCACATTCTCCTTCAGGGTGACATCACCGACCAGGACTACGACGCGCAGCTACTCAAGCAATCCATCCCGTATCGGGCCATTCTTGCTGCGCGCAACGCCCAGATTGCGCTTTCGCACGGTTTCACTGCGCTTCGCGACCTGGAGACCGAAGGCGCTATGTACGCCGACGCTGACGTGAAGAAAGCCATCAACAATGGCGAAATCCCCGGCCCGCACATGCAAGTCGCCACACGCGCCATGGCGCCAACGGGCATGTACCCGCTTCTCGGTTATTCCTGGGAACTCAAAGTGCCCACCGGCGTTCAGTACGTCGATGGCGTTGAAGAGGTACGCAAGGCGGTCCGCGAGCAGGTGATGCATGGCGCGGACTGGATCAAGTACTACTCCGACCACGGTTACTTCTACGGTCCGGACGGCGTCCTTCACAGCCACGTTAATTTCACGGACGAAGAAGCAAAGGCCCTTGTCGACGAAACCCACCGCATCGGGAAGAAAGTTGCAGCGCACGCCATCGGCAATGACGGCATCACCGCAGCCCTCAGAGCCGGGGTGGACACGGTCGAACACGGCGACGGCCTCAGCGAGCCGCAAATGGAGGAGATGGTTCGCCGCGGAATCTTCTGGGTTCCGACGATTATGGTCGGCGCCTACGTCGCGCCGGGCCGCCAAGGCAACTGGCCAAAAATGGTCGAAACCGAAAAAGCCGCGTTCCAATTGGCCCTCAAAAAGGGTGTAAAGATTGTTCTCGGCACGGACGCGGGCGGGTTCGACTGGAAGGAACTGAACGAAGCCAGGGAATTCGAGTACTACGTCAATTACGGCATGACCCCGATGCAAGCCATCCGCACGGCCACCGCCAATGCCGCCGAACTTCTTGGTTGGAGCGACAAAATGGGCATCATCGAACCAGGGAAATGGGCCGACCTTGTCGCTGTCTCGGGGGACCCCCTCAAAGACATCACCGAACTCCAGCGCGTCAAATTCGTTATGAAGTCCGGCTCGATCGTCAGGAACGACTTCCGCTGACTCGCAGGCCCTGTAATTGCCATGGAGTGCTGGCCTTTTCTGGCAGTGCCCTCGCGGATCTAAAAATAAACCGCTCCGCCGTCCACATTGATCGCCTGCCCCACCATCGCGCTCGACATATCCGAACACAAAAACAGCGCTGCTTGCGCAATCTCCGCTGCCGTCTGCCCGCGCCCTTGCAGCAGCGAACTCAAAAATCCTTTCAATTGCTCCTCCGGGCTCACGCCCAATTTCTCAGCCAGTGTTTTCCCCAATTCTTTGCTCATGACCGTCTCAGTCACGGGCCCGGGACAAATCGCATTAACCCGGACGCCTTGCCGCGCGGCCTCCGCGGCCATCACTCGGGTCAACCCCAGCAAGCCGGCTTTCGCCGCAGCGTAGGCTGACCCCCAGGCGTACGCCGCCTTTGCCGAAATGCTCGAAACGTTCAGAATCGCGCCTGATTTCCGCGCATACATCTCCGGTACCACGAGTTTGCTAAGAAGAAACGCCGCCCGCAAATGCACCGCAATCACCTTGTCGAACTCCTCGAGTGGGTACTCTTCGACCGGTACTACCGGCCCGTAATGGCCTGCGTTGTTCACCAGAATATCCACGCGCCCGAAACTCTCACGCGCTGCTGCTACCACCCGCTGGCACTCGTGCTCTCGTGCAAGGTTTGCGGTCAGGTAGCCTGCCGGCTCAGCGACTTTTGCGATTTCCCGCGCCGTATCCTTCAGTTCCTTCTCCGTGCGCGCCGTCAAAAAAACACTCGCGCCCTCGGTCGCAAATAATTTCGCGATGGCTCGGCCGATTCCGCGCCCGGAACCTGTGATCAACGCCACCTTGTTTTTCAGTAGCATAGGTTCCCGACGATAACAGCCTTTCCCTCTGAGTGCCACCCCGGGCACAGCTTCGTCAAACTGTCATTTGCGCACCACCCTGCACGATGGGACAATAATCGGTATGCCTAAAACCACATTTGCTGCCCTGGCTGTATTCCTGGGCGGTTGCCTGCTTCCCGGGTTTACGCCCGCCCAGCAAAGCTCCGCGCCCTCCACTCAATCGGCGCCTGCTTCGGGCGCCAAAACCGCCCCCGCGTCCACGACGCAAAAGGCGCCGGCCGGCAAAACCGGCACGACCGATGCGAAGAAGGAGTCTGCTCCCCTGACCCTCGAAACGCAAAAACAGAAGGTCAGTTACGCCGTGGGTATTAATCTCGGCAGGGGCATTCACAAGGAAGGGGTGGATGTCGATCCTGAAATCCTTGCCCGCGGTTTGCGCGATGGCCTCACCGAGGCCAAACCACAAATGACCGACGAGGAAGTGCAGGCTACGCTGACGGAACTTCAAAAGCAGGTGACCGCTCACCAGCAGGAAGTGCGGCAGCAAGCCATCGAGAAAAATAAGAAAGCGGGCGAAGCTTTTCTGGCTGCCAACAGGGAGAAGCCCGGCGTGGTCACGCTGCCGAGCGGCCTCCAGTACAAAATCCTCCAGCCTGGCTCAGGCCCCAAGCCTACGGCTTCCGATTCCGTCGTTTGCAACTATCGGGGCACTTTGGTGGATGGAACTGAATTCGACAGCTCCTTCAAGCGGGGTCAGCCCGTTACCTTCCCCGTTGGGCAAGTCATCAAGGGTTGGACGGAGGCGCTGCAACTCATGCCCGTCGGCTCCAAGTGGGAGCTCTTCATTCCTTCCGATCTCGCTTACGGTGAACGCGGCACGAACGGTGGCCCCATCGGCCCGAATGAAACTCTCATCTTCGAGGTTGAACTTGTGTCCATCCAGGCGAAGTCACAGCCCGCTGCCGGTGCGCAACCTCAAGTACAGCGTCCCCTGGCGCAGCCCAATCCACAGGGGCAGCCTCAAGCCGCTCCGCCGCCTCCGCAACCCAAGCCGCAGGCGCAGTAACCATCGTCTGCTGAACTCAACTTAAAAGCAAAAGCCGGGAGGGATTGAGGCTCCTCCCGGCTTTTGCTTTCCGCAAACGACAGTTAATCTTTGTCACTGCGCCTTCAGCCCTTTCAGCAGATGGTTCACGGCTTCTTCTGCCTGATACGGAGAAATCTGCTGCTTGCTCAACTCCTTACGGCTGATCGCGCGGTACGCCAATTTCTTCGGATAGCGCAGCGCGATATCCAGCACAAACGTCCCCTGGTGGTAAGCGACATTCTGAAATCCTACTTCCGGCGGACCCCAGCCCCAACCCGACCAGCAGCCGTATGGCCCGCAGACGAATCCCGGATAAGCTCCCGGGTAAACCGTCTGCACTGTAGCCCGCTGCGTGTTCACCGCTAGGTGATAGTCCACGAGAAAATTCGCTGTTGCCGGGTCTTTCACCTGCGTCAACCCTTTCGATCTCAGCGCGCGCTCAATCGCACCCTGCAACTGATTGCGATTGGCTTCCGTATTCCAGTCGCGGTTACTCTCCATGTGTTGCGTTGGCGATGGCTGAGAGATCACATCACGCGACAAGACCGGCCTCGTATCCTCATCGCGCTGCGCAGTCGGCGGAGCCCCCACAGGTCGCCAAGCCCACGTCATGCCTTTGGCAAACTTCACCTCCGGGTCACGCAGTGTCTCCACGTCGTCATGGCAACCTGACAGTACTAGGCCCGCCAGAAGGGAACCTACCATCACCGCGGCGCCAAAACTTCCTTTCCCCAGGTCCACGTCTCGCACCTCCACACCTTAAGAAACACGAGCGATGTGAAAAAGTTGACTTTAACTTTTTTCGACCCTAGTTTGCTACAGGAACGCACCAATCGGCGGGTGGAAACACAATCGGCCAGAAATTCGGTGCTGGGCGGTCGAATTCGAACGCGATCTTATAGAACTCCATGCCCTCGTCGTCCGTTCGCACCACGCGGCAGCTCATTTCCTTGCGGTTTCGTGGATTACTCAGCAAAAACGACTGGCCCATGTGCAGGTGCTGCTTCATCCTTAGCAGACCTCCGTGCGCGTTTACGACTTGCGTCTCGGCTTGCTCCTGGATCTGCCGGCGTTCTTCGTCCTCGGCCGTCACGAAGACCGTCAGGCGGAGCATGACGCGCTCGCTTCTCCGTTGATTCTCATGCGCAGCCATCAGAGAGTCCTGAGGCCCTTATTGTACCGGACTTCGATTCCTGCCCACCTGTCCTGTGTGTCAGGTTTTCCTCCTCGGTAAGGACGGTGTTTTCGCGCCTGGCCCTGCACCGTGGCGCCACCCGCAAATGGTGCGGCTTCAGCCAGTTCTGACAAGTGAAAGCCCCGCGTTTCCCACATTGGCATGCGCGTGCCTGCCGTCTTTGATATGATAGATGTTTGAAAATTCAGTCGCTTAGGGAGCAAATGGCAATTCAAACTGAGGCTAAGACCCTACTTCGCGTTCGTCCCCGTGGATTTTGTGCCGGGGTCGTCCGCGCCGTCGATATCGTAGAGCTGGCGCTGGAAGCCTACGGCGCGCCCGTTTATGTCCACCACGAAATCGTTCACAACACCTACGTTGTTGAGCAATTGCGCCGCCGCGGCGCTATATTCGTGGAAGCTATCGGCGATGTGCCTCACGGTGCCGTACTCGTATTCAGCGCGCATGGTGTGCCACCAACCGTCCGCCAAGAAGCCAAAGATCGGTCGCTCCGCGTCATTGACGCCACGTGTCCTCTCGTCACGAAAGTTCATTTCGAAGCCCTCAAGTTCGCGCGCGAGAAGCGCACCATCATCCTGATCGGTCACAAGGACCATCAGGAAATCGTCGGCACCTCCGGTGAAGCGCCAGACCGCACACTGGTGGTCGATTCAATCGCCGCTGTCGATGCACTTCATGTGGAGGATCCTGAGCGGCTAGCGTTCCTCACGCAAACGACGCTCAGTCTTTATGACACGCAGGAGATTGTCACCCGACTGCGCCAACGCTTTCCCAAGATCATTGGCCCCGCGAGCGATGACATCTGCTATGCCACACAGAATCGCCAGGAAGCCGTCGAGCAGGTCGCGAAGGACGTCAACCTGATCCTCGTCGTTGGCTCCCAAAACAGCTCGAATTCCAATCGCCTTGTCGAACTCGCTGAGCGCCTCAACGTGAAGGCCAAGCTGATTGATTCCGCCGCGGACATTGACCCGGCGTGGCTTGACGGTGTGCATCGCATCGGCCTCACGGCAGGAGCTTCTGCGCCCGAAGTGCTCGTCGAGCAGGTCAGCGAGCGTTTGGCGCAATTTGGTTTCACGGACCAGCGCGATCTCGACCTGATCCGCGAGGACGTCCGATTCACGCTTCCTCCGGAACTGGCCACCATCGCGGCCGCTCCACGTCGCTGAATTTTCGCTCTACGGCCGGCCTGTGATTCGGTTTTGCTTGCCGGGCAGGGAATTATCCGGCGGATTTGCCGTAGTCCGGCGCATTCTATTGCAGCACAAGGAGTGCACATTGGCGGTCAAAATCGTCCGTCAGCCGAACAAGCTTGCCCTTATCGGCGCCCCGTCCAGCGCTGCAGGTTTCGCTCCAGGCACGGAGAAAGCCCCCGCCGCGCTTCGCGCCGCTGGTCTCATCGAACGACTCCAATCCATTGGGTATGAGATTACCGACTTCGGCGATTGCGCCCCCCGGCTGTTCGCCGACGACGAAGAACACAAGCGGGCCCGCAACATTCCTGAAATCGTCGCTGCGTTGAACGACTTGAGACCTCGCGCCGAGCTGGCAATCAAGTCCGGCGCGTTCGTTCTGGTTCTCGGCGGCGATTGTGTCCAGACGGTCGCGCTGCTCACCGGAGCGCGGCGCTACTACAAGCACATCAATCTTCTGTGGTTTGACCGCGATGCCGACCTCAACACCCCCGCCAGCACTCCTTCGGGCCGCCTGGACGGCATGGCTCTTGCCGGCATCATCGGCAAAGGTTCCCCGGAACTCGTGCGCTTCTGGGGCGAACCTCCGCTAGTCCGCGAGCCGGATACGATTATTTTCGGGCTCGTGCGCCTCGATCCTCCGGAGCAGGAATTCCTTACGCGCTCTCCTCTGCGTCGGATCGATGCCGCCGACATTCAGGGCACGGGAGCACTGGGGGCCGCCCGGAACGCTCTCAGCCTTCTCCACGCCGATGCACGCGAGTTTATGCTCCACCTGGATCTGGACGTTATCGCTCAAGAGGAATTCCCCGCCACCAACGTTCCCGACAGCGGCGGTCTCTCGCTTTTCGACGTGCGGCAATCGCTCATGGAGTTCGGGAAGCACAAAAACCTGCTCGCTCTCGACGTTGCGCAGTACAATCCCGACAAAGATCCCGACGGCACCGGGGCAAAGACCTTGATTGATCTCTTAACGGAAGTCCTCACAGCTCGCCTGGCCGCACTCGGGGCTTCCGCCGCGCCTGCGCCGCCAGCGGTGTCTGCGGTTGCGCCGGTAGAGCCGGATTCCTCCTCTGGCTCGGATGCCCGGCCATCCTCTGCGCCAGAATCAGAAGCGTCCGCCGCCACCGAGCCATCCGCGGCCCAAGCATCGTCGCCCGATGCTTCCTCGGCTGAATCGTCTACTCCGGAAACGTCCTCGACCACCTAGGCTCCCGTCTGAAGCTTTTTTCGGTCCCCGCGCGTATATCCCGTTAGCATGAGCGCACCGAAGCAGTTCGCGATGAGTCTGTGGCCCCTTCGCATCTAGAAACGGAAGATCACTCGCCGGTATCAAGGAGTGCGGAAGAATGGAGTGTGGTTTTCTGGTGTCAGGCTGTGGAGCTATCTCGGTTGGACTTGAATGGGATCGTGGAGACGAATTATGCCTGTTTTGTCGGCGCTCACGGTGACCGATTGTCCGTTCTGCGCGTAGCGGGCCAACCTGCTCGGCTGTGACCAGTCGAAATCCCACGCATCTTCAATTGCGGTCACCGTGTAAGTTCCCGGGATGATGTCAGGGAGCGAAAAACTGCCGTCGGTGTCGCTCTGATCGCGCCGAAAAAGATCTTGTTGCAATTCCGGGCTGGCGGGAATCAGGACAACCATGATGCCGGAGGCCGGTTTGTCGCCACGCTTCACGAAGCCCTCTACGCTCGCAACTCCTTCAATGAGCGTAACGTTCAATTGCAGTTCCGCGCCCTCGCTTACGTTTACGTTTGGCCCGGCAGCCTGTCCGTTCTCCGCCAAAATGCGCCCCACGGCGTAAGCCTTTTCCGGAGTGCGCGCCGCGATGATTCTGTAGCTTCCCGCGGCAAGATCCTCAAAGGTAGCTTGGCCGTCAGTGCTAACCGGGCTGAACGCGGCGATCTGCCCTCGGTCGTCCTGCAGTCCAAGAGCGAGTTGCTTAGGAACTGGCCCGCCGTTCGGCAAGTGCACCGTCAGACTCATGCTCGCGGCGGACTCTGCTTTATTGGTCTCCAGTTCCTGGCCGTCGTTGCGAATGTCCGCTTCGGTAAACTTAGCGGCTTGTCCTTGCCCGGCGGGAAGCCGCACCGTGTATTTTCCGGCCGGAACGCCGGTCAATTCCATTACCCCGGGGGAGATCGGATTGACACCTTGGACCGGAATGTAATCGACCGAATCGAACACGTGTTTTTCGAGGACCGGCACTTGAAAGGCTTGTTGCTGACCCTCTTCCGGAATGTGGAAGAGGAGATGAAGCGACTCGACCGGCGCGAGGCTGATCTCGATTTCCTCGCGGTCGCCTCCCTTAATGAGAATAGGCGAGGCCTCCTCTGAAGACGTCGTTCCACCGTAATAGGTCATTGGGTAAGCCACGTCGAGCGATTTGTCGACAAGAACTGGAGAAGACCCCGTGTTTCCCGGTGCTGCGGACGGCGGATGCACGGCATACCAGGGTCTCGCGCTCACAGCGGCAAAATATTTTCCCGGCGACAAAGCGAAAAACTCAAAGACGCCAAGATCGTTTGTCTGCGTATTTCCGGCTGGCATCACACGCGTCATGCCGTTTGCGTGCTCTTCCATGTAGAGTTTGATCTCCGCGCCCCGTACCGGTTCGCCTGTTTCATCGAGAACTTTTCCGGAGAGCACCGCCGCCGGCATTAGCCGCAGCACCAGGTTCTCCGACTCGAGCTCATCGCCGGTTACAATTGCGGACCAAAATTGTTCATGTTGCTGGTAGCCCGAGGTGAGATAGCCGCGCCTGCTTCCTTGCAGCGAGTACTTGCCGGGTCCCAATCGAGGGAAAGTGAACCGGCCTTCTTCGCCTGTTAGCAACGACGCCGCATTCCGGGAGTTGTTTGTGTCGGTTAGTGTGACCCGTGCTTGAGCGAGCGGTGTTCCTGTCGCAGCGCTAACCACCGTTCCGGAGATTGTGTACGTCCTCGGTGCTTTCTGCGAGGTGCTAGGAGCCTGTGCGCACAATAGAGAGGCGGGGAATATCAGAAAAAGAGCAATAGGGAAACGCATCGCACAAAGAGAGCGATGGATTCGTTCGATCATTCACCTGTCCTGATTAGTGGCACTTTCAGATTTTCCTTCGTGCCAGGACCCAAGTGCACACCCTGCCACTTGCCTTCATATTTTTGCATTGCCTCGCTGTTCTCATATTCAAGGTCAAGCGGCTGGCGATCGAACGCGAGCACCTCATATTCTCCGGGCGGAACTTCCGACAGCTCGAACTTTCCGTCACTGACCCAGGCAACGCGGAACTGCCCTCCGCTCCCGGTCTTTGGCACAAAGTACACGCACGCCGGCGGATATCCAGGAGCGTTGAAACTGGAGCCGCGCGTTTTTGCTTCCTCAGCCCAGTGCTCGATTTCTCCTTGGACGTGGGCTCCGTCATCGCGCACCGTGACGTCGATCGGGGGGTTGGCCACGCCCGGTGAAACTACCAGTGGCTGACGGAGCAAGTCCGTGCCCCCGCTGGTCACCGCTGCCGCATATCCCTTGGCTGCCTGGACGCGAATCCGGTATCGGCCCGGCGTCACATTTTCAAACACAAGTGTCGGATCCCCGGCTCCGCTCCCTGGGTGCGCAGGAGTGCTATTTTTCTGCTGCCTGAATTCCTCCAACGGGATGAGATTGACTTGCACATCTCGTCCTGAATCCGCGCTGCGCCGAACTTGAGGTTGATCGGTGAGCGTTTCAACCGCTGCGGCAGGATTGTCGCCGCTCTCGAACTCGTGCTTAACGACCACGCTAAGCGTGCTGTTGGGTAGAAGGGCAATCGAACGGCCTACGAATGGCCCGCCGCGCACCGAAAAGCTCATCTGTCCACTTGTCGCGCCCTGACCGAACGATTCGAGCTCGAGGGTGTAGGCGCCATTAGGCAGAAGCCCTTCAATCACCCGCTCCCGTTCGTTGTATGCGAGCGAATAGCCGGGGCCGTTGTGCCCTTGCGGAAAGACCAAAACATTGTGCCCGGTCCCTTGCGTCGCGTTGGCCACCCCGATTCGCACCGGGTAATACTCCCGTCGCACGGGCGTCAGATTGGCGGAAGAGGTCGCTCCTGCGGCCACTTGGATAACGGCTGCCGAATCGAAATCGCTGGCATTCGGGTAGTACACCGGCGGGAAGCCATAGAGCTGAGCGCGCGGATCGACCGTCATCTGATCGCGATCGAGGATTTCGCTCGTAAATACTTTGTATTCCCCGGCCGCAAGATCGGCAAAGCGAAACTCGCCTTCGGAGTCAGTCGCCGCAACACCTGCTTGCACCCAACCTCCGCGCCCTTCCTGCACCTCCCGGCGGTAGAGTTGAACCTGACCTCGATCGGCGGTTGCCTCAGAGGGGAGGTTCACGCGACCGGTCAGAAGGGCCTCGGGGACCAACGCGATCGTGAGCGTTTCATTGGCTTCATCGCCACTGGCGACAAACTCGGGCACGGTGGTGTCCGTAAGGTATCCCGGCTTTCGAGCGCGAAGTTGGAAGGAAATGGCATTGACCTGAAAGGCCAACTGAGCTGCCACCTGGTTCGCCAGGGCTGCTGATGAAAATGCAGGAACAAGGACGGGCGCTGGCTCGGCGGAGGCAGACCCGCCCGTCTGATTTTCTGTGCGCGGAATCCTAAACTCAAAGCGCCCCTGGTCATCGGTTAGAGTAGCGAAGCGGTTGTCGAGAGAATGAACCAAGGCGCGGCTCACCGGCGCACGCGTGACGCTGTTGATCACCATACCCTTCAGAACGCCGGGTTCCCCTTTTTGCTCAGAAAGTGGCTCTTGAGCTGCCGAAGTTGCACTTCCAAAAATGAACAGCAAAACCACAAACAGAACAAGCGGCCCTGGAAGCCGAGGGCTCTGTGACAAAAGGGGATCTCGAGTCATGCCGTGGGCCATAGGCACGCCATCCGCTCGCGAATATGATACTTCGAGCGAGTAGGCGGTTGCTCTTGCCGGTTCGTGGAAGTTAATGACCGCTTCGGCGATAGACACCGAACCATCATTGGGTCGAGGAGTCCGCCATTTCTTCGCCTTCAGGCAGCGGCGTCGGCGGCACCAGAAAGATAGGGATAACGGCTGGATGGAGGAAGTGAATTTGGCCCTGGGCGATGAAGGGAACGTCAACCCGCGCGTTGGGGGCAAAGAAAAAGCGATGACTGGAACGGTAAGAATTACCGAACTCGATGGTTTGAGTGAAAATTTTGCGTACTAATCGGTGCGGAAGGACTGGTACCATTCTGCCGTAAGGACCGGACGTATCAGGTGTTTCCCTGATGGCGCGTTGGTTGCTATCTAGCAAACACTTCGGTGCGCGAAGGGGGTCCCCATGACGGTGCCAGTATTACCCCACTCTGCAGTCTGCCCGGATTACGAGAATTTGCTACAGGAATGTCGCGCAGCACTCGAGACATGGCAGCGCAGACGAACCCAGCTCTATCGCGACAATGTCAGCGGCAGGAGCATGAGCATTGAACTCGAGCAGCTCCAGGGAACGTATGTGAAAACATATGCTTTGCTAGAGAAGCACGAGCAATCATGCCAGCGATGTCAGTATGTCTCCAAAATCGGAGGACTCGACTTCGAGAGCATGTCGCACGCGGTGAAAGCGCAAAAGGC
>Ga0207761_1000166_pt1 | contig 21413 bp, 36 predicted proteins | sample LuqExpMetageno34_FD_187792 | JGI IMG/M metagenome (GOLD analysis project Ga0207761, IMG submission 187792) | Tropical forest soil microbial communities from Luquillo Experimental Forest, Puerto Rico - Sample 34 (SPAdes) | ecosystem: Environmental > Terrestrial > Soil > Tropical forest ... | reverse complement strand
GCGGCTGACAGGGAGCCCTGCGCGGCCAGGGCGCCCGCCCCGGACGCGGTCCCGCCCGCCGCGGCAGCCAGCTGGCCGGCCCCGGCCAGGGAAGAGCCGGCGGCCTGGGCCGATGCCGTGCCGAGCACGCCCGCAGCGCCCAGCGCTGCGCCCGCGGCCTGGGCTGATGCCGTGCCCAGCGAGGCCGTGCCGCTCAGCGCCGCCGGGGCCGCCAGCACGGCCGCCGAGCCCAGCGACCCGGCGGCGCCCAGCGACGTGCCGGCGCCCAGCCCGGACGGGGCGGCCAGCGACCCGGCGGCGCCCAGCGCGGCTCCTGCGGCCTGGACGGCGCCCGGGGTGCCGACGGACCCGGCCGCGCCCAGCGAGGCTCCCGCGGCCTGCACGGCGGCGGGAGCGGCCAGCTGAGCCTGGCCGCCCAGGGCCGCGGCACCGGGTACCAGCACCGCCGGGGCGGCGGTCAGCGAGGCGGCGCCGCCGAGGCCGACGCCGGCGACCTGGACGGCAGCCGTGCCCAGGGACCCGGCGGCACCGAGGGCAGCCGCGCCCGGCACCAGGACGGCCGGGACGGCGGCCAGCGAGCCCTGGGCCGCCAGGGACGTGCCCGCGCCCTGAGCGGCGGCCGTGCCCAGCGAGGCGGTGGCGGCCAGTGCCGCCGGCGCGCCCTGCACGGCACCGGGAGCAGCGAGCAGAGCCTGCCCGGACAGGGCCGCGCCCGCCCCGGTGACCGCGGCCGGGGTGCCGACCGAGCCCTGCGCGCCGAGGACAGCGCCGGCACCCTGGACGGCAGCCGGGGCGCTCAGCTGGGCCTGGGCGCCGAGCGCGGCGGCCCCGGGGATGACCGCGACCCCGGACCCGGCCAGCGATCCCTGCGCGCTGAGCGCGGTACCGGCACCCTGGACGGCCGGGACGGCCAGGGTGCCCGTTCCGGCCAGCGCCGCGGCGGGTTGCTGCGTGACCGCGCCGGCCAGGGCGCCGGTGCCGGCCAGGGCGGCGCCCTGGCCCTGCGTTTCGGCTTGGGCGATGGTCCCGGTCCCGGCCAGCGTCGCCGTCGGCTGCTGTACCTCGGCCTGGGTCAGGGTGCCGGTGCCGGCCAGGGCCACGGCGCTCTGCTGGACCACCGTGGTGGTCAGGGTGCCAGTGCCAGTCAGTGCGGCTGCCCCGGTGATGCCGGTGCCGGCCGGGCCCAGGTACCCGGTGCCGGACAGCCCGATGTCGTCCAGGTAGCAGGTCCAGGCGCTGGTCTCGGTGACCGCCGCGAACGACCCGTAGCGGTAGGCGCTCGGCACGCCGCCCGTGTTCTGCGTAGCCGCGGAGGTGTTCGTCTCAGCCGGGGAGGACAGCGGGCCGTCCGGCGTAGTGAAGATCTTCAGCTCGGTCTGGCCGGCCGCGGCACTGCCCGTGACGTAGCCCTCGATCCGGTACCAGGCGTTGTTCGGGACGACCGTGGTGCTCTGCGTGATGGTAGCCGAGCTGGTGTTGCCGACCAGCAGCGTCCCGTTCGTCATCAGGTAGACGCTGGCGCACAGGGTGGATCCGCCGATGTCGCACTGCCAGAGCCGTGTGTTGACGGTCGGGTAGGCGGAATGCCAGACGTACAGCCGGAACCAGACGGTGGGCAGGGCGCCCGCGCTGGTGCTCCAGGTCAGGTACGCGGTGGAGCTGACCCCGGAGGCGAAGGCTAGCGCGGCGGACAGCGTCCCGTGCATGGCCTGGGCGGAGGAGAACTGGGCGGTCGTGCCGGCTCCGCTCGTGTTCACCGCGTCAAACGCCCGGCCGGACGCGCCGCCGCTGTTGCCCGTGCTGATCCCGGTGCCGCTGGTGCCGCCCTCGAACGTGTTCTGCTCCAGGACTCCTGCGGGGGCCGGGACGAGCGGCGCGGCGGGCACGATGTGCTGGAAGGCCATGGGGGACCGGAACCCGGGCGGGATGGCCGGGACCGGGGCGGACAAGGAGGCGGCTACCGCAGTCCCCGCAGGCATCTGGGCGATCCACACGCCCGCGTAGTTGGAGTTGGCCACGGAGTGCTGGCTCAGCGGCGTCCAGGTCAGCCCCAGCCCGGACGTGTCCGTGATGGAGCAGGTCATGGCCGTGGAGCCGTTCTGCAACACCACGCGGGCGACGAGCAGCGACCCGTAGGGCGGCGAGAAGGATGGGCTGGCGATGAACGTGGCCGTATTCGACTGGGCCTCGGCACTCGTGGCGGAGGCGTCTTCCGCGATGGTTCCCGAGGCCAGGATCTCGGCCAGGGCGGTGGCCCCGGACGCGCTGTTGGTCGCCCCGTAGGTCTGGCTGCCGGTAGCCGACGTGGCGGCGGTGGACCGGAACGTGCCGAGCTGGTCGCCGCTGCTGCTGTTGGAGTAGTTATCGCTGAACGTGGTCTGCGCGTCAGCGGTGAACGAAGTCGCGTTGCTGAAGTTGGCCGCGGCGCCGTACACGACCGACCCGGTGGCCGCCACGGTGATGGCCGTGTCGAAGCTGATAGAGCTGGCCGACGCGGTGCCGGCCACGCCGCCCGGCTGCTGGGCGGCGGGCTTGGCGCCGGTCAGCGCGGTCACCCGGATCAGCGCGCCGCCCCCGCCGCCTGCCGTGGCCGTGGCGGTCACCGTCATGGGCGGCGCGCTGACCGTCTCCTGGACCAGGACCATGACCCCGTTGAGCTGGGTCGAGGTGCTAAAGGCCGGGGCCGTCGGAGTACCGGCAGCACAGTTCAGGTTATAGGCGTACTGATTATTGTTAGTATCAGACGTATAGACGTACCCAGTCGTGCTCCCGGTCGCAGCGGCTGATGTATTAGCAAAGCCGACGTATAGCTCACCGCTCACCGTGGGAGTCAGCGAGGCCCAGGCATTCGTGCCTGCACTGTTAATAGTGCCGTAGCTATCAATAGCCCAAGAGCCGACAGTAGAGTGAAATTCGCGTCCGGTAGCCCCGGCCAGGGCAGGCGCAGTTCCGGACCAGGTAACCGTGACGGTCGCGGCAGAGGCCGCAGTGACCTTCCCGATGAAAAAGCTCATCGAGTACTGCGAGGTCCCGAGAATATGCCCTACGGGAGTCCAGGTAACATTAGAGCTGGATAGCGCAGTAGCATATACGGTATTGTTCGATCCATTCGCGATTCCGATAGTAAATAGATTGCCTGCCGCAGATGGCGTCAGCGAGAATGTCGATGTAGATGTCAGGGCATTCGGGTTCAGGCCGCCGACCGCAGTCCACGTCACCGGGGCTCACCCCGCTCCCTACAGGGCGGACAGCAGCACGACGCCCGGGGCCGGCCCCCCGTATCCGGCGGCGATGGCCGCCCCGATGGCCTGCGCGAGGGAGGCGGCGTCCGCCCCGTAGGCCAGGGGCACCTCGACGCTGAACGTCCACCCGTCCGCCAGCGCGGCCAGCGTGTTACCCGGGCCGATGATGACCCCGTAGGCGGTCAGCGTGGCGTGCCCGTCCGGGTAGGCGTTGAGGCCCACCGTGGCGTAGGCGACAGGGCCTGACGGAGCGCTCATGTCAGCACATCGCCTCCACCAGCCACTGCGTGAGCTGCACGGTGGCATTCGCGCCGCTCAGCGTGCCGCGCAGGGACAGGCCCTGGACCTGGGTGGTGTCCACGGCGGCGGCGGTCTCGCCGGAGGCGCTGGGCAGGCTGACCCAGACCTGCGCGGTGGCGGTCAGGATGGTCTGCGCGGCCAGCGCGCCGAAGGAGATCTCGCCCTGGGTGGCGATGGTGTTCCCGGACGTGGCGCACGCCGTGCAGCGGGATACTGCCTCGAATTTCCACTGGATGCCGGTGTTGGCCGCTGCCGGCGTGGCGATGGCGTTGGTGGTGGCCAGGGTGACGTAGCTGGACCCGGCGTTGGTCTTGTTCGCGGCCAGCAGGAAGGTGACGTTGCAGGTGGTGGCCGTGGTGGTGATGTAGCCCCGGGCGGTGTAGCGGATGAGCAGGCCCGGCGCCCAGCCCTGGTAGGCGCCCTCCTGGTACACCTGGGCGGGGTCGGAGGGGATGCCGGTGACCGGGGACAGCGTGGCGGTCGTCGCGGTGCTCAGCGCGGCGCCCGCGCCCGAGGACTGCGGGCTGGACGGGTTGAGCAGGGACACCCAGTTCTGGCCGGACATGCCTCACCTGCCTCCCCCGCCCGGGGGGCGGCTAGAACCCGCCCGCGCTGATGGCCGCCACCGCGACCTGGAAAGTGTTCCCGTTGGCGACCGCGATCGGCTGGCCGGACCACGCGCCCCACCAGACCCGCAGCGCCGCGGAGTCGGTGACCTCCAGGGACACGATGGACCAGGCCGACCCGCCGTTGGTCCAGCTCATCGCCGCGACCGCGGGCATGGTCACGTTGGAGCCCGCCGAGCTGGCCGTGCACTGGCTGGCGAACGCGGTGCCGCCGGCGGTGTAGCCCGAGCCGGTGATCTCGGTGCCCGAGGCCGACCCGGTGGACAGGGTCGAGGTCAGCTTCAGCTTCATCGCCGAGGCGCCCAGCGCGGTCCAGGTGCCCGGCACCCCGGCCGCGCCGGTCGGCAGGACCACGTTGAGCATCTTGGAACTCATGGCGGCGTCGATCGCAGTCTGGGCCACGGCTAACCTCCCGCGGCCGAGGGGGCGGGCGGGGACGGGACCGGCAGCGCGCCCGGGACCGGGACCAGCTCGGTGCCCGGCATGACGGTGATGATCAGCGGGCGGCACACCGTGCAGCCCTCGGTGTCCTTGTGGCAGTGCCCGCCCGGGCAGGGCGGCAGCACGCCGTCCTTCACCGCCCCGGTGGCCTGCGTGAACAGCGGGTGGGTGCCATCGGAGGCCGGGTGCAGCGCGTCGGCGACGGCCCCGCGCCAGACCCGGCAGGTGCCGGGCTCCGGGCAGGGCGCGCCGGGATGGCCCGCCGCGATGCCGGGGCAGGAGTCGGCCGCGGCGGCGTGGTCGTGGGCGATGGCGCAGCAGCCGGTCGCGGCCGGGTCGGGGCAGCGCACCATCGCGTCGATGTCAGCGTGGGTGCAGCCGGGCTGGTGGGCCGCGGCGGCGGCCAGGTAATCCGGCGGGCACGTGCATTCGAGGAAGACCTGGGTCAGGCACCCGGGACACTGGACCTGCAGCATGGCCAGGTAATCGGCACCGGGCGGGGCGGCGCCCGGGGGAGCGGGACTTGGGAGACCGCAGGGCCCCGGGCGCCAGGCCGCCCGGGGCTCCCGGGGGGAGAGAGCGGGCCGGCGGCGGCTCCAGGGTAGCGCGCCGGGGGGAATATTTCCCGGGGGAGCGGGGGCGGCGCCGGGGGGAATATTTCCCGGCGCGGCGGCGGGATGCGAGAGGAAGGCCGGGCGGAGCCGGGGCCCGTGCCTGCCCGGATGGGACCCGGGCGACCGGTCCGCGCCGGCGGCGGCGCGGCCAGCATGCCGGCCAGCGCTCGGCGCTGGCCTGGGCCCTCCCGCTGGCCTGGCATGGCCGGGCCCGCGCGCCCTGGCCTGGCGCACTGGGCCCGTGATGCTGCCCGCTGCCCGCTGCCCGCTGCCCGCTGCGCACTGGGCCGATGCCCGCTGCGCACTGCAGGCCTGCGCCCTGGGCCCGTGATGCTGCCCCGCTGTGCGGGCCGTGGCGCCCTGGCAGGGCCGGCCCTGCCATCATGCCGCCTGGCCCTGCCCCCGGGCCCGCTGCGCCGATCCTGGCGCGCCCTGGGCCCATTCCCGGGCCATGGGCCCGGCCAGGCCTGGCCGGCCATGCCTGCGCCCAGGGCGCCGCATAGGCGCCCTGGCCTGGGCCTATACGCTTGCGGGCCCGCTGGCCTGCGATAACGCCGCCTGGGCCATCCTGGGCCCGCCCAGGGCCATCCCCGGGCATCGCTGCAGGTGGGCTCTGGGCCCAGGCGGTCATACCGGCCATGCTGCGATCGGCCGCCTACGGCCGCTACAGCGCCATACAGATGGCATTACAGGCACGCCATACAGCCATACCGCCATAGCGCTAGCGCTAGGGGCATGCTGGCATAGTGGGCACGCCATACCGCTAGCCCTGCCCTACCGCCATACGCTGCCAAGCGCCACGCCCTGGGGCCCGCTGGGCAGGGCGCGCCCTGCAGGCCTGGCCAGGCCCATGAGGCGCGGTCCGGCACTGCAGGGCGCAGCGCCGGGCCTGCAGCTCTCATGGTTCCGGATTGTACGGCTGCAGGTATCACCAGGCGGGAACTGTGCATCACCACCGGGGGGAGCAGGCCCCGGGGGCGCGGGCCCCCGCGCCCCGCGTGGTCCGCCTGACGGTCCCCCGCGCCCCGGGGCGGGCCCATGGTAAGCCATCACCTCGCGGTTACCTGGCCTGCAGCTCTTCCCCTGGCAATGGCACAGGGCCCGGGGAAAGCTCCTGCAGCTCTTCCCGGGCCCTGGTGATAGCGCGCTAGCGTGCTAGCGCGTAGGTCACGCTCCCGCCGCTGGCGTGGTCCCGCACCGTGGCCACATCGGCGAGCCAGCGCAGCCGCGGCACGCCGGCGTCCTCCTCGGCCGCGGTCCGCGCCATGGCCAGGTCCCGGTAGGTCCCGAGCACCTGCGCGCGCCCGGGCTGGCCGGCCCTGTCGTACCGGCGCCGCAGCAAGCGCAGCGTGCCGGGCGCAGCTGCGGCAGGGGGCGCGCCCTGGTCCTGCGCCGCGTCATGCGCGGCGATGCGCTGGCGCAGCGTGGACGGCACCTCCCCGGGTCCCGTGGCAGCATCAGGCACCTCGGCCGTGAACACCGCATGCACCAGGTGGCCCTCGCCGGCGAGCGTGAACGCGACGTCATCCGGCGCCGCGATGTTGGAGGCGTACAGCGACAGCGCCGACGGCGCCGCGCCCTTGCCCGGGCGCACGGTGAAGGCCAGCCGCACCGCGTTGACCACGTCCGGGGACCCCTGCACCTGGCCTGCCTTGGTTACGTGGTGGATCACCGCCACCGCGCAGCGGGCCCCGCGCGCGAGCAGCGCGAGCGGCGTCATCACGCGGCGCGCGCCGGCGTTCAGGTTCTGCCCGGGCCCGAGCAGGCCCTTCAGCGGGTCCAGGGTCACCAGCGCCACGCGCGGGCCCGGGCCGGCGTAGCCGTCCTGGCCGGGAGCGCGGTTCGCGTGATCCAGCTCGTTCAGCGCGGCCACCTCGGCCGCGATGCGGTCACGGTCCTGGGGGACCTCCACCGGGGACCCGTCGGCCCACGCGCTCAGGTCGTGGATGCGGGCCAGGCCCGCCAGCGCCTCGCCCGGCGCCATGCCGTAGATGCCGGCCGCGGACAGCGCGGCAGCCTCGAAGCGCGGGCGCAGGTCGTGCATGGGGTCATCCTCGGCCCCGCCCGCGATCCACAGCACGCGGGCCGGCTCGTGGCGCACCTCGCGCCCTTCCCCGGGCCGGGGCAGGCCCAGCGCCACGCGGACGGCGTAGCCGGCCAGGGTCAGCCCCTTGCCGGACTTGCCCGGGCCCGCGATCACGGTGACCTCGCCCTCATACAGGAAGCCCTCCGCCACGGGAACCCGGGGCTCGTAGGGAATGCGGTCATAGGCGACCGAGGCCGGCCCCGTGGTGCGGGGGCCGGCCTGGGGGGTCGTGATGGTGGTCATGACTGCGCCATGGCCCGGTAGCGCGCGGCCAGCTCCCGGTAGCGCGCGGCCTGGCCGGTCTCGCGGAAGCTGGAATGCAGGTAGAGGTCACCGATGCGCACGAAGGTGGCCGCCTCGCGCTCGTGCTCGGCCGGGATGTGGCCATACTCGGGCATCCATGATGCCGGGTTCCGGGTCAGCCGGGCCGCCTCGCGCCGCTTGCGCGCGGCGTGGCGGTAGCTCTCGTCCGCGTTGCGGGCCTCGCGCTCGGCGCGCCGGGTAGCCGCGGCTGCCGTGCTGGCGTAGCTGCGGGCCTGGGCCGCGTGGTCGGTGTAGCTCATCTCTGTTACCGCGCGTTCCTGGCGCTGCCGCTACCCATGGCCGCGCGGTTGGCGTCGACCGCGATGTTGCGGAGGTAGCAGACGAAGGTGTGAACGTGGCTGGTGCAGTTGCACATGCGTGCCGTCCCTTGCTCGGGGCCCGCCCGGTGCGGGCCCGCTCCCTCCAGTATGCGGCATGACTTGACTGGAGTCAAATAGGGAGGGCAGGCGCCCTGGACAGCGCGAGGGCCCGGGGGCCTGTCACAGCTCCCGGGCCCTCACGGCCCCCGCGCTCAGCCCGCGTCGGTGCCCCAGCGGATGAGGTCCAGCTCATCCTGGCGGGCCTGCTCGGCCAAGGTGGCAGGCCACGGAATCCGGCCGCCAGGCGGCTGCCAGCCGCACCACAGCGTGCGGGCGCTCTCGGCGTTCATCCGCTCGCTCTCAGGGTCAACCGGCAGCGTAGCCTCAGCCAGTGCCGCGTCGTAGGCGCTCTCGGCGTCGTGCTCAGCCTGGTCGTCAGCGTCACGCAGCAGCTCGGCCAGGGACTCGGCGGTATGCGGCTGCATATGCGGCCATGGCGAGCCGGTGTGCATCCCGGTGTCCTTGTTTCCGAACACAGCTCAGCCCTCCCTGCGGACGCGGCGGGCCTGGTCGCGCTGCGCGCCGCGCTGGCGCCGGTCGAAGCGGCGGGCGCGGTCCAGCTTGCGGGCCGACCAGCCGGGGGCGTCGGCGCGCTGCGCGCCGTCGGTGAGGTGGCGGTCCAGCTGGTTCCAGCTGCCGCCCTGGTAGGTGGTGGTGCTCATTGCGTGCCATCCCTGTGATCCGGGGGTGCCCTGTGCGCCCCGCTGCTGCCAGTATGGGGCATGGCTTGACTGGAGTCAAATAGGACCAGGCGCAGCGCCCTGGGCAGCACGCGGGCCCGGGGGGACGACACCCGCGCTGCCCGTCGTACGCGTGCACCTATGGGATACCCCGGGCCCTGCAGCCAGGCTAGCCGGGAATATGTGCCGGCGTCCATCTTCCGTCTTCTGGCAGCAGCGAGCCCCGGCAACCGCGCGTCTGCGCAGCTCCGGGGCTCGCCCGCCGTATCGTAGCGGCCAGGTGCCGGGTTTGACGGTCAGCCCTCCAGCAGCCGGACCAGCTCCTCGCCGTCCGGCCCGCCCAGGTGCACCGTCGCGTTGCCCGGCCACCACCGGTCACCGGCCACGGCCTGGCCGTAGGCGTTCAGCAGCTCCAGGATGCGCAGCAGCCGCGCCACCTGCGCCTGCACGCCGGCCAGCAGGTCCAGGGCGTCCTCGGCCAGCTCAGCCCCGCCCGGGGGCACCTCAGCCGGCACGTCGCTGGCCAGCTCGGCCAGCGGCACGACCTCGGTCACCAGGTAGTGATACTGGCCCCGGTCGTCCTGGCTGCCGGTGCCCAGGTACGCATACCCGAGGCCGACGCGGACCAGGCCGGGCCCGCCCGGGCTGTCACTGACCCGCAGCTCGATCACGTCATGCGGCAGCAGCCTGGTCACGGTGCCGCGGTGCTCGGCAGTCAGCACCCGCTCAGGGTGGCCATCGGCCAGCCCGGGCTGCTCGTACCGGCGCACCCGCACGGCCTTGCCCACCAGGTGCTCATAGGCGGCGGTCGTCTCGGTCATGATGTCCTCTCTCTCCTGGCCGGCACGAGGTCGGCCCTGTAAATGCCCAGCTGCTCCAGCTCGGTGCCGGCGCGGACGTGCCGGGCCACGATGCCGTTGGGGAACTTGACCCGCCACCACAGGCCGTCGCCCTGGTGCGGATCGCGGGCGGCCCGGCCGGGCTCGCGCACCGTGCCGGACAGGTGCACCAGCTCGACCGTGCTGCCCCTGGGCAGGTAGCCGCGCTGGCACGTGGTGGTGAAGCGAGCGCTCACGCTGTCTCACCCGGAACGAAGTCACACGGCGCCGGGTCCCGCACGCCGCGCACGGTCCACTCGCTGGCCTCGCTGGCAGGCTGCCAGTGAGCCATGACCATGCCCGCGCGGAACAGGGCGTCGCGCGCGGTCTGCGCGGTCACGCGGATGTTCTCGGTCCGCTCGCCCTTGGCGACCCTGACGATGAACTCCCGGGGCTGGTGCCGCGGGTGCCCGGCGGCACTCATGCCGCCCGCCTCATGCCCGCGTAGGTGGTGCCCTTCTGGCCCAGCTCCGCGGTCTGGCCCGCGTACAGCTCGGTCATGCGGGCGCTGTCGTCAGGGTCCCGGCCCCAGCGCCCGGCCACCTCCATGTAGTGCAGCCAGGTGCGCACCCGCTCGGGGCACGGACGCTGGCCGGCGTCCCGGTCAGCCTGGGTCAGCATCGCCGCGGGCCGGCACTTGTGCGCGGCCACGTGGTCGTTGTGCTCGGCCTTGGCGGCCAGGATGTCGATGCGGATGGTCATGATGCAGCCCTCCCGGGCCGGCTCCTGAGCCGGCGCACGTACGCCGGGCCCATCACCACGGCCAGCAGGCCGTCCGCGCAGCGCTGGCAGATGCCGGGCGGGCCGGAGAATCCGGTCCTGGTCACCTCGGTGCCGCAGCGCCCGCAGGGCCGCGTCCAGGTCCGCGGCGCGCCGTGCATGTCGTCCATGCCCGCGCCCCGCGCCTCGTTGGTGGTCATGTCGTGCCGTCCCTGTGATCCGGGGGCCGGGCCCTGTGCCCTGCCCCTCACCCCTCAGTGTAGTGCATCGCTTGACTGGAGTCAAACAGGGGGCGCGCCCTGGACGGCCTCCGCGCGGCGCTGAGGGCCATCCTGCGGGCCCCGGCCGCCGGGTGCATGCAAGAGCCCCCGGGAGGTTCCCGGGGGCCCTTGCATGAGCTGAGAGCCTCAGCCGCGCACCCGCAGCATCAGCTTCTCGTGGATGGCGGACTTGCGATCGTCATCCTGGCCGGCCAGGCTGGCCTCGATCCGGGCCTGCCACTTGGCCGCCGCGTCGGTGCCCTTCCTCGTCTTGCCCCAGTCCAGGTAGCCGGTCGCGGCCTGCTCGACCGCGTACAGCGTGCGACCGACCCGGCCCTGCTCGACGGCCATGCGCTCGTTCAGGTCATCCTCGCGCCGGTCGTTGGCCAGGCGGGTCCGGGTGGACTCTTCCGGCTTGTTCCGGCCGCCGAACACCGCGGCGCCCTTGTCGGCCTCGGTGAAGAACTCGGCCATGAGGTCCTCGGCCTGGGCCATGGTGACCTCGGCGCGGGCCAGCGCGGTCTCCTCGGCGCCGAAGGTCTCGGCGTACCTGACCGTCATGCCCAGGGCCTTGCGGGCCTGCTCGATCCGGCCGGGCAGGCCGACCGTGTGGCGCAGCCGCACCGAGGACACCGCGTCGCGCATGGCGAACCGGTTGGTGTTCTGGCACAGCGGGCGCCACGGGGTGACCAGGGCCTTGTAGGCCGCGGACCCGTCGCGGGCGTCCTGCACGACCAGGAACAGGTCGGTGTAGTCGGCCACGCCCTCGGCGTCGACCACGATGCCGCCGGGGACCTTGCAGCTGATGAAGACCAGCCGCCCGCCGCCCATGACGCCGGCCGACTCCCAGACCACGGACTGGTCGTCGACCAGGTTCTGCATGAAGCCGAACGAGGTCGCGACCGGGATGTTCTTGTGCACCTTGCCCACGATGCCCCAGAACTCGCCCGTGGTGCCGTTGCCCACGATGAACTGGCCGGGCACCTGGTGGCGCTGGCCCTGGAAGGTGTAGGACGGGACCGGCCGGTGGAACACCGGGACGTCCAGCCCGCCCAGCTTGATGACGTCGGCGACCTCGGTGATGCCGCCGGGGATGACCTGGCCGAGGCCGTGCCACGCGGGCACCGCGGCGTACAGCCGGGCCTTGCCGGTCACCTGGTCGATGTCCAGGCCGTGCTCGGGCAGGACCAGCGACTGGCCGTTGACCGACCGGACCTCCCAGACCTCGCCGCGGTCCCAGCCCGCCGTGGACTGGTAGCGGCCCTCGGACAGCCGGACCAGCTCGCCCGCCTGCACGCGCTGCTCGAAGCGCGCGGTCTGCTCGGCGATGAACTTCGCCTGGCCCGCCTCGCTGCGCAGCTCCTCGATGCGGCCGACCTGCGCGATGCGCTCGGCGTCAAATGCCGCGTTGACGTCCACTCGCTCTGCGGTGGTGGTGCTCACTGTGCCTCCCTGGCACTCGGGGCCCGGGCCGTGTGCCCGAACCGCTTGACTCCAGTCTAAGGGGAGGGTCTGACATTTGTCAAGGCGGGGCGCCCTGGACAGAACGTCGCAGGTCAGTTGCTTGACCCGGGTTCAAAAGCCGAGGCCCGGGGGCAAACGCCACCCGGGCCCCTGCAATCCCTGCCGTTACTCACCCCGGCGAGGCTCGACCACATACCGGCCAACACTCCAGTCCCAGTACACGTAGCGGGTCCGGGTCAGCGCGGAGTTGACCACGCACTTGCCGGCCTCGGTCCAGCCGATGGCCTGCGCCACGCGCGGGCCGAATGCCTGGTCGAACTCCGTCTCGGTGAGCCGCCCGGTGACCTCGGGGACCTGGCGGGCGCTCACAGCTCGGCCCCACGGGCCAGCGCGCGACGGGTGCCGCGGCGCACCCGGCGGTTGTGCCGGGCCTTGATGCCGGCGCGCTCGCCCGGGTACCAGGTGAGGTAGCGGCGCCCGGAACGGCTGAACGCGTCAACCTCGGTGCCGCCCCGGCTCGGCCGGCGGTGCATGCTCTCGGTCATTTCGTGCCATCCCTCTGCTCGGTGTGGTGCTTGACTCAGGTCAAGTCTACAGGGTGCCCAGGGCCGGTGTCAACCAGGCGGGGCGCCCTGGACAGTTACCAGCCGCCGGTCTCGGTACCGCCGTCCAGGTCCAGCACGCCCACGTAGCCCTCGCGGACATTGTCCGGGCCGCGTAGCTCATGAGTAATCCTCCGGGTACGGGTAGGGCCGGCCCTCGTCCAGCTGGAATGTCGCGCTGAAATGCGCCATGCCGTGCACGTAGGCGGTCACCGTCGCGCCGTCGGCGATGAACTCGGTGTCGTCAGCGGTCGCGGCGTTCATCGCCTGCGCCGCGTACAGCGCGTAATCCTCAGCCGTGGCGATGTCGTCCACCCATTCCCCGCCGCTCTTGCGCGGCGTGCGGACGGTGCCGGAATACTGCAGGTGCGGCATCGCAGACGGGCGCTCCGGTGTCCGCACGTGCATGTCGCCGTGCGGCCTCGTTGTCGTGCTCATGTGCCTGTCCCTTCGAGTAGGGCCCGGCAGGTCTCGCAGGGCGTGGCCTGCGAGCAGCCGGGCGTGATGTTGCATGTCACGGTGACCGTGATGGCCACCAGGTCCTTGCGCGGCCAGTCAGGCATCAGAGCCGCCGTAGGGCCGGCCTGCCTGGTTTTCCCACTCCTCCCGGTATGCGCCGAGCAGGGCCAGGCGCCGCTGCAGGTTCTCGTTGCCGGTGCCGCCGGTCTCGCCGAGCGCGGTCATCAGGTCCGCCGAGCCGGCGTCGGCGAGGTCGCCGAACGGCGCGACCTCAGCCCGGCCGTGGCGCCGGCCCAGCGTGCGGGCGCCGTCCTCGGTGCCCTCGCCGCGCCGTTTCGCGCATGACGGATGCTGGCATTTCCCTCCGATCGCCACCGGGTGAAGGTCCTCCTCGCACATGGTGTACGTGCCGGGGGCATACCACTCCGCGCCCCACCTGGCACCATTGACCGGCTCGCGGTCGATCCAGTCGACCTGGCCCCGCAGGCCATCCATGGCCGCCGCCTCATCGCGGCTGACCGGCCAGGTGACCGGCGTCCCGTTGCAGGTGCCGACCAGCGTGCCCCACTCACGGCCCTTCTTGACCTTGAGCCTGCGGCCCTTGTACGTCTCGGTGAGCATGCCTCAGCCCTCCCTCAGCTCACGGGCGATGGCCCGGCGGCGCAGCTCGCCCTTCGGCGTGCGCCTGCGGTGGATGCCCGCCGCGCCGGACCGGCGCAGCTCGTACAGCTGCCGTCCGCGCCCGGTGCCTGCTCGCTTGCTCATGTGCCTCTCCCTGCGACTGCTTGACTTGAGTCAAGTCTATGGCCTGGGCGCCGCGATGTCAACCAGGGTGCCCGGCCTGGCCGGCGAGTGCCGCTTACAGCCGGTCGCGCCGCGAGGCGGCCACCATCAGCGCCATCACGAACACGCCGATCGCCGCGCCCATGAACAGGCCGCCAAGGCCGGCCAGCAACGGCACGAGCCACGTCATCACAGCGCCACCTCCTGGCGGACGGGCTCGACCCCGGCCGCACGCAGCTCGCCCTCGGGAATGAACTGGGCGCCCTGCTGCACCAGGCAGCCCGGGAACTTCTCATCGCGCAGCGCCAGCATCCGGTCGCGGTCGCGGTGCCCGCCGCTGACCAGCTCGCGGCCGTCGGCAGACACGATCCACCAGCGCTCGGCTGCGTCGGCCACGGTCAGGATCACGGTGGCGTACAGCCGCTTGTCGTCCTGGTCCAGGCGCGCGCCGTCGGGACGGACGCTGACGAGGGCGTAATCCCACCGGTCATCCCCGCGGCGGTGCGGCTCGGACCCCTGCATCACGCCCAGCGAGGTGGCGGCCTGGCCGAGGCCCGCGCCGCCGCACAGCCACACCCGGGTACCCGGGCGGGCCAGCAGCGCCAGCTTGGCCAGCTTGGGGTCGTCGCCGTGCTGCTCGCGCAGCAGCTCGACCTCGGCCAGGAATCCGGCGGCGCGGATGCGCTGCTCGGTCTCGCGGACCGCGAACCCGGCCCGGCGGCACAGCTCCAGCATCGCCTGCTCGCGCCGTGCCGCGGCCTCGTGCAGCGCGATGGCGTCGGCCAGCTCCAGCTGCGCCACCCACAGCTCGCCGGACATGCCAGGCCCGTGGGGCTCGACGATGTCGAAGTTGAAGTCCTGGCGGTGCGACGGGCTGATGTGCCGGCCCTGCTGGTCGCTGCGCAGCATCCGGGTGCGGAACGCCTTGAGGGGGCGCAGCGCCCGCTTGTACTCCTCCGCGGTCGCGCTGCCCTCACCCGGGCGCCCGGTCACCATGGCGCGCATGATCATGTTCTGCAGCCCGGCCGCCGCGTCAGACGGCTTGCGCCAGTAAGGCCAGCCGTCGCTGTTCGCGTTGGTCATGTCCACCAGGTTCGCCATGGTGCGGGCCGCGGGGCCGAGCACCGGGTGCAGCTGGAACCTGTCCCAGGCCTCCTGGACGTCGCTCTCGTTCATGCCGCGGTAGTAAGCGCGGCGGGTCTGTCGGGCCATTAGCTCTGTGCCTCCCTGTGAGTGATTGACTTGAGTAAAGCCTAGCACCGGGGCCTGACATTCCGGCAGGCCCGCCCTCGTGCTCAGGCCTCGCGGCAGGCGACCGCCGGCCGCTTCGGCGGGTAGCCGTCGGCGCACGTCACGGTGTAGACGAACGCACCGTCGCCCGCGTCCGCGCTCATGATGCCCAGGCTGATGAAGTCCAGCGGCTGGCCGTCATGGGCGTACTCGCCGGCCTGCCAGACCACGAACTTGGCGGCCAGGTAGGACGGGTCATTGAACCGGGTGTCGCTGGTCTGTGCCTCGACGGCGGCAAAGAACCTGTCCAGGTCGGGCAGCACGCCCTCCGGATAGCCGTTGCTGTGGCGGTAGATGTTGGCCTCGACCTCGCCGCGCTCGTCGGCGAAGTGGATGTTGCACCTCGTGCTCATGATGGTCTGTGCCTCCCTGTGATTGGTCTTGACTTGAGTCAAGTCTACTCGCGGGCTAGACGCGAGTCAAGCAGGGCGCCCGGCCTGGTCACTCGCTCGCGTTGCCCCGGCCATGCGCCAGCGCGGCCCGGATGTCCGGCCGCAACTCGGCCTTGAGCACCGGGAACGGGTCCATGGGCACGTCCAGGGGCTGGAACAGGTAGTGCCGGGACGAGCCGGTGGTGAGCACCCGGAACCGGGACCAGCGGCCCTGCACCACGGCCACGTACTGCTTAGCCTGGCACTCGGGCCGGAACCTCACGGCTCCACCTTCCGCAGGTTAGCCGCCGAGACTTCCCACTCGCCGTCGTTCAGGATGGCCTGCACCGGCCCGCCGCCCAGGTCGACTAGCTCGGCCACGACCAGCGGGGGGTCCATGCCCCCGGTCCTGTAGGTCCCGTCCTGCTGCCGCCACGCCTCATTCTCGTAGACCACGTGGTCGCCCGGCTTGATGGTCCCCTTGGCCCCGGTGAACCCGCGCAGCACCCTGGGCGCGTCCGGGTCGCCCGCGTCGGTGGCGTAGTACCTGCTCAACGGTGCTCGCCCCCCGCGGCCTCAGCGCGCTCGGCCTCGCGGCGCCACGCGTCCCCGGCCGGCTTCTCGCTCGCGCAGGCCAGCCAGGCCAGCCGATCGTCCTGCGGCATGGGCAGCTCGGGCCCGTTCCAGTGCGACATCGCGGTCGCGGCGGCCAGCGCCAGCGTGGCGTGCACCTGGGCCGCCTGGCGCTGCCGGTCCGTTTCTGCCAGCAGCCGGCCCTGCTCGCCGGCCGCAGCCAGCAGCCGCTCGGCCTCGGCGTAGTGCTCGGGGCCGGTCATGACGCACCGTCCACCAGGTCGTCGAGGCGATCCAGCGAGATGCCGGGCTCCAGCACGGCCAGCGTCCGGGTCACCTGCTCCAGCACGGCCTTGCCGGTGCCCGGGTGCAACCTGAGGTACAGCACCGGGTACTGCGCCATCAGCTCGCCACGGTCCTCGGACGGCAGCCGGTTCATCAGCCAGGTGACCAGGGTGACCAGCTCGCCCTGGGTCAGGTTACCGGGCCGGAAGCTCACGTGCCCGCCTCCTCGTGCCAGGGCAGCTGCATGTCCGCCGCCATGTGCGCCACCGGGATGCCGTCTTCCTCCAGGGCCTCCAGGGTGTCATAACCGTAGCCGGCGACCCGGGCCAGCACCCGGGCCCGGATGACCTCGTTGTCGATCCACTCGACCAGCCAGCCGTCGTCGGCCTCCCAGCCGAACGTGCCCTCGGGCAGCTCGGGGCTGGCGGCGTAGAAGGTCCCGTGCCGGAACGGCCCGGTCCAGGTGATCCGCCCGGCCAGCGGGCGGGGGGCGTTGGCGATCAGCCAGCCCTCGGGGACCTCGGGCCGGTCCAGGCCCGGGCGGCCGGGCACGCTCGCCTCGGCGGCCCAGTCCGCGGTATTGACCAGGATAGCCTGCATGTGCTCGGCGCCTCCCTGTACTCGGGGTTCATTGACTTGAGTCAAGTCTACTCGCGGGCTAGACGCGAGTCAAGCAGGGCGCCCGGCCTGGTCAGTCCCGGTGCGGGGAATGCCACGGACCGGGGTCCGGCGGGGGCGGCGGCATCCGCGCGGCCAGCTGCGCGGCCAGGTGCTCGATGGTGCGGGCCAGCTCGGCGTTGCCGGTCACGATGCCCTCGATGCGCTCCAGCATGATGTCGCGCCCGCGCTCGGCCGAGGCGCGGGAGTCGGTGACGGCCAGGGCGATGCCGTCGGCGGTCACCTGGCCCTCCAGCACGTGCCGGGTCAGCTCGGTGTTCTGCTGCAGCAGGTCCCGGGCCAGGGCGCCCACCCTGGCCGTGTCCTCGGTCAGCTCGGTGTTGCGGGCCAGCAGCTCGGCCTGGGCCCGGGCCTGCCGGTCGCCCAGCGCCTGGGTCTTGTTCCCGATCCAGGTCAGCAGCGGCAGCGCGAACAGCTGCACCCACCCGCTGCCGTAATAGAACACCTTGGCCTGCACCGCGGCCGGGAACAGCGGAGCGACCAGCGGGATGACGAAGAACGCCCAGACGGTCCAGACGAAGCCGAACACCAGCGCCAGCTTGACGGCCAGCCACTCGCTGCCGTCGCTGACGGCGCGCCACCAGCTCACGGGTAGGCCCGGGTGCCGCACACGGGCGGGCCGAGGTGCACCCGGACGCAGGCGTAGCCGTCCGGGCGAGGCGCCAGGACCAGCAGCAGCACGGTGCCGGCCGCGACCACGGCCAGCACGGCCGCGCTGAACGCCCGGGCACCCATGCCTGTGTACTTCGGCACCGGGGGTGTATTGACGGTACGTAGCCACGCGAGTACGTTCTGTTATTAAGCGCCGCCGGACCGGAAGGATGCCCATGACCAGGAACCTGCGCCGCCTCGGTGCCGCCCTCGCCATCCTCGGCGGCGTGCTCGCCGCGTCCGGGGGCACCGCCGCCGCGGCCTCCGCGGTCACCTGGCACGCCCCCGCGGCCCCGCACGGCATCGCCCCCGACGTCACCTGGGGCGGCTGAGCCCCTTACCCGGGGCCGAGGCCGGACCGGCGGCTGGCCGGGCGCACCTGGCTCAGCGGCACCTGGTAGCTGGACGTCACGCCCTCGGGGACGACCCGGGCGGTGAACTCGGTCCCGGCGTCCAGGCCGGCGAACGTGCCGCGGCGGGTGACGCCGCCCTCGCCGAACTGGTACTCGACCGGCTGGCCGGGCTCAGGCCAGCCCGCGGCGTCCAGCTGGGCCAGCGCGGTCAGCACCGCGGCGGCCGAGTCCTCGTAGCTCCAGCCGGGATGACGGACCCCGGCGGCGGCCAGCGCGGCGGCCACCTCCCGCGTGCCCGGCGGCGGGCCCTTGACCAGATGCAGAACGGGCCGGGCCGGCGTCATGCCGGTGCTGTCGCTCAATGCGCCTCCCTGTCCCGGAACAGTCACGGGTTGCACGGATCCCCCAGCCTACCGGCTCGTTGACTCCGGTCAAAGACGACACGCAGCCCCGGGCCGCCACGACCCGGGGCTGCGCTCTCCTCTCGTGCTAGGTCAGCGCTCGGCCTTGACCGGGTACAGCGCGGCCCAGGTGCTGCCCGCGGGCACGGCCTGGGAGCCGTCCTGGCTCCAGGTGCCGGCCAGCTGGCCCTTGATCTCGCCCCGGTGGTGCCGCGGCTGCGGCAGCACCTTGACGGTGCCGGTGAAGGTCCGGTTGCCCTGCACCGAGCCGGCCGGGTAGCTGACGGTGAACTTCACCGTGGCCGTGCCGTCCCGGTTCTCGGTGACGCTGCCGTCCTTGATCCGCATGACCAGCAGCTTGTCCTGGCCCGTGGTGAGCAGGTAGTACTTCGCGTCGGTCAGGTAGCCGCGCAGTGCGTAGACCTGGCCGGGCCGGTGACCGCGCAGCATGAACGCCGACTGGCTGAACCGGACCTGATAGGTCCAGGTCTGGCCGGCGAACGGCAGCGAGATCTCGTTGCGCCCGGACAGGTCCCACTTCTGGGCCTGCTGGTAGCGCACTTGCGTGACGGCAGCCGGGTGAACGGCTGCCGTGGCGGTGGCCGCGCTGGCGGCCGGGGCGGCGAGCGACGCGCCGAGGACGGCGGCGGCGCCCGCTGCTGACAGGGCTATGATGGCCCTGCGCATGAGGTGTGGCATGGTTGTTTCTCCCTTCTCGTGCCTGCCTCTTGTGGGGTACCGGGCCCGGGTTAGCGGGCCCGGTACGTCTGGGGGCCGGGTCAGGACCCGGCGGCCGGGCCGTGCATCGCCGCGGCGATGACCGCGATCATGACGATGACGGCCAGGATGGTGAGCGCCCAGCCGATCCAGGTGGCCGCGACGGCCAGGCCGGACCGGCGGCGGCCCGCGCGGGCGGACTCGCGGTTGGACACGTGGCCGAGGATGGCGCCGGCCAGCGGCGCGATGAAGGCCGCGAGGAACGCGATGACGGCCAGGGCGTTGTGAACCGGCGGGGCCAGCGCGGCCTTGTCGTACTCGCGCCGTAGCCAGGCCGGGTCGCCGGGCTCGGGGCCCGGGATGTCAGGGGTGTTGCTCATGATGGATCCGGCGCCTCCCTGTGATCAGCGCCGCGCGGCCTCATGCCCGCGGCTTAACTACAGTCAAGGCTACCGGGAGGTTTAACCAGTGTCAAATGGGACGGCTAACCGCCGTTAGACGGGCCGGGCACTGGGGAAGTGATGACGGCCGACGGCGCGGCCGAGGTCGGTCAGGGCATACCGGTCCCGGGTACCCTCGACCTCGCGCCCGGGACCGGGCACCCGGCAGGAGGTGACCAGGCCGCGGGCGGCCAGGCTGCGCAGCAGGCGCCTGGTCTCGCCGGGCGTGCTGTAGGTCCAGCCGTCACCCGGCCAGTAGCTCTCGTGCCAGCCGTGGTGGCGGCCGAGCAGGCAGCCGAGCAGCGCGACCTGGTGCGCGCCGAGCCGCTCGCAGGCCCGGGCGATGTCCTGGTCGGTGACCGCGGTCATGACGGCGCCCCGGCCCTGGCGCGCTCGCGCACCTGGCCGAACAGCTCCTCGAAGCTGTCAGGGCCCTGCTCGGCCTCCCACACGGCGTTCAGGCCGTCCTTCGCGGTCAGCCAGCCGCGCAGCTGCCGCTCCAGCAGCACACCGTCACGGACCTCAGCGGGCTGGGCCCAGTAGTGGGCCATGAACGCGTAGGCGACCACGGCCACCGGCCAGTCGAACCCCTGGTCAGCCTTGTTCTCTTCCCAGAACTGCATGTCTCGTGCCATCCCTTCGCTCGGTACTACGGACGGACGCGGCGCTCCCGCGGTACCGGGCCGCTGTTTACCTGGCACGCGGGCCAGGCATTGCGAACGACCTCCCAGACGACATCACCTAGAACCCGGGACCTGCTCGGCTCCCGGCCCCCGGCCCGGCCGTGGTGTCTGTAACGCGCCGCGCCTCCACATCACCCCGGCCCTGGCGGGCTGCTTCCCTGACCTGGCTCGGCCCGGGTGCCCCGCAGGCTCCTTGGTCCGTCGGCCGGGTCTGGGTGCCCGATGCCTTCTCCGGGGGGAGTCCCGCCAGGAACGGGGTGATGTGGAGTTAGGGCTCCAGCCTACCACGATACTTGACTAGAGTCAAATCCAGGCGGGGCGCCCTGGCTGGCCGGAGCGCTCGGCGACAGACTCGGCGACGGGCCCGGCGGCGCTGTCGTACCGGTCATGCCCGGGCTCGGCGCAGGGCGGGCCGGAGCGGCGGCCGGGACCGCGCTCGGGCTGGCCGCGGGGGAGGTGCACGCCGCCGGGAGCATGGCCGGGGCGGCCCGGGCGTGCCGGCCGCCGCTCATGCGAGGTCCCGCGAGCGGGGGTGCGGGCACCGCGAGGGCGGGCCGGGACACGGCCGGGGCCGCGGGGGCCCCCGGCGGCGTGGCATAGGGGAGGGTGACCAGCGTCAGCCCGGCCGCGGCGGCCACCCCGGCGCCGAGCGCGGCCGGGTGCAGCCGGGTCAGGAACCGGCGGGCGGCCAGCAGCAGCGCGGCCGGGCCGAGCAGCTCGCGCATCCGGGCGTTCAGCCCGGCCAGCTCGGCGGCCTGCGCCCGGCAGCCGGGGCACCCGGCCAGGTGCGCGTCCAGGGCGGCCCGCCTGGACCGGGCCAGCCGGCCTCTCGTGGCGGCGCCGAGGTCCGCGGCGTACCGGCGGCAGGGCCCGGGCACCGGGCCCACGTGAGCCTGCAACCAGGCGCGGCGCAGCCCCTCGCGGGCCCGCGCGGCCAGCTGCGCCACGGCGGCCGGGCTCATGCCCCAGCGCCCGGCCAGCTCGGCCGGGCCGTGCCCCTCGACGGCGGTCGCCCACAGCACCGCGCGCCAGCGCTCGGGCAGCGCGGCGAACGCGGCCAGCACCCGCATGGCCTCCTCGGCCCGGGCGGCCTCCTCGTCCGCGCCGGGCGCGGGCGGCGGTTCCGGGGCGGG
>Ga0207761_1000164_pt1 | contig 21484 bp, 16 predicted proteins | sample LuqExpMetageno34_FD_187792 | JGI IMG/M metagenome (GOLD analysis project Ga0207761, IMG submission 187792) | Tropical forest soil microbial communities from Luquillo Experimental Forest, Puerto Rico - Sample 34 (SPAdes) | ecosystem: Environmental > Terrestrial > Soil > Tropical forest ... | reverse complement strand
TTTTTCGAGATCGTAACGCGCGCCGCTTCGTTGTTCGCCAATCATCCCGAATACGAAGCCTGGGGCTGGGAAATCCACCACTCGGCGAAAAAAGACGCGCCCTCCGGCACGCTCAAACAACTCGAGGTGGAAATGCGCGCGGCGGGCTTCAGCGCGCCTGTCCCGCTCAGCGCCAGCCGGGCCGGCACTCACGTCGGCACTCACGAAATCGGTTTCGACTCGCCTTCCGACACCATCACGCTGCGGCACTCCGCCAAGAATCGCGAAGGCTACGCCCGTGGCGCGCTCTTGGCTGCGCGCTGGCTTATTGGCAAAAAAGGCGTGTTCGAATTTCGAGAAGTTGTTGCGGACCTGGAAAGCAGGAAAGCTGCTGCAGCTTCTCTGGATTACCATCAGTAAAGGAGTTTTTATGTTTACCGGAACTGGCACTGCGCTCGTCACCCCATTTCGCCTGGATGGGGCTATTTGCGAACGGACCCTGCGGGCGCTCGTCAAGCGCCAGATCGATGCCGGCATCGATTTTCTCGTGCCCTGCGGCACCACCGGTGAAAGCCCCACACTGACCGACGAAGAGCATATGCGCGTCGTCGAAATTACCGTGGACGTGGCAAAGGGGAAAGTGCCCGTTCTTGCCGGCGCTGGCGGTTACAACACTGCCGAAGTGATCTCTCGCGCTCGCGGCCTCAACGCCCTCGGCGTCAGTGGCATTCTTTCCGTCACTCCGTACTACAACAAGCCAACGCAGGAAGGCCTGTACCAACACTACAAAGCCATCGCCGATGCTGTTGATCTCCCGATCATTCTCTACAGTGTGCAGGGCCGCACCGGCGTCAACATCGAGCCCGCCACGGTTCATCGCCTTGCGCAAATCCCCAATATCGTCGGCATCAAGGAAGCCTCCGGCAACGTCGCGCAAATGGCGGCAATTCTCAATTGTGTTCCCGAGAAGTTCCTGGTTCTATCTGGCGACGACGCGATCACTCTTCCTTTGATTGCACTCGGCGGCCACGGCGTGATTTCCGTCGTTTCCAATGAAATTCCCGCGGAGATGGCGCGACTCACCCGCCTCGCCCTCGCCGGCGATTTCGAGGACGCCCGCCAGATTCACCGCCGCTTCCATCCGCTCATGGAAATCAATTTCGTGGAATCGAATCCTATTCCCGTAAAATGCGCGATGGCGGAAATGGGTTTACTCGAACCGCGTTGGCGCTTGCCTCTCGTTCCGCCGAAGCCAGAGAATCGCGCGCGTATCTGCGCGGTTCTCGAAGCATTGCGTCTCGTCGAAAGAGCTCATGCTGCCATCTCAAATTGAAGCTCTTTTCGATGGCCCCCCTGCTTCGTATCAGCAGGAACATTTCGAGCTTTTCAAGTCTTTCAAGGCCGCGCTGAACCGTGGCGAGGTGCGCGCCGCCGAACCTGACACCAGTTCTCCTACAGGTTGGCGCGCCAACGCCTGGGTGAAGAAGGGAATTCTCCTCGGCTTCCGCATGGGCGCGATCGTGGACATGTCCATCGACGCGCACCGCCAGCCCTTCTTCGACAAATCCACCTACCCGGTTCGCGCTATGTCGGCGCATGACGGCATCCGCATTGTGCCCGGCGGCTCCAGCATTCGCGATGGCTCCTTCATCGCTCGCGGCGTCATCTGCATGCCGCCGATGTTCGTCAATGTCGGTGCTTACGTCGACGAAAATACCTTGATTGATTCCCACGCGCTTGTCGGTTCCTGCGCGCAGATCGGCAAGAATTGCCATATCTCTGCCGCTGCGCAAATCGGTGGCGTGCTCGAGCCCGTAAGCGCATTACCCGTGATTATTGAAGATGACGTTTTGGTCGGTGGCAACGCCGGAGTCTACGAAGGCACCATCGTGAAGCGGCGCGCTGTCCTCGGCACCGGCACGATTCTCAACCGCTCCATACCCGTGTATGACTTGGTGCGTGACCAGGTTTACGTCGCCAAAGACGATCAGCCGCTCATCATTCCCGAAGATGCCGTAGTCGTTCCGGGCTCGCGCGCCGTAACCACCGCAACAGGTCAAAAGTGGGGGCTCGCGCTGCAGGCCGCTGTTATCGTCAAATACCGCGACGCCAAAACCGGCTCCCGCATCCAGCTCGAGGATCTTCTCCGCTAGTTTGGAGTGCGGCGATTCATCGCCGCTTTTGAGGTCTCAAATTCAAAGTGAATTTTCCGGCGTCGCGTGAGAATCATAGGGGCGCAGCACTGCTGCGACCCATGTCCGCGCGATTTCACCGATGACGCGAGTTGTCATCCCGAGCGAAGCGAGGGATCTGCTTTCTCCTTCACTGCCCCAGCACTTTCTCAAAAAACGCCAGCGCCCGCGGATCCTCGCTCTGCCCCAGCCAGAACATCGCCTGCTTCCGCACTTCCGGGTTCCGGTTCGTCTGTGCCACTTCAATCAGCTTCGGCACTCCCTCATCCTTGGGCAACTGGCTCAGCGCGAACACCGCCTTCTTCTTCACGTCGGTATCCGGATCGTTTTCGATCGCGCCATCAATTGCTGTCACCGCTTTCTTTCCCGCCTTCTGCCCCAGCCAGAACAACGCCTGCCCGCGCACGTGTGAACTCGCATCATCATGTGCCATTCGAATCATTTCATTCACCGCATCCGGTTCCTTGCTCACCGATAGCGCAAACGTTACTTGCTCCCGCACGTTCGCGCTCGGATCATTGCGCGCCATCTTCTGCAGCGCATGAAACCCGTCCGCGCCCCGTGCCGCGCCCAACCAGAACGCCGCCTCTCGCCTGAGCCACTCCGGCCGGCTCGGCTCCACAAACGACTCCAACGCCCGCTCGGCCGAACTGTCGTGGTGCACTGCTAATGCCGTCAAAGCGCTCTTCCCCAGCGACTCGTTCTCCCGATCCGCTTTCTCCGCCGTCACATATCCCGTCAGCAGCGCCACGCTCTCGCTGTCCTTCACTCCTCCAAGCCACAACACATCCCGCCCGCCAGCGTCTATCGAGCAGTCGGCCGAAAAGATGCGGATCTTTCCGACTTTCCCATTCTCGGCGCGGTAGAGAATCGCAAGTTTCCGTGAACTCTCCAGTTTCACGGTTCCTTTTTGCGGTTGTTGTTCGTTGATGTTGATTCCATGTTCACCGCCTTCGAGGCGGCAGGTCCCGCACTCCCGCCCGCCATTCCAGTTCTCGCAGCAGATCGTCCGATCGCCTTCCATTTCTGTTACGGAATATCCGAGCCAACGGGCAGTCGTGGTTTCGCTGGCCCAACGGCGCACATCATCTGCCAACGTCCCGCGAACCTCGCGCTTCTCCACGTGCGCGTCCTGAAATTGCGGAGCTTCACTGCTAGGAGTTCCTCCCTGCATGGCTTGTGGGATCGCAGCTGCAGTCGCCTGCCGTGCCTCTCCACGCATCTGCATCGCGAGGCCCAACACACCTAGAAGGATGAATCCGACTCCCATCAGTTTTTGAATACGCGCCGCGTCCATTCCCATGGCAGCCCTCACTTCTGCAGAATCTCCATCATGTAGTCCGTCGATGTCTTATCTCCGATTAGCGAGAGCTTCTCTACTGCCTTCTTCCTCAGCCCCGGGTCCTTCTCGCTTTTTGCAATCGCCACCAGCGCCGAGGAGTTTCCCTCCAGGAAGTACGCGTTCAATACTTCTTCTTTCAGGCTGCGATCCGTTTCCTTGTTGTAAATCGTCTGGAGCGCACCCGATGCATCGTTGCCGCCCACAAGCCCCAGGTTCTTAATGGCTGCACGCCGCAATTCCGGGTCTTTCTCACCCATGGCTGCTTCCACCAGTCGCTTCGAATCGCCCGCCAGAAAGAACGCCTGCAGAATCTCCCGGCGCACCTCGGTCGAATTCTCGCTGCGATACAACTGTTCGAGTTCGCTCTCGCCTCCCACTAGGCCCAATTGCTTGATGGCTTCCCGTCGCAGTTCCTCGTTTTTTTCACCCTTTGCCGCCGCAAAAAGGTTTTGCTTGTTTCCGGAAATCATGTAGCTCTTCAACACCTGGCGCTTGATGCTCTCGTCTGAGGTCGAGCTGTAGACCTCCGCCAGCGTCTTCTCCGACCGCTCCCCGCCGAACATCCCCAGATACTCCACGGCCTTCCGCTGCAACTCCGGGTTTGATTGTCCCGTTGCGACTCTGCCCAGAATTTCCGATGCTTGCGGCGTCCCACTCTGCGCCAACACGAACAGTGCTTTCGACTTTACCGCCGGCGACGACGGCCCGTTCAGCACCTTCTCAATCAGCGGCACGGCCTTCGACGGATCGCTGTTCATCAGCCCCTGCAGCGCCAGCAACTTCAACTCCTCGTCATTTACACTCTCCGGATTGGTTTTTGTCCCGCTGTTCTGCCGGATTTCCAGCGCCAACACGTCGCCATCCTTTGTCCATCTGCTCTGCGGATGCGTCTTTTTTAGGTCGGCAATGGTAGAGAGTGCGGCATCACGCTTTCCCTGCTTGTTCTCGGTGTACGCCAGCCAGTAAAGCCCCGCATCCGCCATAGCTTTGTAGGATTGCGCCAGTTCCTGGAACTTTTTCGCCGCTTCCGCATATTTCCCGTCATCCAGCGCCTCACGGCCTGAGTCATACAAATCCTGCATGTGCTCCTGGCGGTCGGCCTCCGCGTCCTTCTTCGCCTGCGCTTGGTCGCGGGCGTCTTGTTCGCGATCCCGGTGCGCTTCTTCGTCAGCGTCACGTTGCTCCTGCGCTGTCCGGTCCGCTAAAAAACGCTGCGGTTCACCTGGAGCTTGCGCAATATCCGGCCGCGCCGCCAATGTCCTGCCTGCGCCGCCGCTGATCGCCGGCAACATCATCAATCCCGCCGCGATCGCCAGCCGCGCGCCCATCCTCATCCATGTCTCCGTCTGCCCGTTCATGCCTTGTTCCTCTCCTTCGTCTCCGAATTTCCCTGAGCCGGCGAGGGCTTCTGGTTCTTTTCCCGCTCTCGCAAGTCCTGGTTGACCACCCGGACCTTAAACAGAATTCCTTTCGCCTCGATTCGCTTTTGCAGCGACCCGAACTGCTCCGGCGTCACCTCATCCGGCGAATTCGCAATGTCCAAGAGCACTCGCTCCAGCTCATCCAATGTGCTCGCCATCGCTTGATCGCCTTCCTTCAATGCCGTCTGCCGGTACAACCGGTTTTCTTCCACCAGCGCTTCCGCCCGCTTCTGCTCCGCCGCGATGTTGATGAGCTTGTCGCTCTTCTTCGGCTCCGCATTCGCCAACTCCACCAGCACCATTTCCGACCTGCCGAGATGCTCTCCAACCGCCACTACCAGCACGCGCTCGCGCACCTTCTCCCTTCCCGCCACATCTGTTCCAACACTGCCCGGCGTCTTCCGCCCCACGCGCATCCCGATGAAATACGCCGCCAGAATCATTGCGGCCATGGCGCCAATGACCACCAGGCGACGCGCTTCAAACCAGCCCTCCCACCACCGCGCACGCCTCTCTGGCAACCGCGGCTCCAGCCGCTGCCACACCCGAAGCTCGTAATCCGCCGCCGGCTCCGGCACCGGCATCGCATCCAGCGCCGCGAACACGGCTTCGATCTTGCGTAGCTCTTCCCGGCACTCCACGCACTCCTCCAGATGCGCCGTCACTGCGCCACGCCCTTCCGTCTCGCCATCTCGATATGCAATCAACTCTTCTTCCTTCAAATGTTTCTTCTCGCTCATGTTTCACTTCCCATCGCTCGCGCCGCGCCCATCCCTCCGGCATACGGTTCCAGCGCCTTACGCAATTTCGCCACCGCCCGAAACACGGTGTTCTTCGTAGCGTTCGTATTCGACTTCAACACCGCGGCAATCTCCTCGATCGCGCAGCCGTCCCAGTGCCGCATCACAACCGCTGTCCGTTCTGCCGGCGACAGAGCCTCCAGCGCCGCCTTCATCTTCTCGGCCAACTGAGCGCTGGCGGCCAGACGCTCCGGTGAAGGCGCCGGGTCCTTCGCCATCGCCATCGGATCGATCTCCAACCCGTCTTCCCGTGGCGCGCTCACCGTTTGCCTCCGCGACTGCTCCGCCTGACGTGCTCGCATCCGGTCAATCGTGTAATTCGCCGCGATGCGATACACCCACGTCCCGAAATTCGCCTGCCCTTCAAACTGCTTCAGCTTCTGATACGCCCGCAAAAATGCCTCCTGCACGACTTCCTCCGCGTCGTGGCTGTTTCCCGTCATGCGGTACGCCATGCGGAAAACGTACCTGCTGTGCCGCTCCACGAGGACACGATACGCATCGCGCTCGCCCCGGAGCGTCCGCTCGACCGCCTCAGCGTCGCTGGTCTCAATCCCAGCTGTCTCGATGCCCTCTCGCATTCCCATCGTTAGACAGGTTTTACCCTTCGCGGTTAGGTCCCCCTGCTCCCTCCCCGCCGCGGCTAAACGTACCACCTTCCAGTACTTTCCGGTCCTTCCACACGTGGGCCCGTGTAGGGAGTCCCCTTGTGAGTCCACGAGCCCCGCGGCCTTCCTTGTAGGGACCGCCTTCTGAGGCGGTCTGCGAGCAACTGATCTTGGCAACGAGGAAGTCCGCTTCCCTCGTCATTCCGAGCTCGCCCGCCGCAGGCAGGCGGTGCGAGGAATCTCTCTACGGCATTAACGTGCGATAATGCATGGTGCTGGAATAGGAGCACTGCTGTGATTCCACGCTACACCCGTGAAGAAATGGGCCGCGTCTGGAGCGACGCTAACCGCTACCAGAAATGGCTCGACGTCGAACTTGCCGCTGCTGATACCCTCGCCGAAGCTGGCCAGGTCCCGCGGGAAGCCGCCGCGCTGCTTCGCTCCCGCGCCAAAATTGACGTCGCCCGTATCAACCAACTCGAAGCCAAGGTCAAACACGACGTCATCGCCTTCACCATGGCCGTCGGCGAATCCATTGGCGATCCCAACGCCTCGCGCTGGCTCCACTATGGCATGACCTCCAACGACGTGGTCGACACCGCTCAGGCGCTGCTTCTGCGCGACGCCTCCCGCATCATTGAACGCGATCTCGTCCTTTTCGGCGAAATCCTTGACCTGCGCGCTCACGAATTTCAGCACACGCCGCAAATCGGCCGTACCCACGGTATCCACGCCGAGCCCATCACCTTCGGCCTGAAAATCGCCAACTGGTTCTCCGAAAATCAGCGTAACATTAATCGCTTCAAGCAGGCTGCCGGCGAGGTCGCTTTCGGCAAAATTTCCGGCGCAGTAGGCAATGCCGCACATCTCGGCACCGACATCGAAGAGAAAATCTGCCAGCGCCTTGGTCTCGCGGTTACGCGCGTCGCCTCGCAAGTCATCGCCCGCGACCGCCATGCGCATTATCTCAGCGCCCTTGCCCTCATCGCCGCCACACTCGAAAAAATCGCCCTGGAAATCCGCCATCTCCAGCGCACCGAAGTCCGCGAGGTCGAGGAATATTTCAGCGGTGAGCAGCGTGGCAGCTCCGCCATGCCCCACAAGCGCAATCCCGTCACCAGCGAGCAGATCTGCGGACTCGCCCGTCTTGTTCGCGGCAACATGATGGCGGCCTTCGAAAACGTTTCCCTCTGGCACGAGCGCGACATCTCCCACTCCTCCGTCGAGCGCGTTATTCTCCCCGACTCCACCATTCTCGTCGACTACATGCTCAACAAAATGACCGCCATCGTCAGCCAGTTGCGCGTGTTCCCCGAACGCATGCTGCGCAACCTCAACTCCACCCAAGGGCTGGTTTTCTCCGGCCAGCTTCTTCAGGATTTGGTCGAAAAGGGAATGCCGCGCGACGAAGCCTACAAAGCCGTTCAGGAAAACGCCATGGCCGCCTGGGAATCCGACTCCAGCTTCCGTGACCGTGTAGCGCAGGATCAGCGCATCACCAAATATCTCAATCCCAAAGAGCTGGAATACGTATTCGACCTCAATCGCCAGCTCCGCAGCGTCGACAAAATCTTCGCCCGCGTCTTCGGCGCCCATCCCGCCGGCGAACGAGGCGCTGCCGCCTCCTAGCCTGTGTAGTCGCCGATCTTCACATCGGCCAGCGCGAGTCTTCGAGCGGCTCCCGGGAACGCCAACCGTCGTGTTGGCGTCCATGTTACGCCGGTCCCCCTAGTCCTTGAGGCTGCCCCATTCTTTGCGCGGTTTGTGCGCAAAGGGTGGGCTCTGCCGATCTAACGCCGAAACGCTTCTTCTCCTCACCGTTCTTTTTTAAAAAAACAAAAACGCCGCGAGAAAATTCCCGCGGCGCTCCAAACTCTATACTCTCTACTTTTCACCTTATACGGCTTTTTCTTCCGCTTTTACCTTTGCACCCTTATACCATTGCACCCTTCTACTCCACTCTCTGCACGTACCTCGCCTCCGATGTATCCACCCGAATCCGATCCCCCTGATTCACAAACGGCGGCACGTTCACCACCAGCCCCGTCTCCAGCGTCGCCGGCTTCATCACCGCGCTCGCCGTCGCCTTCTGCAGCGTTGGCTCCGTCTGCACCACCTTCATATCCATGGTGTCGGGCAAATCCACGCCGATCGGCTTCTCTTCGAAAAACTCGATCTTCACGATCGTGTTCGGAATCAGGTAGTACACCGTCTCCCCGAGCTCTTCCCGCGTCATCTGCATCTGCTCGTACGTCTGCGTGTTCATGAAGTGGAATTCGTCGCCTTCGCTGTACAGATACTCGAACTCGATCTCGTCCAGGATCGCCCGGTCCACGAACTCTTCCGCCCGGAACCGGTAATCGATAATCGAGCCCGTTCGCAGGTTCTTCATGCGCGTCTGCATGGACCCGCGCTTGTTTCCCGGCGTGCGGTGCTCCGTGCTGAACACCGAATACAGATCGCCTTCGTGCTGGATCACCATCCCGGGGCGCAACAATGTCGCTTTTACGCTGCTCATAAGTTCCCTTTAGGCTGAAAAAGTCTCTGCTCGTTCTCCAATGTAGCGCTGGCTTTCATGCCAGCTCTGCGCTTATGTAGTGGCCAATCTTTAGATTGGCCCACTCCACGCAGTCCCTCGACGCGAAACCCTCCGGAGATTCCCGGATCATTCGCAAACCGTTTTCTTTTTCGGAAATTCCAGACGACAGCCCACTGGAGCGACGCGTGGAATGACCTGCCTTTGAGGGCCGCCGTCAGGCCGCCGCTCTCAGGCACGGGGCACGCCAGGAAAAAGCCGTCCCAGCGCGGATTTTCAGTATACCGTATCCCCCCGCGCCAAGGTCAATCGCGCGCCGGGATAGGAGACAGGAGGGGGGAAACGGCTCTGTTTCGCTATTTCGGTGCTGTCATTTTCTCCTATTTTTCGACCACGGTGATCGTCGGGTTGGTACTAGTGTTATTGATGAATACCAACTTGTTACCTGAAATCAGAATCGCCGTCGTGCCGGTGCCGAGATTTCCGACGCCGTTCGCCGGGAAAGAGTAGGGGAAGTTGGAACTCTGGTTCTGCGCCAAGCCCGCGGAGCCAGATTGATCTGAGGTTCCAGCAGCGTTCCCATTTCCATCCGCAACCAGCACGCCGGACTGCATTGTGACAGTGGTGGCCAAAGGACTTTCGATACCGAAGATATACGCGCCAGAAAAAGTCGCGTTGCTGAACGGCCCCCCCGCTTGCGGCTCGAGAATCCCGAAAGTCCCATTGGGGTCAGTGCCCACGAGAAATCCCTGATTCTGCGCGTAGAGATAGAGCACCACCGGCGTGCTTCCGCCGGAGACGGCTACGCGTCCGTTGGCAGCTACGACGTAGTTGAGGGCTGTGCTGTTCGTGGCAAACGCGCCAGCGTTGTTCATGTTGTCGTTAAGCGTCAGACCGCCTTTTCCGTCTGCGCTAGCCGTGGCGATGTCCACGATCGGACCACTGCTCGATTGAGCGCTCTCGCGGAGAACCGAAACGCCACTCAGCGACGACTGAGAAAACGTTGTTCCGGAGGGGATGCCGATCGCCTCGCCGTCGACGATATCAGAGACCAGGAAGAGGTCGCTGCTGTTAATCATATATATTGCGAACGTTCCGAGACCTAGCGAGCCACTGTCGAGTTCCAGAGTCCCGCGCCCATTCGCAGAGCAGCAAGTAAAGCTGCCCCCGGCGGTCGACGTCATATTGCTTGTGAGCGTCCCTGCAAAATCTGCATCGAACGCGCTAGAGGTTATTGTGGAAACTCCATCCGAGGTAAAGGTTCCCGCCATCGCGCCGTTCCCAAGTATCCATTCCATTCCAAAGGTGTAGTTGCCTTTGAATGCGCCTGCGGTAAACGAGGTCGCATCCTGGAGCCGAATTGACCCGGCGGCACGCGTTGCAGACCCGGTTGTGTCATCAAACTCGATGATATAGCCTCGGCTGGCGACGTTGTTTGAACCGTTGATGGAACCGAGCGCAAACCGGAAGGATGATCTCGTGCCGTTTGCGTTCGTCAGCATCAAGCAGCCACGATGGTCGGGGCCGACGGCGTATGAGCTCCCGCTGGGGTTGATGTTCACGTCTGATCCTAAGTTCGAGTTCGCGGTTGCAATGTCTTCTTCGCCGCCTGTGATTTTTCCTGTGCCGTCGGCAGTGAAGCTTCCTCCCACGAAGTTCGTGGGCAAGGCCTTGTCGAACCCATAAAGGAGAAACGCGTACTGACCCTTGAGCAGGGATTCACCGCCCGAGCCTGTGCTACAGGCTATGTTGCCGCTTGGATTCGTGAGTGTTGCCGTGGCGCTCGCGGATTTTGTGGTGTCTTCGACCGAGGTCGCGTTGATCGTCACCAATGGCAAAGCAATGGCTGTTGCAGGCGCCGTATAGGTCGCGACCGCGCCGCTCGCTGTGCTAACGGGTGTGATCGTCCCGCAGCCCGGTGAGCAGGCGGTGCCATTTTGCATCAGCGTCCAGCTCACGCCGCGATTGGCTCCGTCGTTGGATGTCGTGGCTGTAAACTGCTGTGTTGCGCTCAGCGCAATGTTAGGCAAGGCTGGCGACACAGAGACCGAGATGGGCGAAACCGTTATTTCGGCAGTGGCGCTAACAATGTTGTCGGCTGTCGAGGTTGCAATCAACAACACCTTCCCATTTCTGGATCGCACGGGAAATGAAGGTGGCGTTGCCGGAGCAATGTAGGTTACTGACGAACCGCTAGCGGTGTTGGCGGGCGAAACTGTCCCACAGGAACTGTCGCAAGACGTGCCTTGCCCCGGGCTACAAGTCAATGGGTTACACGCAAACCTTTTCTCGAGGCTCCAGGTGACTCCAGCGTTTTTGGTATCCCCGGTGACTGTTGCGCTGAACTGCTGGGTTCCCCCAGAGGGCAAACTGCTTGTGCCTGGGGTGACAGCCACTGCCACAGACGGAACAATGATCGGGGCGGAAGCTGACTTTTTGGAGTCGGCGGTCGAAGTGGCGGTTACGGTGACGGTCAAATCACTCGAAGGCCGTGTGGGGGGCGCCATATATGTCGTTGGCTGCCCGTTGCCAGTGGCAGCGGGCGAGACACTTCCGCAAGAATTTTCACCGCAAGTCACCGCCCAAGTCACACCGTCCTGACCCGCGGCCGCGCCGTTCACAGTGGCAACTACCAGGCCGGTGGCACCCGCTTGCACACTCTGCGGGCCTGTAACCGCAACGCTTATGGGTGGCTGAGACGGGCCCCCACCGCAGCCGACATTGCTCACAACAGTAGCCGCGATCCAGATAGCCAAGCTTCCGATACTTCCTGGACGACTCTTTGACGTCATGACCGACCTCCCAGTTGAGTGCGTAAGTCATTCCGAAAGACGCGGATCCGTCGAAAGCGCGTTAGGGGTTCACGAACAAGGCCAACTTACTGCTTGGGCGGAGAAGGTCAGCGCCCTCGCTGAAAAAGCAGCGTCGCTTCCAGCGTATTTGCGTGGTGCTGCTGTGCCGGCAGTTCCACAGGTCCAGCCAGTTCAATCAATGAGCTATGAGTGTGATCGGACCGTTCAATTTGCAATTCATGGTGTTCTCCTCGAAGGTGAGTTCGTAAGAGTCTCGAAAGAACCGGATGGGTATCCTAACGACAGAATGGTGTGAACGGCCTCGCTGCGGCTTCTTGCATCGACTTGTTTCATGATGCGGTGGATGTGGTTTCTGACCGTGTACTCGGAGATGTTCAAGCGCGCCGCAATCTCTTTGTTTGTAAGACCCTTGGCAACCAAGACGGTCAACTGCTGCTGACGGAGCGTCAGGGGATGTTGGCTCACTGACGGGTTCGCGAAAACGCTCGTCGCGTGGTTACAGACAAACTGAAACAGAAAGCTGCAGAATGCTGGCGGACACACGGCTTCTCCGCGCGAGGTGAGGCGTACGGCTTCCACGATCTCTTCAATCGAAGCGTCTTTCAGCAGATAACCGGATATACCTCTGCGAACGGCTGAAAGAAATTGCTCAGACCCATCGCGCATCCCGATCAGCAGTAACTTGGGGCCAGACACGTCAGCGCCTCCGGGACTTGCATTCCGTTGGAGCCACTCTGGGTCAAGAAAATCGAGGATCAAAACATCGCATCGGGTTTCTGACGTTAGAGGACAGTCTTTGCCCGCGCTGGATACTACGAGTAAACCGTCCCGTTTGCGCAAAAGACGAGCTAATGACTCGCGCAAAAGACGATTCTCAAGCAGCAAACTTACTCGGATATTCGAACTGCACGCGCTCTCTGTCAAGGTTGCTGATCCTCCGTTTCCCGTTCATGTCCGTGTTACTCGCGGCACAAAGCAGTTACACGATCAGCGTTCGCCGTATTCCGAAGGGTTATTCGATTTAGGATTGGGCCCTTGCCAGTCGGACACGGCAGGATTTGTTTCGCTGCCGACTGTTTTCAGTTGCATGAGGGTTGTCCTTTGCCATGACTCTGGGCCCGGACCCCTAAGGTAATTATGGGGGGCGAGTATGCCGATATTCTTATCTGATTGCAACTCTTTTTTTGGCGCTTACGCCTTGCCTAATCTTTGAGCTTGCGACCAAACCGAGTTCGGGACCATACTCCCCTAAGTATCTTATGGGCGGGAGCTCCTTTCTATGGGTCAGAAAAAGGCCGAACCGGGTGATTTGCTGCGCGACACGCTTGATATGTTGATTCTGAAGACGCTGAGCCGCGGCCAGATGCACGGCTACGCCATCGCCGAATACATCCACCAGACCAGCGAGGAAGTGCTGCGCGTCGAAGAAGGCGCGCTGTATCCCGCGCTGCATCGTCTGGAATTGCGCGGGCTACTTGTCGCGGATTGGGGAGCGTCCGAGAGCAACCGAAAGGCAAAGTATTACCGCCTGACAGCGGCGGGCCGGAAACAGCTTGCAGAAGAAACGGCTCGCTGGGGCCGCATGACTTCGGCGATCGCGCGGATTCTGGAACCAGCCTGAGGAGAACATATGTCTTTCGAATGGTTGACGGAAGCGCGGCTAAAGGTGAAAGCGCTCGTGAACCGCAAGAGGCTGGAGCGCGACCTTGAAGAAGAACTGCAGTTTCATCTGGCAATGCGAGAGGAGAAGAATCGCACTCTTGGTCTTGCGGGAGATGAGGCGCAGACGGCAGCGCGGAGGCAATTTGGAAACGTAACGTTGGTGAAAGAGGACTGCCACGAACTATGGATCTTTTCCTGGATTGAAACGCTTTGGAAGGATGTCCAGTATGCGGCGCGGATTCTGGCAAAAGAACCGGGGTTCGTGACCGTAGTGGTTTTCTCGCTGGCGCTTGGGATCGGGGCGAACACAGCGGTGTTCAGCGTGATGAACGCGGTGTTGTTACAGGCCACGCCTTACCAACATCCAGAGACGCTGGTGACACTATGGTCCATTAATAAACTGGATTCCAGCGACGATGACGAGACTGTACCGATCGCCGATGTAGCGACTTGGAAAAAAGCGAATCACGTTTTTTCCGATATTACTGCGGTAGGTTTTATCGACCCGGCCACCTTGACGGGACTCGGCGAACCCCTGCAAGTACCGGTCCAATTCGTGGCCCCCAACTTCTTTGCTCTGGTCGGTGTGCAACCCGTCCTTGGAAGAGTCTTTCGCCTGGAAGAAAGTCACGAAGACTCTCAAACAATCGTTATCAGTGATGAGTTTTGGAAAACGAAGCTCCACGGCGACGCCCGAGTACTTGGGAAAACATTCCGCATTAACGATGTTGACTCAACTGTCGTGGGAGTCATGCCCGCGGGCTTCAAAACATTTGGCCCTTGGATGCCGGCAAAGCACGTGGACGTATGGTGTCCCGTGAATCCGGAAGACGCAAGATATGCAAACCGCGTGGGCTTTTGGGTCGTTCCACTAGCGCGGCTGAAGCCGGGAGTAACCCTGACGCAGGCGCAACTGGAAGTGGATGTGTTGGCGCACGCATTCGAGAAAGCGCATCCCCAGCACGACAAGGGAGTCGGCGAAAGAGTCATTTCACTGCACGACACGCTCTATAAATATGCGCAGTCTCAGCTATATCCGCTGCTTGCGGCCGTAGGGTTCATGTTGCTCATCGGATGCGTAAACGTAGCGAACCTTATGCTTGCGCGGACGGAGAGCCGGCAAAAGGAGTACTCGGTGCGCGCGTCGCTCGGCGCCGGCCGGAATCGCCTCGTCCAGCAGTTGCTGGTCGAAAGCGGCTTGCTGACTCTCCTTGGCGGCTCACTGGGCGTCCTGCTTTCCTTCTGGGGAATCCATCTGTTGCGCGCTTTTGCAAAGGAACTTCCCAACGCGGAAGACATCCACATGAACGGGCACGTGCTGTTCTTTGCCGTTGCACTTTCCGTTGTGACGGCCCTGCTTTTTGGACTGGGGCCAGCCGTTCGCGCTTCACGTCCCAATTTTAACGATACCCTACTGCAAGGCGAAAGCAGGACTTCGACCGGAAGACATGGACGCACAAGGTACCTGTTGGTGGTTTCGGAAGTCGCTCTGGCCATGGTGCTCCTGGTGGGTGGCGGCTTGATGATCAACAGCCTGCTTCGCATGGCGCTTCCTTCTCCCGGTTTCGACCCCAAGAACGTCCTGACGATGACCGTGAAATTCCCGGAGACGGGAGGGAAATATTTGCAGAAGACTCCGGGCAAACCTTTGGAAAGAATATCGCCCGAAGTCACCTTCTATCACCAGCGACTCATCGAGGGCATTTCGGTGTTGCCGGGTGTCGAGTCAGTCGGCATGATCACCATGCTCCCCCCGACAGGGTGCGGGGGTAGGACTTTTTCCGTCCTGGGGCACTCGGCACCGCCGGATGGGAAGCCTCCTTTTTTATGCTCCAACGAAGTGAGCGCCGGCTACTTCCGCACTATGAAAATCCCGCTCAAGAAAGGCCGCTACTTTGATGAACGCGACACGACGAGCGCGCCATGGGTCGTCCTCATTAGTGAGACAACGGCAAACCGCTTTTTTCCTAACGAAGATCCGATTGGTCAGCGGATTCAGCTCCACTATACCTTTAACGAAGTGGACGAAGAGCGGCCCCGGCAGATCGTCGGGGTTGTAGGCGAGGTCAAGCAAGTCGGCATGGGCGGACTCCACCCGCTCGTATACGAACCGTTTCTTCAACAACCGGAAGTGTATCCGGGCGGCAGCGATGGATTCCATTTGGCCGGGACGCTGGTGATCCGCACGGTGTCGGATGTCTATACGCGCGAAGCTGACATCATCGCGGCAGCAAAGCAGATGGTGAAACAAATGGATCCCGATCAGCCCGTTACGGGCATCAGCACGATGCAAGACGTGCTGAAGGATTCGCTCAGCAGCTATAGGGCGTATGTCATTGTGTTGGGGGTTTTCGCCGCCATGGCGGTCCTGCTAGCATCCGTCGGCGTGTACGGCGTACTTTCCTATTTTGTGAACCGACGAGTGAGGGAGATGGGCATTCGGTATGCACTCGGAGCCCAGCGTCGCGACGTGTTCATTTTGGTCGCCAAGCTGGGGCTGACGCTGGCTGGGATCGGAGTTGGCATCGGTCTTGTGCTAGCGCTCGGACTCAATCGCTTCATGAAGGAGCATTTTTGGCTTTTTCATGTAAAGGCCACGGATCCATTGACTTATACTGCAGTAGGATTTCTGTTTCTGTGCATCGCTCTGCTGGCGTGCTATGTGCCCGCTCGGCGTGCGGCCAACGTGGATCCCATAACGATCCTGCGCCATGAGTGACATAGAGCCAGAACCGAAACGAATATGGGATTCTCTCGGGATCCCCCCTTTCGCAGACAAGCTGTTTACACCCTGCGCCAACCTTTCTTTCCCGGTTCATCCCGCCGTAATGCCCCACCGCTAAAACGCTCAAGCCCGATTCTTACTCGACGAGGCTCAAGTAGCACGCCCACCCGCCACTCGACGCCTGCATGTCAAATCTAACGGGAGGAACTCTATGAAATTTGTTTTTAGAAAAGCACTCGCGGTTTTCGCCGCAGCGGCGCTGACCCTCGTGCCGAACACCCTGGTTCTGGCCAACGGTCCCGGCACCGCCACGCCTATCAAGCATCTCGTGGTGATTTTCCAGGAGAACATCTCCTTCGATCACTACTTTGGCACCTACCCTGTCGCTACCAATCCTTCCGGCGAGCCCGCTTTCTACGCCCAGCCCGGCACTCCCACCGTCAACGGCTACTCTCCCGCTTTGCTTACCCACAATCCCAACCTGAATCCCGCCAACGGCACCGGTGCCACGAATCCCTTCCGCCTCGATCGCAGTGAAGCAGCCACCTCCGACCAGGACCACAACTATCTCGCTGAGCAGCAAGCCTTCGACATGGGCGCGATGGACTTGTTCCCGCTCTACGCGGGCACCGCGGGTCCGCCCCCGGCAGGCAGCGGCGTTACCGCCACGAAAGGCTTGAACCTCGGCTACTTCGATGGCAATACCGTGACCGCTTTGTGGAACTACGCCCAACACTTCGCCATGAGCGACAACTCCTATAGCACCACCTTTGGTCCTTCTTCCCCAGGTGCTCTAAACCTCATCTCCGGCCAAACCAACGGCGTCGTCGCGCACTTGAACGGTACCGGCGACGAAGTCGACGGCGGCAACGGTTACTTGACTCTAATCAGCGACGCCGATCCCATCGGTGATGTCTGCTCGAACCCCACCCGCAACCAGGTCACTATGGGCTCGCTGAACATCGGCGATCTTCTCAACACTGCCGGCATTACCTGGGGCTCGTTTATGGGCGGCTTCAACCTCAATGTCACAAACTCCAATGGCAGCAGCGGCTGCAACCGCAGCACGACAGGCCTTTCCGGCAAAACCAATGACTACATTCCCCACCACGCGTGGTTCCAATACTATGCTTCCACCGCCAATGGCGCCCACACTCGGCCGGCCAACTTCTGGGAAATCGGCCGCAACGGCCAGGCCAATCACGAATATGACGTCGAGGATTTCTTCACTGCAGTAAAAGCCGGCAACTTCCCGGCCGTCAGTTTCCTGAAAGCGCAGGCCTATCAGGACGGCCACGCCGGCTATTCCAACCCGCTCGACGAGCAGGCCTTCCTCGTTCGCGTCATTAATTTCCTGCAGACCCGGCCGGAGTGGGGCAGCACCGCCGTCGTCATCATGTACGACGACTCCGATGGCTGGTACGACCATCAGCTCGGGCCCATCGTGAACCAGTCGCAAGGTCCACAAGATGCGCTCACCGCACCCGGCTTCTGCGGTAACTCTGCCACCACCACCGCGCTTCCCGGATTCGGCTCCTCGACGCCCGCGCTTGGCCGCTGCGGATATGGCCCCCGCCAACCCCTGTTGATCGTTTCTCCCTGGGCGCGCAGGAACTTTGTCGACCACTCCGTGACCGACCAGTCCTCCGTGCTGCGCTTCATCGAAGACAACTGGCTGCGCGGGCAGCGCATCGGCGGTTCGTTCGATGCTATCGCCGGTCCTCTCAACTCCATGTTCAAGTTTGGCGAAGAGTACGGGGAAAACGGCCCGCTCTTCCTCGATCCTTCCACGGGGCAACCTGCCGACTAGTCGCTCCACGTTTTAGCCAGAGGCCCGGTGTGTCATCCACGCCGGGTCTCTTCTCTTTAGCGTTTGTGGCTGTGGCTTCTGGAGATTTTGTGTGCCGCCCTCTTGGTTTGTAAAGGTGCGGATTTTCTCATGCGATTCCCGGCACTTTTTGTCGCTCCGGTTTCACATTTGCAAGGCCTTTGGCCTTTGAAACCCCGCTCTCTACTTCACTGAGAAAAACACCAGCGTCCCGCGCCCATTTGGCGCACCATCTTCGACCCCAATGTAGTGCCCGGCCCACGTCATATCCGCCTCTCGCAATTGCAGTGGCGGCAGCGGCTTGCCGTCCAGCAAGTCCGTTTGCACCAACCCGATGTTGTCGGGATTGCTGACTTCTACGGTCCAGGGGATCGCGCCACCATTTCCATCAGCGTCGAAGTACACAAGTCGTCCCGCATTTGCTACCAGTAGACCTCCTCCAACCGTCGAATGATCCAACTTGACTTCGCCCGTGGGGGGATGCCGCACCCAATTCACTTCGCCCTTTTCCGTGTCTAGCCGCAAAAGCTGCGGCCCATTCACCGCATACAGGAAATTGCCTTCTCCCAGGATCATGTTTGAATCGAACACAGAATTGAGTCCCTTCGTCCAATAGGGCATCGGCAGAGTAAAATCCCGTTGCCCGGACTCACTGATCCGGCTCACTCGCGCCTCGCTGTGAATCTGGCCGCCGCTGTTATCCGGAGAGACCCAGGTCCACGCTGCCAGCACTCCGCCAAATCCATCAGGAATCGACTCGCCTGCAAACGATCGCGGCTGCGCAACCATCGCGCCCTCGCCGTCGGCATGCACATGTTGAAATACCTTCCACTCCGTTTCGCCGTTGGGTGTCACCCGTAGCAGCGACAGCCGCTCGTCGAAGACGTATCGCTTATTCTGGCAATTCTCCAGCAGCACGGATTCAACGTGAGTTCCTACTTGCGTGTACATGTTGCCGTCCGTCGATGTGAAAACCGACCCGGACAGCGATGGCCGAACGCTCTTCAGGATGTTTCGCTGCGGGTCCTTGCATCGAAAACCGTCGATGGTGCTCGATGAGATCGGCAGCGGTATCCGGTAACTTACTTTTCCGCTGTATGCGTCCAGGATCAACAGCGCTGACGATACTGGTTTGGCCAGTGCCTCTACAATTCCGACATCGCCCTCGTAATTTACCGTCCACGTTTTCTCCTCCAACCGCCCTTCCGATTGATACCGCCACCGTTCGCTGCCATCCCCTGGGTTCAAATCCACGAGGCTGTCCCGGAATCTGCCCCGTTCCAGGAAAACCATGCCCCCGGCGCCGTCGCCGGACGCCCGCAAAAAGATGCTTTTCCCGTCGGCCGGCAATCCGTAGGAACTCGGGTCACTCGAATTATTCGCCGCAAAGGCGCTCTTTTCGCCGATGATGAACATCGAATGGTCTCGCAGTAGCACATCGTTCTGAAAAACCTGCCCCGGTGCCGGAAGCGTGTGCTTTAGGGTCGTTGGGCTCGCACTCGATTTTAAGCGCGTCATCCACAGTTGCTGGCCGCTTTCATTCAACGCTCGCACGATTGCATTCTCGGACTTGCTCCACTCCAGCGAATAAAACGTCGGGCCTTCCTGCGTCGGATCCGCCTGTGACACCAGCAGCGTTTCAAAACCGGGCATCGGTTGTAATGACCATTTCACCGTGCCCGCGGGTAACTTCTCTCCGGCCACCGTGATCGCAGCTACCGCTGCCCGGTTGTTTACCGTGGCCGTCAATACTGCGTGCCCTGTCTGCCTTCCTACAACCAGCACCTCTCCTTTTTCTTCCTGCAACTCCGCGATCGCCGGATCGATCGACCAGCGCACATTATCGAGTGGCCGTCCCTCTTCCCCTATCGCCACAAAACCAGACGACTCCCCAACCAGCACCACCGCGGAACTCGGCGTCACCAGTAACGCTGGCCGCTGTTCCGCCTGGCCGCCCGCAAACGCCACCTTTGCGAGCAGCAGCAAAACAGCGAAGAGCTTCGTCGCAACCGATTTCGTGTGGAGATTTCTTGCCCGGAGTTCGACCCGCTTGCCAATCTGCATAGGTGGGCCTCGAAAGAGCCTTGGAGTGCCAATGCTCTCCCAGCCTCACCTTTTGTTTGTGGATTTGCCAGATTACGGAAGGACAGGTATACAGGATTCGTCAACTAGCGCCTTTTAACTGGGCATCCTCTGGCTTCCTGGTTTTCGTCAACTTCTCTGTTCCTCTGGCGAGCCTTCTCCGATCACTGCTGCTTCGTTGCTGTTGCCCGTTCTTTGGCCGCGTCTGCCATGATTTTCTCAATTTCATCCGGATCGCGCGGAAGCTTCCGGCTCAACAACTCGTGGCCTCCATCCGTTATCAGCACGTCGTCCTCAATCCGCACTCCCAAATTCTCTTCGGGAATATAGATTCCTGGTTCCACGGTAACCACCATTCCCGGCACCAGTGCTCGGCATGTCTCGCCCGGATCATGCACGTTTAGCCCGATGTGATGCCCCAATCCGTGGATGAAATACTGCCCAAGCGATTTTCCGCGTTGATCCTTCCCGTGCGAATCGATGTAGTCATACGCAATCTTGTACACGCTCTTGTTGCCCTTGCGGCACATGTCCATTCCTGGTTTCAGCGCCTTCAATGCCGCCTCTTGCGCGCCCAGGACGATTTCATAAATTTCCCGTTGCCGCGGATTGAACTTCCCGTTTGCCGGCAACGTTCGCGTAATGTCGGCCGCATATCCGGAATACTGCGCGCCTACATCCAGCACCACGACGTCTCCATCTTCGATCTTCCGGCTCAGCTTATCGTAGTGCAGCGCCGTCGAATTTGGCCCCGCCCCGACGATCGGCGCGTACGCCTCCGCCTCCGACCCGCCCATCGCATGCGTCTCCACCATCTTCGCCGCGATTTGATACTCCCAAACTCCCGGCCGCATCATCTTCATGGCCTCGATTTGCGCATCGTCGGAAAGATCGATCGCCTGCCTTAACAAACTGATCTCCGTCGGCGATTTCACCATCCGCAAATCGGTGAGATTGCTTCGAATATCCTTCACACTCACTTCGGGCGCCGCCTGTTTCAGCCATTCCGTGGTCTCCCGCTCGTGCGGGTACCCGCCTATTTCTTTTTGGTAGGGAAGTATCGTGTAGAAGTTCGCGTAGACCTTTGCCAAACGCTCCACCGTTGCCCGCAACTCCGGCGTGGGCTTGATTAGTGCGAATCCAGTTCGCGATTCAATTCCCGGATCGCCCGGAGCCATGCGCACTCCGTTCCACTTCTCTTTTCGGGAATCTTTCGGCGGTAAAAAGAAGATTTCCCGCGGGCCTTGCCAATCGTCCTTTTTCGCCTTGCTCCCCTCCGGCGGCAGCAGGACGAGTGCGGCGTCTTCCTCGTTGTGGCCTGTTAAGTAGTAGAAATTTTCTTCCTGGGCTAAAACGTAGTTCTGCGCCTCTTCCTCCCGCCCGGTGTAGCCCAGAATAACGATGGGCCCGTCGATGTTGGAAGCGAGTTTCGCCCGCCGTTCCGCATAGGCCGAATTCGGTTCGCGCTGGCGGCGCTGTTGCGCCATGGCGGGTGT
>Ga0207761_1000163_pt1 | contig 21612 bp, 22 predicted proteins | sample LuqExpMetageno34_FD_187792 | JGI IMG/M metagenome (GOLD analysis project Ga0207761, IMG submission 187792) | Tropical forest soil microbial communities from Luquillo Experimental Forest, Puerto Rico - Sample 34 (SPAdes) | ecosystem: Environmental > Terrestrial > Soil > Tropical forest ... | reverse complement strand
GAGAAAGCACCGCATCGACTAAATCGTGACGTGCACCCTGCTCGCGCAGCTGCACCTTCAGGCGGTCGGCGAAAAAGGCGAGCAGATCGAGCGCCTGCTGCAGATGCGAATGCGCTTGCACCAGCACCGGACCAGTTACGCGCCGACTCTTTTCGGATACCAATACTTCGAGCTTGACCGCGAGTTCGATGTCCGTCGCGCTCAGCGCTACTATCTTTTCCTGTAAGGGATGCAAGGCGTGGATCGCCTCGGTTAAAGCCTCATCACGGCGCACCGCGCCAAAGTGATGCCATAGCTGGCGGCGTAGCGGCAGCCGCAGCTGGTTCTCGATCACGATGCGGATGACACCGAGCGCGGCGCGGCGCAGCGCATATGGATCCTTTGATCCGGTCGGTTTCTCGTCGATCGCCCAGAACCCGACCAGCGTGTCGACTTTGTCGGCGAGCGCAACTGCAATGGCGACCGGATCGGCCGGCACCATATCGTCTGGGCCTTTCGGCTTGTAGTGATCCTCGCAAGCGTGCGCGACCGCTTCGTCCTCACCTTGCGCCTCGGCGTAGTATTTGCCCATCAGGCCTTGCAGCTCGGGGAATTCGCCGACTACGTCAGTGAGCAAATCAGCCTTGCACAACTCGGCGGCGCGCTTGGCTTTTTTTGGTTCGGCGCCGACCAGAGGTGCGAGTTCTTCGGCGAGCGCCGCGATGCGCGCGATACGCTCGGCTTGCGTGCCGAGTTTCTCGTGGAACACGATCTGCTCGAATTTCGGCAGGCGGTCCTCCAGCCGCGTCTTCAAGTCGGTCTCGTAGAAGAACTTGGCGTCGGACAGCCGCGCGCGGATGACGCGCTCGTTGCCGGCGACAATCGCCTTGCCGTCGTCGCTTGCCTCCATGTTGGCGACTAGGATGAATTTGTTGGTGAGCTTAGCGGTCTGCGGATCGCGCAGCACGAAGCATTTCTGGTTGTTGCGGATGGTGGCGCGGATCACCTCGCCGGGGATCGAAAGGAACGCCTGATCGAATGAACCCATCAGCGTGACCGGCCATTCGACCAGCCCGGCGACCTCGGCGAGCAAGCCCTCGTCCTCGACCAACTCGAACCCCTGCGCGAAGGCGAGGTTCTTGGCGTCGGCTAGGATCATATCGGTGCGGCGGGTGGGATCGAGTACCACCTTGGCCGCTTCCAACTTGGCGACGTAGTCGTCGAAGCGGCGCACTTTGAATGCGCCGGGCGCCATGAAGCGGTGGCCGCGCGTTTCGTCGGAAGCCGCGATACCGTCGATGCTGAACTTGACGATTTCTGGCTCTTCCGTCTCCGGTCCGAAAGTGGCAACGATGGAATGCAGCGGACGCACCCAATTGAGCTTGTCAGACCCCCAGCGCATCGACTTCGGCCAGGGGAACGAGCGCGCCACCGCTGGGATCATTTCAGCCAGCACGTCGAGCGCCGGCTTACCCGGTTTCTCAATCACCGCCACATAGAAGTCGCCCTTCTGGTCGGGCTGCACCTTGGCTTCGCTGATTGATTTCAGGCCGGTGGCCTTCAGAAAGCCGGCGACGGCGCCTGCCGGCGCCCCCACGCGTGGGCCTTTCTTTTCGTCTTTGATGTCGGGCTGGCGCATCGGTACGCCCTGCACCGTAAGCGCTAGGCGCCGCGGCGTGGCGAAGGCCTTGGCGCCTTCGTAGACTAGGCCCGCTGCCACCAGTCGGTCGGTGACCATCTTACGAAGATCCTCGGCGGCGCGTGCCTGCATGCGCGCGGGGATTTCTTCGGAGAAGAATTCGAGCAGAAGATCGGGCATGAATTAGGCTTTGATGTCGGCGACGGACGCCCTAGCGGCAATACGGTCGGCGAGTTCCGCCAAGGCAGCGCGGTGGATTTGCTCGGCCGTTAGATCGGGCACCCCCAGCGGATCCGCGGCAACCGACAATTTTGCGCACCCCGGCTTGGCGTCTGCCCTCTGCAACAAAGTCTTGGCTTCGCTCATCGTCCGCCGCCTTCGGTCGCAAGCCAGGCTTCGCCACAGGCTTTCGCCAGCTCGCGCACACGCAGGATATAGCTCTGCCGCTCGGTCACCGAGATCACCCCGCGCGCGTCCAACAGATTGAATATATGGCTGGCCTTGATGCACTGATCGTAGGCCGGCAGCGCCATATGATGGCGCGTCTTGTCGTCGTCGGTCCACCCGGCGTCGAGATATTTCTTACAGGCAGCTTCCGCCATCTTGAACTGCTCGAACAGCATCACAGTGTCGGCAAATTCGAAATTGTGCCGCGAATATTCCTGCTCGGCCTGCAGAAACACGTCGCCATACGTCACTTTCTTGTCATCGCTGCGGCCGTTGAAGTTGAGCGCGAAAACATTGTCGACGCCCTGCACATACATTGCCAACCGCTCTAGTCCGTAGGTGAGTTCGCCTGCGACCGGCGCGCATTCGAAGCCGGCAACCTGCTGGAAGTAAGTGAACTGCGATACCTCCATGCCGTCGCACCAGCATTCCCAGCCGAGACCCCAGGCCCCGAGAGTCGGGCTTTCCCAATCGTCCTCGACAAAGCGAATGTCATGGATCGCTGGATCGATGCCGATCGTCTTCAGCGAATTAAGATAGAGTTGCTGGATGTCGGCTGGCGACGGCTTCAGTATCACCTGGAATTGGTAGTAATGCTGCAGCCGATTCGGGTTCTCGCCATAGCGACCGTCCTTCGGGCGGCGGGAAGGCTGAACGTATGCCGCATTCCACGGCTTCGGACCAAGCGCGCGCAGCGTGGTGGCGGGATGGAATGTGCCCGCCCCCACCTCCATGTCATAGGGTTGTAATATGACGCAGCCCCACGATGCCCAGTATTGTTGCAAGGCAAGAATGAGCCCCTGGAACGACCGCGACGGATCCAGGTTGTCTTGACGCTCGCGCCCCCTGGCGAGAAGATCAGCTTCGGCCATGACCTAAATAATAGTTTTGAGCGAGGAAAGCGGCCGGGACCCTATCGGCGGCCTACCGGGGGGTCAAGTCAGCGTAACAAAACGAATGCAATTTGCTGGATATTGAACCGGAACTGCTAAACACGCGACCAAAAATAACAAGAGGAAATGTCGCGCGGAGGAAATATCAATGCTGGCCTTTCAGTTGGTGGGACTGGCGTTATTGGCCCTGTTCTTCGGGGCGCTAGTGGCGAGCAAGCACACAATCATCCGCCACTGATCGAGGCTGGTTCATTCTAGGGGCGGTACTCGCCGGTCCGCGGGTCGCGCCGCAGCGTGGGGCGCTTTTCCTGATCCGTCACTCGCACGCGCACGCCCTTGGTCTGCTCGAGTTCTTCGTTAATCCTGCGCGTTTCCTTGACCACCCAATGGACGACCATCGCGCCGCCCAACGCGGCAAACGACCATTTGATCAGCGGCGACAACAGAATGGGCGGCATCGAAGCCTCCTAACGGATGGTGCCGCACACGTTCGGTCCCGAACAAGGCATTTTCGGGGCTGAGAACCACCTGCCCGACCGCTCGTCGACGCATTATGCTGGCGAGCGGGGGTTTATTATGCTGGCGAGCGGGGGTTTATTTAAGAGCCAAATCCACCGGATCAAGCCGTCGTCAGAATGGTTACTCCGGCAAGCAAAGACGCCCATGACAATGACTAGCAAATGGGGATTGGCTACGCTCGTCGCCGCATCGCTTGCGCCGCTGCCGATATACGGTGCCGCCGCAGAGCAATGGCCGAAACGATCGGTGCACTTCATCGTGACGCTCGGGCCTGGCAGCGGCGTCGATCTCGGCGCGCGGCTGTTCGCCGACAAGCTGTCGGCGCGCTGGGGTCAGCCCGTGATCGTGGAAAACCGCCCGGGCGGAGACGGCATGGTCGCCATCACCAGTTTCTTAAGCGCGCATGACGATCACACATTGCTAGTGACCCCGGTGGGTTCGTTCACCGCGCACCCCTATTTCCACGACAAGCTGCCTTATGAGCCGAATGACATGATTCCGGTTGCGCGCATTTCGAATACCGTGGTCGCGGTTAGCGTACCGACCTCGCTCGGCGTCAATTCGTTGAAAGAGCTGGAGACGATGGCTCGCGCCAGGCCGGGTCAGTTAAACTGGACAACGGCGACCGGCTTCACCGATTTCGTATTCGCGGGTTTCCTGCACACCGTCGGTCTGAAGATGGCGAAAGTGCCGTACAAGAATCCGGCTGGCGCCGCCACCGATCTCGCTGCCGGGGTGATCCAGGTCTACATGCCGGCCTATGCGATCGTACGTCCGCAGGTCGAATCCGGCATGGTGAAAGTGCTCGCGGTTACCAACCGCGAGCGCGCGCCGGCGATTCCCAACGTGCCGACCGCGCATGAAGCAGGCTATCCGTCGCTCGACTTCGACGGCCTGGTCGGTCTGTTTTCAACGCGCGAACTGACCGAGGATGTACGCGACCATATTGCCGAGGATATTCGTGCCATCGCCGGCGATCCCGACATCGTGAAAAAGATGACGGCGACCGCGCAGATTGTCAGTCCCGGCAATGCCGCGGAATTCGCTAAATCGATCGCCGAGCAGCGCGCGCAGGTGGCGGCGGTGGCCAAGCTGTTCGGCAATAAGCCGGTGCAGTAGCGCGCGAGCGTTGCTCATCCCTCCGAAAGCAGGGACTCAGGCCTTGCATGCTTTACATTTGTGCTCCCGGATTCCCCTTGCTGGAATGAGCGGACTACTGATCTAAAACCCGTACCTCGACCAGAGAGCGCGCGCTTCTAGTGTCGACAGTAGCTCGTCGGTTAAGCCCGCATGAGCGGCCAAGGTTTCGCCGAAGGTGATACCGGGCAGCTTGCGGCCCAACAGGGTGCGCTCTGCCGCGATTAGCGGCATGCGCACCTCGTCGCCGTAGCGTTCGCGAAGCGTCGCGCGCAGATCGCCGAGCGCATCCGCGAGACCGAGATCGATTGCATACGGCCCGGTCCAGAATTCGCCGGAGAATAGCACTTTGTCGGTGCCCTTCAGCTTGGCGCCGCGCCGCTCCTTCACCAGCGCGATGAAGCGTTCGTGAATATCCTTCTGGATCGCCTTGTAGCGCTTCACGTCCTCCGACTTCTCCGGCAGGAACGGGTCGAGCATCACCTTGCGCTCGCCCGAGGTGTAGACCCTGCGCTCGACCCCGAGTTTGTCCATCAGCTTAGGGAAACCAAAGCTACCGCCGACCACGCCGATCGAACCGACGATCGAATATTGATCGCAGACGATCTCGTCGGCGGCGCAAGCCAGCATGTAGCCGCCAGACGCACCGACATCCTCAATGAAGGCGAGCACGGGGATATTTTTTTCTGCCGCCAACTGGCGGATGCGGCGATGGATCAGATGCGACTGCGCCGGCGAGCCGCCCGGCGAATTGACGATCAGCGCCACCGCGCGCGTGTTGCGCACAGCGAAGGCACGCTCGAGCGAGCGGGCGACTGTGGACAGCATCAGGCCTGGACGCAGCGGCGTGGTCACGCCGATGATGCCGGTAAGCCGCACGACGGGCACTACCGGGATGTCGGCGCGGAAGCGCGCCGGCACTAGCGAGCGCAGTGAACGTGCCAATCGGGCGACAGTCGAGGGCTGGGTTTTCGGGGCGGACATGTGGACCAATTAGGCAGCCAATCAAACTCAAGTCAAAGCGGCGGGCGGCGCGCGACCTTTTGCCGGCGGCAGGGCTCCTCGTGACTACCTAATTCTATGGTTGCGCCGCAACATTTTACAAAAAATTGATCACAAGCACCTCAGATTGCCAAATTTTTATCTTTGGCATGGCTATTGCATTGCAATAGACGCCACAACGAGGTGGCTTCTAGAAGCGACCGAACGATGGATCCCAAGCTCACCATACTATTCATGCTTATCGGCGCCATTATTGCGCTTTCGCATCTCAACGACGAGAATTTGGGTCGCATGCGGCGCCGATTGATTGAGCTTCGTTGGCGCAAAATCGTGCCGCTGTGGCGTAGATTCTAGGCACTGCGGTTGACTTTTACGTTCCGGTAACGCCTAGAGTTTCACCAGCACGCAGTACGGCCTCAGCGGCGGAAGTCGGCCGACCCGCTTCATCGTTGAGCACCAGAGCGGGAAAATCGCGCGGCGCACCGCGTGCGCCGAGCACCGCCCGCACCAGCACACGGATGGCCGAAGCCTGCGGGCGCGGCAGCACCGGCAGCACAGCAACATCACCAAAGTCACGGGCCAACGCAGCCAGCACATCGTCCAGCGCGTCCGCCCGCCAGATGAGCGTCAGCACACCTTGCGGCTTAAGTAGCCAAGCCGCCGTCGCCACCCAGCGCGGCAGCAAATTTTGCTGGCCGGCATGTGCGAGCTGGCGGCGCGGATCGGGCGAAACATTTTGGCGGCGTAGGTCATGGAACGGCGGATTCATCAGCACGCGGTCGACACTGGCCGGCAAGAGGCCTGCGGCAGCGAGCGCCTGCCGGTCCTCGGCATCGGCGCACAGTGCACGCACACGATCCGCTAAACCATTGCGCAGCGCATTCTCCGCGGCGAGCCTGCACAGAACCTTATCGATTTCGACCAGTGTGACCTTAAGGCCGCTGACGCGGACCGCGAGCGCTAAGCCCACACCACCTACGCCGGCGCCGAGATCGACTGCCTGCTCGCCGGCGCGCGCAGCAGTCGCGGCGGCGAGCAAGATCGCATCGTGGCCGACGCGGTGACCGCGCAGTGGCTGGCGCAGCACTAGGCGGCCGCCGAGCACCGCATCGTCGCTGGTATCAATCTCAGCGCCCATCGGAGCGCAGCTCATGGCCGAGGCCGGCTTCGGCAAGTAGTCGGCGAGCGGCGGCGACATCGTCCTCCCGCACAAGTACGCGGCGCGGCAGGATTCCAAGCGAGCCTTCCAGCACGCTCATGTTCTGGTCGAGAACCAAGTGCTTGATCTTGGCGCCGTCGAGCAATGCGCCGACCGCCGAGATCAGCACAGCGTCGTTGGTGCGGACGATCTCGCGCATGGCTAGTTATCCGTTCGTCCCCGCGAAAGCAGGGATTCAGAAAATGCCGCCATCTCGACTCTAAATCTCCGCTTGCGCGGAAGTGGACAGAGCCTGGATTGCCAGAGAAACATCCCTAGCCTCTTCGCCGCTCCTCGCCCGGCGCGTGCTGCGCCAGATAGGCAAGTAGCTTCGTCTCGCGACGCCCGCGCGTCACCGTGTCGAGCACAAGACCGACGGAGATCGAAAGAAATGCGGTCACCATCAGGCCCATTGACAGAATGGCGGTCGGCAGCCGCGGCACCAGTCCGGTCTCCACGAAGGTGATGAAGATCGGGATCGCCAAGCCGATCGCGACGACGGCCAGTACCAGCCCGATACCAGCGAAGAAAATCAGCGGCCGCTCTGCGCGATAGAGACTAACGATCGTGCGCAGGATGCGGAAGCCATCGCGCCAGGTGTTCAGCTTCGATATCGAACCGACCGGTCGTGAGTAATAGGGCGTCTCGATCTCGGCCGCCGGCAGGTCGAGCTCGAGCGCATGGATGGTGAGCTCGGTCTCAATCTCGAATCCGCCGGACAGTACCGGAAACGACTTCACGAAGCGGCGCGAGAACACCCGATAACCGGACAGCATGTCCTTGAAGGTCGGTCCGTACACCGAGGCGACAAACGAGGTCAGCAGCCAGTTGCCAATGCGGTGGCCGGCACGGTAGGCCGCCAAGTCCTGGTCGACCCGACTGCCGACCACCATGTCGAGGCGCTCGGCAAGCAGCCGCTCGATCATCGGCCGGACGCTGGGCGCGTGGTAGGTAGCATCGCCGTCGACCAGAACGTAAATGTCGGCCTCCACGTCGGTGAACATGCGCCGCACCACGAAGCCCTTGCCCTGGTGGCGCTCCAGGTACACCTCGGCACCGGCGGCGGCGGCGGCGGCGGCGGTACTATCGGTCGAATTGTTGTCGAATACAAAGACCGTGGCAGTCGGCAGTGCGGCCCGGAAGTCCTTTACAACTTTCGCAACCGCAGCCTCCTCATTATAGCAAGGCACAAGCACCGCGATCTTGTAGCGGTCAAGGTCGGCGGCCTTACGTGCTGCCACGGTTGCGATCTTTTTGGCCACGTCCTACCCCTATCCCACTTTGCGCCACGCTTTCGGTACGGTAGTAGGACAAACTAACGCACTTGCCCGTTTAACATAGCGTTTCTATGCTCGCCTTGTCTTTTGCGCCCGGGAGAAGCCGTTGGCCGTAGTAGTCCCTTTCGAAAATCCACAATCCGCGTCAGTTGAGCGTCTGACCAGCCTGGTCGCGGCGGATATGGAGCGGGTCAACGGCACCATTCTGGCGCGCACTGGCTCCCAGGTGACCATGATCCCGGAGGTCGCCAACCACCTAATCTCGTCGGGAGGCAAGCGGCTGCGGCCTATGCTTACACTCGCCATGGCCAAGCTCGCCGGTTATTCCGGCGATGGGCATATCAAGCTCGCCGCCGCAGTCGAATTCATGCACACCGCGACCCTGCTGCATGACGACGTGGTTGACGAGAGCGACATGCGCCGCGGCAAACTCGCCGCCCGCATGTTGTGGGGCAACGAGGCAAGCGTGCTGGTTGGCGATTTTCTGCTCGGCCAAGCGTTTAAAATGATGGTCGACGTTGGAAATCTGCACGCGCTCGACATCCTGTCATCAGCCGCCGCGGTGATCGCCGAAGGCGAAGTGATGCAGCTCGGCGCCGCAAAGAACACCGCTACCAATGAGGACGAATACTTGGCCGTGATCCGCGCCAAGACGGCCGAGCTATTCGCGGCCGCTTGCGAGGTCGGCCCAGCGCTCGCGGTGAAGGAGAAGTCTGAGCTCGCGGCATGCCGTTCGTTCGGCATGAATCTCGGCATCGCGTTCCAACTGATCGACGACGCGCTCGACTACGGCGGCAAATCGGCCAAGCTCGGCAAAAATGTCGGCGACGACTTCCGCGAGGGCAAGATCACGCTGCCGGTCGTACTGTCGTTCCGCCGCGGCTCCGACAGCGAGCGCGCATTCTGGAACCGGACTCTCAGCGAGGGCGATATTCGCGACGGAGATCTCGACACCGCCATCGCTCTGATGACCAAGCATCACGCCATTGAGGATACGGTCGGACGCGCCCGTCATTACGGCGCGATCGCTACCGACGCACTTGCGCTCGTGCCCGCGTCGGACATGAAGGCGGCATTGGAAGAAACGGTCGCATTCTGCATCGCACGGGCTTACTAAACAAAACGATCCAACTTCCGCGCATTCCCGCGCAACTTGGAACCCGGAAGATTACACATCAGCGGATTTCGTGCGCCGGTTCCCCACATTCGCGGGGGGATGAGCGGAGGATATTGACTTCAATTGTTGACGGCCGAATAGCCGGTCGCCGGATCGCGCAGTAATTGCTGGCGGATACTCGGATCGGGATCCTGGCCGATGAACTTGCCGAATTGATAGACCGCTGGCGCGCAACCATTCGGCCGTGGCTCCTCCCTAAATTCAAACAGGCTAAACCAGGAGCGCACCGGCGTCGGATGGCATTGAGACACCGTCGTGGCCTTGTGCTTGGGGCGCGCAAGGGCTGGATCGGCGGCAACCAGCGCAACCGAGACCGAGGCAGCCATCACGATCCAAGCGATTTTCATGTGAGTATCCTATTGCGCCTCAACCTCGCGCGCAAAGCTGACCTTTTCTAGGAGTGTGGTGAGCCGAACGTGGTGGACGCAATCCACCAGTGCTTGTGCAAGATTTTCAGCCGATCCGCAGCAGCAGCGGATTCGTCTGCCGATGCGAACAGGGCGAAGCAGGTTGGCCCGGAGCCCGACATGCGCGCGAGTTTGACGCCCGGTAACACGCGCAGCGCCTCCAGCACTTCGCCGACCGCCGACACGCAGGCGATCGCGGCTTGCGTCAGGTCGTTTCCGTGGCGCGCGAGTTGATCGATTAGCGCATCATAGTCTCCGGACAGATCGGCGAGGCTTGCCACGCCACCTGGCACGCGAACGAACTTTGCAAAAACGTCGCGCGTCGATAGCGGCAGACCCGGATTGACCAGCAATGCCGCCAGCGACCCAATCGCTAACGGGGGCGATAGGCGTTCGCCGACGCCGCGCATGATGCGCGCGCGCGGGTCGAGGCAGACCGGCACATCGGCGCCGATCGCGCGCGCGGCATCGGTGAGCCGGGGATCATCACGCGCGATGCTGTTAAGCCTCGCAAGCAATCGCAGCGCCGCCGCCGCATCGGTCGAGCCGCCGCCGATGCCGGCGGCGACCGGCAGCCGCTTGTCAAGCTGGAAAAGACCGGCTTTGAGGTCTTTGACGCGCTGGCTGAGCGTGGTGTACGCCTTTAGCACAAGATTGTCCGCTACGTTACCACTCGCTGCGGCGAACGGCCCGGATACATCAAGCTCAACAGAAGTGCTCGGTGTGAGCGTAAGCGTGTCGGCAAGGTCGGCGAAGACCACCAGACTTTCCAGTTCGTGAAAGCCATCGGTTCGGCGGCAGAGCACGCGCAAGGTCAGATTGATCTTGGCGGGAGCCAGTTCGACGAGTGGCGCGCTCACGCGGAAGCCTCAAGCGTCAAGTCAGCCGCCGTCTCCAACCTTCTTGCCGGCCTTGGCCTGTGACGACGTTTCCTCGGGCAACCCGTTCTTGAGCTTGTCCTCGATCTTCGGCAGGTCCTCGGGCTCCGGCTTGAGATCGCGTGCGTGCGCCCACTGGAACTTCGCTTCCAGTACGCGCCCGATCCGCCAATAAGCGTCGCCGAGGTGATCGTTGATGGTGGGGTCTTCCGGCTTGAGCTCGATCGCGCGTTCGAGATTCTTCACTGCCTCCCCGTAATTGCCGAGCCGGTAATAGGCCCAGCCAAGCGAGTCGACGATGTAGCCGTCGTCCGGACGCTGCTGCACAGCCTTCTTGATCATATCCATGCCCTCGTCCAGGTTGATGCCCTGGTCGATCCACGAATAGCCAAGATAATTGAGCACGTGCGGCTGATCGGGAAACAGCTCAAGCGCATTCTTGAGATCGGCTTCCGCCTTCGGCCATTGCTTCGAGCGCTCATAGCAAATGCCGCGGAAATATAAGATCGTCCAATTTGCCTTGTCGGGCGTGCCGATGGCAGCGATGCCCTTAGAATAGACATCGGCGCATTGCGCAAACTTCTTGTGGCCGCGCAACACATTGCCGAGCGCCATGATAGCTTCGGTGTCGTCGGGATGCTCCTTGATCACCACATCGAGATGCTTCTCCGCCTCCTCGGTGCGATCGAGCGTGTCGAGATTTGCGGCCATCTGGATCACGGCATTTCGGCGCAGCGGAGAATTCGCCGGCACGCGTTCATAGACCTTGATCGCCAACGCCGGCTTCTTCACCGATTCATAGAGGTCGGCAAGCGACAGCAGCGCCAGTGGATGGCTAGGCGCGAGGTAAAGCGAGAGCTGCAGATAGACCAGCCCGAGATCCTCGCCGCCGCGGCGGCCGAGTGAGGCGCCGAGCCCATAGAGTGCCTCGGCGGCGCCGGCCTGCGCGGTCGACGCCAGTGGCGGAAGTTTCTCGCCGGCCTTGAGCTTATTCATGGCCTCGACCACCAGCGGGTGGCGCGGCAGCACCTTGTCGAACGCCTCGAAGACGCCGAGCGCCTCCTTCGGCGAGCGGTTACGCGACAGCCAGCTACCATAGGCCTCGACCACGCGCAGCGCTGAGGAATCGAGCTTGTATGCATGCTCGTAGCGCTTGCCGGCTTCCTTCTGATTGCCCGCAACGTCGTAGATCATGCCGGCGTGCAATTCCTTGAAGATGGCGTACCAGTCCGGTCCGGCCAGCCGGTCGATCGCCGCGACCGCCGCCTTGCTGTCGCCGGCGCCGAGCGCACTCCAGGAGGTGAGCAGCGTTGCGGTTAGATCGGTGATCGGCCCGCGCACCGACTGTGCCAACTCGCGGCGCGCCACCGGAAACTGCTTGCGCTTAAGCGCTTGCACTCCGATCACCAGGCGCGAGACGCGGTCGCTCTTGTCCGCCTGCACCACGCGCTCGGCGTATTTCACTGCTTCGTCGATGTCGCCATCGATCAGAAGCGAAAGGAAAGTGCGATCGAGTAATTCGCTATTCTTGGGATCGTGCCTAAGTGCTTCCCGGTAATAAGCGGCGGCCGCTGCCGCGTCGCGCTGCTGACCAGCATGACGGGCGGCGAGATAGCTGCCCGCGGCGGTGACGCCAACAAGGTCATGCGCGGTCGGGGCCTGCGCGGCCAGCGTGATCGGCGCCGCCGTCATAAGCGCGGCAAGCGCGCCGCCGGCGACGCAGCGGGCGAGGCTCATGGAATTCACTGACTATGCTCCAATTGGGCCGCTTGGGCGCGGGGTTCGCGCGCAGCCGTCAAGTTTGTGACCGAGAATGGCCTTTTTGTGCCGACCCCGCAAGAACGCCCGTATTAGCGCGCACCTGTGAACTTGAAAACCTCGATGTGGCAGCATCGTGGCCGTCATAAACGGCTGCAAATCACATGTTCGGGTAGTTCGGCCCACCGCCACCCTCGGGTGGAACCCACGTGATGTTCTGATTCGGGTCTTTGATGTCACAGGTTTTGCAGTGGACGCAGTTCTGAGCATTGATCACGAATTTTGGGCTACCCGCCTCGTCGACCCATTCATAGACACCGGCCGGGCAATAACGCGTAGAAGGGCCGGCATAGACGTCGTGCTCCGACGATCTCTGAAGGCCTAAGTCCTTCACCTGCAGGTGCACCGGCTGGTCTTCTTCGTGGTTGGTGTTGGACAGAAACACCGAGGACAGTCGGTCGAAGGTGAGCTTGCCATCCGGCTTCGGATAAACGATCGGCGTGCATTCCGACGCCGGCTTGAGCGTCGCTGAATCCGGCTTCCCGTGCTTGACGGTACCGAATAGCGAGAAACCGAACGTATTCGCCCACATGTCGAGGCCGCCGAGCGGGATGCCGATTAACGTTCCGAATTTCGACCACAACGGCTTGGCATTGCGCACGCGCCAGAGATCCTTGCCGATGGCGGAGGCGCGCCAGCCACTATCGTAGTTCGTGAGTGCATCATGGCTGCGTCCGCCGGCGAGGGCGGCGGCGGCGGTTTCCGCCGCGTGGATGCCGGAGTGCATGGCGTTGTGGGTGCCCTTGATGCGCGGCACGTTCATGAGGCCAGCATCGCAGCCGATCAGGGCGCCACCAGGGAACGCCAGCTTCGGCACCGACTGGAAGCCACCCTCTGTCAGCGCGCGCGCGCCGTAAGCAAGGCGCTTACCGCCCTCGAATGTGTCGCGCACGAGCTTATGGGTCTTTAAGCGTTGGAATTCCTCGAATGGCGACAGGTAGGGATTGGTGTAGTTGAGATGCACCACGAAACCGACCGACACCAGATTCTCGTCGAAGTGATAGAGGAACGAGCCGCCTCCGGTGTGCCCGTCGAGCGGCCAGCCGAAGGAATGCTGCACCAGGCCTTTGCGGTGCTTGTCCGGCTGTACCTGCCAGAGCTCCTTCAACCCAATGCCGAACTTCTGCGGATCGCTTGCTGCGAGATTGAAGCGAGCGATCAACTGCGTGCCTAGGTTGCCGCGCGCGCCTTCCGCGAACAGCGTGTATTTAGCGCGCAGGTCCATGCCTCGGGTGAAATTGTCCTTTGGCTCCATGTTCTTACCGATCCCCATGTCGCCGGTGGCGACCCCAGTGACTGCCCCCTTGTCATCGAACAGCACTTCGGTAGCGGCGAAGCCAGGATAGATCTCGACGCCGAGCGCTTCCGCTTTACTGGCGAGCCAGCGGCAGACATTGCCGAGCGAGACGATGAAGTTGCCGTGATTGCCCATCAGCGGCGGCATGGCAAAATTCGGCAGCCGGATCGCGCCGCGGGCCGTGAGCCAGTAGAAGCGGTCGTCGGCGACCGCGGTCTTGATCGGGCTATCCTCGTTGCGCCACTCCGGGATGAGACGGTCGAGCCCGGCTGGATCGATCACCGCCCCGGACAGGATATGCGCGCCGACCTCGGAGCCCTTCTCTACCACCACCACCCCTATATCCGGGTTGATCTGCTTGAGGCGGATGGCGGCGCTCAAGCCGGAGGGGCCCGCGCCGACAATCACCACATCGAATTCCGTCGCCTCGCGGGCGGGTAGCTCAGCCATGGGTGCCTCCAGATTCTCGCTTCCTTTTCACACTTTTGCACAGTGGCGGCAATCGTAAGCAGGCATGCTAATGTGCGGCCATGATGCCATCCCGCGAAAAAGCAGCCCAAGATCTGCTCGTGTTCTACGCCGAGGCCGGCGTGGATGCGCTGGTGGGCGAGCAGCCGGTGGATCGATTTGCTGCCGTCGAGACACCCGCAGTTCCGGTGCGTGTAGCGCAACCGGTGACACCGCCACGCGAGCCAGAGTTCAAAGCGCATGCTGCGCCGGCAGCTCCACCCGCGCCCGAGGAGGCCGCCATGGCGGCGCGCGAGGCGGCCAAGGGCGCCAAGACACTGGATGAGTTGCGCGCCATTCTCAACAAGTTCGACGGCTGCGCGCTGAAGGCGACCGCAACGCAGCTGGTGTTCGCCGACGGCAACTCGCAGGCGAAGGTTATGTTCGTCGGCGAGGCACCCGGCCGCGACGAAGATATCGAGGGCCTACCCTTCGTCGGACGCTCCGGCAAGTTGCTCGATCGCATGCTGGCAGCGATCGGGCTCGACCGCACCTCGGTCTATATCGCCAACATCGTCCCATGGCGTCCGCCCGGCAACCGCACGCCGACGCCGCAGGAGTCGCAGATCTGCCTGCCCTTTATCTTGCGGCAGATCGAGCTTGTCGACCCCGATATTCTCGTGTGCCTCGGCGGGCCGTCAGCGCAGACGCTGCTCGGCATCAAGGAGGGTATCACCAAGACGCGCGGGCGCTGGTTCAATTTCAACACCGGCAAGCGCGAGATCCGTGCGATCCCGACCTTCCACCCCGCATTCCTGCTGCGCAGCCCGCTGCAAAAGCGCTTCGCCTGGCGCGATTTCCTGACAATCAGGAAAGTGCTCAGCAGTTGAACGGGCGCGGCATTGCGCTGCTTGTTCCGATCGCAAATACTGTTACGGCTCGACACAAGCCGTACAGTCATCGTTTTCGTGGCGCGCGCGGTAACCGATGCGTCCGGGCTCAAAGATATGCTGGCCTGACAGCGGGGCAATAAGTGCGGGCCGCGGAATTATTTTGGGCTGCCCGTGACGACGCCGACCAATTGGGGCGCGGCGTCAGCCTGCCACCGCATACTTGACCGCGAACAGCCCCGCCAGCCCCAGCACGGCGGGCAACGCCTGCGCAACCTTGCCGCCGACGCCGATGCCGGTGGCTATCGAATAGAGTGGCATAGTGATCGCCGTCACCACCGCCGGCGCATATTCGTCCCAATCGACCTCAGCAAATGCCGCGCGCCATCACGCAGGCGACATAGAGCAAGGCACAGCCCGACAAATGCGGGAGTCAGCCGGGTTCGCGCGTCCGCCTGCACGCCGGACGCGGTTGTGGAGGTGCCAATCGTGTGCGCCGAACATGGCTACAAAACTGTCGGAAATCAGAGCTTCTTTCATGCGGTATTGCGCGTCCGCCAATTCGTGATCGACGCCATCCTGCAGAACCTCAAGCGCGCCGTATCCGCGGGTGTTGGTCTGTTCCTTGCCATCATCGCGCTGGAAGAGTCGAACGTGATCGTCGCGCATCCGGCGACGCTGGTCACGCTTGGATACCTCACCAAGCCTGTGCCGGTGTTAATCCTGCTCGGTTCGTTCTGTCGGTGCGGATATCGGTGCCTTGCTGCTTGAGCCCGAAATAGCGCTCCACGGTGACCGTGACATGCGCGGCCGCCGCCGGCACCTGGCATTTAAAAGTTACCGGCGCGACAGCACGCTTTGTCCGCTTGGTCATAGCCCCCCGTGCTGCCCTTAATTTTCAGTATCGCGCGCGCAGGCTTTGCGCTGTCAGACTTGTAGATAGCGGCTGACGCGCCTACGGCGTGGTGGTCGGTCGCAGCATGGCCCAACCGACCCGGATCACCGGAAGCAGGCCTTGGATCGAGCGCGCGAAGACGCGCGGCACTTCCGGCACCATGGTGGGAAATTGCGCTTTCAGCGTCGCCGGCGGCGCGCCAACATTGTCTGTGGCCGGCCAGACCAGGATGCCGCCCTGCGCGCCGACGTCGGCTGGTTTCGCCCACGGGCTGCGCTGGGGGGCCCAGGCGAAATAGACGTGCGGACGGTTTGGCACGCCGAGCGCGACCAGCGGCGCGATACGCTCGTCGCCGCTCACATAAGCAAGCGGCTTGCCGGTGCGGCGCTTGAAGGTATCGGCAAAAAAGCTGCCTTCTGCATTGGCCGGCTGCGCGATCTTGAGATCGGCCGCTACTAGCCAGGGCAGCACAATCATACCGAGCACGACCAAAACCGGCGGCGCCACCATCAGCCCAAGCCAGGCGTACGACGCCAGCCTTTCGCGATAGAGCAGCACTTGGTCGCCGGCGGCGAGCACGACCGCCAGCCCCGACAGCACCACCAGCGGCGTGACGCGATCAAGCGGGCCGAGCCGCGTGGTTATAAATGCAATCGCGATCGCGCAGATCGCCGGCGCCAGCGCGAAAAAATAAACATAGTGCCGAGCGAACGGCTTAACCGGATTGCGCCCGATCTCGGGCGCGCGTTCGCGACGCCGGCGCGGCCAGCCGCTCGCAAGGACCACCAGCAGCGCAAGACCGACATGGGTCGCCACCAGCGCGATGCAAAGCCAAGCGCCGGGCGAAAGCCTGCCAGCCATGGCAACGCTGTCATTGAAGCTACCAAGCACGACCTCCCACGCACCCCTCAGCCAGATGGCATGCGGGAACAGCACGATCGCAAATAGCAGTCCAGACATCCACGGCTCGGAATCAAACAGCGTGCGCCGTCCGCGCGAGGTGGCCAGGGTGAATACGAGCATCAGGGCGCACAGGATCAGCCCCACATAATTGGCGAGCAGTAGTAGGCCGAGATCGACCGCGAGCGGAAACCAAGCGCCGCGATTTCCCTCCCCGATTGCACGCCAGTAATGCAGCAGCGCCAGCGCCCACAGCGGCGCCGCCAGCACGGCGGGGCCGAAGTCCGGGCTCGGCACTGTGAAGGCAGCAACGCCGACCATAAGCAGCACGCCAAGCACCGCATGGCGGGTCCCGACGATGGCGCGGCCAAGCGTGAACACTGCCCAATAGGCGACGACGATGCAGGCTTGCGCCAGTGCATAGAGCCCGAAAGCGCCGGCGAGTTGGAATGCCAACTCGCCCAGCCAGAATGAGAGCGGCGGCCCGAGATAACTGCCGAGCACGAATTCATGGCCGACGGCGAGCAAAAGCGGTACGTCGCCGGGTGGTGCAGAGTAGAGTAGCGCCGGAATCGCGGTCCACAGCACGGCTTGCGTCAGAGCCGCGGTCCAAAACACCGCCGCCGGGCGCCCACGCAGGAATTCAATGATGAGTGAGACGTAATGCATGGGCCCGCGGCAGGTGACACAACTTGCGGATCAGAAATAGAGAAGCTGTGCTATTGAGGCAACAATTCCGCCACCGCTTCGTCGGACACCCTATCCAGCGAGGCAAGCTTGGCCGCCACCGGCGCGAAGGATTTGCGATGATGGACGGTGGGCCCGAGTCTGGCGAGTGCCTCGAAATGCTCGGGCACGCTGTAGCCCATGTGGCGCTCAAATCCGTAGCCGGGATGCGCCTGGCCAAGCCGCTTCATCAGACGGTCGCGTGTAACCTTGGCGACGATGGAGGCGGCCGCTATCGAACTCACCAGCGCATCGCCCGACACCACCGCCTCGCACTCGCAGCCGCAGTCGATCTTGATGTTACCGTCGACGTAGACCATGCGCGGCTGCACCGGTAGCGCCCTGACCGCGCGGGCGAGCGCCCAGAGCGTTGCGCGCAATATATTGTCGCGATCGATGCGCGCGACTGCACCGAAGGCGACCGCCACCTGCGCGCTGGCGCAAATCTTCTCGTACAGGTTCTCGCGCGCCTCGGCGTCGAGCTTTTTTGAGTCGTTGAGGCCGCGCGGAATGCGCTCAGGGTCGAGCACCACCGCGGCGGCGACCACTGGGCCAGCGAGCGGTCCCCGACCCGCCTCGTCGCAGCCGGCGACCGGCCAAACGCCTTTGCCGATCAAAAGCTTCTCGCGCCGGAAGCTTGGGCGCAGCACGGGCTCCTTCAGCGGCAAGCGAGGAGCTGATTTGGGCGTCTTGACCATCGCCGCGATGAGTGCGCGGCATGCGGCTCAAGTCAATGCGGGAAATGACATGTGTGGATGACAGGAAACGCTGGCGCGTGTCCGCCTTGAAAGCAAACGCGGGTGTCAGGGGACGAGCGCGCTCATGTCCGTTTTTGATCCAGAGCAAACATAAGCTTTTGCGGCCTAAAACAAACTCAACTGCTCTGCCCTTGCCTTGGGTGGGTGGAAATGCGCAGTCGAAAGCGACGACTTGGTGCCGTTGAGGCCGAGCTTCTCGCAGGCCATCTCGAAACGGCGGCCGATCATCCAGGCATAGGGCCCGCCGCCCGTTATGCGCTTACCCCAGGTCGAGTCGTAATCCCTGCCTCCGCGCGTATCGCGGATCAGCTTGAACACATGGCGATAGCGGTCCGGATAATTCGCCATCAGCCATTCGCGGAACAGGTCGCGCACCTCCAGCGGCAACCGCAGTAGCACGTAGCCGGCCTCTTTCACGCCGGCCGTCTGCGCGGCGTCGAGGATGCGTTCGATCTCCATGTCATTGAGCGCCGGCACGATCGGCGCCACCATCACCGTGGTCGGCACGCCGGCCTGCGCCAGCCGGCGCAGCGCTTCTAACCGCCGCATCGGCGTCGCCGCGCGCGGCTCCATCTTGCGCGCCAGTTCGGCGTCGAGCGTGGTCACCGACAGCGCGACCTTGGCAAGCTTGCGTTCGGCCATGTGGGCGAGGATGTCGAGGTCGCGCAGCACCAGCGCCGACTTCGTGACGATGCCGACCGGATGGCCGGCACGGTCGAGCACTTCTAGGATGTGGCGCATCACTTTGTAGCGTCGCTCGATCGGCTGATAGGGATCAGTGTTGGTGCCGATCGCAATCACCTTCGGCCGATAGCCGGGCGCCGACAATTCGCGCTCCAACAGATCTGCCGCCTCTGGCTTCACGAACAGCTTGGATTCGAAGTCAAGCCCAGGCGATAGACCGAGATAGGCATGCGTCGGCCGCGCAAAGCAGTAGACGCAGCCGTGCTCGCAGCCGCGATACGGATTAATCGAACGGTCGAAGCCGATGTCGGGCGACTCGTTGCGGGTGATGATCTTGCGGGTGGCATCGGTCTGCACCGTGGTCTTGAACGGCGGCAGATCGTCGAGCGTGCGCCAGCCGTCGTCGAATGCGACACGTGCAACTGACTCGTAGCGGCCGGAAGAGTTACTCTGCACACCACGCCCTCGCCGGCGTTCGAATTCGACGGCCACGCCGAGCAACTTGCTCACGTCTTCATAAGGACCGGCATAGCCGCCCGCCGGCGCGGAGGGCAGCTCCTTTACCGGCGGGCGTCTTTGGGCCGTGTTGTTTCGAACCATGACTAACGCTAGCGCGATATTGAGAACATAACAAGAACATTTTCTGGCCGTTTATAGAAATATGAGCAGTGAAAACCTGATCTCGTGGGCAGCCAAGTAAAGCCCAAATGATATTGTGCAACCTCGTCCACCAAGCGCGGTTTCATGCTCAGCGTCATAATTGCCACCCACGAATCGGAGCGCGCGCTGGTGCCGACGCTGGCGGCGCTAGTGCCCGGCGCCACCGCGGGACTGCTCGCCGAGGTAGTCGTGGCCGATGCCGGCTCGCGAGACGCTACCGCGGAAGTGGCGGAGATCGCCGGCTGCCGCTTCGTCACCTCAAGCGAGCCGCTGGGCGCGCGGTTGAAAGCGGCGGCCTTGAGCACGCGCACCCCCTGGCTGATGTTCCTGCGCGCCGGCACGGTGCCGGAGTCGGCCTGGATCGCCGCCGCGGATGCTTTTATGCAGGAGACCGATACGCGCGCGGACGCGGCGCGCGCCGCGGTATTCCGACCGCCGGCCGCTGCCGATCCAATGCGCCCAGGCCTCGCGGAGGTGATAGCGCTGATACGGGTGGCGCTCGGCGGCGGCGTCAAGCCCGGGCAGGGCCTGCTAATCGCGCGGCGTTTCTATGAGACGGTCGGGGGCCATCCGGCACATCCGGAAGCGGAGGTCGCGCTGCTGCGCCGGCTCGGCCGACGCCGCATCGCCATGTTGCCCGCCAGTGCGCGGATTGCGAACACGCTCAGGCGCTGAAGCCTCCCCGCCGCGCGCCAGTCCCCGACCGGTTTGCAGCCAGCGCCACTGCAATGGCCGGCGCAAGCATGACCGCCAAAAGTGCCAAAGAGGCGCATGGGCTAGGCCGTCGCCCCTTTCGCCTTGGGTCTGCGCAGATGCTCGTCGAGCCGCGGCAATATTTCCACGAAATTACATGGTCGGTAGCGGTAATCGAGCTGGTGCACGAGGATCTCGTCCCATGCATCCTTGCAGGCGCCGGGCGAACCAGGCAGACAGAAAACATAAGTCGCGTTGGCGACGCCGGCGGTCGCGCGAGTCTGAATCGCCGAGGTGCCGATCTTCTTCTCGCTCACCAACAGGAACATGGTGGCGAAGCCATCCATTTTCTTCTCGAACAGCGGTTCGACCGCCTCCGGCGTGACGTCACGGCCGGTGAAGCCGGTGCCGCCGGTGGTGATTACCACGTCGATGAACTTGTTCTCGATCCAGGCCTTCACATGGCGGCGGATTGCCTTGAGGTCGTCCTTGACGATCGCGCGCTCGGCCAGCACGTGACCGGCGGCACGGACGCGCTCGACCAATGTGTTCCCCGACTTATCGTCAGCCAACTCGCGCGTGTCGGATACGGTGAGCACCGCAATCTTGAGCGGCACGAACTGGCAGGTCTCGTCGACGCCGGGCATTCGCGATTCCTAAAGTTGCGAGGCCGTGAAGGTGTTGCAGGCCGAAACTTTGCCCTCCTTCAGTCCGGTAGTGAACCAGCGCTGGCGCTGCGCCGAGGAACCGTGCGTGAAGGTGTCTGGCACTACATAGCCACGCGACTGCTGCTGCAGGCGGTCATCGCCAATCGCCGACGCCGTTTGTAGCGCGGCCTCGACGTCGCCCGGCTCGATCGATTTCCAGCGCTGATTAGAGTGATGCGCCCAGACTCCGCCAAAACAGTCGGCTTGCAATTCGACCCGCACCTGGATGCGGTTGGTGGCCACCTTGTTGCCGACGGAGCGCTGCTCGGCCTGCGCCTTTGGCAAGATGCCGAGCAGGTTTTGCACGTGATGGCCAACCTCGTGCGCGATCACATAAGCTTCGGCGAACTCGCAGGCCTTGCCTGAGCAGCCACGGAAGCGAACTTGCATATCGCGGAAGAACGAAGTGTCGAGATAGATGCGCCGGTCGGTTGGGCAATAGAACGGTCCCATCGCCGATTGCGCAAGACCGCATCCGCCTTCCTCCCCGCCCCGATACAGCCGTAGGCGCGGGGCACGATATTGCTGACCGGCGTCCTGGAAAATCTTGCTCCAGGTATCCTCAGTGTTGCCGAGCACGGCGG
>Ga0207761_1000162_pt1 | contig 21787 bp, 20 predicted proteins | sample LuqExpMetageno34_FD_187792 | JGI IMG/M metagenome (GOLD analysis project Ga0207761, IMG submission 187792) | Tropical forest soil microbial communities from Luquillo Experimental Forest, Puerto Rico - Sample 34 (SPAdes) | ecosystem: Environmental > Terrestrial > Soil > Tropical forest ... | reverse complement strand
ATGCCCTGAAGGTGCAAGGGGTGAAGAAGGGCGACCGGGTGATCATCTACATGCCCCTGATCCCCGAGATCATCATTGCGATGCAGGCGTGCGCCCGCATCGGCGCCATCCACTCGGTGGTGTTCGGCGGCTTCGCCGCCAAGGAGCTCGCCACCCGCATCGACGACGCCAAACCCAAAGTTATTTTATCCGCGAGCTGCGGCATTGAGGGCGCGCGCGTTATCCCATACAAGCCGCTGCTCGACGATGCGATCAAGCTCGCCCAGCACAAGCCGGCGACCTGTCTGGTCCTGCAACGTCCGCAATGCCAGGCCGAACTGACACCCGGCCGCGACCATGACTGGCGCACGGTGTGGGAGCACGCAGTCAACTATGCGAAGACCTCGGACTGTGTGCCGGTCGGCGCAACCGATCCGCTCTACATCCTCTACACGTCGGGCACCACCGGCGTGCCAAAGGGTGTGGTGCGCGACAATGGCGGCCACATGGTCGCGCTCAAATGGTCGATGCAGAGTTTGTACGGAGTCAATCCTGGCGAGGTCTGGTGGTCGGGTTCCGACGTCGGCTGGGTAGTGGGCCACAGCTACATCGTCTACGCTCCGTTGTTCCACGGCTGTACCTCGATTCTGTATGAGGGCAAGCCAGTCGGCACGCCCGATGCCGGCGCGTTCTGGCGCGTGATCGCGCAGCACGGCGTGGTGGCGCTGTTCACCGCGCCCACCGCCTTCCGTGCCATCAAGAAGGAAGATCCGGGCGGTAAGCTAATCGGCCAATACGACCTGTCGAGATTCCGCACGCTGTTCCTGGCCGGCGAGCGTGCCGATCCGCCCACCATTCAATGGGCCGAGGAAATGCTAAAGGTGCCGGTGATCGATCACTGGTGGCAGACCGAGACCGGCTGGTGCATCGCCGGCAATCCGGTCGGGCTGGGCGCGCTGCCGGTGCGTTACGGCTCAGCCTGCGTGCCAATGCCGGGTTACACCATCGACATCGTCGATGAGGCCTGCCACCCGGTGCCGGCCAACAAGATCGGCTCGATCGTGGTGAAGCTGCCCCTGCCGCCGGGCAACTTCCCCACGCTTTGGCAGCAGGACGAGCGTTTCAAGGAAAGCTACCTCGCCGAATTCCCCGGCTACTACAAGACCGCCGACGCCGGATACAAGGACGACGACGGCTATATCTACGTGATGAGCCGCACCGACGACATTATCAACGTCGCCGGCCACCGCCTGTCGACTGGCGGCATGGAGGAGGTGCTGGCCAGCCACAAGGACGTGGCGGAATGCGCGGTGCTCGGCATCAAGGATGAGCTGAAAGGCGAGGTGCCCTGCGGCTTCATCGTGCTAAAGGCCGGCGTCAACCGGCCGCACGCAGAAATCGAGCAGGAGATCGTCGCGTTGGTGCGCGAGAAGATCGGTCCGGTGGCGGCATTCAAGCTCGCCATCACGGTGCAGCGGCTGCCGAAGACGCGCTCGGGCAAGATCCTGCGTGGTACCATCAAGAAGATCGCTGACGGCGACAAATGGACCATGCCGGCCACCATCGACGACCCCGCCATCCTAGACGAGATCAAGGGCGCGATGACGCAGCACGGGGTGGGGAAGTAGCGCCGCCTCATCCTGAGGAGGCCGTGTACCGGCCGTCTCGAAGGATGAAGGCGGTCTCATGGTTCGAGACGCCTCGCGGCAAGCGACACTCCTCGCCATGAGGCCGAGAAATTGTGGCACCGGAGCCCAATATGACCGCTTTCATCTGCACTGCCTGCGGCACGCAATATCCGGACAGCGCTCAGCCGCCCGCGCAATGCCGTATATGCGAGGAGGAGCGGCAATACGTGCCGCCGCGCGGGCAGACCTGGACCACGCTCGAAGCGCTCGCACAGAGCCACATGAACGGTTTCCGCGAATATGAGCCGAACGTGATCGGCATCGGTGCCGGCTTCGCCATCGGCCAACGCGCGCTGCTGGTGCGTACGCTGGGCGGCAATGTGCTGTGGGACTGCGTCGCCACGCTCGACGCCGCGACCATCACGACGATCAAGGGGCTCGGCGGCATTCAGGCGATCGCGATCTCGCATCCGCATTTCTACACTACGATGGGCGAGTGGGCGCGCGCCTTCGACTGTGCAATCCATCTCAACGCCGCCGACAAGGACTGGATCGTGAATCCGTCGCCGGCAGTAAGGCTGTGGAGCGGCGACACGTTCAAATTATGGGACGGCGTCACGCTAATCCGCTGCGGCGGGCATTTCGAAGGCGGCACGGTGATGCATTGGGCGCAAGGCGCTGGCGGGCGCGGGCTAATCTGCGCCGGCGACATACTCGCCGTTACCACCGACCGCAAGTGGCTGTCATTCATGCGCAGCTATCCGAATTTCATCCCGCTGTCGGCCCGCACGGTCGCTGCGATCGGCGCCGCAATAGCGCCGTTCGCGTTCGACGTACTATACGGCCATTACTTCGACCGCGTGATTGCCAAGGACGCTAAGTCCGTGCTGGAGAAATCGGTCGCGCGCTATATCGCGGCGGTGGAGGGGAAGCGAGGATATTAAAAGGATATTCCACAGTACCTCGGTCCGCCTCATCCTGAGGAGCATCGCGAAGCGATGCGTCTCGAGGGATGGGGTAGCCCAACGGTCTCGGGTCCGTCCGAGATCGGCAAATTTAAAAGCACAAGTCGGTTATAGCCGACTTGCAGTGCTCATGACGCGCTGCTTCGCAACGCTCCCCACCATGAGGTCGATTGAGCCTGTGGTCTTATGAAACAAAAGGTCGGCCCAGGGCCGGTCATCGTAATCGGAAATGTTCGGGAGCTTACTACCCGCCTTCCTTCTCGCTCTTTCCGCCAAGCTGCTTGAGCTTGGCGAACACCGCGCCTACGTCGAGTTCGCCTTCCGGCTTGGCCGGCGTCTCCGCGGCGGCGGCCTCCGCTTCCTTGCGTGCGGTGGTCTCGGCAGCGGGCAGCAGAGTCACGCCGGTGTCGACCGGCGCTGGCTTTTCCTTGTTGGCGCGGTTGACCTCGAAATCGAGATCGATTTGCGAGCACAGCCCAAGCGTGACCGGATCCATTGGCGTGAGCGCGGCAGCGTTCCAATGGGTGCGGTCGCGGATCGCCGAGATAGTCGACTTGGTGGTGCCCACCAGCCGCATGATCGCGCTGTCCTTGAGTTCGGGATGATTGCGCACCAGCCAAAGGATGGCGTTCGGCCGGTCCTGCCGGCGCGAGACCGGCGTGTAGCGCGGACCTTTCTTGCCGCGCTCCGGTTGCGGGATGGCGACCTTCGCCTCCGACAGCTTAAGCCGGCGCTCGGGATTGGCCTCGGCCTGCGCGATTTCGTCGCGGCTGAGTTGCCCGGTCAGGATTGGGTCAAGGCCCTTGATACCCTGTGCGGCGTCGCCGTCGGCGATGGCCTTCACCTCGAGCGGGTGCAGCTTGCAGAATTCGGCGATCTGGTCGAACGACAGCGCGGTGTTGTCCAAGAGCCAGACGGCGGTGGCCTTCGGCATTAGGGGTGCTGCGGTCGCCATGGCAAAATCTCCTCTATGCTTCGCCCGTCCGTTGGGCGAAGCCGGATCATCGGTGATGATCGGAAAGTGGCCGGAATATAGAGACTAGGGCCCCGTCGTGCAACCAGCACCGCTTGACAGGGCGGGCCGGCGCACCCCATGTCGGGGATCACGGCGGCGCAATTTTGGCGCCGTTTTCGAGGATTTTGATGTCGGCAACGCCGCAAAAGCCCGCTCTTAAGGTGCTCCTGTGCTCGCCGCGCGGCTTTTGCGCGGGGGTGGTGCGTGCGATCGATTCGGTCGAACGGGCGCTCGCGCTGTACGGGCCGCCGGTCTATGTCCGTCACGAGATCGTGCACAACCGGTACGTCGTCGACGGCCTGCGCGCCAAGGGCGCCATCTTCGTCGAGCACCTCGACGAGGTTCCTGACACTCGCGCACCGGTGATCTTCTCGGCGCATGGCGTGCCGCGCGCGGTGCCCGAGGAGGCGATGCGGCGCAACTTGTTCGCGCTCGATGCCACTTGCCCGCTGGTCACCAAGGTGCATCGCGAGGCCGAGATCCATCGTCGGCGCGGGCGTGAGATTGTGCTGATCGGGCATGCTGGCCACCCGGAGGTGATCGGCACCATGGGCCAACTGCCGGCGGGCGCGGTCAGTCTGGTCGAGACTTTGGAGGACGCCGCGGCGTTCACGCCGCGCGACGCGCACAAACTCGCTTACGTGACGCAGACCACGCTGTCGGTGCACGACACAGCGGCCATCGTCGATCTGCTGAAGAGCCGCTTCCCCGCAATCGTCGGGCCGCACAAGGAAGACATCTGCTACGCCACCACCAACCGGCAGGAGGCGGTCAAGCGCGTTGCGCCGGTTATCGACGCCATGATCGTGGTGGGCGCGCCTAACTCGTCGAATTCGCAGCGGTTGAAGGAAGTGGCGGTGCGCGCCGGCTGCCCGCGCGCGGCGCTGGTGCAGCGCGCCTCCGATATCGACTGGACCGAATTCGGCAGCATTGCGCGGCTCGGCATCACCGCCGGCGCGTCCGCGCCAGAAGTGCTGGTCGAGGAAATCATCGACGCCTTCGCGCAACGTTACGCCGTGAGCGTGGAGACTGTCTCCGCTGCCGAGGAGGGGGTGTTCTTCCCGTTGCCCCGCCCGCTGCGGGAGACTCAGGCGGCAGAGTAACGCTCCATGGCCGTCTATACCGACGTCACGGCAGAAGATCTCACTTGTTTTCTTGCCGACTACAACCTTGGCGCCTTGCTTTCCTACAAGGGCATCGCTGAAGGGGTCGAGAATTCGAACTTCCTGGTGCATACCGACGCGGGCAATTTCATCCTCACACTCTATGAGAAGCGCGTCGCCAAAGACGATCTGCCGTTCTTCCTCGGGCTCATGGAACATCTCGCGGCGCGCGGCATCACCTGTCCGCAGCCGGTGAAGAACAAACATGGTGGTATGCTCGGCAATGTCGCCGGCCGACCCGCGGCCATCGTAACCTTCCTCGACGGCATGTGGATACGCCGGCCAAATGCCGGCCATTGCGCGGCGGTCGGCGAGGCGCTTGCACGGCTTCATCTCGCCGGCGCCGATTTCAAAATGCGGCGGGCGAATGCGCTGTCGATCGAAAGCTGGCGTGTGCTCTACGAGCAGGCCCACGAGCGCGGCGACAGCGTGCGGCCCCGCCTGTGCGCCGACATCGACAAGGAGCTCGCTGAGCTTGCGAAGGCCTGGCCACGCGATTTGCCGCAAGGCGTAATCCACGCGGACCTGTTTCCCGACAATGTGTTCTTTCTCGGCGATAGACTGTCCGGGCTGATCGATTTCTACTTCGCCTGCACCGATATGCTCGCCTACGACGTCGCGGTGTGTCTCAACGCGTGGTGCTTCGAGTCGGACCATTCCTACAACATCACAAAGGGTCGCGCGCTGCTGAAGTCCTACGGCAAGATACGCGCGCTCACGATCGCCGAACGCGCGGCGCTGCCGGTGCTAGCGCGCGGCGCAGCCATGCGCTTTCTGCTCACACGGCTGGTGGACTGGCTGGCGGTGCCGGACGGCGCGCTGGTTAAGCCGAAGGATCCGCGAGAATATGACCGAAAGCTGCGCTTCCACCAGTCGGTGAAGAGCGTGGCTGCTCTCGGACTCGAATGATGACCGACCAGCGTGTTACCATTCACACCGACGGGGCTTGTTCCGGCAATCCGGGGCCGGGCGGCTGGGGCGCGATCCTGACCGTTGGCGATCACCACAAGGAACTCAAAGGCGGTGAGTCGCACACCACCAACAACCGCATGGAACTGACGGCGGCGATCTCGGCCTTGGAGGCGCTCAAGCGGCCGTGCGCGGTCGATCTGTACACCGACAGCCAATATCTGCGCAACGGCATCATGAGCTGGATCAAAACCTGGAAACGCAACGGCTGGCGCACCGCCGACAAGAGCCCGGTGAAAAACGTCGATCTGTGGAAGCGGCTGGATGCTGCACTCGCCCAGCACCAGGTGTATTGGCACTGGGTAAAGGGTCACGCTGACCATGCGATGAACGAGCGTGCCGACGAGCTTGCCCGCGAGGGCCTGATCGCCGCACGCGCGGGCGCTAAAGGCGCGCTGAAGACAAAGTAGTCATTCCGGGGCGCCGCGCAGCGGCGCACCCGGAATCCAAAACCGGTCGCATTCGTTATTCTGGATTCCGGGGTCCGGCTTTTGACCGGCCCCGGAATGACGGAATTGGCTAAATCTGCGCCAGCAGCGCCTGGCCGCCGGAGATATCGCACTTGCCGGGCGCATCCTCGATGTTGAGCTTCTTCACCACACCGTCCTCGACCAGCATCGAATAGCGCTTAGAGCGTGTACCGAGGCCGGCTCCGGCGCCGTCGAAGGCCATGTCGACCGCCTTGGCGAATTCGCCGTTGCCGTCGGCGAGGAAGTCGATCTTGCCCTCTGAGCCCGTCGCTTTTTTCCAGGCTTCCATCACGAAGGCGTCGTTGATCGCGGTCACCGCGATGGTGTCGACGCCTTTCGCCTTAAAGGCGGCGGCATTGTTAAGGAAGCTCGGGATGTGCAGATTGTTGCAGGTCGGCGTGAAGGCGCCGGGCACAGCGAATAGTGCGACCTTCTTGCCCTTGAAAATCTCTTCGGTGGTTTTGGGTTTGTTAGGCCCGTCCGCGGTCATCACGCGGAACGTTGCGTTGGGCAATTTGTCGCCGACCTTGATGGGCATGGTGTCCTCTCGCGTTGTGAATCCGTTTCAGGTTATTGCCGCGCAAAATAGCGCAGCAGGCGTATTAGTCGAGATGGGTCGTAACCTCGATCGCCCGCTCGCCCTCGAGCACCGTGAAGGTCAGCTCGAAATGGCCTTTCGGGTCGACGCCTGGCGGCAGGCCGTCAAGCTCGAAGCTGAACCGGCGCTTACCCGCTAGTGCGCCCGGCGTCGGATTCGGGATCGGCAGGGCCCATTCCGGAGTCGGCCCTTCCACGAACACGTCGACCGGATCGATAGCTTTGAGGTCGATCGCGATCAACGGCTTCGGCGCGTTTTTGAGGCGACGCACGCTCAAGCCCGCTTCCGCGGCTGAAACCGGCTTCGGCACGCGCGCCTCAGAAGCCGCGAGTGCGGCGTCCTGGTCGCTGTCGCCAACTGCGAGCGTTAGTTCGGCGCGGCCCTCGGCCGGTATGCACAGCTTCTCGCACACGGCGTAGTCAACCTTCACGCGCAGCGTGACTGGCTTGTTTGGCTGTTGCGGCATCCCCAGCACCGGAAAGATCACCTCGTCTTTGTAGCCGAGCGAATTGCCGCTCTCGTCGGTGAACCGATGCGGTGCCGGGTAGAGCACCTTCGCGGTTTTCAGATTTTCCGAGCCAGAAAAATCGAAACGTGGCGGTACGCCCGAATCCCCCGGATAGCGCCAATAGGTCTTCCAGCCCGGTTGCAGCTTGACCTCGATGCCGGCCCGCAGCGGCATTTCGCCGCTTTTATTCGAGCCCGCGATGAGGCGAATCGCCGCGCGGCTGTCCTGGCTCCAAGGCGAGGCATCGTCGGCGTGCGCGGTTGCGCCCATCATAAAGACGCTGCATGCCGCAAGCGCCGCAGCAATCGATCGCTGAAAGCCATTCATGGAGGCTCCTCTAGTCGTTAAAACCATGCAGCGCCATTGAATTCATCGTGACCAACCGGTGAACAAAATCCGTGCCGGACGGAGATTCCGCCACAATTGTCACATTGTATATTACGGTGATTGATTGAACTTTCGGCGACGAGCTTTGTTTGCAAGAGTAGGCCGATCGGATAACCTCGCATCATGAAATTATCGCGTAAAAACGCGAACACGTCCTCCGCGCGCGGCTATCTCGACGGCCAGATGCTGATCGCGATGCCGGCGATGAGTGACGAGCGATTCTTGCGCTCGGTGATCTATGTTTGCGCGCACTCGACCGAAGGCGCGATGGGCATCGTAGTCAATCAGCCGGCGGCCAATATCAAATTTCCTGATCTACTGGTGCAACTCGAAGTGATTCCGGCGGCCGAGCGCATCCAACTGCCGATCGAAACCGAGACGGTCAAGGTGCTGAAAGGCGGTCCGGTCGAAACCGGGCGCGGCTTCGTGCTCCACTCGGCCGATTTCTTCATCGAAAATTCGACGCTGCCGATTGACGAGGGCATCTGCCTCACCGCTACGCTTGATATCCTTAAGGCGATCGCGCGCGGCACCGGCCCGCATAACGCCATTCTGGCTCTCGGCTATGCCGGTTGGGCTCCCGGCCAGCTCGAGGAGGAAATCCAGCAGAACGGATGGCTGCATTGCGCGGCCGATGCGGAATTGGTCTTCGGCAACGATACCGATGCAAAATACGAAAAGGCGCTGCGCAAGATTGGCATTGATCTCGGTATGCTGTCGAGCGAATCCGGCCACGCCTGATCCGCAAAATACGGCGCTCTACTCCGACGCAATCTTGAGCGCGCGCACGCGTGCCGGCTTGTCGATCAGCAGGTTGCTCGCTGCCTCTGCGGTCATCGGCTCGCCGAAGGCGAAGCCTTGCGCGTATTCACAGCCGAGCTGGTAGAGTTCGATTGCATCGCTGTCGGTCTCGGCACCTTCCGCAACTACTTCCATGCCGAGATCGTGCGCCAGCGCGATGATCGAGCGCAGGATCACCGGCCGTGTGCCGCGCGCGGTGGTGCGCACGAACGACTGGTCGATCTTGATGGTGTCGAACGGGAAACGCTGCAGGTAGGCGAGCGAGGAGTGACCGGTGCCAAAATCGTCGAGTGACAGTCCGGCGCCGAGTTCGCGGATGCGGGTAAGAATCTGGGCTGCATGCTCGGGATTTTCCATTACTAGCGACTCGGTTATCTCGAGCTTGAGCGTGCCGCGCGCGAGCGCCATGCGTCCGAGCACCGCGCGCAGATCCTGGATCAAATCATGGCGCAGCAACTGGCGCGACGACACGTTGACGCTGGCGAACACCGGCTCGCGGCCGCGATTGGCGACCTGCCAAGCGGCTAATTGCTTGGCGGTGCGCTCGAGCACGAACAGGCCGAGATCGACAATCAAGCCGATCTCCTCGGCGATCGAAATGAATTCGGCCGGCGACAGGCGGCCCAGTTTGGGATGATCCCAGCGCGCCAGCGCCTCGAAGCCGGCAATGGCGCGATCCTCGAGCCGCACGATCGGCTGGTACAGTACCTTTATCTCCTCGCGCTCGATGGCGCGGCGCAATTCAGACTCCATCGTGAGCCGATCGGTCTTGCGCGCGCGCATAGCCGGCTTGAATATCTCGATGCGGTCGCCGCCAATGCGCTTGGCGTAGTACATCGCGAGCTCGGCATCCTTAAGCGCCTCCTCGGTGCGGTGCGGCTGGTTTTCGGCCAGCGCCAGCCCGATCGAGGCGGTGAGGAAGATCTCGCGTTCGTTGAACGCGATCGGCGCGCGCAGCGTGCGCCGCATGGTTTCGGCGAAGGCGACGATGCGCGCGGGCTCTTTCTCCGATATCAAGATCAGCGCGAACTGATCGCCGGAGAGCCGTGCCAGCGTATCCTGTGGCTTGAGCAGACGACCAACCCGGCGCGCAATGGTGAGCAGGATCGAGTCACCGACCGCGATGCCGACCGAATCGTTGACCTGCTTGAAGCGATCGAGATCGATCACGATCACTGACGGTTTGATCTGCGGATCGGAGCGAGCGAAGCTGAGTGCCGCCTCCAGGCGGTCGATGAACAACTCGCGGTTGGGCAAGCCAGTGAGATTGTCGTGCACCGCGTCGAATAGCAGACGCTCTTCGGCATTCTTGAAGTCGGTGACATCGGTGAGGGTACCAACGAGCCGCACTACTTCGCCGTCGGAGCCGACCACTGGCCGCGCTTTCAGTGCGAACCAGAGGTAATGCCCGTCGCTGGAGCGCAGGCGGAAATCCTGGGCGATGCGGCCGCGCCGCTGCTCCACCACGCTGTCGAGCGAAGCGCGGAAGCGGTCGCGGTCGAGCGGATGCAGCACGTCGAGCCATTGCGCCGCCGGCCCTTCCAGGGTGCCGCGCTTCAAACCCAGGACGTGTTCGGTTTCCGGACTGGTGAACACCTTGTCGGAGGAGACGTCCCAGTCCCAAATCATGTCGCCAGCGCCGGTGAGTGCGAGCGCGCGCCGCTCAACGTCGGAGACGATGCCGTGTGTGATGCCGCCGGCAAAGGCGTGCTGCATAACGGTGAAGCCGATCAGCATCACGATAAGCACTAGGCCGCCGAGCAGTGCCGGACCGATGATGTCGTTGGTGACCACGCCAGTGACCGCCAAGCCTGCGGCCACCGTCCACACGACCAGCAAGAGCCAGGTCGGGATCAGTAGCACCGCGCGGTCGAAGCCATGCGTGGAGAGATAAATCACCATCGCTAAGCCGCACACCGCGATGGCCATGAGCGATATACGCGCGATGCCGGCGGCTACCGCCGGATCGAACACCGCGACTGCGGTCAGTGCGGTGAGCGCGGCCAACCAGGCGATCGTGATGTGGGCATAGCGTATGTGCCAGCGCGACAGATTGAGATAGGCGAACAGAAACACCAGGAGAGTCGCCGACAGGATCGTCTCGCCGCAGGCGCGCCAGACTCGCTCGGCGCCGGCCGAGATGTCGAAAACCTTGCCCCAGAATCCAAAATCGATACCGATGTAGATCAGCACTGCCCACCCGAGCGCGGCGGCGGCCGGGAACATCACCGAGCCCTTCACCACGAACAGGATCGTGAGGAACAGCGCCAGCAGGCCGGCGATGCCGATGACGATGCCTTGGTAGAGCGTCAGGCTGTTGAGCTTGTCCTTATAAGCGTCTGGCTCCCACAGATAGATCTGCGGCAGCTTGTCGGTGCGCAATTCGGCGACGAAGGTGATGACGGTGCCGGGGTCTAGCGTGACACGGAAGATGTCGGCGGAGTTGCTATCCTGCCGCACCGGGCGGTCGCCGGAGGAGGGCGTAATGGCGACCACACGCGAGATGCCGAGGTCGGGCCAGATCAGCCCGGAGCCGACCATGCGGTAATGCGGCACGACGATCAGGCGGTCGATCTGCTCGTCGCTGTTGTTGGTGAGCGCGAACACCGCCCAGTTGCTGTTGCCTTCGCGCGCGCGCACCTCGATGCGGCGGGCGATGCCGTCCAGTCCCGGCGCAGTCGACACCTGTATGCGGTCGCCATCGGTCTTCTGCACGTCGGCGGCGGCGGTGAGGTCGATGGCCGATGCGTCGAGCCGCACGTTGACGGCTTCGACCGCGTGCGCAGCCGACGCCGCCAGTAGTGAGGCGGCGAGCGCGAGCGCCAACCCCGCGGCCGTTACCCGGCGTGCCACGCTCAACCCAAATCCCCCGCTCGCGGCAGCGTTCCGCAACCTACTGATCCGGCCCGGCCGATGGTAAATCCTTGTAATCGATGCCACCCGAGTCAGTTTAGCGTAGACAATGCGCCGATTTCGCGGCTTCAAGCCTGCGCGGTTCGCCGCCAGGCGTTTGCTCCCGGTCGGGCATAGACAATGGTTCGGCTGTGCTGTCAAAGGGTTAGAACGATCTTGCCGATGTGGACGCTGGATTCCATCAGGGCGTGGGCCTGAGCCGCCTCCTTCAGCGGGAAGGTCTTGAAGATGACCGGCTTAACCTTGCCGGCAGCCAGAAGCGGCAGCGCCTTGTCCTCAACCGCCCGCGCGATCGCGCCCTTGTCGGTATTCGAGCGCGACCGCAGCGTGGAACCGGTGTGATGCAGCCGCTTGAGCATCAGCCGCATGAAATTGACGGTCGCCTTCGCGTTGTCCTGGAAAGCAATCTGCACGATGCGTCCCTCGACGGCCGCCGCTTCGAAATTGCGCGCGATGTAATCGCCGCCGACCATGTCGAGTATAACGTCGGCGCCGTGGTCGCCTGTGGCCGCCTTGGTCACGGCGACGAAGTCCTCGGTTTTATAGTTAATGGCCAGATCGGCCCCGAGCTTGCGGCAAGCCTCGCATTTTTCGGGTGAGCCCGCGGTGACAATCACACGCGCGCCGAACGCCTTGCCAAGCTGGATCGCGGTTGTGCCGATGCCGGATGAGCCGCCATGCACCAGCAGCGTTTCGTCGACTTTGAGTGCACCGCGTTCGAACACGTTATGCCAGACGGTCATGAAGGTTTCCGGTACTGCGGCCGCTTCCACCATCGGCAGCGCTTTCACCGGTAGAGCGTGGTTGGCGTGCGCCACGCAGTATTCGGCGTAGCCGCCGCCAACCACCAGCGACATAACTTGGTCGCCCGGTTTCCAGCGCGTGACGCCTGCGCCGAGCGCGACGACCTCGCCGGCGATCTCAAGGCCGGGAATGTCAGGCGCGCCCTTCGGCGGCGGATAGAGCCCCTTGCGCTGCATAACGTCGGGACGATTTACGCCGGCGGCGGCAACTTTCAGTAGGATTTCGCCGTCGCCCGGCGCTGGAACCGCACGTTCCTCCTGTACCAGCATTTCCGGTCCGCCGGGAGCCTTGATACCGATTGCGGTCATGCGGGCAGGAAGTGCGGCCATGGGATCCTCGAACCTGTGGCAGGTGGCATTGTGTAGGCGCGCTGCGCCCATGTGACAACCCGGCGGGCACCGGCTAGATTTGCCCCACAGGAGACCAGAATGCCGGCGATTGACGACGATGACAGGCCGAAGAAAAAGATTGCGCATGAGATCGGGCAGGACCTGACGCTGCTGTCGGTCGAGGAATTAGCCGCGCGCGTGCGGCTCCTACATGACGAGATCAGTCGGATTGAAGCCGATATGGCGGAAAAACGTGCCTCGCGCTCGGCCGCCGATCTGTTTTTCAAGAAATAGCGCGCGTTTTGTTGTCCCCGGTCGCGCAGAAAATTTAGGGTTGGCCGCAAATCAGTAACTAGCCGTTAAGCTTTCTCGATCATTACTGTAACCGTCCATCTTTTTGGACATTGAGTGGCTCCTGTCCACTCTGTTTGACGCCTCCCTGTTATCAACTTCGAGCCGCCGGCAACGGCGGCTCCTTTTTTGTGCCGTTTTGGGTCATTTACGGCGCCATTAACCTTCCCTGGAAACTATGTCTTAAGATTTGCGTTTTGCCGGCTGGACAGAGCCAGGGGACGCGCGCGATGCTGAGCTGCATAACGGCAGCGCGTAATGGCGCCGGGAGCGTGCGATCCCGAAACGCTTCTCCCAGGGCTTGATCCGAGGATCCGAACAATTTTCGGGAAAGATCACACGTCAAGCAAAGTATGAGTGAGGCGTAGCGAGATGTCCGAGAAGTCGCTGAGCGAAGTGCAACCGGTGTCCTTTTGTGCACGGCTTGCCAATTCCCAGGCCTTCACAGATTTGTTCCGCGACGGCATGGGGCTAGTCGAGGAGACTGCGACCTATTTGGACGGAACAGGTCGTCAGGAATCCAAGAAGCTCGAGCGTGCCGCCGCGCTCGCCTATGCTACCGAAAGCATGCGCCTTACCACACGGCTGATGCAACTCGCCTCCTGGCTGCTGCTGCATCGCGCAGTCAAGGAAGGCGAGATGTCGCTCGCCCAAGCCAACAAGGAAAAGACGAAGGTTAAGCTGTCGACCGCCGACACCCACGATCCCAACAATTTTGCGCTGCTGCCAGAGACGCTACGTGCGCTGATCGAGCGCTCGCAGACGCTGCAGACCAAGGTGCGTCGGCTCGACGCCACCATCCACAACCAAGCATCTGCCGAGCAAGCGACGGCGGTCAATCCGGTGGAATGCCAGCTCGGGCTATTGAAGGCGGCCTTCGAGGCGGAGGGCGTTTAACGCAACTCCAATCCACAAACAGAAACCCCCGCGCCGTAGCGGGGGTTTTTTCGTTTCGGCGCTTGCGCTCCGCTTACTTCTTCTTGTCGCCGGCTTTGTCGAGGAAGCCAGAGAACTTTTTCTGGAAGCGTGAGACGCGGCCGCCGCGATCCATGATCTGCTGCTGGCCGCCAGTCCAGGCTGGGTGCGACTTCGCGTCGATGTCGAGATGCATGACATCGCCTTCCTTCCCCCACGTGGAGCGGGTGATGAATTCGGTGCCGTCGGTCATCACTACTTTGATGGTGTGGTAGTTGGGATGGATATCCTGTTTCATAATAATAGGTTCCGCTGGTCGCGCACGCTAAGCACATGCCGGAATGAGGGATTTGGCCGATGCTATACATGACGTTGGGCGGCCCGGCAAGGCTGCCAATTTGACCGCTATCGCGGCCTCGGGGCATAAGTCCTCACACGAGACAGGCCGTCGACGGTGCATTCGGCGGCCTTTCGCAATCGGGCCGCGGGCAACGTCTTTCGGGAATAACGACATGGACAAATTGGAATTCCGCGCCGCCACTTCCCTTGCGGCGGTCTTTTCGGTCCGGCTGCTCGGCCTATTCATGATCTATCCGGTGTTTGCTGACTATGCGCAGCAATTATCGGGGGCGACCCCCTACCTGATCGGTGAAGCGCTTGGCGTCTATGGTTTGAGCCAGGGGCTGCTGCAGATTCCCTTTGGTCTGTTGTCCGACCGGTTCGGCCGCAAGCCGATGATCGTCATCGGGCTGGTCCTTTTTGCGATCGGCAGTCTGGTGGCCGCGGTGTCAACCTCGATCGGTGGTGTCATCGTTGGTCGCGTGCTGCAGGGCGCTGGCGCAGTCGGCTCGGTGATCCTGGCGCTGGTGGCCGATCTGACACGGGAGGAAAGCCGCACCAAGGCGATGGCAACGGTCGGTATCACTATCGGCGCGTCGTTTATGGTTGCGGTGGTGGCTGGCCCCATCGCTGCGAAATTTGTCGGCGTTAGCGGGATCTTCTGGCTGATGGTCGGACTCGCTTTGGTCGGCATTGCAATTACGGCGTTCGTGGTCCCAAATCCGCGCCGCGTAAGCGTCCATCGCGATGCTGAAACTGTTCCGACCCTGATGGGTTCGGTGCTGCACAATGGCGAGCTGCTGCGGCTCGATATCGGCGTGTTTGCACTACACGCGATGCTGACCGCGAGCTTCCTGGTGGTGCCCGGCCTGTTGCACGAAACAGTCGCCGTGTCGACGCATGATCAGTGGATGGTTTATCTGCCGGTGCTGGTGGTTTCGGTTGTCGTGATGGTGCCCGCCATCATTGTGGCCGAGAAGCATCGCCGCATGAAGGGTGTGTTCGTGAGCGCGGTCGCCGCGCTCGTCGTCAGCCAGATGATGTTCTACTTCGGCGCTGGCAACCTCTATGCGTTGCTCGCTGCGCTCATAGTCTTCTTCTCGGCCTTCAATGTGATGGAGGCGAGTCTGCCCTCGCTGATCACCAAAGCGGCGCCGCCCGATGCAAAGGGAACGGCCACCGGCGTTTACTCGAGCTTGCAATTCCTCGGCATCTTCGTAGGCGGGTTGGTAGGCGGCTGGGCGCACCAGGCCGGTGGCGCCGCCGGCGTGTTTGTGCTGAGCACCGTGCTCGCGCTGCTTTGGCTGCTTGCCGCGGCAACCATGAAGCAGCCGAGCTATTTGACGACCCGGCTGGTTCATGTCGCGGATGGCAACTCCAGTGATGCCGAGAGCCTCGCCGCCCAGTTGCGCCGGGTGCCGGGCGTCGCCGAAGCGGTTGTAGTCGCCGACGAAAACGTTGCATATCTCAAAGTCGATTCTCGGTCCTTCGACGCCGCGATGGCGGAATCCTTGGCCGGCGCACGTTAAACGCCTTAGTTTTGCTGACGCCCACCGGAATTTAGTTACTGCGTGACGTCGTTACGCAGGCGGCCCGTTTGTCAGGGCCGCCACGCCATCCTATTCACTGCGATCCCAGACACCGGGTTCCTGTCCTCGCCGGCATAAGCGAAGCCGTGCTTCTCGTAGAAGCGGATTGCGCGGAAGTTATCTTTGTTGACCAATAGATCGAGGCCCTTAGGCGATATGCGCTTGGCCTCGTCGAGTAGCGCAAGCGCCACGCCTGAGCCCCAATGCTCGGGCGCCACCACGATCTGGTCGAGATACATCGTCTTCGGATCGACAGTGATGAAGCCGGCAAGCGCGCCGCCGAGTTCCGCCAGCACGATGCGTGCAACTGGCACCAGTTCATTGCGCCAGCGCTCGCGCCACCACGCGACGCGTGCGTTGAAATCAATATGCGGGTAATGCTGCGCCCAGGTGCGCCGCCACAGCTCAATTGCCGCGTCTTCGTCGGCGGCGGTGTAAGTACGCAAAGTGAGGGGCGTCGCGCTCACCGTTCAGTCAGCTTGAACTCGATTCGGCGGTTGCGCTGGTAGGCGTCCTCGGTGGGTCCGACGTCGATCGGCTGATATTCGCCGAATCCGGCGGCTACCAGCCGCTGTGGCGAGACGCCCTTGCCGATGAGATACTGCACCACCGCGATCGCGCGGGCGGCCGAGAGGCCCCAATTTGACTGGAACGCGCCACCGGTGACCGGCCGAACGTCGGTGTGACCATCGACCCGCAGCACCCAGGGGATGTCGACCGGTATTTGCTTCTCCAGCGCGACGAGCGCGCCGCCGACTTTATCAAGCTCGGTCTTCGCCTCCGGCTTGAGGTCTGCCTTGCCAGTATCGAAAAAAAGCTCGGACTGCAGCACGAAGCGATCGCCGACCACGCGCACGTCCGGCCGGTTGCCGAGGATCTCGCGCAGCTTACCGAAGAAGTCACTGCGGTAGCGCGACAGTTCCTGCACGCGCTGCGCCAGCGCCACATTCAGCCGCTGGCCGAGATCCGCAATGCGCTCCTGCGATCCCTTGTCTTTCTTCTCGGAAGCGTCGAGCGCCTGTTCGAGTGCTGAGAGCTGGCGGCGCAGCGCCGCGATCTGCTGGTTGAGCACCTCGACCTGCGCCAGCGCGCGGGCGGAGAGTTTCTTCTCGCCTTCGAGCTGGCCAGCAAGGTCTGTGGCCCTGCCTTCGGCGACAGCGGCGCTGGAGCCGAACTTATCGGCCGCGCTCTTCAGGCGATCGCGCTCGTTCTCGGCGCCGGCGAGTGAGGCGCGCAACTGCGCGAGTTGCTCTTCGAGACCGGCCTTGCCGGTCTTCTCCATCGAGAGCAGCTCGGTGAGCTGGGCGATCTGCGCGTTGAGGCGGGTAAGGGCGGTGTCCTTGCCGGCGACTTCCTGCTGCAGGAAGAACTGCACCACCACGAAGACAGTTAGAATGAAGATGATACTCAGGATCAGCGTCGACAGCGCGTCGACAAAGCCCGGCCAGTAGTTCATGCCGCTTTCGCCGCGGCGCGTGCGGACAAGGGCCATCAGCGATTCACTTTCTCGCGCACCATCACTTCCAACAACTTCTTAATCTCGCGCTGCTGTTCCGCCTGACCGTCAACCCAGTCGCGGATCAATTGCTGCTCTGTGCGCATGTGGTGCACCAAGCCCTGAATAGCCTCGGCCAGATTAGCCATTGCAACCGAAGCGGCTTTGCCGGAGCCGGCCTGATCGACCGTCTCGCGCAGCCGCTCGACCGCCGAGCGGACTTCCATCGCGACACTGGAACCGGGGGTCGGCTCGGCGCCTTGGTCGTAGACGGTGGTCGACAACCAGTCTTCCAACTCGGTGTAGAAGCGGTTCTGCGCCTGGCTCGATTGTAGATCGAGGAAGCCGAGCACCAGCGAGCCGGCGAGCCCGAACAGTGAGGACGAGAACGAGATGCCCATGCCGCTGAGCGGGGCGGCGAGGCCCTCGCGCAAGGAGTCAAACATGTTGCTGGTGTCGCTGGTTGCCTTCAGTCCCTGGATGACGTTGCCAACCGAGCCAACCGTCTCAATCAGGCCCCAAAACGTGCCGAGCAGGCCGAGAAACACCAACAGGCCGGTCATATAGCGCGAGATGTCGCGCGCCTCATCGAGCCGGTTGGCGATCGAATCGAGAATGCCGCGCATCAACTGCGTTGACATCGCCATGCGGCCGACCCGGCTGCCTAGGATCGCCGCCATCGGTGCCAGCAGCACAGGAGGGCGGTCGACCGCGAGGCCGGGATCGGCCAGGCGGAAATTATTGACCCAAGCGATTTCCGGAAAGAGCCGTGCCACCTGCCGCACCGAAAGGATGATGCCGATTGCCTCAACGCCGATGATCAGCGCGTTCAAGCCGGGATTAGCCATGAACGCCACCTCGATCTGCTTGAGCAGCACGAAGGCGATCAGGCCGACCAGCACGACGAACACTAGCATCCGGAATAGGAAGATGCGGGGCGACGACAATTTTAGCGGGTCGAGTTCTTTTGACATGGCCTGAAGGAGTTAACGCGCAAAACGCGGATCGCAATCCGCACTATGGCACAGACCCGTGAAGGGGAAAAAGCCGGCCCGTTGGGACCCTTTGAGGATTAACCGGCGCAATACGTTCAAATTGCGGTGGAGCGTCAGCCCTTTGTGGCCGTCTTTAGCACGCGCACCAGTTCTTTCTGGATGGTTTCGTTGCCGGCGGTGATGCTGGCGCTGGCGAGCACGTCATCGCCGCCGTCGCAGTCGCTGACATAGCCGCCGGCCTCACGGACCAGAATTAGCCCTGCCGCCATGTCCCAGGGCTTGAGATCGCGCTCCCAATAGCCGTCCAGTCTGCCGGCCGCGACCCAGGCAAGATCGAGCGCCGCGGCGCCGAAGCGGCGCAATCCGGCGACTTGGGCCTGCATAGCGCCGGTCTCTTTCTGCGCCATCACGAGATCGCCGCGCCCGATATGCGGCAGCCCGCAGGCGATCACCGAGTCGGCGAGCCGCTTGCGCCCGGCGACGCGAATGCGCTGCTCGTTCAGAAAGGCGCCCTTGCCTTTCTCTGCGATGAACATTTCATCGATTGCCGGATTATAAATGAGGCCCGCCACCACCGCGCCATCGCGCTCGAGCGCAATCGAGATGGCGAATTGCGGAATGCCGTGCAGGAAATTGGTGGTGCCATCGAGCGGGTCGACGATCCAGCGATGAGTTTTGTCGGCGCCCTCACGGGTGCCGTTTTCCTCGCCGAGGAAGCCGTAGCCCGGTCGCGCCTTGGAAAGCTCCGCGTACAGCGTCTCTTCGGCTCGGCGGTCCGCGGCGGAAACGAAATTGGCCGGGCCCTTGAGCGAAACCTGTAGCTTTTCCAATTCGCCGAAGTCGCGTTTGAGCGCGCGCGCAGCCTTGCGCGCGGCGGCGATCATTACATTGAGCAGGGCGGAATGGTGCATGGCGCGTGGGGTCTGCCCGCACCACGGCTTGCCGTCAAGGGCGCAGCGCCGCCATGGTCGACATCCACTTGGCAGCGGCCTTCTGGGCGGCGTCGCGTACCTCGGCCGTCTGCTTGCTGGCATAGAGGTCGAGTTCGGGGTCACCGGCGCCGGCGGCCTTGGCAACGAGGTGCCACTTGATTGCCTCGGTCGGGTCGGCTGGCATGCCACGACCGGCCATCAGGATGCGCGCCAATCGGTTCTGTGCGATCGGGCTACCCCGCCGCGCCGCGATCAGGAACAGTCGGGCGGCGGCGGCTTCGTCCTTGTCGATGCCGTCGCCGTTGAACTGCGCGATGGCGAGCTCGACCATGGCATCGACATTGCCGGCGATCGACGCTTTGCCCATCAGCAGCATGGCCTGATGCTTGTCCTTCCCTACGCCCTGGCCTTCCTTGTACATGGTGCCGAGCGCGTACTGTGCCTCTGGATTGCCGGCATCAGCGGCGGCGCGCAGCAGTTCGGCGGCGCGGTTGAAATCCTGCGGGAACTGCTGGCCCTGCAGATAGAGCAGAGCGAGGTCGTAGCTGGCCGCAGGATGTCCGAGCTTGGCGGCGGCGGTGAGCAGGCGGGCAGCTTCGTCCCGATTGCGCGCGCCGGCGCGGCCCTCGAAGTTGAACATCGCCAGCGCGAACATTGCGTCGCGGTTGCCGAGCGCTGCCGCCTGCTTGTACCACTGCGCTGCCTTGATATCGTCTCGGCCGACGCCGAGCCCCTGCGCGTAGAGCTCGCCTAGCAGCGTCATAGCGTGCGGATCATTCTGCTGAGCGCGCTTAGTCGCCTCGTTGACCGCGGTCAGATAGAAGCCTCGCTGATAAGCGCCATACGCGACGTCCACATTGTCGGGAACGGCCGACAGCGGCGGTGGCGGTTGAGGCGGTGCTGCCTTCAACTGCGTCCACGCGGGAGTAGCCAGCAACGTGAGGCCGAGCGCGACGATGAAACTACGTCCGGCGCGGCTCATGCGGCGGGCTCCGGCAGCCGCATGCGTTGCGCGCCCGCGGCGATGGTGGCAACGAGTTTCGGCGGGTCGCGCCAAATCCAATCGCCCAGTGCAATAAAATCGGCGCCGGCTGCGACTAAGGGAGCGATTTCGTCAACGCTCGCGGCGTAGCCGACGCAAGGGCTCTCGAAGACCTCCGCCCACCACGCGATTCGATCTTCGATCGCCGCGAAAGTCGGGCGTGCCCCGCTGGCGTCAGGCTCGCCGAACATCACATAATCGGCACCAGCTTCGGCGGCGATCATGACATCGTGACGTGTAGCCAGTCCGCCGACGCCGGCAATGCGGTCGGGCTTGAGGGTGGCGAGCGCATCGGTGAAGGCGGCAAGCCCGGTCAGATGAGCGCCATCGACGCCGGCGCGCGCAACCAGTCCCGCATGGCCGTCGATTAGCAGTGCCACGTCCTTGGCTTGCGTCACAGTAACAAGCGTCTTGGCGCAGTTAATCTGTGTGCGTTCGTCAGCATCGGCCAGCCGCAATAGCACCGCGGCGACATCGCCCGCGGTCAGCGCTTCGGCGAGCGGCGCACGAAACGCATCGACGTCGGTGCCGCGTGGGGTCATTAGATAGAGCCGCGGCTGCGGGCGCGGTTCGGCCTGTTTGGGTCGCGAAGCCATGGTCCCCGCATGCTAGCCCATTCGGGCGGAAAATTGGCGTGGCAACGATTGGTCCTGCTCGCTAGCATTCAACAGCAAGCGCGCCGAGACAAGACGCCGCGAAGGGGGAGGGAATGCTCAGACGCCTGTCCTTGCTGCTGCTTTGCGTTGCCACCGGCCTTACGCCCGCAAAGGCTGCCGATTACCCCATCCGTGCCATCAAGATGGTGGTGCCATTCGCGCCCGGCGGCGGCACCGACATACTCGGCCGCATCATCGCGCAACGCCTGCAGGAGCAGTGGGGCCAGCCGGTAGTGATCGAGAACCAGCCCGGCGCCTCTGGCGGTATCGGCACGCGCGCCGCCGCCAAGGCCGATCCCGACGGCTACACGCTGCTCATGGCGTCGACCGGCGCGCTGATGGCGGCTTCCGCCGCGCTCAGCGCGGACGGCGTCTTCGACGTCACCAAATTCTTCGCGCCGATCACCGTGGTGGCGGCGCCGCCTTACCTGGTGGTGATCAATCCGAACGTGCCGGTCAACTCTATTGCTGAATTGATCGCACTCGCGCGCGCCAGGCCGAGGGGACTATCGTTCGGCTCGTCCGGCATCGGCGCGGCCTCACATCTGTCCGGCGCGCTGTTCGAGAAGGACGCGCATGTTGAACTCCTGCACGTGCCCTACAAGGGCACCGGACCGGCGGTCACCGATCTGCTGGGCGGACGCATCGACATGATATTCTCGCCGTCGACCACGGTGCAGTCGCTGCTCGACGGCGGCAAGCTGAGGGCGATTGCGGTTACCGGTGCCAAGCGCTCGAAATTCTTTCCCGCCGTGCCAACGGTTTCCGAGAGTGGCTTGCCTGGCTACGAGTCGGTCGGTTGGTTTGGCCTCTTGGCGCCGGCGCATACGCCGCGCGACATCGTCTACAAGCTCAATGCCGCCGTGGTCGCGATCATGGCAACAGATGATTTCAAGGAGCGGCTGGCCCAACTCGGCGCCGAGCCGCAGCCGCAGACGCCGGAC
>Ga0207761_1000161_pt1 | contig 21819 bp, 21 predicted proteins | sample LuqExpMetageno34_FD_187792 | JGI IMG/M metagenome (GOLD analysis project Ga0207761, IMG submission 187792) | Tropical forest soil microbial communities from Luquillo Experimental Forest, Puerto Rico - Sample 34 (SPAdes) | ecosystem: Environmental > Terrestrial > Soil > Tropical forest ... | reverse complement strand
GTTCATGAGGAGCCTCCGTGGTTGTTCTCTGAATCAACGTCCTCGTTGAGTTCAGTCTTTGTACACCACGCGCTCCTCCTGGACTTAGCATTCAAACAATTCGGGGCCAGGGCACATCTCGTCAGAACTCTTAACTATACCAGCCCTAATCGTCGCAGCCCCCTTGCACGGCCATAACTACTAGCGTCATGTCGTCGTGTTGTGGCTGGCCATTCGCGAACATTGACACTTGATCCATTCGGTTTTCTTGAGATGCTCCAGATGACCCTCCAAATGATTCGGCAGTAGAAGCCCGGCTTCTCATGCGCACCCTTTGCTCAACAAGCTGGGGATCAACGCCTTCGGCTTTACCTCTGAGAAGGGATGCAAACTCCCGTTTGGCGTGACATCACTACTTGAGATCCCTCAGTCTGCCAATGAGCGCGTCTGCCAGTGGTGCCGCTGACGCCGGATTCTGGCCTGTTAAGAGCGCGCCATCCTGAACCACGTTTGGGAACCAATTCCGATTCGAACGCGTGAAGTTTGCTCCGTTTATGACCAATGCACGCTCAAGAGAAAAGAGGAGGTGACGCGACAAATCGAGTTCATCGTCCTCAGCGCCGGTGAAGCCCGTGACGTTCATCCCTTTCACCAGTTGCTCGCCATTGCGCTTTTTGGCGTCTCGCAGAATCGCCGGCGCATGGCAGACCATGGCAACGGGAGTCGAAAACGTGAACTGGAAAGGAGCTTCATCACGAACGGCCTCTGACAGGCGTCTGGTCCTGCAGCGGCCAGATCACGGACACGAGCCACGCAACCACCAGGCCAACGACACAGCCAAACAGCACCTCGTTCATACGCCCTACTCCTGCTGTCAGGCCATGTTTTCGTGAGTGATATTCCAAACCGGCGGCGATGACAAACGCTGCGCTGATCGGGGCCTGTCGCCACATGGTTTGGACGCGAATGACGTACGAGGACACCAATACTGTTACCGCCATAGCGAGCGGGAGCATGAGCAATCTTGTTCCTCCGATGGCGATGAACAACAGGCCGATGGCACAGCCCAGCAGCGAGTTGGTGATTCGCGCACGGAATGTCAACATGGCCTGTTTCATCAAGGGATCGCTGGTGGCCACCATGGAGCTGATAGCCCAAATCGGGTCTCTCTCTGCCAATTCGTGAACCAGGAGCCAAAGTACTGCTGTCGCAATAAAGATGCTTACAGCATAGTGGACACCGTGCATATCACCCTTGATAAGGCGCTGCAGAGCTTTCATACTTCTCCGTGACCTCCGTTTTTCGCCCTCGCGGATACGTGACGGCGTGACTGAGCCGGGCTGTCGTTATTCGCTGTTGCCATTCGTGCCTGCAATTCAGATAAATGACGCCGCCGTGATCGCAACATAGAGACTACCCGTGATGCCTTCCAGTGCTGGTAGCATGCGAACCTTGCCGTGAAGCGGCACAATGTCGCCGTAAGACATTAAACCCAGACGGGCAACCCCGACCGGGGAAAACAGGTGTGCCTGCCGATTAGTTGCGAAAATGGCGATATTTTGCCAACTGCCGGATAGAATGCGGAGCATCGAGGACCTCCACGTGTCAGCTAAACTGATGTCAGCTAAACTGCATTTGCGACCAGACCGGCTACTCTTGGTGTCTCTTCTGCTGGTCATCCTATTAAATCCGGTGTTGGACCACGGTGATTGGCGCCGATTGGTGCTCAGTGCACTCACGTTTATGCCAGTCGTCTTGTCGACCGTCAGGTTGTCGCAAATACGAGTGCGGATTGGGCCAGCGGTGTTCTTGATGCTGGGCGTTCTAGTCTTTGGGGTAGCGAGCAATATCTTCGCCAATCGGGTGCTAAGCGGAATCCACTGGGGGTTTCTCGCTGCGTTCTTCGCACTCACTGCTGTAAGGCTTTTCTCCCACCTCCAGAATTCCCGTTCCATCAGTCGGTCGGATCTCAACACGGCTGTCAGCATTTATCTCTTGCTCGCATACACCTGGGCCGCGATTTATGCTGCGATGATTAATCTCTATCCGGGCTCATTCCAGTTGGGAGCCAATGCAACTGACCGTCAGAGTGACCTGCTATATTTCAGCCTGGTAACGCTCACAACGGTTGGATACGGCGATATTGTGCCGCTTAGTGGGGAAGCGCGTATGCTGGCAGCGCTAGAGGCGGTGACCGGAGTGCTCTATGTGGCGATTACAGTGGCGATCTTAGTCAGCGCCTACAGACGCGGGCCTTCGGACCCAGCATGACGTCAATTGAAATAGCTGACGTTAACAGCCCATGGCTCAAGTAATCGGGGCCTAAGTTGGACCCAGGTTATGTGGTAAGTCATTGACAACAAGAAAGTGAGATCTGGTCCCGAAGACAAGGATCAGGATTGTCAGCACGATTAGCGGCAAACCCCATGCCCAGTCGGCGCTCCACCCAACGGGAGCATCAACGAGAAAGCTTACAGCGGCTGGGCCAGTTGACATTGAAAAGCCTCCGTGACTGAAAGGTCGCGATACCCCCTCATCATGCTTTCCAGTCGAAATGCAAATTGCGCTTGATCGCCGGCGATTGTTTCAGTAACCGAGAACCGACAGCCTTCGTTCGCGAGGTTTTACCCCTGTCCTTTTGAACTGTGCACCATTTCCGTCGGTTCGTCCTCGTTCCAATTGATATTCGCTTGGTCGGGCCGGTCCAGAATTAGATCGCTGTGCATGTGGCCAAAGTAATCCCACGCCCATTCGATAAATGTCCCAACTTTGGCGCGGGTGGTCGTCAACAATGCAGCGTGTACACCGATCCACGCGGCGAACGCTACCGCGCCCTGAAGTTCGTGACGATGCTCTCCGACCTCCGCGACAGCCGCGTCACGTCCAATCATCGCCATGATGCCTTTATCGACGTAGTGAAATGGTCGGCGGGCTTCGTTGGCAAGATCGGACGCGATGTTTTTCGCGCACCATTTGCCGGACTGCTCCGCGACTGAACCGAGTTGCGGCAACGGCCTTCCGTCTTTGCCAGTTACATTGGCAAAATCTCCCAGCGCATAGACGCCTTCAAAGCCTTTCACTGTAAGGTCGGGTTGAACATCAAGTCGTCCGCCATGCCCGCATTGAATGCCTGCACTGTTCGACAAGGCAGAGGCTTTTAGCCCTCCAGCCCAGATCACTGTGTGAGTCAGGATTTTGCTTCCGTCATCCAGAACAACGTATCCGTCGCCGATCTCTTTCACGCCAGTGCCAAGCCGCAGCGTCACGTTTCGTTGTTCAAGAATCTTAGCGGCGTAGGTTTGAGCCTTTTCCGAAAATGCTCCGAGCACGGCGTGGCCTCTATCCACCAGGAAAATATGGGCCTGGCTTGCGATCTTCTCACCAAACTTCTTGACCCCGGCGTGGAGTACGCTCCCAAGCGCTCCCGCCATCTCCGTGCCAGTTGGACCGGCTCCCACGATGACAAAGTTGAGGGCCCCCTTTGCGAGGACTGAAGGGTCACGGTTGGCAGCCTCAATCACAGCGAGAATTCGCGATCGTAAAAGCTCGGCGTCGTGAATCGAGTAAAGAGGATAAGCGTGCTGATTGGCTCCCGGAGTACCAAAGAAGTTTGCTTGCGACCCCGCGGCGAGAACCAGGAAGTCAGCCTGATACTTTTGTCCTTCAGCGATCGTGACCGTTCTGGACTTGAGATCGACAGACACTGCTTCGCCAAGCTTTACCTCGACATTCGCATGCTCTCTCAAAACCGAGCGCAAACTGAAGGCAGCATTGGTTGCGGAAAGTTCAGCGGTCGCAACCTGATAGAGCAAAGGCTGAAACTGTTGATAGTTGTTTTTATCGATCAATGTAATGCGGACATCCGGGCGCGCTGCCAGCTTGCGAGCACAGTTCAGTCCGGCGAAACCACCGCCGACGATCACTATGTGTTTCATACCCTACTGGATCCTCCTTATCGGTATGATTCTGATTCCGAGGTGGCCCCTGTTTGCGGACGTATGACCGGTTGAGCCGATGCGCCGAGGGCGGTTGTCCTCTGCGTGACGGCCTGATCCTCCGAGGCCTGCTGCTCGATCATGCGGCGTTTCAGCGTGTCGTAGATGGGTTCGCTGCCCAACAGGGTGGTCGTCACCATGGCGACGAGCGAAGCGCCCAGCAGTGCAACCGTGAGATCGCCCCGACCCGTCATCTCTACCGTCAGGATGATACCCGTAAGTGGCGCGCGCACACACGCCGTAAACAGCGTCGCCATACCCACTACAGCACAGGCAACGGAGCTGATGCCCAGCGAGGGCAGAAAGTAATTCAACACGCCGCTAAAGAGTGCACCGAAGGAGGCTCCGAGTAGCAGCATGGGGGCGAACAGGCCCCCCGGCGCCTCAGCGGCGTAAGACCAGGGTCCCATGAAGAAGCGCAGCACAAATATTCCCGCCAGAGCAATAAGCCCGTAATGACCAGACAGCACTCCTTGTGTCAGATCGTCTCCTCCGCCCACCATGGCTGGGGCAAACCATGCCGTCAGTCCAATAGCGGCCCCGATCAGTGCCGCGCGCAGCAGGGTTGGTATTCCTATCAAGCGGTCGCACGCACGAAGCAGGCCAATGATGGTTGAGTTATAGAGCGAGCCAACGGCACCCAGCATCCCACCGAGGACCAGAAACGGCCAGCCCTTCCACATGGCAGTCAGACTGACCTGGCTGACAACGAAGTCAAGATGATTACCGAGAAAGAGCCGCATGGTCCACACGGCCCACGCGGCGGCTGCGAGTGTGCCGACGAGTAGCCAGGGTGTAAAACTCGAGGTTAGCTCCTCGAAGACAAAGACTGAACCGCCAATCGGAGCGTTGAAAGCGACTGCCAGACCGGCGCCGGCGCCAGCTGCCATAACGACCCTGGCGTCTTCGTCGTGTTTCACCAAAAAGCGCGAAATTAGCGAAGACAACGACGCCCCCATCTGTACCGTTGGGCCTTCGCGACCTAGGGCCAAGCCCGAGCCTATGGCGAGCAGGCCGCCCAGGAACTTCACGAGCACGATGCTGTGCCGGTAAGGCTGGACTTCGCCGCCGAAAACGGCTTCCACCCGCTGCACGCCGCTGCCACCTGCGGTGGGCGCGAACCGGACTACCAACCATCGAGCTAAAGCCGCACCCAAAAGGCCGACTGCCATCGGCACCAACCATCCGGCATAAGGCCATCTGTGGGCCCAGAGCACGAGCTCGTTGCGCAGGTCGTCCGCCTTGCTGAGAAGCAGTCGGAACGCGCCGCCCACCACGCCAATGAGCAGTCCGGTGGCAAGAGATGCGACCGAGATCCACACGACACGGGAATTCAACAATGCCATTGACGACCCGCTCTTTCTCGACGCGCCACAAGATTACAGACGCAGCATGCGCACCCAGGAGCAGTGATGCATGGCGACTATCAGGTACGTGCTCGGCGACCGCAGAACGTTCTGTGGTCACTTCCCGAAACAATGTTCAGCGCGGGATCTCTCCCATTGCGCGTTGTAGTTCGCCTTGTGCCAGCGACAATCCGAGGTTAGCTTCGAGCAGAGAAGCCTTTGCCGAAGTCATCTTTGCTGCCGCTTCGGTGCGGGCGGAGGCGAGCGTCTCATTCTGCTCAAATTGACGCTCTGCGACCCGAGCTCCCTCAGTTCTCGCCTTCAAGACTTCCTCTGCCAGGGTCACAAGGTTTTGCATCTGTTCGACCTTGTCGTACGCGATTTCAACTTGGACGGCGACCCCATTTTCTGCCTGGGCAAGATGGAGTTCCGCTTTGGAGAGCATTGTATGCGCTTCGCCGATTTGCGCTTTGCGGCGTCCACCGTCAAAAAGCTCGTATTCGAAAAGGACTCCAAATGTACCGAAGTTGTGCACCAGGAATGGGATCCCGCTCTGATAGCTATAGCGAGCGAATCCGCTGAGATCGGGGATGAAGGCATCTTTCGACACCCCCAATTCCGCTTTTGCTTTCTCGACCGCTTGTTGGGCAATTCGTATCTGCGGACTTTGCTCGCGAGCGATCCGGAGGCACTCCTCGCGAGAGGCGACAGATACCGGGGTAGCGGCGAGGTCTTCGCTTAGCTTGAGTTTCGTGTTCAACGGCAAACCTAGTAAATCGTTCAGCTCAACCGTTAAATCGCGGATCTGAATGGTTTCCGTCAGGACGGCTTGTTTCGCGTCGAGCAGCGCCGCGCGACTGTCCAAGGCCACGACTTCGAGCGCGCTCCCTTGTTGGACGGAACTTGTGCTCTCCTGCAGCTTCACCTGAGCCGCGTCTGCCTGTTCTTTAGCCGCCTCTGTCCGTAGCTGGGCGATCAGAATTCCGTAGTACAGTTCTCTGACCTTTAGCGCTACATCGTTCTCCGTCTGGCCCAGCTGAATCTTTGCCGAGTTGATATCAGCCGTGGCGGCCCGGTTCTCATTGCGAATTTTGAACATCTGCGTCAAAGGCTGACTCAGTCCAGTGCCGCTGGTGTAGGCCGTGAACGTTCCCTGGCCAATGACCGCGGTCTGAGGCGGGAGCGGCCCGGTCGCAGGGAGGGTCCCAAGGGATCCTCCTGGAATCACCAATTGCTGTATCTCGGTGACATGGAAAGCGGTGGACTCGTTTTTGATGTTCGGTAGATAGTCGGAATGAGCGATCGTTTTCTTTTGCTCGTTTTCGACCACTCCGAGTTGCGCCAACTTGACGCTTCGATTTTGCCTGAGGGCGAGATCGAGGGCCTGTTGCAGCGTTAGCTCCATAGCAGCGGCGTCTTGAGGGGAGGCGGCTCCAGGCACGCTAAATTGCAGTAACGAACTGGCAAGGAGCACAAGTCCGGCTGACAATCGTGCTTTGGGGATCAGTTGCATATATGACTGCCTCTCAACGTCATGGTTGTTGCTCAGGCCGCCTTGTGGGTGGCCATAACCTGCCGGAATTGTGTGGGAACGCGTGTCGTGCAGGCGATGACGATCAGGCAGCATACAACCGCCCAAGCTATTAGCCGGAAGCTGTCGATGATGGCGAGTGTGAACGCTTGCTGCCGCACCTGCAGATCCAAAATCTCTAACGCCCTTCCGGCGGCCATATTGGCTCCCGTCGACTGAGGCGCCATCGCCGCGCTCAGCTCAAACAGGCGCTGCCGGGTCGCTGGTTCGCCCAACTGAACTCCGAGACCCAAAATGTTCGAGTGGAATTGCTCGCGCACCGTCAGGAAGTGGCCCATGAGCGCCCCGCCCAGCTGACCTCCGAAGAGACGCACCGTCTGGAAGAACCCGCCAAACGTTACGCCGTCGATTGGACGGCTGAGTGCACCGGTATTGATCACCTGAAGGATGACGGAGCCCACCAAAGCGTTGAAGGTGACCGCCAAGCCGACGGCCATGACCATCTGCGAAAGCCAGAAGTTCGCGCCCGACCATGCTGAGGAAAGTTGGGCGTTCATCAGGCAGGCGATCGCTATCAACGTGAAGCCCGCCGTCATGATCAGACGGGTGTCGATGTACTTCAGCAGATAAATAGTCAATAGCCCACAGATGCATTGAGGCATGCCGACCCAAAGCATTACAGGCCCGGTCTGCAATGGGAGATAGCCTTTGACAGATCCGAGGTAGTTCGGTAACAACATGATCGTCGCTAGCATCGAGAACTCGAAGCAGAGTACGACTAACGCAAGCAACAGGGTATTTCGCCGCATGAGGAACTTGAGATTGAGCGACCGGCTGCGCAGTCTCAGGTAGTGAACGATGGCGGCCAGCAGTAGAAAGAGTCCAGTGACAACCAATGCAATGATTGTCCCGGAGTGCATCCAATTCAGCCGCTGCCCTTGATCAAGCGCCACAACCAGCAATGCAAACCCGAGGCCCGCGTAGAAGAATCCTGCCCAAGTCAGTTTTGGCTGCCCTTCTTTGGCTTTCGGCAACGGCTGCCGAGGCACTCCAAAGTAGATAAGCGTCATCATGACTGGCGTTAGAACGGCGCTGTTCCAGAAGATCCAGCGCCATGACCAGTGGGCCATGTACCAGGCCTCCAGCGAAGTCGCGACATTATCGGTAAAGACAATATCCATGGCGTACATGGCAATACCCAGCAGCACATATTTCACAGGCAGATTGCCCAGCAGCACAGACAGCGTGAGCGGGTAAAACGTTCCACCGGTAAAGCCCGCGAGCACCAGCAACGCAAGCATGGTCGGCAGCGTCGAGGCAAACGGCAGCAGCACGCTGATTAACGTGAACAGGACCCCGCAGGTCAGCAGCACCCGGCGCGGGCCGAGCATTCCGCCCAGATATACAGAGAATGGACCAATGAACATCATTGCGGCATTGAACGATGTATTCAGCCAGGAGGCCTCGTCCACACCCAGATGCAAGGCGCCGCGCAGATCAGCCAAACCGACGCTGAGCAATCGTCCGGCCAAGGTGGCGGTCATCGCCCCTAGCAGCACGCCAAAAACGCCCACGATCGGATGGGTTGTAACCACTGAAGCGACCGCAGCGGACGCCGTGGGCGTCGATGTTACCGGAGGACTGCTCAAGGGTGCGGGGCCTCCGCGCTGGCATTCTTATCAGAAGCCCTCCCCGAAGCGTGGACCGTCACCTCCGTGGACAGGCCCGGCCGCAACCTGCCTTGCAACGGATGACCCGGATCCAGCGTAATTTTCACGGGTATTCGCTGCACCACCTTGGTGAAATTACCGGTTGCGTTGTCGGGGGGCAACAGAGCCATCTGCGAACCACTAGCGGGCGCGATCTCTTCCACCTTCCCATGCAGCACGACTCCCGGAAAGGCGTCGATCTTTATGTCGGCTGTATCTCCTACTCGGATGTTAGCGAGTTGCGTCTCCAAATAATTGGCTTGAATCCATGCGTCACCCCTCACGAGATCGACCATCTGCATCCCTGGTGCAACCAGCTGCCCTTCCTGCACGTGACGCTGCCCGACGGCACCGTTGGTGGGCGCGGTGATCCGCGTATATCCGAGATTCACCTCGGCAACGGTAATTGCCGCACGTTTTCCTTCAATGTCCGCCCTGTAGACTGCGTCTCTGCTGTCGAGTGCAGCGAGTTCACGCTTTTCAGCCTCGAGCTGCGCCCGGCTGCTCGCCAGCGAGGCTTGGGCTCGTCCCAAGTCGGCTTGACTGCTGGCCAGCTGCCCAGAAAGATGCTCTGCGTCCGCCACCGCGGACTGAACCTGCTTGGTCGTCGTCGCCTTCGATTCCAGGAGTGCTTCTTGGCGATTGCGCTCAAGTGTCGCGCGCTCCAGCTCCGGCTGCGTGGACGCCACGCCAGCGCGTGCAGCGCTGACCGCTGCTTCCGCTTGAGCGACCATTGCCTCCGCGTTCTGGATCTTGGCTTGCTGGATCCGCTTTGCTGCCTGATTGTCGTCGAGCGCTGCCTGCGACGCTGCTAGGCCTGCCCTCGCCTGCTGTACGATGGCGCGATACTCATCGTCGTCAATCTCAACCAGTACCTGGCCGGCCTTTACGCTCTGGTAGTCGTTAACGTCCATCTTGCGCACCGTTCCAGAGATTCGGGTGCTCAATGGGGTCATATCCGCGCTGACGTAGGCGTCCTCGGTCTTTTGCTCAGCGCGTCCGCTGAACCATGAGGCCCACCCACCACTGATCGCAACAAACAATAGCGCGGCGGCAACCAGAATTATTAAGGGGATGATGATCCCTCGTTTCGACATTGTTAGCGGCTCCTTCAATGTCGCCTATGCAGCCCGTTAAGCTCATCAAACCCCAGAAGGCAGCATGAACTGCGTATTGGCTCTTCAATGGACGGTATTACGCATCCACAGCTTCGTGGTTCAAAAGGTTGTCACCCTCTCGCATATAAGTCAACCAGCACGAATAAAAGTCCAAATTGCGACCAAATCTCGAATCTTGACGGAGGTGACGGCCTTGGTATCATTCCTCGAAACGTTGCCTGCGGCAAATCAGCCTCCTGCCCGCGACGCCGCGCAGACGGTCGTCACACGGCGGTAAGCAGTAGGAGCCGCGGAGAAAAACGAACTGGCTGGTGATGTCGCCTACATTCCAAGCCGCGCTGCGATCCTGGTCTATCCCTCTCGCTACAACCTTCCTCATTCTGCTAACAGCGTTGCTTTATCTGCGAGGCTGGTGGTTGCTGCGACGAGCCGGGTTGCCGTTCATCCCGCCGTGGCGAGCCGTGGCATTCCTCGCGGGTCTTCTTTCCCTTTGGATAGCGCTAGCCTCCCCGATGGATGTGTTCAACGCCTTTGCGCTGACGGCACACATGTTGCAGCACATGCTGCTGATGATGCTTGTGCCGCCGCTGCTGCTGGTCGGCGCTCCGCTTATCCCGCTGATGCGAGGATTGCCGACCTTCGCAGCACGCGAATTTGCCGGGCCGTTGGTGAATTGGTCCTTCGCCAACCGGGCTGGGCGAGCGCTCACCCATCCGGCGGTTGGACTGCTGCTGATGGGCGCGACGATGTTTGCCTGGCATGTGCCAAGCGCCTATGAGTTGGCGCTGCGTTCTTCCGGGTGGCATCAGGTGGAACATGCATGCTTCCTTCTGATGTCGCTCATTTTCTGGTGGCCAGTGGTACAGCCCTGGCCAAGCCGCGCGCGATGGCAACGGGGCGCGATGGTGCCTTACCTGCTGGTCGCCGATCTGCAGAATACCGTGCTGTCGGCGGCGCTGGTTTTTTCCGATCGTGTGCTGTATCCCTCTTACGCTGTTATGCCTCGGGTGTTTGGGCTGTCCGTGTTGCAGGATCAAGTTGCGGCCGGAGCCATGATGTGGGTGTTGGGCTCCCTCGCATTTATTCTTCCGGCTGCGGCGATTGCAGTGCAATACCTGTCGAGAAGGCCCGAGCCGATCAGGTCGGCAGGCAGAAGCGAGTCGTCCTACCTGGATGCCTTGCTAGCAGCGCCGCCGAACGTTCCGGCCTTTAGCAGTTTCATGCGACGCCGATTTAGCCCAAGGACGCTTGAGGCAATTTGGTTTGTGATTTTGTTTATTTCAGTAGGCTTGTTGTCCGCCAGGCTGTCGTCGGCCGGCCCCGACGATGACGATCAGGCGCTACGTTTCAGGCAAGCCTCCGGTCCGTTCGAGGTCGCCGTATTCGCAAACCGCGAGCTTCAGGCTGGGACTGCGTTGTTCAGCGTCTTGGTGCAGGATAGAGACACCCGGGAAGTCCTTCTCGACACTAACGTCAGTTTCGAAGCACATCAGTCCGGCCAGACTACTCGCAACTCCACAACGCAAGCAAGCTATCATGACTCGGAAAACAAGCTGTTGCAAAGGGGAGTGTTAGATCTACCGGCACCGGGTGATTGGCAGCTGACACTCGCCCTCAACCGCAATTTGAAGGGTGCACAGTTTTCATTTCCACTGCAGGTAGAACCAAAGAAAACTGAGCTCGAACTGCCATGGCCATATTTTGCTCTCTGTGTCATAGCGGGCCTGTTGGGGTTCAGTTACTTCTGGCGACATCGTCGCAACATCCTTCATTCGCATGTCGAATACGGCGCTTGAGGGCCGCGAAGCGGAAACCCGCTGACTTAACTGTCATGCTTCCTTAGAAGCCGATGAAGCTTTCCCTATCAAGGTGGGAACACCAGGGAAAAATCGTTAAGCGTCAACTCGCCCAACCAGCAGTCACGCCGACTTGGAGCGAGCGCTAGCCTCGCTAGCAAGCAGGGATGCTTAAATTCTCTGCAGCTAGTAGTGGTACGAGCAACACTGACCTTGAATCAAGTTGACTTGACAAACGGCACAGTCAGGGTCAATGATGCACGAAATCCGCTTGGGGTCAGACGACATAGCCCTGCTTAGAAGTATGGTGCGATTGCGGTCAACCTAACTCGTCCTCGAAAAGTCGCGGTGTTTTGAGACATCAATTGCACGAGCCCTGCATGGATTTCAAAGCCTGGTTGCCATTGATTCGCTGATTGTTTGGAGGGAAAGGCTGTGCACCAACACTTCAAGTCCAGCTCATCCGCCCGGGTGGCTGCCTGGGGCATAGTTTTTATAGGCGCAACGAGGGTCGCCGCTGCTGGTTCGGTTCGCGCTCCGCAAAACATTTTTTCGCCTGTTTCTACGCCGGCAACGGACATTCATCACTTGTCGCTCCTTGTATTAGCGATCTGTGCCGCCATCTTCCTGGTGGTATTCAGCTTGCTGGTTTACGTGGTCGTCAAGTACCGACGTCGGGCAGCGGACGATGATCGCGAGCCGCCTCAAATCTACGGCAGCAATCAGGTGGAAATCGCCTGGACCGTAATTCCAATTCTTATCGTGGTTGTGCTATTCCTGGCTGCCGCGCGTGTGATTCACGCGGTTGAGGACGCGCGCTTTCCACCGGGGACGCTCGAGATCACCGCTGTTGGTCACCAATTTTGGTGGGAGTTTCGATATCCCGGCTACGGCTTCATTACTGCCAATGAATTGCATGTACCTGTGAGCGAATCCGGCCATCCTACTCCGACCCACATCACACTTCTTTCGGCGGACGTGGACCACAGTTTCTGGGTACCGATGCTGGCCGGCAAGACCGATTTAATTCCCAATCGACGGAACGAAATGTGGATCGACCCGCACGAAATAGGGACGTATCTCGGACAGTGCGCACAATACTGTGGGACGGAGCACGCGAAGATGTTGTTGACCGTGGATGTTCAATCTCGCGGCGACTTTGAGACCTGGGTACAAGCGCAGAAAGCACCCGCGGCTGTCGTCAATGAGGTCGCGGCGGGACGCCGCGTGTTCGAGACCACGGCCTGCGTGAACTGCCACACGATCGCGGGTACCGGCGCCGACGGAAAGTTTGGACCGGACCTGACACACCTGATGGCCCGCAAGACAATCGCGGCAGGAGCAGCCGAGAATACCGAAGAAAATTTGCGTCTATGGGTTACGAGCCCCGATGCCATCAAGCCCGGCGCATTGATGCCGGCCATGCAACTGCCGAAGCAAGATATCGACTTGCTAGTTGCGTATCTCATGAGCCTGCATTAACGCAAGGAGAAGGTGATGTTCGACGCGCAACCACTATCGCCGCCGATAGCCGTCTCGCCAGAACAAGAGTCTGCCAGGCCGCTGTTCGACCGGCTCCATGAATGGATTGTCACGGTCGATCACAAACGTCTGGGCCTGATGTATTTCTGTTACGGCATCATCTTTCTGATTATTGGCGGGATTGAGGCCTCAATAATGAGGGCCCAACTGGCGGTTGCCAACAATCATCTCGTCTCACCGCAGACATTCAACCGAATGTTCACGATGCACGGCACGACGATGATTTTCTTCGCCGCCATGCCGATCGTTTTCGGATTCGCCAACTACTTCGTGCCCCTGATGATCGGCGCTCGCGATATGGCATTTCCGCGGCTGAATGCCTGGAGCTTCTGGATGAGCGCGCTCGGTGGCATCATCCTGTACTTCAGCTTTATCGGAGGCAGCGGGTTGTTTGGGGCAGGAAGCGCTCCGGATGTTGGCTGGTTCGCTTATGCCCCACTCACGTCGCTCGCATTTTCGGTTGGACATAGTACCGACTACTGGATCATCGGGATATTAGTAAGCGGTTTCGGCAGTATCGGAACGGCACTGAACGTTCTCACCACGATTCTAGTTATGCGTTGTCCTGGCATGACACTGAACCGTATGCCACTGTTTCCCTGGATGAACAGCATCATGGCTTTGTTGGTTCTCGTAGCCCTGGGACCCTTAACTGCCGCACAAGCGATGTTGTTGATCGACCGCTATCTCGGCGGCCACTTCTTCGATACTCAAGCCGGCGGATCGGCTGTCATCTGGATGCACTTCTTCTGGATCTTCGGTCATCCCGAGGTATATATCCTGGTGCTTCCCGCGTTTGCGATTGTTTCCGAGGTGATTCCGGTTTTCTCGCGCAAACCGATTTTTGGCTATTCGATCATGGTGGCAGCGACGGTCACCATTGGCTTCATTAGTTTGGGCGTGTGGGCCCATCACATGTTCACCGTAGGGATGACGTCTTACGCCAATGCATTCTTTGTGGCATCGACGGCGGCGATTGCCGTTCCAACCGGAATCAAGATTTTTAACTGGCTTGGAACGATGTGGGGCGGAAAGATCCGCTTCAGGATCCCCATGCTGTTCTGTATCGCCTTTCTCGGTCAGTTCCTCATCGCCGGATTGACCGGCATCATGTTGTCGGCCGCTCCCTTCGATTGGCAGCTAGGTAATTCGTACTTCGTAGTTGCACATTTTCATTATGTGATTCTTGGCGGAATTGTGTTTGCGGTATTCGCCGGCAGCTATTACTGGTACCCAAAGGTGATCGGCAGGATGCTGGACGAGACGCTGGGTAAGTGGCACTTCTGGCTGTTCCTCATCGGATTTCATTTGACCTTCGACTTCATGCACATACCGGGACTGCTGGGCATGCCAAGACGAATCTATACCTATCAACCGGGCCGCGGATGGGACATTTGGAACCTGATCGTTTCCATAGGCGTGATCTTTCAAGTCGCGGGCGTTGCTATCTGGGCTTTGAACGTGGTGTGGTCGTATTTCAAGGGGAAACGCGCGGGCAAGGATCCTTGGGACGCCTGGACGCTGGAGTGGTCCACCAGCTCTCCGCCGCCGGATTACAACTTCGCCACGATTCCGGTGGCACACAGCCGGCGTCCACTGTGGGACCTGAAGCATCCGGAAGATCCGGATTGGAAGTACGAGTAAAGGAGCGTGTTTTGGCAGCGACTACAGTAACGGTTCCGCCGGTCGAGATGCCGCTTTCGCACGAGTTGCGGGGGCGGGTCGGCATGTTTTGCCTGATCGCTGCCGAGTCGACTATTTTCACGATCTTCGTTGTTGCGTACCTCTACTACGCCGGCAAAAGCCTCAGCGGGCCGACACCGCGCGAAGTGCTCGACGTCCCTTACTTCATTTCGATATGCCTGTTTAGCAGCAGTTTCACCATCGTTATGGGTGAGAAAGCCATCGATCGTGGCAACACCAAGTTGTTTGCTGGGTGGCTGTTCGGCACCATCGTTCTTGGCGCGATTTTTGTGGTCGGCAGCCTGCGCGAATGGTACCGGCTGATTCACGAGCACGGCGTGACGATCAGCTCGAGCTTGTTCGGTACAACATTCTATTCGCTTGTGGGATTGCACTTGTCGCATGTAATTGTCGGACTGACGATGCTGAGCATTGTGCTGATTTTTGCGCTGCTCGGTTTGGTAAAGCAGGAACATGCTAGGCGTTTCGGCGTGCTGGCATTGTATTGGCACTTTGTCGATACGGTTTGGGTGGTTGTGCTCTCGGTGGTGTACTTCATCGCGCGGTGAACAAGGCAGGTAACGATGACGACTGGTCACGAAGATCACGGCGAAGCCACACGGCTTCCGGAATCGGTCGTCATGCCCGCACCTACGACTTGGCCGTTTGTGTTCGCGTTGGGAGCGGCCCTTTTGTTTGCCGGACTGCTCAGCTACGCGTCAATCAGTGTATTGGGAGCGATGCTATGGATCCTGGGTGCCGTGGGATGGTTCCGTCAAGTACTGCCGCATGAGCACCACGAAGAGATTCCTGTCGTCGCCGAGGACGTACCCGCACCTGCCATTGAACCTGCTCCCGAGGTGGTACATCTGCAAATCGCGGCCGAAGTTCCGCGCGCCTGGCTACCGCTCAAGATCTATCCGATATCAGCTGGCGTAAAGGGTGGCCTGGCCGGCGGAGTCGCCATGGCACTGCTGGCGATGCTCTATGGCTTGATTTTCTTCCGCACCATCTGGTACCCCATCAACCTGATCGCCGGCAGCCTTTACGCTGCGCCGGCGATTCCCTCCATGGAAGCGCTGATGCAGTTCCATTTCGGATGGTTCGTGTTTGCGCTGGCGATGCACGTGACCATGTGCCTGCTGGTCGGACTGCTGTACGGCGCGATGCTCCCCATGCTGCCGACACGTCCCATCATTCTCGGCGGCATAATCGGCCCGCTGCTATGGACCGGCCTGCTCTATCACATTCTCGGCTTCGTGAATCCGCTGCTCGACGAAAAGATCGACTGGACGTGGTTCGCCGCATCGCAAGTCGCCTTCGGCGTTGTCGCCGGGCTCGTCGTGGTCCGCCACAACAAAGTGTGGACTAGCGAGAACCTTCCGCTCGCCGTGCGTGCCGGCATAGAGGCTCCCGGCATCATGCATACTCGCGACCACGAGGAGCCGAAGTGATGACCTTGCGATCCACCGTTGTCGCGGTGTCGATGGTTGCCCTTGTTTACTTGGCAGGCTGCTCGCACATTCCCGGAAAGCCAGCGCCCGGTCCCGAGGTGCCGCGACCGGATTCGGTGCTTGACCCGGTCGTGCTTTTCGATCAGAACTGCGCCGGCTGTCATGGCGCCGACGGTAAGAAGGGTCCGGCGATGATGTTGTCCGATCCTGTGTACCTAGCCATTGTTGATGACGACACGCTGCGCTCGACTATCTCCAAAGGCCGCCCAGGCACTGCGATGTCTGCATTTGCCCAAAAAGAAGGGGGAATGCTGACCGACGAACAGATCAATGCGATCATCCGTGGTATTCGTCAGCGTTGGAACAAGACGGACGCATTGGCTGGGTCGAGCCATCCTCCTTATGCCACTGCGGCGAGCGGCAACCCCAGCCGTGGTGAAGAGGCGTATACGACCTTCTGCGCGTCATGCCACGGCAGCGGCGCGAAGCCGGGTCCCAAAGCAGGGTCAGTCACCAACGCTGCATATCTCAGTCTGATCAGCGACCAGGGACTACGCACGCTCGTCATCACCGGGCGCCCCGACTTCGGCGCTCCCGATTGGCGAAACAACGTGCCAGGCCGCCCGATGACCGATCAGGAGGTCACCGACGTGGTTGCCTGGCTGGCCTCGCAGCGCCCGGCGCTGCAGCAGCCTGGCGCGCTATCTTCCTCGACCGGAGGTGCTCATTGAGTTCGCAGCCGACGGAAGCCACTGAACGGAACACGGATGGGATTTCGCGCCGCGATGTGTTTGCCAGGATCGGCCTGCTGCTGAACGGACTGGCGGTCGCAGTCCTGGCCACTCCCGTGGTCGGGTACGTGTTGTCGCCGATCCTGCGCGGCGAACGCGGACGGTATAAGAGTTGGGTGTCGCTGGGTGAGCTCGATGAGTTCCCCGAGGGACAGACTCGGCTCGCTAAATTTCAGAATCCAATCTCGTCTACGTGGGACGGCGACACCGATCACATCCCTTGCTGGGTACGGCGCATCAGTGGCGAACAGTTTCAGGTTTTCGCCATTAACTGCGCCCATCTGGGATGCCCCGTGCGATGGTTCGCGCAGTCGGGGTTATTCATGTGCCCGTGTCACGGTGGTGTGTATTACCAGGATGGCTCGCGCGCCTCAGGCCCTCCGCCCCGTGGGCTGTTTGAATATGCCTACAAAGTTGAAAACGGAAAACTGCTGATCGAGACCGGCCAACTACCCACACTTTCGACGAGCGCTAAGCTCGAAACCGGGAGCCGTGGATGTCAAGGCTGAAACAGATCGGCGATTGGTTTGGAGCGCGGCTCCAAATCGGTCCAGCGATCCGCGAGTCGATGGGGCACCGCGTTCCCAGCAAGTCGGCCAGCTGGTGGTATGTCTTCGGGAGCGCTGCGCTCACGGTCTTTATTTTGCAGGTCTTCACCGGCATCCTGCTGGCCATTATCTATGTGCCCTCGGCAGCGGAGGCCTGGAATAGCCTGCAATATCTCAATCACAGTGTCACTCTGGGATGGTTTCTGCGCGGCGTGCACGGCTGGGGCTCCAACTTCATGTGTGCCTTGGTGCTGATGCACATGTGCCAGGTGATTCTCTTTGGAGCTTACAAGTTCCCGCGCGAGCTGACTTGGATCGTTGGTGTTTTCCTGCTCCTGCTGACCTTGGGAATGGCCTTCACTGGCCAAGTCCTCCGGTTTGACCAGGACGCCTATTGGGGACTCGGAATTGGAGCCTCCATTGTTGGTCGAGTCCCGCTGATCGGCGCCTTCATGGTGCATATGTTACTCGGAGGGCCAATCATAGCTGGCGATACCCTCTCGCGATTCTTCGCCATACACGTGTTTGTGATTCCGGGCCTTCTTTTTGGGTTACTTTCTCTACACCTGTTGATGGTGCTGAAGCTTGGTATTAACGACTGGCCAATGCCAGGCCGTATCGTTCGGCGCTCTACCTATTTGAAGGAATACCACGAACTGACGCAGAAGGATGGAGTGCCGTTCGTCCCGGAGGCCGTGTGGAAGGACATGTTCTTTTCCGCGATGATCATCGTCAGTGTCATGGTATGTGCTGTGTTTTTCGGACCGTTTGGTCCGAGCGGCTACCCTGATCCGACGATCATTCAAACTGTCCCCAAGCCCGATTTCTTCTTCCGGTGGCTATACGCGATGCTGGCGCTTTTGCCGCCGGGGATCGAGACCCCCCTCCTGCTGATCGGCCCTGTCATTGGCATCGGCTTCCTGATTCTGCTGCCGTTCATTTCGGGCGAAGGCGAAAAGAGCTGGAGGCGGCGGCCGATTGCTGTAGTCACCTTGCTTCTGACAGCCGTGTCGCTGGGAACCTTTACCCAATTGGCGAGCTATTCTCCCTGGAGTCCGGTGATGGACGGCTGGAGTGGCGACCCCGTTCCGGTTGAATATCTCAACGGGCGGTCGCCCCTGGAGCGCCAGGGTGCGCTGGTGTTCCAGGTCAAGCAATGCCGCAACTGCCACTCTATCGGCGGCTCTGGGGGTAAGCGAGGACCTGAGCTTGATCGAGTAGCAACGATTCTCACGCACGATCAACTGGTTCGGCAGGTGCTGCAGGGCGGCGGCAACATGCCCGCTTATGGTAAGAACTTGAATCCAGCCGAAGTCACAGCACTGATTTCATTCCTGAAAACGCTGCACCCGCCAGGTCGCCCACCAGCGCGCGACGCATCGCAGGCCGCGGGGCAGCAAGCCGCAGCCAATCCTGGGTCCGATCGATAAGTTATGCTACCGGATGTTCAAGTGTGCAGCAGCCTTGGCCGATTACGATCGGCTGAGGTTCAGGCTCGAAGGCAGACAAAACAAAGTTTGATCGGTTTTGTATCTATTGATTTCGATTAGAACAATCACCGAAGACCGAGGAGGCATTCATGAGCTTGAAGAACAAAGTTGCTATTGTCACGGGTGGTAACAGCGGAATCGGCAAGGCTATTGTGCTCGAATTGGCGAGGCAGGGCGCGAACATCACAATCGACTTTGTCTCTAACCCCAACGCGACCGACGAACTCGAAAAGCAGATAGCAGCGCTGGGCGATCAGTCGATTGGGGTGGATGCGGACGTTAGCCAGCTCCCCGATCTTGAACGGCTGGTCGCGGCCACAGTGAAAGCGTTCGGCCGGCTGGACATCATGGTGAATAATGCCGGGGTCGAGACGCGTACATCCATACTCGACACCAGCGAAGAGCAGTACGAGAAGGTTCTCAGAATCAACCTGAAGAGCGCATTCTTCGGAACTCAGTTGGCGGCCAAGCAGATGATCAAGCAGGGTGGAGGCGGGCGCATCATTAACGTTACATCCGTCCATGAAGATTGGCCGATGCCGGGCAATACCGCCTACTGTCTATCGAAAGGCGGTATGCGTATGCTCACGCGCACCGCCGGTGTCGAGTTGGCTCCGCAAAATATTTTGGTTGTAGGCGTCGGCCCAGGAGCTGTGGCCACTCCGATCAACCTCTCCACGATGCAGGATCCAGCCGCCATGAAACGGTTAGACACTGCCATACCACTGGGACGAATGGCGCAGCCGGAGGAGATCGCTAGCGTAGTTGCCTTCCTTGCGGGAGGTGGCGCTAGCTATATCACCGCGACAACGATATTTGCCGATGGCGGCATTATGCAGAGCAGCCCGGGGCTGTAACGGAGCAGATCTATGGCACAGAATTACGACGTCATCATCATCGGTAGCGGAGCCGGTGGCGGCACACTGGCCCGGCAGTTGGCACCTTCCGGGAAGAATATTTTGATTTTGGAGCGCGGGGACTGGCTCAAACGCGAGGCCGAGAATTGGGATGCTACAGCGGTGTTTGTGAAGAACCGCTATATTTCGCAGGACACCTGGTATGACCGCGACGGAAAACCGTTCCAACCGCAAGTGCACTACTGTGTAGGCGGAGCCACCAAGATGTATGGCGCTGCGCTGTACCGCCTTCGCGAGCAAGACTTCGGCGAGCTGCGGCATTACGACGGAATTTCTCCGGCATGGCCTATCGCCTACGAAGAGATCGCGCCCTACTATACAAAGGCCGAACAGATGTATCACGTGCATGGCCTGCGGGGAACGGATCCAACTGAGCCCCCGTGCGACGACCCATATACGGATCCGCCAGTGTCAAACGAACCACGCATCGAGGAATTGTTCAACGACCTGAAAGCGGCCGGCTATCACCCGTTTCCTGCTCCGTGCGGTGTCATGTTGGACGAGCGAAACATGGCGTATAGCAAGTGCATTCGTTGCCAGACGTGCGATGGGTTCCCGTGCCTGGTGCAAGCGAAGTCCGATGCAGAAGTGATTGGTATACGGCCATCACTAGAGTTCCCAAACGTCACGCTCCTGCGTAATGCCAGGGCTGTCAAGCTCAACACCAACGCTAATGGAAACGCCGTGGCGGACGTTGTGGTGGAGGTGGACGGGAAAACGCAGACTTTTCGGGGTGACATCGTTGTGGTTTCGTGCGGCGCTGTGAACAGCGCCAAACTCCTTCTGATGTCTGCGAACGACAAGCATCCCAATGGCCTGGCCAACAGTTCGGACCAGGTTGGCAGGAATTACATGTTCCACAACAGCCAGGCTGTACTTGCACTTTCGCGCGAGCCAAATCCCACGATGTTCCAGAAAACGATCGGGCTCAACGATTTTTATTTTGGTATGGAAGGCTTCGAATACCCGATGGGCAACATTCAAATGGTGGGCAAGTCGAAGGCACCGATGTACAAGGGTGAGAAGCCGATCGAGACGATGTTGGCACCAACGCGAGCGCTAGAGGATGTCGCTAACCACGCGGTTGACTTTTGGCTATCGACCGAGGATCTCCCGAAACCTGACAATCGAGTCACTGTCAGTCGCGATGGAAAGGTGACCCTGAGTTATACCCCCAACAACCAGGTCCCTGCTCAGAAGCTGTACGAAAAGCTGAAGTCGATGCTCAACCACCTCGGTATGCATCCGGACCACCTCATACCGCGACAAGCCTATCTGAAGAATGACATTCCGGTCGCTGGGGTGGCGCATCAATCGGGGACCTGCCGATTCGGCAAGGATCCTAAGACGTCTGTGCTGGACGTCAACTGTAAAGCGCATGAGCTAGACAATCTCTACGTGGTAGACACAAGTTTCTTCGTCAGCATTGGAGCGGTGAACCCGTCGTTGACGGCCATGGCGAATGCCATACGCGTAGGTGACCACCTATTGAAGCGGCTGCAGTAGCTAGACACAAAGAAGTGACCCTCGAGCTTGAGTTTCTACGCGGGGTGCCGCGTCCGGATGACAAGGTTTCGCTCAGGGTGTTTACCCGTAAGGCGACCGCCCGGGGAGTCATCGATCCCTGGGAACAGCCGCAATCGACGATCTCTACCGAGTGGCTAGCGATGACTTGCGACGGCTGGGGATGCCCCGAGCAGAAGGTGAGCGCACGCTTCGAAGGCTATCGGCCTCCGCCCAAGGACGGCAAGGGTGGCTGGGGCTCCCTCACCGTAGTCTTCTTCAACGGTGCTCCCAAGGCCACTCTCCCTGTCAAGGCCTCGGCATTTGACTCAAACATGCATGTCGTAATGGAGGGTGGTATCGGCGGGAATGACCTTGAGATCCCAGGGCTCAAGCAGGGTCAGTTCTACCGGATCG
>Ga0207761_1000160_pt1 | contig 21836 bp, 19 predicted proteins | sample LuqExpMetageno34_FD_187792 | JGI IMG/M metagenome (GOLD analysis project Ga0207761, IMG submission 187792) | Tropical forest soil microbial communities from Luquillo Experimental Forest, Puerto Rico - Sample 34 (SPAdes) | ecosystem: Environmental > Terrestrial > Soil > Tropical forest ... | reverse complement strand
CTGACCAAGCCATACCCGCCCGACCAACCCCCACTGGATAGCGGATAGCCTCACCCTCACCGAGAACATAGTATAGACGCCGCTCGCTCGTCTTCACGACGATCGTGCCAGCTGAATAACCGCTGAAATGGACAATGTCGCGGGCGCCCGATGGCGAAGCAGACAGGATAGTGAATGTTAAAAATGCCAGCCAGCCAAGAGAAAGGATACGCATACCCGATACCGCGCTCAATCGCATACCAACGTTGGTCATTTTTCCATTGGACCGTAATTTCACACGGGAGCGGTCGTAAGTTCAATCCCTACGGTGCCCACCATTTTGAGACATAGAATACCGTCGGAAGAACGCGGCCTTTCATTTGCAATATCAGTCGAGCCGTTCAGGGTTGTTCAACAGGTCACGCACGACGCCGATGAAACGCCCGAGCTGGTAGGCGTCTACGACACGATGGTCAGCCCGTACGAACAGCGGGATAACATTGACTGAAACAAACTGGCCATTGCGTTCGACAACCTTTTTCTCTGCTGCCCCCAAAGTCAAATTGAAGGAGTCGCTCTGACTCGGGAAACGCGACGGCTTATAACTCCGGAGTGGTGGAGCTCCCGAAAACGACAAATCGTTGACTGTTACGCAGCTGTTACGCGTCACATCGAGCCTTCCGAGTATCGGCAACGGAAAATGACGGTCGAGAAACTCGTAAGCCCTAAAAATCCGCTGCATCCAGAACCCGGAAAATTTACGCAAGCGCGCCAAATCGCGGTCGCGGGCCAATTTACCGCGTCCCGCTTGCAGTAAATGGTCCCATACACTGAGAGCAATCTTTTCAAGGCTTTTTAGAAATTCCGGGCCGATTACCATCAGATCGATTTCGTGACTGCGGCGATGCAAGAACGCCATTCGAATATGCACGTCGCGAAACGCGTATACGCGCCGCCCAACCAGACGGACGTTCAATTCAGGAAACTGCTCCAAAGCCAACGCCGTCGCGCGAATAAGCGCGTGCACCGGCATGATCAGCATCTTTCCGTCGCGATTCCGCTCCCGCAAGAACACATGCAGCGAGTCGGCGTCGATTTCCGTCCCCCAAACGATCGTGTGATCGACGTGGGTCGCCTTCGAAGCGTAAAGATAAAACTGATTGTAGAGAGAGAGCTTACGGTCCGGAATCGAGCGGTGCGACAACGGCCATTTCATTGTTGCGTTCTAATCAAGTTGGCACGCAACGGCCCAGCGTTTCGCGATTGGCGGGCGAAACCTGCGCAGTTGACAATAATCGGTTTAACAGGAGATTGACGGCAGCGCTAATCGTCCGAAAATTAGTTGGACTTATATCATCGCTGTCGAATTGGACGCCAAACGTTTGTTCTATGTATAGGATAAAATCGGTCAACATTAATGAGTCTAGTAGACCGCTTTCTAGCAGGTCTGTGTCCAACGCCACTGCAGCATGACGCGGGCCGCGCGCTCGAACGAAATTCAGCAACTCGATTTCTATGGCTTGTCGATCAGGGACCATTGCGGCTTGCTACCATACACGTCAGGAAGTGATAACACCGGGTGGGAAGAGCCACCGAGGATTTATGCCTAGGGCCGTAGGGGAGCGGGTGTGCGGCTATCTAGGAAAATTCTTAATGCGGATTTTTAGCTGCGAGGTCAAGTCACCGGCATAAGGAGCCGCGCTCCGAGAGCCTCTAAAACCGTACGATCGACCTTGTGGCCCGAGGTAAGCGGCAGGTGATCAAGCACTTCGAAATGCACCGGAACCTTGTACGGCGGGAGTTCTTGTTGACAGGTTGAGCGGACGCTTTTCACATCCACCGGCCGGTCGTCACGCGGCGCGAGGAAAAGCACAAATCGCGTTTCCTCGCCGCGCGCTGCCGGAATAGCGACCGCGGCAACGTGGGGGAATGCTTCCTCCACGAGCGCCTCAATCTCCGCGGGATGCACGCGGTACCCCTGGATTTTGACGAGCAAGTTGGCGCGTCCATGCAAATAGAAATATCCGTCGTCATCGCGGTGCGCGAGATCGTTGGTCCGCAACCAGCCATCATCGGTCAGCACATCCGCTGTGGCGGAGGGATCGTGCCAGTAGCCGAGCATTACATTGTCGCCGCGAGCGCACAGCATTCCAACCGCGCCCGGCGGAAGCTCACGGTTTGACTCGTCCGCAATCCGGAATTCGACACCGTGAATCGGCTTGCCGATCGAACCGCGCCGCGAACGCAGTTGGTCTGGCGGGAGCACTGCAAGCCTCGCTGTCGCCTCGGATTGGCCGTACATTACATAAAATGGAGCTGGTGCAATGCGATCTGCCACTTCGACACACAAATCATATCGCAGCTTTCCGCCCGCTACTGTCATATACCGCAATTTTTCGAGGGGCCGATCACCCAATCGGCCGTATTTCAAAAGCATGCTGTAAACCTCGGGAACCGCTGAGAAAGTCGTGCATTGCAAATTTCGCAGCGCGTCAACAATCGAAGCAGGAAATGGCGTCGGCGCCCAGAGAATGAGAGTCGCTCCGGATAAAGCATGCGTTTGCAGGATAGAGTTGCCGAAGGCGTGACAGAACGGAAGGATGGTTAGGGTCCGATCATCTGCGCGTATTGGCAGTTCGTGCAGTATCGAATCAGCATTGGCCAAAAGATTACGGTGGCTGAGCATGACTCCTTTGGGCAGGCCGGTAGAGCCAGACGTGAAGAGCACCATCGCTAGATCGCGGTCCTTGCGGCTTAAACGGGGTAGAGCGATCGCCTTTTCCAAACTTTCAGACAAGGACAGCGTAGCAACGGGGGAAATGGTGGCTTCGCCGCCCAAATCTTGGGCACGGCTCATCAAAACAAGTGGATGACACAATTCATATATTTTCTTCCGCCATGCCGATTCCATAGCCACGGGTAGCGGAACGACTACACAGTCTGCGAGCAGCGTTCCATAAAACGCTGCCAAATATTCCGGCGAATTGGCGAGTTGCAGAGCGACAGGCGCACCGGCAAAGTAATCGGAGCGAGAGCATAAATACCGCCGCACACTCAGAGCCGCGCGCAGGACCCAATCGTAGGAAAAAGCACCCGACTCCGTCTCGGCAGCATTATGATCTCCACATACTACCGCGACCCGGATAAAAGCAGTCGCTAAATTATCGGCAAGCGTCGGCGCACTTATCCGAACGGAAGCATTGAAATTGACCTGAGCTTGAAGTGCAGGAGGGCTGCCGACCTTTAGTAAAACCGTATCCAAGTCTGGGCTCGTGGCTGTGTAAAAACGGTTGGGCTTGTTACGGATTTACTGACCTTACGCAGATCCATCAGAACTTGAATGACGCGCAGAAGTAGCGGCCCTCAATAGATACGCGGAATAATACGGCGCGTACGCGCCATATAAGCTCGATATTCATCACCAAACTTCTCCACCATCATCCGCTCCTCCCGGCTGACGCGCGCAAAGAATAGCACTCCAAAACCGACGAGTCCGGCCAAACCAGCAACCCAGTTGGGAAGCAGGAACGCCTGCGAGACCGCCCAGAGCCAGAACGCCGAATACATTGGATGGCGGAGACTCTTATAAACGCCGTAGGTTACCAGCTTGTGCTCGCCGCGAAGCTCAAGCGTCATCGACCAAAGCCGGCCGAGATCGCGATGCGTTCGATAAAGTAAGGCCATTGCCGCGATCAGCGTAAACAACCCGATCCATGCCTGCACCGGATGGAACGCATAATTAGCGAATTTTGGCTGGTCCGTAATCGAATAAATCAGGGGGATGAAGAAAAGCCCCGTGTAGGAAATCCCCACTAGCAAAGTTTCGCGTCTGGAGTCGTGACGTTGTACGATGGGTGTTTTCCGTGAACGCCGCATCCGCGGATAGCGGATGATGAAATATGCGACACATCCAATGGCCCAGATGATCTTTGCGGTGAGGAGCGTCATTCTTCTTCGTTCGGACTTGATGTCGAAAAATCCGGTGCCGAGGCGATCTTAAGCAGTTGGCGGATATTTAAGGCCCAATGACCTCGCCAAAAGGCGATACCTGAGTTCAATCACTGGAGCAACCCTACCCATTTAATGCCCCTGAAGAACACAGGACCCTATCTCTTGCTTATTGATTTTGGTCCAGCAAGAAAATAGGTTTCCCGTTGCCGGCCCACCATGGCTCTCTCAATTCACGGATTGCGTTAATGCGCATCTACTTGCTTGCTGCTGCGATTTTATTCGGTGTGACAATTTCTTTTGGGAATGCCCACGCTGCCGGCCATGTGTATTTGCTAAGGGGCTTGGCAAATGTGTTTTCGACCGGTCTCGATGACTTGGACGAGAAGCTGACCAAGCGCGGAATTACGGCCACCGTACACAATCACCTCGAGACTGACACACTTGCAGAACAAGCCGCGCGTTTGCAGAAGGCTGGCAAGGGCCCCATCGTCATTGTCGGACACTCGCTCGGAGCTGATGCTGCTGTTTCCATGGCAGAGAGGATGAAGGACCTGGGCGCCACTGTCGCTTTAATCGTCATCTTCGGCGCCAATGGGAAATTGACGGCGCCCTCGAATGTCAGACGGGTCGTCAACTACCATCTGGGCAGCGCAGTCGTCGTCCCAGGACCGGGCTTTAAGGGCACTATTTCCAATATCAACCTCGATGGTGATGGCAGAATCAACCATTTGAATATCGAGAAAAGCAACCATTTACATCTGATCGTAATCCCAAAAATTCAGGCGGTGGTGCGCGGCGGTCAGGCGGTGGTGCGCGGCGGTCAGGCTAGTAATTGATGACGTGATTAGTTGATCGAACGGGAGTTACTTCGGAGCATTGGAAATAGTAGCGCCGGATAGCGCCTCTCATCGCCTCGCAGGTGGATCGCGCGATAGGTTCTGCGCGGCAAGCTCGTCAAGATATTCCCGCCAATAGAGCTTGTGGTTGCGACCAAGGTCGCGCAGGTAATCCCAAGCGAAAATCCCGGTCGAATGCAAGTCGTCGAACACTAGGCGCACGGCGTAATTGCCGATTGGCAGCACTTCGATGATCTCGACGTTCTTCTTGCCCGGGACGGTCTTGCGCTCTTCCACCGAATGACCCTGCACTTCCGCGCTTGGGCTTTTCACTCGCAGATATTCGGCCGGCAGATCGAAGCGCTCGCCGCCCTCGAACGTGATGGTCAACGTCTTACGGTCTTTGTGCAGGCGCAGCTCGCTCGGCCAAGCATCGCTCATAATTTCGTCTCTAATTTACAAACCGCACGCTACCAGCATCACGCAAATCGTAGCCGCCCATCTCCTCTGCGCGCACAATCACCTCGTTCAAACGCAGAAACTTGAGCAGCGCCTGTAATGGAGGATGGAAGTAGTCGCGCTGACGCATCACCAAATCGAACGGCTCCCAGACAATCGGTACGAAGTCGAGTCCAGCGGAATTGGCGACCGAGCGCGTCGCGATCCCGGCATCTGCACGGCCAGCGCGGATCGCCTGCGCAATATCTGGGCCGGTCGGGCAAACGGGCAGGACCGCGGCGAGCTTATCGAGCGTCACCTTTGCCCGATGCAGCAGGGACAGCAATAGCAGTTGCGCACCGGAGCCTTTCGGGCGCATGCAAATGCGCGCTCGTTTCGAAATCACGTCCTCGATCGAGTCGATCTTGTAGGGATTACCCGGCGCTAACAGGAAGCCTTGCTCGCGCCGACAAAAACCGATCATGACGGCGTCCTGCATGTCGGTGCGCGTTGCCATCGCCGCGACATTGGCGTCGGCGTTTGGGTTTTCCAGCGCATGCAAGTGCATGCTAGCCGCTATGGTTTCGCTGGCGACGAAGCGCTCGAGGCCGGCTTCGCTACCGACGGCGAGCGTTGCCAAACCTGAGCCGCTTTCGCGCAAGGCCCATTCTAGCAGCGGATCGTGGCTACCACCGACGATCGGCGCGGGTTCCGGACGGATCAGCCCAGGCGGACGGCTCACGCTCGAGGCAAGCCAGTGATCGAGTTCGGCTTTAGGGAACAACCACCGGCCGGTCACCTTGGTGCACGGCACAGTGCCGTCGGCCACCATCTCATAGATTTTGCGCTCTTTGAGTCGGAGATAGCTGGCGGCCTCGGCGGTCGTGAGAAGCTGCATCCGGCTCACCCTGCGCTCATATGCACAAATTCCAGAATGCCTAACATCCACTAAAAAACAAGATGCTGCTGAGCAACAAGGGGACGACCACTAATCTCCTGTCGGGATCGATCGTAACGATCAGGCCGCCGAGTCCGTTGCCTGCGCGCCCGCTGCTGCCGACTTTTCGACCTCGCGAACATACGAAGGCCGCACCACCGTCACCGTGCAGGTAGCTTCGGCGGCGACCTTGGCCGACACGCTGCCAAGCAGCTTGCGCAATAGCGAGTCCTGACGAGCGCCAATCAAGATGTGATCGACGCGATTGGCCTCCGCAAATTCAAGGATGGCGGCCGCGGGGTCGGTGGCCTCAAGCACATGTACAGTAAGGCGGCGATCCTCCAGTTTCAGCGGCTCAGCCCAATGCTTGAGGCCAACGATACGTTCGACGTGTTTGTTGTGACCGAGTTCGTCCAGTGTCATATCGATGGTTATCCGGCCCTGCTTGAGCACATTGATACAGGCCAGCCGCGCCGATGGCAGCGTCGCGAGGATACGTGCAACTGTCGCCCGCAGCTCCTCGGTGATGGCAGTTGATCCCTCCAAGTCGAGGGCGACGACGACGATCGGCGCAGAATAATGCTGGGCAGCCACCTCCGCCTTCGGCCGCGGTCGCGTCAGATCCTTGTTGAAACGTCGCCGCAGCACAGTGGTCAGCGGATCGCGGCGCAAGCGCTCGGATCGGCTTGTTAGTTTAACTTGGTCTTGGTGGCTCAGATTGAAGGCCAGTTGCGCCATCGTCGGATAGCGCCAGGCCGGTTCGATTTCCAGGCAACGCAGCACTATTTCCTGCAGCCAGGCCGGGTAGTCAGATTTCAGGTGGCGTGGCGGCACAGGGTCGCGCCAGAGCCGCCGCCGCATGGCGCGCATCGTCTCCTTTTCACCGAATGGTCGCACGCCGGTCGAAAAGAAATAAAGTAGGACGCCCAAGGCAAATTGGTCGCTGCGTGGATCATTGCGAATGCCGAGCAGCTGTTCGGGCGACATATAGGGTGCGGTGCCGAACGGTAGGCGGAATTCCTCCTGCATCAAATCGGGAAGCTGTTGGTGATGCGACAACCCGAAGTCGAGCAGTACGGCCTCACCGCTCGACCGCATCATGATGTTGCTCGGCTTGATATCGAGATGAATGACGTGCTGGCGGTGCAGATTATCCAGCGCCGTCGCGATCTTCACGCCAATATCGGCGACTTCGGCGTAAGGCAGCGGAAGATCGGTGAGACGGTCGTACAGGCTTTTTCCGTCGATGCGCTCCATCACCAGATAGGGCTGCACGGCGAAGCCGCCGACCGCGAAAATTCGTGGAACATGCACTCCGGACAGGCGCGGCATTATCATCTGTTCCATTTCGAAACTGACGATGGCCGCCGGATCCGCGCCCTCTCCAATTTTCGGCACTTTCATCAACATCGGCTGCGTTATGCCAGGGCGCGTAACACGCCAAAGCGTCGCCATGCCGCCAAGATGTACGACTTCCTCGAGCCGGAAGCCGTCCACGATCACGCCTCGCTCGTGCAACGGCTTGGCCATTCGTCACGACCCGGTCAGCAGCCGATCGGCCAGCCAAATTGGTAGGCCCTTTTTGCGAATCTGCGCCGCCGCGGCAGTGACGTCATAGGGTGCGCGGCAATATGTGATCTCGCGTTTGTCGGTGTCCAACATGAGATAGGAGGCAGCCGGATTGCCGTCGCGCGGCTGCCCGACGGCTCCCAGCACCGCGAGCCAGCGCCGGCCCGGCAGCAACTGGATCGCGACGCCGTTTGTCGGTGTAAAAGCAGTCATCTTTGCAGTCGCCGACATGCTGTAGAGCCCCGGCGCGTGAATGTGTCCGCAAAATGTAATTTCAGCCGACGTCGAGCTAATGCTGCGCGCCGCATCCGCTACACTCTTTACATAAATCCATGCCTTGGGATTGCTCGCTTCGGAATGAACGTAGAGACGATCGGCATCATTCACGATGACAGGCAACCCTGCGAGAAATTGCCGCTGCGCGGATCCAAGCTCGCCGCGTGTCCACTCGATAACCATTTTCGCTTCGACATTCATTTGTTCGCGCGAATTGTTGATTGCGCTGTCGTGATTGCCGAGTACCGCCACCGCGCCTTCGTCGACCAGATCCATGACGGTCTCCACAGTCCAGTCTGGATCGGCGCCATAGCCGACATAATCGCCGAGCAGCACAATGCGCTGTGCGCCGTGCTCGCGCGCCTGCGAGAGACAGGCGCTGAACGCCTGGCGGTTGGAATGGATGTCCGCGAATAATGCAACCAGCACGATACAACCCTCACGCCCGCGCCGATCAATCCCCGGGCGCGTAATTCAACCCTGTTCGCCGCAGACTATATGCTGGCGGTCCGGCTTTGTGACGCCGCGAATTGATGATTAGAAACGTGGCCCACCGCTCTGGCGTCATGGGATCGAATTTGGCTATTTGAATAGAGAATCGATGAGCTAGAGCCCGATTATCGCCGGCGCCGCGCCGGCCAGGGCATCGTCGTCAGCACTTTCAGCGTTGCCGCATTGGGACAATAGGTTTCCCAATCCGGGGCAGCCGCATCCGTGGCCATATCATGTGCGCAGCGTTTGTGGTGGTCGCACAGCGAACAAATGCGCTGCAAATCCTGGAACGTTGGAGGTCCAGCTTCGGCAACCTGTTCCGGGTTGAGTTTGAGCACCTCCATGCGTTGTAGCAATTTGTCGGCCGCGTCGGGGCCGAGGCTAGCCAGCTTGCGCAGTTCTGCGGCTGAGACGCCGATATCGCTAGCGATCCGGTCGACTTCCCCCTCCGCGCAGCAGGACAGATCAGAATAGGTCGGATTGAACCCGGTCCAGGCCTGCCACCACTCCGAAATGATCTGCGCCGGCGACCGGCGCTTCTGTCCAACGGGCGGGGCCGACATATTGGCCTCCTTCAATCCGTGTTTCCTCGTCACGGAGTTGAGCGGTATTAGACATGATCGCGGCACGATATCTCTTGATATAGGTCAATCGGCGCGCGCCCGTCACAGATCGCGCAATGTCGCGAATTCGGGATGCAGAATTGCGTGCTTAGTAGCGCGGGTCATACATCTGCGATTGGATGTAAGCGAGCAGGTCAGGCGGAGAAGCGCCGGCGGCCAAGCCGCGATTATAAGCGACCTTGGCGACCGCTGCCGCGATATGCGCGGAGACCTCACGGATGCGCGGCAGGGCCGGATAAAGGCTGCCTTGTTTGACGTCGGATTCGCTCACCAGGTCGGCCAGCGTATGGGCGGCAGCCATGAACATCTCGTCGGTCACCAGTTTTGTGCCACTTACGATCACGCCCAAGCCTACGCCGGGGAAGATGTAGGAATTATTGCCTTGGCGCGGCACGAAGGTCTTGCCGTTGAGCGTGACCGGATCGTACGGGCTGCCGCAAGCGAACAACGCGCGTCCATCGGTGTGACGATAGGCCTCCTCGGCCGAGCACTCCGCCTTCGAGGTCGGATTAGACAGCGCGAAAACGATCGGGTGCTTGTTTAGCTGCGCCGTCGTCTGCAGCACTTCGGGCGTGAAGGTGCCGCCGACCGCGGCCACGCCGATAATAGCAGTGGGTTTGAGTGTGCGGATTGCCATCAGGAAATCGACGACCGGCGCGTGCTCATGGGCGTAGCGCTGTTTGTGCTCGGTGAGGCCCGAGCGGTTCTTGACCACTAGACCTCGAGAGTCGACAAGCCAGACGTGCCGGCGCGCGTCTGTTTCGGAGAGGCCTTCGGCCACCATTGCGGAGACCACCAGATCGGCGATGCCAGTCGCAGCCTCGCCAGCGCCGAGGAATAACAGCGTCTGATCGCGCAATTTGCCGCCGGTCGCACGCATCGCCGAGAACAGGCCCGCGAGCGCGACCGCTGCAGTGCCCTGAATATCGTCATTGAATACACAGATCTTGTCGCGATATTTGTGCAGCAGAAGGAATGCCTGCTGGTTGGCGAAGTCCTCGAACTGAATCAGCACGCCGGGGAACACAGCGCGCGCCGCGGTAATGAACTCGTCGACGAATTCCTCATAGGCCGCACCTGTGATGCGTTTCTGGCGCAGGCCTACATAATACGGATCGTTCAGCAGCGTCTCGTTGTTAGTGCCGACGTCGAGCATCACCGGCAGGCACAGCGTCGGGTGAATGCCAGCGCAAGCCGTATAGAGCGAGAGCTTGCCGACTGGAATGCCCATTCCGTTAGAGCCCAGATCGCCGAGTCCGAGGATGCGCTCGCCATCGGTGACCACGATCAGCTTCGTCGGATAGGGCCAGTTGCGAAGCAATTCGGCAATGCGGCCGCGATCGTTGGCGCTGATGAATAGGCCACGCGGGCGCTGGAAGATGTGCCCGAAGCGCTGGCAGGCAAGTCCGACCGTTGGCGTATAGATTAGCGGTTGGATCTCATCGATATTGTCGACCACAATGCGGAAGAACAGCGCTTCGTTGCGGTCATGCAAAGCATTGAGCGCAACATATTTCTCGAGGTCGTTCGGAAGTTTACGGAGGTTGGCGAGCACGCGTTCAGCCTGCGCCTGCATTGACAGCACGTGCGCCGGCAACAGACCGCGCAACCCCAGTTGGTCGCGCTCCTGCTCTGTAAAGCCTGTGCCCTTGTTGAGCAGGGGGTCGCGCAACAGCGCCACACCGCGAATTGACTCCTGAGCGGCCGAGCGGATTTCCGCCCGATTTGGCGCATTCATGGGAAACTCCCGGGATTGTCGGTCACAAATTGGTCGGCAACTTCCACTCAATGCCACCACGCATGACAATATAGAAATCAATCGTCAAAGTCAGCCATGCGCCTCCGCATAGTCGTCGTGAGCCTGGCGACGCCCTCAACCGCGTCGATACAATTCCACAACGCGGGCGGCAAACTCATCCACCGCCGGCCAGGATGTGTATTCGATGCACGTATCCGGATCGGTCGGCCCGCCCGTCAGCAGCATGATGAAGCGGATGATCTGCCGATCGCGCCAGGTGTAGCGCCTGTAGTCGAGCTTTCCTGCAAATGCCACCGCCAAAGCCGGCGTGAGACCCGCGCGCGCGATCAGTTTGCGCACATAAGGATTTCCGGTGGCACTGGTCTTGCCCGGTTTACGGGCAGTCAAATTCACGGATGCGAATGCAAGCGGCGGCGGAACGCTCAAAGATCGATAAACGGTTAAAAAACGCTCCACCTCGGGCAAATGGCGACCGTAGCGAACGGCGGCAAGCAGCACTACAATTGAGGTTTTGACCAAATCCGCCGAGGCCGGACTGGTCGCCACATCTTGTGGCGGCGCAACAATCCCTGCCGCCGCCAAGCAAGCGGATAAATACTCTGCGATACGCCGCGTGTGCCCATCATGGGTGGCATAATAGAGCGCGACGGATGGACGGCGGTCGGTCTGCGACATCGAAGCCCTTGCACGCCTTGAGGAAGGAAACAGCCGCCCGCAGCTGACGATTTACATTATGATTCATGTATTGCGCCCCGCAAAGCACAGATAATTCAAATACAACAAGCCTCGTTTTGATTTCAATCAAAGGGTCGACAGGACCCTGACATTATGTATTTTCCTGATCAGGCAAGATGGGGACCGGCCGGAATCCCGACCGCGCCAGCGTTTTGTGCGCGAACAGCCTGGGCAGGAGACCGATGAAGAAGTCGCATGATAGCGCTGTGGCCGAGCAGTCTGGCCTCGGAGCGCATACGCCGACCAGAACTTGGGCCGCCGCTGGATTTATTTTATTCATTTCGCTGGTCAGCCCGTGGAGCACAGATGCGCGGGCGCAAAGCGCCGCCACCGATCAATTGACCCCCAAGCTCACCAGCGACATCTGCCTCGGTTGTCACGGGCAGGAAGGCTTTGCGCCGCCGCCGACGCCCGGCGCCCCGACTTTCCCGATGGTGCAGAAGGACCGCTTCCTTGGCAGTGTGCACGGCAAGCGGCAGTGCGTGGAGTGCCACACCAACATCACTAAGGTACCGCACGAGAAGGTCGAGGTGAAAGTCAGCTGTGTCAATTGCCACGAGAAGCTGCTCGACGAGGCGCAGGACGACAATAAGACCGACGAGGTCGCCAAGCTAAACGGCGTGGTTCAGATGATCGGCCGTTATATGAAGTCGATCCACGCGCAGCCAAACAAAACCGATCAGTCTCGCACCAACGCCACCTGCTACAACTGTCACGAAGCGCACTACATCTATCCGAAGGGCAGCCCCAACCGGAATTGGTGGCGCCTCAATCTGCCGTATGCCTGCGGCTCATGCCACACCAAAGAGCTCGAGGCCTACAAAACCTCGGTGCACGGCAAGGAAGCGCTGCAGAACGGTAATCCCAAAGCTGCGGTTTGCTCGGACTGCCACACCACCCACGACATTCAGAATCCGGTACTCGACACCACCCGCCTGCTGATCACCAAGAACTGCGGCAACTGCCACGAAGATGAATTGAAATCCTACACCGGCACCTACCACGGCCAAGTCAACACGTTGGGCTTCGCCTATACCGCCAAGTGCTTCGACTGCCACGGCAACCATGACATCAAGCGCGTCGATGATCCGACATCGAGCGTGCATCCGAACAATCGGCTGCTGACCTGCCAGAAGTGCCATCTCGACGCGACGCCGGGTTTCGCGACATTCCAGCCGCACGCCAATGACAAGAACTTTAGCCGCTATCCGCTAACTTGGCTGGCCTCGAAATTCATGCTGCTGCTGCTCGGCGGCGTGTTTACATTCTTCTGGACACATTCGGCCCTTTGGTACTACCGCGAACTGCGCGATCACCAGCAGGGCAAGCATCGGCCACATGTGCGCGCTGAGGCGCTTAGCAGTGGTGATGGCAAACCGGTCGTCTACTATCGCCGTTGGCCTGCGATCTGGCGCGTTGCCCACCTCTGCTTCGCCATATGCGTCATCATGTTGGTGCTCACCGGCATGACACTACTGTTCGCTGACACGGTGTGGGCGCCCGTCATAAGCAAGCTGTTCGGCGGGCCGCGCGTGACCGGCAACGTACACCGTTTCTTCGCCGCCAGTTTCGTCGGAATCTTCCTCTGGCACATCTTCTATGTGGCATTCCGAATCGGCAAGAATTGGAAGACCTTCCGCTGGTTTGGGCCTGATTCGATGATCCCGAACTTGAACGACCTCAACGACGCCCTTGGCATGTTCAAGTGGTTCTTCGGTCTGGCACCGAAGCCGCAGCTTGACCGTTGGACCTACTGGGAGAAGTTCGATTACTGGGCGCCGTTCTGGGGCGTTGCCATCATCGGCGGCAGCGGCGCCATGTTGTGGGCGAAAGGCCTAGTAGCCACCTATCTGCCTGGTTGGGTGTTCAACATCGCTACCATTTTCCATGGCGAGGAAGCAGTGCTGGCGGCCGGATTCCTATTCACCGTGCATTTCTTCAACAATCACTGGCGGCCGGACAAGTTCCCGCTCGATATCCTGATGTTCACCGGCAAGATGCCGCTAGAAGAATTCAAGCGCGAGCATCTGATAGAATACAACCGCCTGGTCGCGAGCGGCGAGTTGCAGAAGTTTCTTGTCGAGGCGCCTTCGCAACCGATGACGCGTGCGTCCACGATTCTAGGCTTTACCTTGATGGGCTGCGGCCTCGCGCTGCTCATCATGGTAATCAATGGCTTCACCCACCACCTGTTCGCGGGCTGACTGTAGGTTTTTGGATATGCAAACGATGCAAAGGCCGGAGCTTCCAATGAAACATCTCCTGCTCGCTCTGTTTATGTCGGTCGCGCTGATCGGCTGCTCGGACGACGGCTCACCACAGAAGCAGAGCCAAGCAGATATAGCCGCCGGCAAGGTGGTGGCGGACAAGGAGTGCAAGGGTTGCCACGGCCTCGACGGCAAGGGCACCGCGGCCGGCATCCCGAATCTCGCCGGGCAGCGTGGCCGTTACCTGATGGCCTCGTTGAAGGAATACAAGGACGGTGTCCGCGTGCACGCGGCCCTGCGGACAATCGCTGCCACGATGACCGAGAGTGAAACCCGCGCTGTGGCCGCTTACTACGCTAGCCTACCGCCGGTTCCGCCGCCAAAAACAGACGTCTTCTCTCCCTATGAACGCGGCAAGGTGGTGGCCGCCGACTGCGCGCCCTGCCATGGCGCCGATGGCAACAGCAAAACGCCTGGCACGCCCAACCTCGCTGGCCAGCAGCCACGCTATTTCGTCGCAGCGACTCAGGAATATCTGACCGGCGCGCGCGCGTCGGCCCCGATGGATCCGATGTTGCGTAAGCTGAGCAGGCTCGATCTCGAAAGCGTGGCGCTCTACTACGCGTCGCAGATGCCGGCGCCGCGCAGTGCACCTCCGGTCGGTGATGCGGCGGCGGGCGAACCGCGCACCGCAGTGTGCGGGGGCTGCCACGGCTCGCATGGCGTGAGCACGGACTCTGCGACGCCAAGTCTTGCCTCCGAGGATCCGACCTATCTAAAGCAAGCGATCACAGCCTATCGCACGACTCGCAAGCATGACTTGATGCAGCGTCTGGTCGCCGCTCTCAGTGATACCGATATCGATAATATCGTCGCATTTTATACGACACAGAAGTCAAAGGCGGCGGAGAGCGGTCAGACACTGCTCAAGGAGATCACTGACAAGTGCGACCGGTGTCACGCCGGCGAACGGGACAATCCGGCCTTGGCTATCCCGATCATCGGCGGGCAGGACAAGGACTATCTGACGCTGGCATTGCGGGCCTATCGCGACGACAAGCGCGGAAACTCCATGATGCACAGTATGAGCATGCCCTACAGCGACTCCATCATCGAGAGCATCGCGACGTATTACGCGAGTCGGCCGGCGCGGTAAGTGGGAGGACATCGAGGCGCAAAAAGGCGACACCAATATGAGCTATTGACAACGACCCTGGAAGTGCAACTTGTTGCCGGCCTCGGCGCTATAATACACAGATCGAGCGGGTTTTGATGACACGAACCAAATCGTTATTGGCTGTATCTATTTTGGTTGCGGGTGCAATGGTCATAAACTATTGCCCACGCGCGGCGGCCCAGTCGGTGGGGGCCGCTTCCGGCAGCGCGGACGATCTTCGTCCTCTATCGGCAATGCCTGACGAGGTTGCCGAAGGGAAGCGGCTCGCAGCAACGTCCTGCGCCGGTTGTCATGGTGCAAATGGTATCAACAATAATCCTGGTGTGCCCTACCTTGCAGGTCAGCGCGCCGCATATCTCTACCTTGAGATGAAAGCTTACAAGGCAGGGGTTCGCGGCGAGAGTGCTATGAACAATGCTGTCAAGTTTTTGAGCGACGACGCACTGGTCAAAGTCGCGGCTTACTTTGCAAGTCTTGATCCACCAACTCCGGCCGCTATTGGCGGTCCCGGTAACCTCGATCCATTGCAGGCTGGTAAGACGATTGCTACAGCGGCTTGTGCTGGGTGCCACGGCAATACAGGCGTGAGTCAAATCCCAGGCATGCCTAGTTTGGTTGGCCTCGATCCCAAATATCTCGTCGAGGCAATGAAGGCATACAAGAATGGCCAACGCAAAAATGACACCATGAAGGCCATGCTGGCATCTGTTGCCGACGGCGCCATGAATAATATCGCCGCGTTCTATGCTCTGCAAAAACCAGCGCGTGCAACGACTCCGTCTACCGGCGATCAAGCTGCCGGCAAAACCTCTGCAGCGAGTTGCGGAGGATGCCACGGCGAGGAAGGTGTGAGTGCGAGCCCGGCGACGCCGAGCCTAGCCGGACAAGATGCCCAATATCTCGCAGCGGCGCTGCACGCCTACAAGAGCGGATCGCGCGCCGATGAGACAATGAAAGGTATGGTTGCTGCGCTTGATGACAACGCAATGAAAAATCTTGGTGCCTTTTATGCGGCGCAGGAGCCCAAAGCACCAAATGTCCGTAAGCCGCTGACCACTGAGGAATGGGCCCAGCGCTGCGACCGTTGTCATGGGCTCAACGGCAATAGCACCGATCCGCGCCGACCGATGCTCGCTAGTCAGCGGGTCGACTATTTGGAAAAGGTGTTGCACGACTATCGAACTGGCGCGCGTAAAAGTCCAGAAATGGCCGCTATGGCTGACGTGCTCACCGAACAAGATATAGAAGGTCTTGCGGCCCATTATGCGCGCCAGAAAGCGCGCGCCGTCGTGTTCTTGCCTCTACCAAGCAAGTGAAGTGGGGCAAGAAAACCAATGGATGCGACAATGAGCGAACTTCCACTGCACCGACATTATCTTCATTATTCGGAGCTGCCGTACAGCCAACGGGTCCTTTATACGGCAACGCTCCTCATTCTCGGTATGGGGTATCTCTTCGCATTGCTTAATTTGTATTTCACCTACGCCGGACGCGCGGGTGGAAATCCTCTCATACTGTCATACGAGGACATCGTCGTCGCCTATTCCGGCAGCGGCAAAGGCTCGCGCCTGGAATCCGCGCTACGCGGCCCGATGGCGGGCATGTTGCCGGCCGACGAGCGCAATGTCGTGATGGCCTGGGCCGCCGAAGGCGGCGCACGCCCACTTTATGAGAAATCAATCGCGCCCGTGCTCGAGAAGCGCTGCTTGACCTGCCACGATGGCAGCAATCCGCATCTACCCAACCTTAACGGCTACGACAATCTGAAAAAGATGACGGAGAAGGACACCGGCACTGCTATCGCCACGCTGGTTCGCGTGTCGCACATTCATTTATTCGGACTAACCTTCATCTTCTTCATTGTCGGCCTCATGTTCAGCCACGCCTATGTGCGGCCGGTGTGGCTGAAATGTACCATCGTTGCCTTACCTTTCGTCGCCATCGTGCTCGATGTCAGCTCTTGGTATTTCACCAAGATCTATCATCCATTCGCCTGGGTCGTGATCGGGGCCGGCGGCCTGATGGGGCTGTGTTTCGCCTTCATGTGGGTAGTGACCATGTATCAGCTGTGGTTCTCTCAACCTCCGTCGATGGTCACGCAGAGAGAGCGCGTCGATATTCCCGTCGTCGGCTGATGCCCGTCGGAAAAAAGACTTAGTTGCCCTTTGAAGCCGCGAAGGACCAAGGGGAACACGCGAAGATTCAGCCGCATCAGGGCGTTTGACCGCTGGTGTTGACGGCGGCGTCACGTTTTGAGAGTCCCACCCGCGCCATTTGCCGGCGATGCTGCCCTAATTTTCGAATCTCGTTTTAGGATTTGTGGAGCGCTCGGCCGCTTTACGTATTCGAATTATTCATCGAATCTTGGCTTGAAGGCCCGACGATCTCTCCAAAATCATCGCAACGCAAAATGACTTCGCCGATTCAAAAAATCAGGTGCGCCTTGCTGGTATGAAAAAGACATGAACATTGACATACATCAAACTCAGCAAATTCATTCCATTGATAACTAGCTTAATTGTGTTCGCAGCCTCACGAAGAGGGACGAAACCGCGACAAATACAATGAGTTCGTTTGCTAGAGCTTTCGCGGCGCCAGAATGACGCACGGGCGAGCCAACAAAAAATTCGAGGGTGACCGGAAACGCTTAGGGAACGGGAAGACCATGCCGCGTCATATCGTTCGGCTTATTTTTCTTATCATCGGTTTTGCCGTTTTAGCGTACGGTGCAAAACAGTTTTTCACTGTCAAATCGTTCTATCAGTATGGCCACTATCGCGGAGATTCCGTAGCCGATATCGCGTCCGATAAGCCGAAATATAAGGGCACCGCATATTGCGCGTCGTGCCACGCGGTACAGGTCGCAGAATGGTCCAACGGGATCCATAACCGACCCGACATTGGCAAGGTCGTCAAATGCGAAGTCTGTCATGGGCCCGGCGGAGAACGCGATATTCGCGGCCCATTCCAAAATTCGCCGACCGGTCCGGATCATCCAAAAAATATGAAAATGGTAATTCCAGCAGACACGCGTCAGCTTTGTACACTGTGTCATGAACGAATGACTGGCAGACCTCTGCAACAGCGTCAGATTGTCGTTTCTGATCACGCTGGAACTCAGCAGTGCACGGTCTGTCACAACCCCCACTCGCCTCGGCTCAATTTGAGTTCACCAGCATCAACAGCACAGGCCGGCGATGCGGCTGCAGGCAAGCTCAAGGCTGCGGCATGTGTCGGGTGTCACGGCACCGACGGCGTAAGCGCTAATCTTCCAGGCCCAACGCTCGCGGGACAACGCGAGCCCTATCTGGTTGACGCACTCAAGGCCTACATAACAAGCGGGCGAAGTGATCCGATGATGAGCCCGAGTGCACAGGGATTGAACGATGACGACACAGCGAATATCGCCGCCTACTTTAGCAGCGCGAAATGCGTCAGCTCGCTGGATACAGCAAAGCAAGCCACGCTACCGAGCAAAACGGCAGCAGCGAAGTGTGTGGCTTGTCACGGCGCCGACGGAAACAGCGCTAATCCTTCATGGCCCAACCTCGTCGGTCAATCCAGCGCTTATCTTGTCAATGCCTTGAAGGCTTACAAAGATGGCGCTCGCAAGAATGGCATGATGGCCGGCATCGTAAAGGATTTGAGTGATACGGATATAGAAGTCGTGGCGGCATACTACGCGAACGCGACTTGCAAATAAGGCGCGCCGAAACTGAGGTTTTGCTAGGAGCATCGCAGAATGGACCAAGATGAGAAGCTCGATCAGCAGCAGAAAGAGCGCCGCGAGTTTTTGAGTTGCCTTGGCAGCGCCATTGCTTGTGGTGCTGCGGCGGTGGCGGCAAACGCCAGCTCGGCTGGCGCAGCGGCTCCGGCGATCAATGAAGGAATACCGCCTATTCCTAACTTCGATTGGAGCAAACATCGCTGGGCGTTCGGCGTCGACGCCGGAAAGTGCATCGGCTGCTTGCGCTGCGTTGAGGCCTGCAAGCGGGAAAATAATGTACTCCCTGACGCCCATCACTTTCGTACCTGGGTTGAGCGTTACGTCACATTGGAGGGTGAAGATAAGGCGCGCATCGATAGCCAAGCGGATCCTGCAAATATCGAAGCGTCCGGGTCCGAAGGGCATTATCGATTTGCCAATCGCTACAAGGATGCGAAGGTTGAAAAAGCTTTCTTCGTTCCAAAGCTATGCAATCACTGCACGCATCCGGCTTGCGTTCAGGTGTGCCCCACCGGCGCAACATATAAAACCGAGGATGGCGCGGTCCTCATTGATCACACCTATTGCATCGGCTGCCAATACTGCGTGCAAGCCTGTCCGTATGGGGCGCGTTATTTCAATGAGGAAAAGGGCGTAACGGATAAATGCACTTGGTGCTATCACCGCATCACGAAAGGTTTGCAGCCTGCTTGCGTTGAGGTCTGTCCAGTCGGCGCGCGCATCTTCGGTGATCGCAATGACGAACAGAGCCTGATTAGCCAATTCATCCAAAACAATCGGGTTCAGGTTCTTAGACCCGAGACTGGAAATGCTCCAAACGTGTTCTATGTCGGCATAGACAAGGATGTGGGCTAATGGACACTTTTATTCATGCATCACCATTCACCGGTTACGTCTATCCCAATGAGACGGTCATTCCCTGGACCGTACTGATTGTGGTTTACCCTTATCTAACGGGATTGGTTGCCGGCGCTTTCACTATTTCAAGCTTGTACCAAGTTTTTGGTTTTACACAGCTCAGGCCGGTTGCACATTTCGCGCTGCTCGTTTCCCTATGCTGCATGATCACCGTTCCTCTGCCTTTGCTGTTGCACCTTGGCCATCCTGAACGTGCGTTCAATGCGATGATAACGCCGCACGTTACTTCAGCATTTGCCGTTTTCGGATATGCCGCTGGTTTCTATGTTATTCTGCTTGTCTTAGAGACATGGTTTGTATTTCGACCGCAGATCGTCGAGCAATCCAAAAGGCAGACAGGGTTGTTGCGCTGGTTCTACAAGATCTTGTCGCTCGGATCGGACGATATTTCAGAAAAGGCAATGAACTACGATCGAAAATGGCTGTTTGCCTTAGCGGTGATCGGCATTCCCGGCGCGCACGGATTGCACGGATATGTCGGTTTTGTGTTCGGTTCTTTGAAATCTCGCGAATGGTGGTCTTCCGACCTTATGCCGGTGATATTTCTGCTATCCGCGATCATCTCCGGCACCGCATTTGTGATCGTTTTGTATGTCGCGTCTTGCAAACTGCGCAAGGTATCAATTGATTTAGCCTGCATGAAGATCATGGCGTACGCCCTATGGGGCTTTATGATGTTTACACTGCTAATTGAGGGCGTTGAGTTCTTGAGTTTAGTTTATCGGGGACGTGAAGGCATCGATGTCATTCTAGAGTTTGTCACTGGGCCACTCATCATTCCCTTCTTCATCTTGCAATTCGGCATTGGTTCGGTGCTGCCTCTCATCGTTATTACATTCATGATTTGGCGCGGCACCAGTGGAGCAGCGCTGATAGTCGGAATTACGGGAAGCGCAATCCTTGTCCTGCTCGCGGTGCTAATGATGCGCTACAACGTTGTGATTGGCGGCCAGGAAATCTCGAAGACAGCCAAAGGTTTGATCGCGTATACCCCTCCGGTGTTCGACCGTGAAGGCTTGGCTGCCGCAGGAGTGGTGCTCGTCGTCCCGCTAGTCTTGCTGTCAATCTTAGTCCGCCTATTTTCACCGTGGCACGACGAACACAAGGTGGCATAGGCGGCGGCCTAGCGTTGTAACCTGGTCCCGTCAGCGCTAGTTGCGGTGCATTGACTGCGCGCATCAGGCGTTTGAGTTTTCACCCGGCCAAAACCCGTTTTGGGCACACGCCGGCGCGAGAGCGACTGTTGACGGACCGCGCTCGGTATATTGGAAAAATATATATGAACCCAAAAAGGGACAGTGCTGCTGTCCGATCAACATCAAGAACTTTGCTGTGACTTCGAGTTTCGTTTAAAAGGTGCGACGAGAAGTCTGCTGTATGCCAAGATTCATTTTTTCTGTGAGGGGCAACGGCGATGAGAATGCTTCTTTACAAATTTGGCATTGGAACCGGTCTCGCACTGCTTTCCTCCGCAGCACTTGCTGCTACGCAGGAAGAGCTACTGACGAGTCTTATGGGCCAAATACAAATATACGTGCTCATTCTATTCGTGATCATCGTCATCGGTGGCGTGTTCTTCATGAGATCACGAGACAAGCGTCAGACCCCATTGAACAAAATATTCGAGAGCGGCAAGGCGATACACTCAGTTGGACCTGATACCTCTGTCACCGAGTGTGTGCGGTTGATGACCGCAAGTAAAATCGGGGCCTTGATCGTTTTGGATAGCAAACGGCTGATAGGCATCTTCACAGAGCGGGACGCACTGAACAAAGTGCTGGCTGGCGGCCTTAATCCAAGCAATACAAAAGTGTCCGAGGTTATGACGAAAGACCCATACTGCATCCCTCCGACGACGACGGTTGGCGACGCAATGAAATTGATCACCGAGCGGCGATTTCGACACTTGCCGATTGTGGACAACGGCAATGTGCTCGCCGTCGTATCGAGTGGCGATCTAACCCACTGGCTGGTACAGGGTCAAGTCGGAGAGGTTCAAGAGCTTGTCGAACTTTCCGCCCGTCCTGAGAATTTTTAATTGCTATTGCGCGAAATCTGAATTGGGCCGCAAGCCCTAACCGTTGTCTGACTTTACCCGTTCGCACATCGCGACAATTTGAACCCGTGCCTTGAACAGTCGCTATTGGAGGGTGGTCTCAACCGGTCGACGCAACACTGGGGGCCAGCTGTCAATAAATAACAATGGTGGCTT
>Ga0207761_1000159_pt1 | contig 21850 bp, 19 predicted proteins | sample LuqExpMetageno34_FD_187792 | JGI IMG/M metagenome (GOLD analysis project Ga0207761, IMG submission 187792) | Tropical forest soil microbial communities from Luquillo Experimental Forest, Puerto Rico - Sample 34 (SPAdes) | ecosystem: Environmental > Terrestrial > Soil > Tropical forest ... | reverse complement strand
TTGCCGCCCTCGCACCAGCACGAAATCTCTGACTTATCGGCCTATAATCGATCTTTTCCCTCTAAGATAAAGTGTTGCGTCGACCGGTTGAGCTGGCCAAGATAGGACAGTCCCAGGCGACGTAATCTGACGAAATTAAAAAATGGTCCTAGTCGTATCAGGATTACCGTTCGGCTAGGACCATCAAGCGGGCTGCGGAGCCCAAGAATGCGTGCTATTGCCTTCAACTGTCTTCCGCCACGGAGGAAAAGTGGCGCCTAGTGAGGCTAATTGAAATAGCATACTGCGATACCGATCGCAGCGCATGGAACCGAACGACTGTTGCTATCGGAGCCGAGCCGATTGTACAGCAACGAACGGAAAACAAAATTATCAGGACGACATCCCGAATGGATTTTTCAGCGCGGCGCCCATCGTTTTCGCTGCCGTTTCACTGATCTCTTTCGTTTGCTCGTTCAAGTTATTCATCTGAGCCTGCAAAAATTCCATTTGAATTTTCATGGCTTCTGCAAAGTCTTTGCTACGGGCAAGCTTGGTTGCATATTCGAAGGCCTGTGCTGAGCTTTTTTCCGCGTAGCTGAGAATTTTCTTATTGAGATCGGTTTTTCCGAACGGAATTCCCGACACACTTTTCTGTATAAACTCAAGATAAGTATCTATCGCTTTGCGCGCTTGTTCAGCGCCCTGCTCAATCATCGAGCCTATTTCACCAACAGCGGGCCGATCATTCATATTTCACTCCCACGGTTATTTAGTTTGATGTTTCATAAACATAGGCATGAAGGTGTCTATCTGGAAGCCACATCAGCGAGAAATGAGTCTGGATGATGTATTTTCTGGCGAAGTGGGACAGCAATGCTGTCTGATCCACGTCAACGACGGTGCTCGATTTTTCCGGTTATTTTACTCCGTGACACCCCTACTCAGAAACCATCCCTTAATTTTAGAGGAATTCGTGCCTAAACCTGACCATATTTTTGACCTCGAACGGCGGCTCCAAGCGCTCGAAAATGAACTTGCCGAAACTTTGTTACATTGCTCAACTGATGATCCGATGATTGCTGATCTCAAGCGTCGCTTGCTGCATCTTCGAGACGAACTTCATCGGTTTCATCACGAAGCAGTTCAACAGCGAAGACTGCACTGATACTTAATAATATTCGTCACATCCTGTGATGTACGCGCACGCCGTGCCAGTGGGTGAAGGCTGAGTCTGGGGGCCGTTCGTGGCGGCAATAGAGCCCACGAAATGGAAACGGATGGGACGAGTTTCACGGAGTGGTGAGAAACATAATTTAAAAGTAGTTTTTATATTTAGCTCAATGACGGCGCGGATCGGACTGACGTGCATCACTCTCGCCCTTCTGTAGAACGAATTCACCCAAATTGGCAATAACGTCAGCCATAAGTGTCACGCGCTCAACGGGGGGCACAAGCAAGATCAAATCTGCAAGTACTTCTGTCACTTTTGACGCAATTTCTGTCAGATTAACCTCGGCGTCTTGTATATGAGTTTCGAGCAGATCGTGGATATCGCACTGGATGCAGTTAGACATCGAACTTTCCTTGACGAGTCGTCATTTGTCTTCAAATCTGTGCCATACTTTAAACAATGAACACTAGCGCGCTGTACAGTGGGGGCAAAAATGGCTTCGTCTCATTTTTCACTGCCAAAACAATGGGAAGATTGGTGCAGCTGGTTGCTGGGGCTGTGGCTTTGCATCTCACCTTGGGCTCTTTTTTTTGATTCTGAGCCGACAGCTACACGAGCAACCGTGGCTTCTGGGATAGTAATCATTATCGCCGAGATGTGGACGCTATCCGTTTATAGAGCCTGGGAAGAGTGGATCAACGTCATTCTTGGGTCTTTTCTGATTCTCTGTCCTTGGCTCCTGAACATTGGTTCATCGGCAGCAAGAAACAATTTTGTCGTTGTAGGAATACTGGTATTGGCATTGGCACTTTACGAGATATGGACTGAACGCACTCGATTGAAATGATTGCGTTGAAAGACACTCTACAGTGAGAATCAGCAATGCACCGATTTTACGAGCCCGATCTCATATCAAATCCCGACAGCCCATTTGTGCGTGACGGCAATAACAAGCTAATTCGTCGCTCATATTGGCTCGATATGAATGACCGCACGCTCGTTTTGGTCATGACACAGGGTATTGGGGCAAATCTCACCAACGATGAAAAGCGAGCACACTTAGCAGACTTGCGACGCGATCATTTGATTGACCAAGTTTGTGTTCAAGAGATTTTGCCTCCTGAAAAATGATCCGGAATTTCTCAAAATAACGACACGAATGAATTTTCTTTCAACACGATGCCATCATCTGTTCGATGGAACTTTTCAGACAGCTGCACACCATTGCATCGCTATGCTGCATAGAGATTGTGCATCGCCGCATTTTTGGAAATATTTGGCAAAAGCACAATTATTCGTGAATCTTAGTTTACTTGTGCATTGCAGTATTTCTTGTAGCCTTGCCTAAAGGGCGACATGGTCAAACGAGGTCACACACGATGTCCCAAAAGCTGAAATCCCTTTCCGTTATTACTGGTGCGGCAGTTTTGATCGCTACACCAGCATTTGCGCACGCCGTGCATAAGAGGAGCCGAGCGGCGACGGCCTCGTATGCGTATGAGGCGCCGTACGGCCCAAATGTGGTCGTCGGCTTTGATGGCACGATTCTCGGGGCAGATCCTGATCCGAGGATACGGTTCGAGTTGATGCGAGAAGGCGGCTCGCAAGGCGATTAATACGCAAGCTTGCGAACAAATAAATCCATAGCTTCTCGCAAATCAATAAAAGTGGAGGAGCGAAAACCGCTCCTCCCGTTAATCAACTTGTGGTCGCGACCGTCAAAACACTCCACTGATATCTAAAGCATTCGTTACTTTCTTTGATGCACCTTCAGCCATATGTGACAATATTGCTGGCTCATCGATATCGACGACAGCGCGTTGTTTTGTTGTTTTTCGACTACTTCCGCTCCGTATTAGAGCGCCTCGTCGCGTGATGACATCAAAGGTTATCGTAATTGATATAGACACAGTGTTGCCAAGGCCCTTCGTTGCTCGATGACGCTGTTTTCTACCTGAAATCCACCTATCGCCTGGAGACCGCAGCCCGCCGACCCCAATTGTCGGTATATTGCTTTGCTATTTCAGCTTCATCCGAAACGGACAAAACGTTCTCAGCGTTTTTGTCTTGTGCTGCTCCCGTGAAATTGAAAGACCTTCTTCCGCCCGAAAGGCATCAACAAGAGAGCGCCACTCGGCATGGAGCAATTATTATTAAATTGACCTATCTCATTTCGGCGCGGAAGGTTCTCGTTTAGACGCCCTACAGCCTTTATAGGCCTTTTCATTGCCGCGATATTTTTGGCACCAATCGAGGCACTTGCCCAAGCTCCTCTCGCCAGTGAACACTCTTTAGGACGCCAAATAGCGCTAGAGCAATGCGGCACCTGTCATCGAGTTACCGCAGGACAGCTTCGCCCCGCCAAAATGTTCCAAGTTTTTTTGCTATCGCTAATTTGCCGTCGACTACCCCACTTTCCTTGTGGGTGTTCCTTCGCTCGAATCACAACGGAATGCCGAACCTAATAGTTTCCGAGACAGATACTACCGAATTAATCGACTACATTCTTAGCCTCAAACGGCGATGAGTTTCGCAAAAACTAGTCGACCAGCTCTATGCTCGCGATCTGCCGCCATAAGTGGACCTCGTTAGGAATCTGCATGTGAATTAACGATTTTCTAGGTCGAGGCTCACTCAAAAGCCGCCCGAATAAACATGGGTCAGCATCACTGTCTGATGGAGATCAAAGACAATTCTGTCGACTGGTTTTTCATGAGTTCACGTTGGAGACGCTACTGCAGCTGAGGAGCTTCAGAGCCTTGTCCCAACGACGAGTGGGCGTTCTGTGCTGCGACGGTCTATCGTCAGCGCCAGAATGCTCACTCTCTTTTTGATGAGCTTCCGTCGCTGCACTTGTTTTCGATAAATATCGGGTAGCCCCTGACAACCCATAGGAGGCAATGAGTTAAAGAAAAACGACAACTGCTCAACTTGATCACCACATCACGCAAGCTTGATCTCGCCTCAATCTCATGGCTCTCCAATCCTCACGAGTAAGAATGGGTGGATCCTGATTTGGTCAATGAGATTGTTCGGACAGAAGGCAAAGAGCCTATTTTGGTGTCCGTCGTCAGGCAGAGAGATTTTTTACCAGCCATTGCCGCAACTATCGGTGGGAAATAAAGTTTGGCGGAAGCGATTTAAACTGAAACGAATTTGACGCCATCAGGTTTCCCTGAAATCCATGCCTAGCCGTATATAGGACAAGAGGCGGCGGAAGATAGTATACGCCGCCCCTTGGGCAGTATTCACGCTTACGCTACTAACAAATGCGGCAAAAGCGATTCCTCAAGCTCGGCGTCAGTTTGTGGCTGCAATAGCCCGCAATCAGTCATTAGCACCGACTCAGTCGTTTCAAACTCTTTCTCGCAAACCGGGCAGCACCAAAAATTAATAGTTTCATGTTCGCCAATGGTTTCGGACCATTCGGGAAGAACAATTTTCGTTTTGCACCCCGGACATTCTGTCCAAAATCGGAGGGCCGCACTTCGCGCCATTTCCGAATTCCTTGTTATTAGTTATCGAATCAGTCGCCTCTAACGTTCAATATGAATAAGAGATCCGTTTCAGCGATATTGTCCCTTGGGGCAGTGCCGCATGGTGAACTCCTCAGCGGCCTGAGACTGCTCCAGGTTTCACATCCCATGGTATCTTGCGACCAACATGATACTCAACGTAGCGATGCTGATCACTAATAACCAACCAGCAGAGTAGAAATTCTTCGATGTCATATCCTAAATGCAAGCGCAGTTCTTGCGCCCCCCTTTGGTTGCTTCTGTTTTTGCGCTTAGACAGGTAACTCGACTGTCACCCGCGTTCTCGCCTTTGCGTCGAATATTTTTACCTGGATTTGCGGATATTTTTTCTTGAGTTCTAAGCCCGCCCTGGTTGCAACCTCTGCGGTATCGAAGTGCGATTTCAATCGACCATCGACTTCCAAGCCATAACCGTCGCTTGGAATTAAATTGGATTTCAGATTTTTTGGTCGCGTTTCGTTTTCGCTCAGGGGTTTTCCAATTGTTGCAGTCTTAAGTGCGTCGAGTTTGAGCACGTCGGTAACCTTTGCAGGGGCGCTTATGGGCTCTTCAATTGTTTTAGTTTTCAGCGAGTTTGCTTTTAGACCCTTGGACATTCTCGAATCACCTTTCATATATTCTCGTTCATCGTGATTTGCGTCGAAGTGGGAAGCAACGCTGTCGTGATCAGCCGCTTCTTTGAACACATTCCGAATGGAACGGACGACAGCGTATTGGCTTGATGATTTTCTATTTTTCAGAGCTGTCGATGACAGTAAGACTGCGCCAAAAAACTTTATAACTCTTTATAACTTTTTCTTTGAAGCCATATCACCTCGACGCGGTATTTATCCCGTTGATTGTATTGGAGTTTTTGGTGGGCGCACCAGGGCTCGAACCTGGGACCCGCTGATTAAGAGTCAGCTGCTCTACCAACTGAGCTATGCGCCCGGATTGCCATCGACAGGGCTTGCCCCGCTAGGCGCGGGTCACTTAGCAAAGCGACCTCGCACTGTCCAGCCGCGCGTTCTGCAGAACCCGCGGCCGAGCGCATCGGTCTTCAAGGAAAGGCCGCCGGGCAAACCCGGCGGCATCCTTGGTGGCTGCCGCGGCATTAGGGAGAGCACCGGACGGACTGCCGCTAATTATTGAAAGTCGCTGTCGGCGCCGCGCGGGCCGCGCCGCATCATCCAGTTGCCGAACCTGCCATGCTCAGGCCGAGCGCCGAAGTGCCGGTGCTCAAGCCGGGCGAGTACAACGAAGCGGTTCTTCTGGCCCTCGTCCAGACTACGGTAAAGCGGGCCAGCCGCGTCGGCGAGCTTTTTCAGCGCAGCGGCGCGCTGAGTCATCCGCTCCGCGCGCAGGTTGAGCCGCTCGATCGGATCCTGCGGAAGATCCGCGCTGGCCCGCACGGTGAAGCGCTCGGCGCGTTGCTTGGCGATGTCGCGCAGCGCGCTTTCCATCGCCGGCCAGTTCTTCTCCTGTTCGGCCGTCAGCTTAAGTCCTGCGTGCAGCGCGGCGATGCGCGCATCGCTAAAGGCGCTGATGTCCTCTGCGCTCGGCCGCCAGCGATTATGCATGAAGCCAGGTCCCGCACCTGGACTCTGCTGGGCGTAGACGAACGAGGTGCCGAGGATCGCAAGCGCGGTCGTGCCGGCCAGAGCTGTCTTCCACATGAGCTTTTCCTCCGATAGCTATTCCGATGACGCTTACAGTTGGAACACCGCGTCACGTAAGCAAGTTAAAGTTTGGACAGAGATTAATTCAAAGTAATGTTATCGACATCCCTTCATCGAAGGCGGTCACAGCATACCGAGCACACGCGGCAAGAAGAGCGTGAGCTCTGGCCAATAGGTGACGATGACCAAGAAGATAAACATGGTTGCCAGCCAGGGCAGCACGGCAACCGTCAGTTCGGTTATTCCCAGTCGCGCGATGGTCGAGGCGACATAAAGGTTGAGGCCGACGGGCGGATGACACAGCCCAACTTCCATGTTGACGTCGATGACAATGCCGAAATGCACTGGATCGACGCCGAGCTTCTTCGCGGCCGGGAACAGCATCGGTGCCATGATCAGAATGATCGACGACGGCTCCATGAAGTTGCCGGCGAGCAGCAGCAGCACGTTCACCAGCAACAGGAAACCAATCATGCCGAAATTCGATCCCAAAATCCAGTCAGCGATCGCTTGCGGGATGTTCTCATTGGTCAACACGAACGAGAACAGCACTGCGTTGGTGATGATGTAGAGCAGCATCGCGCTCATATTGGCGGATTGCAGCAGGACGCGTGGCACGTCCTTGAGCTTGAGATCCTTATAGACGTAGACCGAGATCAAGAAAGAGTAGATGGCCGCCATCGCAGCGGCCTCGGTAGCGGTGAAGATGCCGCTGTAGATGCCGCCGATGATGATCACGACCAGCATCAGACCCCATACGCTCTGCCGGAATGCGCGCCAGGTCGCATGCCAGGTCCCCTTCTCCATACGCGGATAGTTATTGCGCTTGGCGATGTACCAGGTAACCGCGCAGAGCATGACCGTCAGCAAGGTGCCGGGTAGCACACCGGCGACGAACAGGGCACCGATTGAGGTATTGGTGGAAACGGCATAGATGACCTTCGGGATCGACGGCAGCATCAGGATGCCGAGCGACCCCGCGACAGTAATCACGCCGGCGCCAAAGCGCATCGGATAACCGTGCCGCACCATCTCCGGTAGTATGATTGAGCCGATCGCCACCACCGTGGCGACACTCGATCCGCACACCAGCGCAAACATGGCGCAGGCGATGATGCCGGCCAGCGCCAGACCGCCGTGCCAGTGACCGATCACTGACGTAGCGAAGTCAATCATGCGGCGCGCTACGCCGCCATGCGTCAGGAACCCGCCGGCCAGAATGAAGAACGGAATCGCCATGATCTCGAACCGCTCAATGCCGGTAAAAAGCTTCAGCGCCACGGCATCGACCGGGACGTCGGTCAGCGTGAATATGAAGATCAGCACGGTGAGACCGAGCGCAATCGAAACCGGCATTGCGGTCAGCAGCAAGCTTACCAGCAGCAAAAAAATGATCGCGATGCGCACGCTGCCTGGCAGCGTGACCACGCCGAACTTCGCAGCCAGACAAATTATGACGAGCAGCACCGGCGTGCCGATGAAAATCCACGCCGCGGTGAGGTTGACCGGCTTTGGAGCGGGTGCAGCGGCTATCGCCACGGGCGCCCTCCTAGTGAGCCGCGGCTGCGGTGGCAGCCGGCGTCGCAACTTTGTCAGTCGGAACGGTGACGCCTTCGATCTTGGCAGCGTCGTGATGCGGCAGATGGCCGGTGCGAGCAAACGACCAGGCGACCTGCAGAAAACGGAAACACATCAGGAAACTACCGCAGGGAATCGCGGCATAAACGAACGCCATCGGCAATTCCATGTCGGGCGATACCTGGTCGGTCCCAGCGAGTTCCAAAACGAATCGAGCCCCGAATGCACCGATCGTCCCGGTGAAGAAGGCGCCGCATAGCAGACTGAATAATATCACCTTGCGCGCGGATTGCTGGTTGATGCGCGCCAAGGCCACATCGACGCCAACATGAACGCCGGTCCGCACACCGTAGGCGGCGCCGAACTTGGCCATCCACACGAACATGAAAATGCAAAGTTCCTGCGCCCAGGTCAGGTCGAAGCCAATAACGTAGGCGTGTAGCCAATGGATGCCGGCCGCGTAACGCTGAATTACGGCCACGAAGATCAGTAGGGTCGCAGCCGCCATTAGGCTCGCAATGAGGACCTCTTCCAGGCGATCGAGGACCCACAGAAAATACTTAATCATAGCCCCCCGCATGCGCCTCGCGATTTATCAGCTACCAGTATCTAGCTCCAAAGTCGCGTGCTTGCGCAGCGTCACACCAGCCGCACGTACACGATCGTCTTGAACGGAAACGGCCGCCCCGGCAGATGCCGCGACGACCGTTTGTGGTCTTGGCTTACTGCGTGACGCCCATCGTTTCCTTTTGGAATTCATCGATGGTGGCCTTGCCTATCCGCTTCGCCATTTCGGCGTAGATCGGTTCCATCACCTTGCGCATCGCTTCCGTTTCGGTCGGAGTGGAGACAAAAATCGTGCTCTTGCCGCTCTTCTTGATCGCTTCCAGCGCTTCAGCATTTTCCTTTTCGGAGATGTCATTGCCGTAGACGGTTGCATCTTGCAGCGCCTTTTCGAGCTGACCGCGAATTTCGGCTGGCAGGCCCTCCCAGAACTTCTTGTTAGCCACCACGATGTAACCGATATAGCCGTGGTTGGTCACGGTGATGTATTTCTGCACCTCGTGCATCTTCTGGGTGTAGATGTTGGACCAGGTGTTCTCCTGCCCATCCACTACGCCGGTCTGCAGCGCCATATAAACTTCCGAGAACGCCATCGACTGCGGGATTGCACCCAACGCACGGAATTGTGCTTCCAGCACCTTGGAGGATTGAATGCGGAATTTGAGGCCCTTGTAATCTTCCGGTGTGTGCAGCGGCTTATTAGCGCTCATCTGCTTGAAGCCATTGTCCCAATAGGCCAAGCCGACCATGCCCTTGGGCTCAAGCAGCGTAAGCAGCCGCTTACCAAGCGGGCCATCGGTCACTTTGCGTAATGCGACTTTGTTCGGTAGGATGTAAGGTAGATCGAAGACCTCGAACTCCCTGACACCCATCGGGCCGAATTTAGAGTTCGATGGCGCCAGCATCTGCACCGCGCCGAGCTGCAGCGCCTCGAGTTCTTCTTTATCCTTGTAAAGCGTCGAGTTGTGATAGACCTCGATCTTTACTTTACCGTTCGTGTATTTCTCGCCGAGCTCTTTAAATTTCTCGGCCGCCTTGCCTTTCGGCGTGTCGGGCGCCACTACGTGGCTGAATTTCAGAACGATCGGAGCCTGCGCCAAGGCAGCGCCGGGCAACGCGATTAGGACAGCCGCGGTTGCCGCCAGAAGCATTTTCCTCATTAGGGTCCTCCACGAATTTGGCAGTGTCTTCAACCATATACCGTTGAGGTGGCTTTTGATGCAGGTCAAACTAGAGGGGAAGCTCGCATTTATTCGCTGGCCGGGCAAGTCAGCCTGACAAGTGTGGAATTTGCGCCGATCTTTTGTCGCGGAGGCATGACGCACCTATGCGAGGCGGCATTACAAACCGGATGGCGATGTGCGAAGCAAAAACAAATGCGTCTCGACGGCGCGGCACGCGACGGCTCCTTGCCTTGGCGCCGGTCTTGAGGCTGTTCGCAGCTATTTCAGCGCGGCCATGACCACCGGCCCGAGGCCCATCTCTTGGGCGAGCCCGTTCGCTGCCTGTTTCTGTTGATCGTCGAGCGCGGCGATCAGTGGGCGCGCAGCCTTCGCCAGGCGCTCGACGGCGGTGCTGGTGAGCACGATCGAAACTACCCGGTTGCTGACCCTCTTAATGAAGCCGGCTTGGTCGGAATGAGCCTGCTGTTGGCGGACGACGTCGCGCAGCGCGGCTTCCACGGGCGCCCACAAGGGCTCCTGCTGGGATGTCAGGTGCAGCGCGCTCCGGATGCGGCCGATATCGACCGACATTGCCGCCTGCGAGTTTTCTGCCGAGTAAGCGAATTCATTTGCGAAAGCTCCCGGCATCATTGGTAGCAAGCCGACCAGCGCGAGCGCGACGACGCCCGCGTAAACAATCATCTTCATCCCTATGGGTTCCCCAATGTCAGAATTGCGCTGTGGGCGTGGACATAGTGGTTAATTTCGCCGCTTGCGCGGGCGAAATGCGGACAAAATGTGTTTTTTCTTGGTTCCGTGAGGAACCAAACGCGTCATGCCAACGCCGCGCAAAACATTATGCGCGGCGTTCGAAGTTACGTGAGTGCGAGAACGGTCAGTTGGCGTCGGTCGAATGAATTCGCCGTTCGACCGCCAGCGTTTTGTTGCGCTTGCTGGTCAGCTTATTGAGCGCGCCGAGATAGGCTTTCGCCGACGCCACCAGCGTATCGGGGTCGGCGCCGCGGGCGGTGTAGGAGCGGCCGTTCTCCGACAGTCGCACCGAGACCTCGGCCTGCGCGTCAGTGCCCTCGGTCACCGCATGCACCTGGAAGAGCTCGAGCGTCGCGTCGTGCGGCACCAGCGTGCGGATCGCTTTGAAGATAGCATCCACCGGACCGTTGCCGGTCGACTGCGTGGTGATGTGCTTGCCCTCGATATCGAGGGTCAAGGTCGCCGTTTGCGGGCCCATCGTGCCGGCGATCACGGTGAGCGAGAGCACCTTGATGCGGTCGTGGGCGGTGGCGATTTCTTCATCGACCAACGCTTCGATATCCTCGTCGTAAATTTGCTTCTTCCGATCGGCCAGCGCCTTGAAGCGGACGAAGGCATCCTCAAGCTGGTTACTGGCCAATGCGTAGCCTAGCTCTTCCAGCTTGTGAATGAAGGCGTGGCGGCCGGAGTGCTTGCCCATCACCAGCGAGGTCTGTTTCACGCCGACGCTTTCCGGCGTCATGATCTCGTAGGTCTGAGCATTCTTCAACATGCCATCCTGATGGATGCCGCTCTCGTGCGCAAAGGCGTTACGGCCAACGATCGCCTTGTTGTATTGCACCGGGAACGAGGTCGCCGCTGATACTAGCTTGGAGGCGCGGGTCAGCATGGTGGCGTCGACGCCGGTATGGAACGGCAAGATGTCGTTGCGTGTCTTGATCGCCATCACGATCTCTTCCAGCGCGGCATTGCCTGCGCGCTCGCCGATGCCGTTGATGGTGCATTCGATCTGGCGCGCACCTGCCTTTACGCCGGCGAGCGAATTGGCGACCGCCATGCCGAGGTCGTTGTGGCAATGGGTGGAGAAGCGCGCCTTGTCGGAGTTCGGCACGCGCCTGCGCAGCATCTCGATTATCGCGAAGTATTCCTCCGGCACCGAATAGCCGACGGTGTCGGGAATATTGATGGTGGTTGCACCGGCATTGATCGCGGCCTCCACGCAGCGGCAGAGGAAATCGTGCTCGGTGCGGGTGGCGTCCTCGGCCGACCATTCGACATCGTCAGTGTGACCGCGTGCGCGGGTAACCTGCGCGATCACCATCTCGTAAACCTCGTGCGGCTCCTTCTGGAGCTTGTATTTCATGTGCACCGGCGAGGTGGAGATGAAGGTATGGATGCGATTGCGCTTGGCCGGGCGAATCGCTTCGGCGCAGCGGTCGATGTCCTTCGGCGCGGCGCGAGAGAGACCGCAGATTACTGCGTTCTTGGCGCGCTTGGCGATCTCGTTGACCGCGGCGAAGTCGCCTTCGGAAGCGATCGGGAAGCCGGCCTCGATGATGTCGACGCCCATGTCATCGAGCAGTTCGGCGACCTCGAGCTTCTCCTCGTGAGTCATTGTCGCGCCGGGGCACTGCTCGCCGTCGCGCAAGGTTGTATCGAAGATGACGACGCGGTCCTTGTCGGACTGGGTCTGGGAAGCCATCGGATTATTCCTTCTCGTCGAATGCGCCGCAGGGGCGTGTTTCATGGGGTGCTGAAGTCTCCGTCATCCCCCGAGTGCCCAGGCGCATAAGCCCAGTCGGCCCTCAGGGGCGGATAAGGAGAAGGAGCGTGCCCAGAATGAGGGTCGTGGCGGTCCTGGCCGTTCCGGCCTTCCGCTCGATCGCGCAGATGGTCTGCCGCGTTGACATCGTCTGTCAAAACCCTCGTCTTCGACGGCTAAGGTCGCGGAACAAGGTAAATCCCGCGTTAACCGCTGATCGGATGCCGAGCATTTAGCGGAAGGCGCGGGCCCAAAGCAAGCGTTGCAGCCAGTTAGGTCAGCAATGCTGTCTGACCTGTCGCCCTGGGCTATTTGCCTTCAAAGCGTTGCGCCAGGAACGCGGCGACAAAGCGGCGCATATGCGGATCGAAATCGGCCGGCCTGCGTACGATGCGGATGTCGGCGAGCTCCGGCTGGCGTTCGCGCTTGAGCCAGTCGACGATAAGCGCGCGCAGCGTCTCAGCGTCGAGCCGCGAGCGCAGCACCTTGATCGCCACGATCAGCGCGCCATCGACCGCGATAGTCCAGCCCGGCTCGGCGGTGAAGTCAGCGGCGTCGAACCCGGTCTCTTCGGAGAGCTCGCGCCGGATACTGAAATCGAAATCGACCGTGTCGTCGATCACATCTTCCGGACCGGGCGTGCCGCAGGGGAAATAGATCTGGCCGGCATTGAAGGTGTGCGGCCCCATCTCGCCGAGGAGGAAGGCGCCGTCGGCGGAGAGCATCGCCGCCGCGCCGAAGCAATCGTGCACGCCGGTCGGCGGCCAGCGCCACTGGATCCAGGCCGAGAAACTCGCATAATCGGTCTCCAGGAAGGCGCCGCGGAACACACCGCGCTCCAGTGTATGCCGGTGCAGCAGCAGCACGCGGCCGTTCCACAGCGCCGGCTTTTCCCGTTGCATCGCCGCGAAATTTGCGGCGATCTCGGTGCGCCGCTCGAGCGCGAAGGCCCAGGGCTTCGGCTCGAAGATGAGCTCAAGCCGATCGACACGAAGCAGGGAAGTCATGCGATCTTTTCCGCCTCAAACAGGCGGCTCGGGCTGACAATCTCGTCCTGTGCGGCAACCAGCTGGATTTCCCGCGCGCCCATGTCGGCGGTCTTGGTTAGCACGCCGAAGATCGCGGAACCAGCGCGCACTAGCGCCTCCTCGGCCCAGCCGCTGCGCAGATAATGCGCAAAGAACAACGCGGCGATGGCATCGCCCGCCCCATTAATCATGATCGGCAGCCGCGGTGTGCGCAGGCGGAAGCAGCCGGTCTCGTCCGAGGCGAGCATGTCGATCGAATCCGCCGGCGTCTCTTGTGTGTGTAGCGATGTGACCAGGACCGCGCGCGGCCCAAGCGCATGCACTGCCTTCACCGCGTCAAACGCCTGCGTCAATGTCTGGCTCGCCCGCCCGCTGAGATAATTTAGCTCGAACTGGTTGGGAGTAACCACATCGGCCGCGTTCACTGCCCTGCCACGCATGAATTCCGGAATTCCTGCGTGCACGAACACGCCGCGACCGACGTCACCGATCACCGGATCGCAGCAATAGCGCGCAGCCGGATTGGCCTTCTTCACCGCCGACACCGCGTCGAGGATGGCTTCGCCGATATCGGCGCCGCCCATATAGCCTGACAGCACGCCGTCGCATTCCCCAAGCACGCCGCGCTGTGCGATGCCGGCGACCAGCTCGCGGATCAGCCGGGCACAGAACACCTCGCCGCGCCAATCACCATAACCGGTGTGGTTGGAAAACTGCACGGTATGCACCGGCCACACCTCAACGCCCAGCCGCTGCAGCGGAAACGCCGCCGCAGCGTTGCCAACATGGCCATAGGCGACATGCGACTGGATGGAAAGCAGGTTCATGGCTCTCGATAATAACGGAAACGGCGGGGAAATCCCCGCCGTGTATTCGTCAGATCGAAGCAAACTCGTCAGTGCGTCTTGCTCGCCGTATCAACATAGGTGTTGGTATAGGTCTTCGACAGGTCGATATTGGCTTTGGCCACTTCGGGGGATGACTGCGAGAACACCGCCAGCACCGCGGCGGCGCCCTTCGGGTCCATACGGCCTGTTTCCGAATACATCGCCAACGTGTTCTTGAGTGCGGCAATATAGCCGGCGCGGTCCTTGCCGACATATTCCGGCGGCATCCTGTCGGCGATCTCTTCCGCCGTATGCGAATGGATCCACTTCAGCGTGGCCAGGATCGCATTGGTCATCGCCTGCACTTCCTTGGGATGCGCGGCGATCCAATCGGCTTTGGTGTAGAGCGCGCCGCCCGGATATTCGCCGCCAAACACGCTGAGCGTATCCTTCTGACTGCGCGTGTCGCTGAGGATCTTGAGATCCGAGTTACGGCCTTGCAGTACGGTAACCGCCGGATCGAGCATGATGGCGGCATCGATCTGTCCCTGCTCCATGGCTGCGACCGCGGTGGCGCCGAGGCCGACGCCAATTACACCGACCGAGTTCGGATCGACGCCGTTCTTGCTCAGGATGTATTTCAGGAAGAAGTCAGTGGAGGAGCCGGGCGCGCTGACGCCAATCTTCTTGTTGGCAAGGTCCTTGATCGATTTGATTTCGACCGTGTGCTTCGGCGACACCACCAGCGCAAAGCCGGGGAAGCGATCATAGACCACGAAGGCCTGCAGGTGCTGACCCTTAGCGGCGAGATTAACGCAGTGGTCGAAATAGCCGGACACCACGTCGGCACTTCCGCCGATCACCGCCTTGAGCGACTCCGAGCCACCCTTGAAATCGACCACCTCGACATTGACGCCAGCCCTCTCGTATTTGCCAAGCTGCTTGGCCAACATGGTCGGCAGATAGCACAGGCACGAGCCGCCACCGACAGCAAGCGTGACCTTCGATTGCGCGAGCGCCAGGCCGCACGACAGCATGACTGCGGCGAACGTCAATCCGAGCCGGCGGATGATTGCGGGCATGGATATCCTCCCTGTTACATTGGCTTTTCAGCAGCCACTTCGGCGCGAACCATAGGCCAGCGCGGGCGCGCCGCCTAGAGCCGCGCTTCACCGGTCTGCGGCCGCCAGACCAAAAGCCGCTTTTCGATCATGCTCACCACCGCGTCGATCACGATCACGAAGGCGGCCAACACAAACATGCCAGCGAACACGCCGGCCACATCGAACACGCCTTCCGCCTGCTGGATTAGGTAGCCTAAGCCCGCAGCCGCACCGAGATATTCGCCCACCACCGCGCCCACCACGGCGAAGCCGACCGAGGTGTGCAGCGACGAGAACATCCAGGACAGCGCCGACGGCCAATAGACGTGGCGCATCAACTGCCGTTCGCTCATGCCCAGCATACGCGCATTCGCCAACACGGTGGGGCTGACTTCCTTGACACCCTGATAGACGTTGAAGAACACGATGAAAAACACCAGTGTGACGCCAAGCGCCACCTTCGACCAGATGCCTAAGCCCAGCCAAAGCGTGAAGATCGGCGCCAGAACCACACGCGGCAGCGCATTTATCATCTTGACGTAAGGGTCGAACACGGCAGCGACGCGCGGTTGGCGTGCGAACCAGAAACCGACCAGCACGCCGCTAACTGATCCGATGAGGAAGGCCAGGATCGACTCCCAGAGCGTCACCCACAAATGCTTCCAGATCACGCCGGAAATGAACCAGGTGACGATCTGCGCGGCGACGTCAACCGGGTTAGAGAAAAAGAACGGCGGCAGCAGGATAGTGCCAAACATCGGATAGGTGGCGAGGGCGTACCACAGCGCGACTGCTACGATCGCGACCAGAATTTGCAGGAAGATGAGCTGGACGCGAGACATCAGCCACCCTCCGTTTGCGCGTAGCCCTTGATCACCTCTGCCTTGAGCATGTGCCAGATGTCGCGGTGTAATTCGTGGAACGCCGGGTCGAGCTTAACCTCGGAAATATCGCGCGGACGTGGCAGCGGCACCCGCCAGTCGCCGATCACGTGCGCCGCCGGCCCCGCCGACATGATGACCACACGGTCTGAGAGCGCGATCGCCTCCTCGAGGTCGTGCGTGACAAATAGCACCGCCTTGCGATCGGCAGTCCACAAATCCAGCAGCAGGTTGCCCATGATCTGGCGGGTCTGTGCGTCGAGCGGGCCGAATGGCTCGTCCATCAGCAGGATCTTCGGATCGCGGATCAGCACCTGTGCGAGCCCGACGCGCTTGCGCTGACCGCCGGAAAGCATGTGCGGATAACGGTCGCCGAATGCGCCGAGCCCAACGCGGATGAGCCACGCTTTCGCCCGCGCGCGCGCCTCGCTCTGTCGCGTACGTGCTGTCTCCAGCCCGATGGCGACGTTTTCCAGCGCGGTCTTCCAGGGGAACAACGCGTCGGCCTGAAACAAATAGCCGGCCTGGCGGTTGAGCGCGACAAGCGAGCTGCCGAAAATATCGACGCGGCCCGCCGCCGGCGACAGCAGTCCGGCGGCGATGTTGAGCAGCGTGGACTTGCCGCAACCGGTCGGCCCCACGATGGCGACGAATTCGCCGTCCGCGACGGTGAGCGTGGTGCGCTCGACCGCGGTGTAGGCGCCGCCGCTGGCAAGGCGAAAGGCCACGTCAACGCCGGTCAGCGCCACCGCAGCCGTAGTGCTGATGTCAGTCCCGGATCCCATGCCGGCCGCAGGCTAGCGGCTTGCCGTGCCAATGCAATCCCAAGCCTTATCGGCAGCTAGTCCCGGTCTTCCTTGCCTTCGAGTTCCTCAGCGCGCGCCCGCGTCATGCGGTACATGCAGTTGTCCGCCTCAATACGCGCGGTGGTGCCCTCGCCCAGGCCGTAATAGAAGCAGCTGGCGGCGCGGTATTGAATCCACAGCCGCTGCGCCGCGCGCAGCTGCTCGCGCTGCTTCGGCTTTGCCTCTGTTAGTTTCTGCTGATAGACGGCGTTGAACCGCTCGTTCCACTGCGCGGTCTTCGCCTTGAGACACTCGACCATTTCCGGCGTACTGCCGTCGCAGTCCTGCTCAGGCTCGCCCTGATCGCTGGCCTTGCAACAACGGCCGCCCCGCGGAGGACGGCCGCTGCTGTGATTGCGATTCGTGCGCGCAAGATCAGTTCTTGCTCTTGTCCACCAGCGCGCGCTGGCGGATCCACGGCATCATCTCGCGCAGCTTGGCGCCAACCTGTTCGGCCGCGTGCTCAGCGAGCTTCGAGCGCGTGGCCTTGAACGAGGTCTGGTTGACCTTGTTCTCTAGCATCCAGTCGCGCGTGAAACGACCGGAGGTGATGTCGGCGAGAATGCGCTTCATCTCAGCGCGCGTTTCCTGCGTGATCACGCGCGGACCGGAGACGTACTCGCCGTACTCCGCGGTGTTCGACACCGAGTAGTTCATATTCGCGATGCCGCCTTCATAGATCAAGTCGACGATCAACTTCATCTCGTGGATGCATTCGAAATAGGCCATCTCCGGCGCGTAGCCAGCCTCGCACAGCGTGTCGAAGCCCGCCTTCATGAGTTCGACTACGCCGCCGCACAGTACGGCCTGCTCGCCGAACAGGTCGGTCTCGCATTCCTCCTTGAAGGTGGTCTCGATTATGCCGGCGCGGCCGCCGCCGATGGCCGAGGCATAGCTAAGGCCGAGATCATGCGCGTTGCCCGAGACATCCTTGTGGATCGCGATCAGGCAGGGTACGCCGGCGCCACGTTGATACTCCGAGCGCACGGTGTGACCGGGACCCTTGGGTGCCACCATCAGCACGTCGAGGTCGGCCCGCGGCTCAATCAGGTTGAAATGAACGTTGAGGCCGTGCGCGAACATAATCGCAGCGCCCTGTTTCATGTTGGCGTGCAAGTGGTCGCGATAGATGTCGCCCTGCAATTCGTCGGGGGTGAGCATCATCATGACGTCGGCCCATTTAGCGGCTTCCGCCACCTCCATGACCTTGAACTTCTCGGCCTCGGCCTTCTTGATGCCGCCGGAGCCCTTGCGCAGGCCGACCGCCACCTCCTTCACCCCGGAATCGCGCAGATTGAGCGCGTGGGCATGGCCCTGGCTGCCGTAACCGATAATGGCGACCTTCTTGCCCTTGATCAGGTTCAGGTCGGCGTCGCGATCGTAGTAAACACGCATGATTCTTACCCCTACATCGGCCGCTAGGCCGTTGGTTCTCTTCTTTCCGCGCTGCTTCTAGATAGGTTGAGCCGCCGGGACAAGCCCGGTCGCGCCCTTCCGGCTGGCTCAGCGCGCGTGCATCTCCTGCGGCCCGCGCACGATGGCGGCGATGCCGGTACGCGCCACTTCGACCAGGCCGAGCGGCAACATCAACGCGACGAACTGCTCAATCTTGTCGCTTGAGCCAGTGACTTCGAATACGAAGCTCTCGGTGGTGGCGTCGATCACGCGGGCGCGGAAAGCGTCGGCCAAACGTAGCGCCTCGACCCGGTTCTCGCCACGTCCACGCACCTTAACCATGGCTAGCTCGCGCTCGATCGAGCGCCCGGTCAGCGTCATGTCGACCACGCGATGCACTGGCACAAGGCGGTCGAGCTGATTCTTTATCTGCTCGATCACCATCGGCGTGCCTGTGGTCACCAGTGTGATTAGCGAGAGATGCGCCTGGTGCTCGGTCTCCGACACCGTCAGCGACTCGATGTTGTAGCCGCGGCCGGAGAACAGCCCGATCACCCGCGCCAGCACGCCGGGCTCGTTGTCGACAAGAACCGAGAGCGTATGGGTGACGTCGCGCTGTGCGGTCGGCGCTGCAGGATAGTGGCTAGCGGCGGGAGCGTTCATGGTTGTAATCCTTATCTTTTCAAAATTCCGAAAGCCCAGTCGCGGCCAAGGCCACGCGCGAGCGCGAGGTGAATCCACAGCATGGCGTGCGGCTCGAGCAGCCGCGCGATGCGCAGCGGGCCTGCATCGACCACCTCGAAGCCGAGCTCGCCGACCAGCCTAAGCACCTTCGGCTTGTTGGCCTCGTCGTCGCCGGCGACAAACATCACCGACTTTGCGCCGTTGAACACGGGGTTCGCCATGTTGCCGAAGCCGGTGGTGTTGAGCGTCTTGTAGACCGAGGCGCCCGCCGCCCAGCCTTGCACCTTTTCGCCGCCGGAGATGTCGCGGCCGATCTCAAGGCTGATGCCGTCGGGGCCGCGGCTGAGTGGGTTGGTGGCGTCGAGCACGATCCTGCCCCTGATGTTGCCGAGCGAGCGAATTACCGCCTCGGTCGCCGGCCACGGCGTCGACAGCACGATCATCTCGCTCGATGTCGCCGCATCGGCCGGCGAGGCAGCACGAGCTTTGGACCCGATTGCGCGTAGCAGCGCCTTTGTCTTCTCCGCATTGGGATCGCGCACGCCGAAGCATATGTCGTGGCCGGCCTTCTGCGCCCAGGCCAGCCCAAGCGCGCCGCCAACATTGCCGGCGCCGATGATGGCGAGTTTCATGACTACACCATTACCTTGCCTTCCTCAGTGATTGCGCTGTCAAGGTCTTCGGCCGCATTGCCGAGGATCATCTCGTTGTGCGCCCGCCCAGACGGGATCATCGGGAAGCAGTTCTCCTTCGGATCGACCACACAGTCGAACAGCACCGGGCGGTCGACATCAATCATCTCCTTGATGGCGCGGTCGAGGTCGCCGGGCTTGGTGCAGCGGATGCCAACCGCGTGATAGGCCTCGGCCAGCTTGACGAAATCCGGCAGCGCCTCCGAATAGCTCTGCGAATAGCGCCCGCCGTGCAGCAGTTCCTGCCACTGCCGCACCATGCCCATGTACTGGTTGTTGAGGATAAAGATCTTGATCGGCAGCCGGTACTGCACCGCGGTCGAGAGTTCCTGCATGGTCATCAGCACCGAAGCCTCGCCGGCGATGTCGATGACCAGCGATTTCGGATGCGCGAGCTGCACGCCGACCGAGGCCGGCAGGCCGTACCCCATAGTGCCGAGCCCGCCGGAGGTCATCCAGCGGTTGGGCTCCTGGAAGCCATAGAGCTGCGCCGCCCACATCTGGTGCTGGCCAACCTCTGTGGTGATGTAGCAGTCACGGTCTTTGGTGGCTTCGTACAGGCGCTGGATGGCGTATTGCGGCTTGATCACCTCGCTCGATTGCCGGTAGGCAAGCGACTTGCGGCTGCGCCATTTGTCGATCTGCGTCCACCACATCGACAGCGCCTTCTTGTCGACCTGCTTGGCGGAGGTGCGCCATAGCCGCACCATGTCCTCCAGCACGTGCGCGCAATCGCCCACGATCGGCACATCGACCTTGACGTTCTTATTGATTGAAGACGGATCGATATCGACATGGATCTTCTTGGAGCCCGGCGAGAAGGCGTCGAGCCGGCCGGTGATGCGGTCGTCGAAGCGCGCACCGATGCAGATCATCACGTCGCAATCGTGCATCGTCATATTGGCTTCCAGTGTCCCGTGCATGCCGAGCATGCCGATCCACTGCGGATCGGCGGCCGGGAAGGCGCCGAGCCCCATCAGCGTCGAGGTGATCGGGAAGCCGGTGAGTTTTACCAGTTCGCGCAACAGATCGCTCGCCGCCTTGCCGGAATTGACCACGCCGCCGCCGGTGTAGAACAGCGGGCGCTTGGCATGCGCCATCAGCTCGACCGCATGTTTGATCTTGTCCATGTCGCCCTTGAGCTTGGGCCTGTAGCCGGTATGCGGAAAATCCTTCGGCTTGGAATAGGTGCCCTTGGCGAACTGGATGTCCTTCGGCAAGTCGACCACGACTGGGCCAGGCCGTCCGCTCGAGGCGATATGGAACGCCTCGTGCATCGCGCGCGGCAGATCCTCGATGCGCTTCACCAGGTAATTGTATTTGGTGCACGGGCGCGTGATGCCGACCGTGTCCGCCTCTTGGAATGCGTCATTGCCGATCAGATGGGTCGGCACCTGACCGGTCAAGCACACGATCGGGATCGAGTCGCACAGCGCGTCAGCAAGGCCGGTCACCGCATTGGTGGCGCCGGGGCCGGAGGTGACCAGCACGCAGCCGACCTTGCCGGTCGAACGCGCATAGCCCTCCGCCGCGTGCACGGCGCCCTGCTCGTGCCGCACCAGGATGTGCTGGACGTGGTTCTGCGCGAAGAGGGCGTCGTAGATCGGCAGCACCGCGCCGCCCGGATAACCGAACAGGTGCCGCACACCCTGGTCGGCGAGTGCCTGGATCACCATTTCGGCGCCGGTCATTGCCCGTGTCATGCTCGTCATCCTTTCCGTCCTCGGTTTTCGCGGGACTCAATAAAAAAGGCCCACGAAGGGCCATGTCCGGACGCTTGCCTTGCGATCCTTGTCAGGACCGCGCCAGCGCCCAAATCTTACCTACGAGTGTAATAATATTGCGAAACACGACCCTTACCCGAACTTTCATTGCGCGGTTTATAGGGAGATCGGCCGCCCCGGTCAAGCGGATTGTACTCGCATATTCGCAGACGACGGTCCCGAAAGCCGACTTTCTTGGCCGGACCGTAAGACGCAAGGCCAGTTGGCGAGCCGTCGAAGACGCAAATGGCCTGCCTCATGCCCGGCGCGAAACCGGCTTGTCATTCTGGATCGATATGGAATTGATTCAATATGTAAGGAAATGCCTCGTCGGGTGCGACGGCCGCCCAATCCTTCATCTGATTGCGGAACCAGGTGCGCTGACGCTTGGCGTAACGGCGGGTGTCCATGACAGTACCTGCCGCCGCTTGCTCGATTGGAATCTCA
>Ga0207761_1000158_pt1 | contig 21951 bp, 15 predicted proteins | sample LuqExpMetageno34_FD_187792 | JGI IMG/M metagenome (GOLD analysis project Ga0207761, IMG submission 187792) | Tropical forest soil microbial communities from Luquillo Experimental Forest, Puerto Rico - Sample 34 (SPAdes) | ecosystem: Environmental > Terrestrial > Soil > Tropical forest ... | reverse complement strand
GGCTGCCGGACGGCCCGACGGTCGATTGTGATTTTGGGAGCGTCGTTGTCACTACCTGCGGAATTGAGTGGGGACGCAGCGCCGTTTCAACTGGGATTGCCGTTGGCCGAAGAGCTGGTGGCGGGCGTACGGCGAACCCTGGCGGAATTGAGCACGCAGGGATTGCCGAACGGGTTGGATGTGGCTGGGATCGGACAGTTGGCGAAGAATCTGGCGGGCTTGTCGGAAGAGGAAGCCATGCGCGTGCTGCGGCAGTGCGTGCTGCAGCGGGGGAAGGCGGACGCGGGCTTACTGGACGAGGTTTTGGAAGGGAAGCGGCAGGCGCTGCACACGGACGGGCTGCTGGAGACGGTGAAGCGGGATGCGTCGTTCAGCGATGTGGCGGGATTGCTGCATTTGCGGGATTGGATTGCAAAGCGGAAAAGCGCGTTGACCCCGGAGGGGCAGCGGTTTGGATTGGTGCCGCCCAAGGGAATTTTGATTACGGGCGTGCAGGGCTGCGGGAAGAGCCTGGCGGCCCGCGCAGTGGCGGGCGATTGGGGATACGAGCTAGCACGACTGGATGCGGGCGCACTGTATGACAAGTATGTCGGGGAAAGCGAGAAGCGGCTGAGGAAGGCGCTGGACTTGGCGCAGAAGCTTGCGCCGGTGGTGTTGTGGATTGACGAGATTGAAAAAGCGTTCGCGTCGGCGGGCTCGAGCGGAGATGCGGATGCGGGATTGTCGCAACGGTTGCTGGCGACGCTGCTGACGTGGATGCAGGACCGGGAGAGCGGCGTGTTTCTGGCGGCCACGTCGAACAACATTACGGTGTTGCCGCCGGAGATGCTCCGAAAGGGGCGGTTCGACGAGATTTTCTTCGTGGATTTGCCGAATACTGCGGCACGGGCGGCGCTGTTTACGTTGCATCTGAAGAAGCGCGGAAGGGATGCCAGTGCGTTTGACGTGTCGAAGCTGGCGGCGGCGAGTGAAGGATTTTCGGGCGCGGAGATTGAGCAGGCGATTGCGGCGGGACTGTATAGCGCGTTCAGTAAGAAACAGCAACTGTCGACCGAGATTTTGTTAGCGGAGATTGCGGGGACGCAGCCGTTGAGCGTGACGCGGGCGGAGGAGATTGCTGCCATACGGGATTGGGCGAAGAGCCGGGCGGTGGCGGCGGACTGAGAAAGGAACAGCGAGCAAGTGTGTGGGGGCCTGTTTAGGATCGGTTGAGATCCTTCGTCGCGGGATACCGCTCCTCAGGATGACAAATCGTGTTCTGAGCATTGAACTTGGCCAAAGCGGCGATGAATCGCCGCACTCCAAAAAAGAAGGCCCGGCGTGAGGGAGCGCCGGGCCTTCCTGCCGCTGCCGCCTTACTTACTGCGATCTTCGAAAGCGAAAGAGAAATCGAAGACCATGTCACCCACGGGAACGCGGAGAGAGAGTTCACGAGCGCGTTCCTCGCGGGCAAACCACATAATGCCAGCTGCGTTTTTCTGCGAGTCGAGAGCCACCGGCTTCAGAGCAATGGCTTCGACGTTCACGGATTCGGTGCGTTCGAAAGCGGAGGGCCGAGCTGAGGCCAGGGTCATGTGCGGGTTCAGATAGTCGCTCGTTGGGTTGGGACGGTGCGACAGACGATCCGCGGCGTTGGGGTTGGCGATGGCGCTAGGAGACGGAACCGCATCGGCCTGAGTCCAGAGCACCTGATGGTTGGAACTATGCGCGATTTTGTTTACGTCCGTTGCCGGAAGGCTGCGCAGCGCGGGCTGGAGTTCATCGAGGGTGATGATGCCGGGCTGAACGTCGATCATCGAACCGGTCTGGTTGGAGACGGCGACGTTGGCGCGGTACTTCCAGCCGGTGTCTTGCAACGAGACCTGGACGGTGATGCCGTTGGCGGTGATGGATTCGACGTGGCGGCCGTGGCTCAGGAACTCGTCGCAGCCGGGTGCGCCGGCTTGCCAGCGGACAACTCCGTTCCGAGGAGTTGCGACCGACGGAACAACCGGCGCGGCAGCCGAGGCCGAGGCAGTCGAGGCGGACGCGAGATACATCACGGCAACGTAGCCTTCCTGGCCGTCGCTGGTGCGGACTTGCGCGGTGTAGCCTTCGCTGTCGGAAAGCAGCGAGACGGTAGAGCCGCAGCTCAGAGTAGCGACGAGATGCAGGGGCAGAGTCTGCTCCGCGTCGGAAGTCATAGGAACGCCCGTCATGCCGGGGCATTTCACAATGGCCTTGGCGTGGGCGGAAGGCACGACGCCAGGGGTGGTGGTTTCTTCCGCGGCGGCGGCTGGTAGCGCGGCGAAGACGACGGCGGAAGCGAGAAGCAAATTTCTGGAAGCTGCAAACATGTTTCTGACCTCCCTCAGGGTCCCGGTCTTGAAAGTTAGTGCTTGCTAACGAACGCGATTTTTGCGGATGCGCGTACTGGCGTCTATAGTTCGCGGGTACCAGAGGACAGGTAATTTTGGAGATACTGACCTTCACCGAAAAAATGGGGGGAGAGGGACAGGTGAAGAAAAGGTGACGGGGAGGCGATGGACAAGCACAATCGGTTGGAAAATAAAGCCGGGGCGCTTTAACACGCGTATAACTTGACCGCCGCGGAGGTGTGCGCTAGTTTGAGAAGAGTTACTCCCTTTTTTGAGGCGCGCGAGCGGCGAATCTTTTGGAGGAATCCATCGGCCACCCATACCGGGCAGCATCTGAACCTTCCAACTGGATGAAACGAAGCGTACACATCACCGGAAAACTGGAACCCTTCTTCGGAACTCTGGACGAAAACATAAAACTGCTGGAAGAGGCCTTGGGCGTGCGGACGCACCTGCACGACACGCGCCTGACCATCGAGGGTGAGCAAGAGGGGGTGGATCAGGCGGTGCGGATTGTGGAGGAGTACAACCACCTGACGCGGCACGGGCGCGCGCTGACGAGCACAGAAGTGAAGTCGCTTCTGCGCGTTGCGACCGATGAGCCGCACGAGTCGCCGCGGGGCATGTTTGAGCACGGGCGGGCGCGGTCGTTCGGGAAGAAGTCGGTGACGCCGAAGAACGCGAGCCAGAAGCGGTACATGGAAGAGATCGAAACGCACGACATGACGTTTGGCATTGGCCCCGGCGGAACCGGCAAGACGTACATTGCGGTGGCCATGGCGGTGAGCGCACTGCTGACGAAACAGGTAAACCGCATCATTCTGGCGCGGCCGGCGGTAGAAGCGGGCGAGAGGCTCGGATTCTTGCCGGGGTCGCTGCAGGAAAAGATTGATCCATATATGCGGCCGTTGTACGACGCGCTGTACGACATGCTGGACGCAGACAAACTGGAACGCTTCCTGGAGAAAGGAATCATTGAGATGGCGCCGCTGGCGTTTATGCGCGGGCGGACGTTGAATGATTCGTTCGTGATTCTGGACGAGGCCCAGAACACCACAAGCGAGCAGATGAAAATGTTCCTGACGCGGCTGGGATTCAATTCCAAGGCGGTGATCACCGGAGACGTGACGCAAATCGACTTGCCGGCGGGGAAGAAGAGCGGGTTGGTGGAGGCGATGGAAATTTGCGGGCGGATCCCGGGGATCAGTGTGATCCAGTTTGGCGAGAAAGATGTGGTGCGGCACAACCTGGTGCAGCAGATTATCCGGGCGTATGAGGAGCACGACGCGAGCCAGCCGCAGCGGGGCGCTGGCGGCAACGGCAAGACCATCGTGAAAGAGCAATCCGGGGTGAGTGCTGAAAAGGATGCGACAGGGAACTAAGAGAGCGGCGGAGAAATCGGGAGAAAGAAGAAGATTAAAGATAACGCAGAGGCGCAGAGGGCGCAGAAATTCGCGGAGAAGAGAGCAGGCAGGTCGGGCCGGAAGTGGGAATGTGGGAAAGGCTGCGCGTGGGGCGGCCGACAATTCCGTTGAGAATGGCTACCAGACAGAAAGTGAAGCGGGCGAAGCCGGCGGAGCGTGCGATCGAGAACCGGCAGAGTGGCGTGAGGGTCGATTTAGCTCAACTGGAAAAATGTTTCCAAAGAATCGTGCGGGAGCTCGGATTGCGTTATCCGGCGGCGTCGGTGTGCTTGATCACGGATCGAGAGATGGCGAGGCTGAACAGAAAATACCGAGGCAAAAACCGGACGACGGATGTATTGTCGTTTCCATCGGAGGAGCGCGCGAAGCCCCGGGCGCTGTGGAGGACTGCTGCGAAGCTGCGTGGGGAGTTCCTTGGGGATATTGCGATTTCGCCGAAGGTGGCGCGGAAGAACGCGAAGATGTTTGGCCGCACGACGGCAGGAGAAATTGGCGCGCTGCTGTTACATGGGATTCTGCATTTAATGGGATATGATCACGAGAACGATCGCGGCGAGATGGGGCGCGAAGAGGCGAAGCTGCGGCGGCGACTGAGGCTCGAGTAAATGAGATTGTGGTGGGTCTATATTCTCAGCGTGGTTGTGCTGGCGCTGGGACTGCCGATTTTTTCCTACCTAACGCTGATTTACCGCGAACTGGGACGCATGACGACGGGACGCGTCCACGAGCATCTGGATATCTTCGAAGCGGAAATTGAACCGAAACTGAAGATCAACCGGAGGAGCGGCGGGCGGACGTTCCGGATCCTGGGGCATTTCTGGCTGGCGTTTGTGGTGCTGGAGACGACGCGCGGAGTGGTGTACCTGGTGCCAGGAGAGTGGGAATCGGCGCTGCAGTTTCTGGTGTTCCTGTCGCTGCAAGTGGTCATCCTGATGCATTTCCTGCCGGACATGCTGCTGTACCGGACAACCGGAAGGTGGCTGCTGCCGTTGGTTCCGCTGATCCGGATCGCGATGCTACTGGTGTGGCCGGTCCGAGTATTTCTCGAGGGCGCCGAGTCGCTGGCACGCATATCCGAGAAAGAAGTGGAGCAGACTCAGGAGCAGCGTACGGAAGAAGGAATTGAGGCGCTGGTCGAGGTGGCGGAAGAAGAGGGCATCATCGAGCCGGAGCAGGCCGACTTGATCGAGCAGGTGGTGGAGTTCAGCGACAAGCGGGTGAGAGAAGTGATGACGCCACGGCCGGAAGTGGTGGCGCTACAGGCAGACGCGACGCTCGAAGAGATGCACGCGAAGTATGTAGAGACGCAGTTCGCGAAAATGGTGGTGTACGACAGGTCGCTGGATGACATCATCGGAATGGTGGAAGCGCAGGACCTGCTGAAGATTGCGGACACGGACCTGCCGAAGCGCAAGGTGCGGGAAATATTGAAACCGATCCTGTTTGTTCCGGAGACCAAGGTGGGGTCGGAACTACTGAAAGAGATGCGTCAGAAGGACCAGCGTATGGCCGTGGTGATTGATGAGCATGGATCGGTGGCTGGGATAGCCACGATCGAAGATCTGGTGGAAGAGATTGTGGGGGAGAGCGGGACAAGGGATGAGCCTTCTCCGGATGCGGTTCGCGAGCCCGATGGCAGCCTGGTGCTGCGAGGCAGCATGTCGATCCCGGATGCGGAGGCGTTGCTGGATGTGCAATTCGGAGATCACTCGGATGAAGCGGTGACCACGGTTGCCGGGTTGCTCAGCCACGCGATGGGGAAAGTGCCGAGTCCGGCGGACAAGATCGACCTGGAGGGATACCGGTTTGAAGTGCTGGAAGCAAACCAGAGAAAAGTGCTGCGACTGCGAGCGCGCCGGCTGGCGACGGCAAGTTCGAGCGCATCAAACTAAATCGGTAAAATCACTCATCGTGCGCTGCGATGCGCGTGACTACCAGGGTTGGGGAAGAAAAGCAGATTCCTCGCTTCGCTCTAAATGACAACGAGGTCTTTGTTGCCAAAGGAGAATTCATGTCCTCTTTCATGAAGAAACTCGTGGAATCGAGCGCCTTGCTGCTTGCCGCTGCATTCATCAGCGTTGGTGTAATGGCGCAGGACGGGGTGAAGCCGGAAGCGTCGCCGGAAGTGGACATGACGTGGGGAGTGAAGATCCCGGTGCGCGACGGAGCGAAGCTGAACGCGACGATTTACCAGCCGCATGCACAAAAAGAGCCGCTGCCGCTGATCTTCACGTTTACGCCGTACATCGGGGACTCTTATACGGACCGCGCGATGTACTTTGCGTCGCATGGATTCGTGTATGCATTAGTGGACGTGCGCGGGCGGGGAAACTCCGAGGGCGAGTTCGAGCCGTTTGCGAACGAAGGGCGCGACGGCTATGACGCAGTGGAATGGTTCGCGAAGCAGTCGTACTGCAACGGCAAGGTGGCCATGTGGGGCGGGTCGTACGCGGGATTCGACCAATGGACGGTGGCGAAGGAGTTTCCGCCGCATTTGGCAACGATTGTGCCAGCAGCGGCGGCGCACCCGGGGGTGGACTTTCCGTTTCAATACAACATTTTTGGGCCGTACGACATGCAATGGCTGACGTTCACGAGCGGACGGACCGGGAATGAGAAGACATTCGGAAATGATCAGTTTTGGACCACTAAATCGAAGGAGATGTACAAGGAGCACCGCGCGTTCGCGGATTACGATAAGTTAATTGGCAACACGTCGACGGTTTTTCAGAAGTGGGTGCAGCACCCGATTCCCGACGCGTATTACGACGCGATGGTGCCGGATGCGGAGCAGTACAAAAAGTTGAGCCTGCCGATCTTGACGATCACGGGACATTACGACGGCGATCAACCGGGCGCGTTCACGTTCTACAAGAGGCATATGCAACTTGGTTCTGAGGAAGCAAAGGCCAATCACTATTTGATCATCGGGCCTTGGGATCATGCGGGCACACGTACGCCGAAACGCGAAATGGGCGGGTTGAAATTCGCGGAGGCGAGCGCGCTGGATCTCAACAAGTTACATGCCGAGTGGTACGGGTGGGCGATGAAGGGCGGAGCGAAGCCGGAATTCTTGAAGAAGCGCGTGGCTTATTGGGTGATGGGTGCGGAACAATGGAAGTATGCGGATTCGCTGGAGAGCATTTCGAATAAGACGGTGAAGCTGTATCTTGGCTCGAATGGAAGCGCTTTGGATGTATTTCATTCCGGGATATTGACGGAGAAGGCCGCAGGAGGAGAGGCGGATCGTTGGACGTATGACCCGCTGGATAACCAGCCGGGAGATGCGGAACCAGCGGAGAATCCAGCGTTTCTGACGAATCAGTCGGGGATCATCAATATGTGTGGCGAAGGCGTGGTGTATCACACTGAGGCGCTTCCGGCGGTAACGGAGGTTAGCGGGTTTGTGAAGCTGACGGTGTGGCTCACGATGGACGTGCCGGATACGGACTTGCAGGCTTCGTTGTATGAGATTCTCGCGGATGGAAGTTCGATCCAGCTGACGAGCGCGAACATGCGAGCGCGGTACCGAGAATCTTTGCGGAAGGCAGTGCCGGTGCCATCGGGGAAGCCCGAGAAATATGTGTTTGATAATTTCACGTTTTTCTCGCGGCAATTGGCCAAGGGAAGTCATTTGCGGCTGGTCGTGGGGAGCGTAAACACGCCTTCGGCGGAAAAGAATTACAACAGCGGTGGAGTCGTGGCGAAAGAGACGGGCAAGGACGCGAAGACGGCACATATCCAGCTGCTTCATGATGCAGAGCATCCGAGCGTGCTGGAATTGCCGGTGGTGAATTGAGGAACGGCGTGAAAAACAAAGGAAGAAGAGAAGACCCACCGTTCATCCCGCAAAAGGCGCGGGATGGCGCAGAGTTTGCACAACCCGAAAAGGATGGGGCACCCTTCGAATCTCGGGGCAAGCCCGTAAGTTCTGTGGGAACGAAAGGAGGGCGGCCGCGGGCTGGTTTTGTGGCGATCATTGGGCGGCCCAATGCGGGGAAGTCTACGCTACTGAACCGGTATGTAGGGCAGAAGGTGGCGATTGTCACATCGAAACCGCAGACGACACGGAACCGGATTCAGGGGATAGTGACGCGGGCGGAAGGGCAGATTGTTTTTATTGATACGCCAGGGCTGCACAATCCAGACACGGTTCTGAACAAGCAAATGATGCGTGAGGTGTCGGCGGCGCTGGAAGGGATCGATTTGTTGCTGATGATGGTGGACGCGAGCCGGACACTGCCGCACGCGGATTCATTGTTGCTGGAGAGAGGACAGCGGTTCGCGGGGAAGACGATTCTGGCGCTGAACAAGGTCGACCGCGTGCCGAAGCCGAAGTTGCTGCCGTTGATCGATGCGTTCGCGAAAGCGTTTCCCTTTGCGGCGCTGGTGCCGATCTCGGCGCTGAAGGGGGATGGCTGCGAGCAGTTGTTGAAGCAGATTGTAGAGAAACTGCCGGAGGGGGAGGCGTTCTTTCCGGAAGATCAGATTACGGATCAGCCGGAACGGTTTCTGGTGAGCGAAATTATCCGTGAGAAAGCGGTCAATTTGACTTATCACGAGGTGCCGCACGCGTTGGCGGTGGTGGTGGACAAGTTTGAAGAGACGCCGAAGATTTTGCGGATTCATGCGACGTTGAATGTGGAGCGGGATTCGCAGAAGAAGATTCTGATTGGGCATAAAGGAGAGATGCTGAAGAAGATTGGGACCGAGGCGCGGAAGGAGATGGAGAAACTACTGGGCACAAAGATTTTTCTGGAAATGTTCGTGAAGGCGGTGCCGGGGTGGCGGGAGAATCCGCAGAAGGTGCGGGAGTTGGATTGGCACGCGCAGTTGGCAGAATTGGCGGAGCACCAGGCCCGCGAGAAGGATGCGGGAGAGGAAGAAGTCTGACGCGGAAGCGCAGAGGGCGCTGAGTCTGGCTGATCGGCTTAGTACGCGGCAGTCGCTGCTTGAACAGGTTTCAGAAAATGAACTTCAAGCCCTAGACCGGTGGGGATGACATCGCACGCGGCGAACTTGCTTTGCTGTGCCATACGTTGGAAGTCAGCTTGCGAGTATGCGCGCTTAATTAACATATGCCGGAAGGTCCACCGGGTCATCCAGGCGTCGAACCACTTGCGACCGCTTTGCCGTATGTAGGAGTTGATTTCGTCGAGCGAAGCATCCCTGCGAAGATCCTCGATCAACGCTTGGCCACCGGGGCGCAGAACGCGGTACATTTCGTTCAATGCCTGGACGGGCTCGGAGAAGTTCTTGAAGGCCGCCGAACAATAGACAAAGTCGAACGATGAATCGAGAAAGGGCGTTGCGGATGCGTTTCCGAGACGAAAGTCGATGTTCACGCCCGCTTTGCTGGCGTTGTCTGAGCCGATCTCGACGAAGGTTGGGCTGATGTCCAGGCCAGTGATTTTAAAGTCTCCCAGCTTAGCTAGCTCGATGGCGAAAAATCCGGGGCCGGGAGCGACTTCCAGAAGATTACTACCAGGCCGAAGGCGCTCCTTGACGGCGTTAGCCCGCAGGCGGAAATCTTCCATGTCGTTGCTTCTTGTGCGGGCGTACCACTGAGCGATCCAACCATTCATTCCTATCCCTTTGAAGGGCTTGTTTTGCGAAGCTGACGACGTACCGTGGCGATCGGAGAGCATAACGGCCTCCCTGTTCGGTAATACGGCGAGAGCGGGCCAAAAATAACCAGAGACGCGGAGAAGACAGAGAAGGCAGAAAAGGCAGGGAACGCAGGGAAGAGTTATCGCTGAGGGGGCAGAGGGGAACGGAGGGCACGCAGGCATTTTGCGGACATGGGGCGCAGCGGTGCGGCGCCCCTACAAAGCCGGAAATTTATTCGGGGGCGGCGATGCCTAGGGATTTCATTTTGCGGTAGAGGTGGGAGCGCTCGAGGCCGAGGGCGGAGGCGGTCTGGGTCATGTTCCAGCGGTGCTCCTGGAGCTTGCGGAGGATGAACTCGCGCTCGTAGGCGCTGCGAGCTTCGTGGAGAGTGGAGTACGGCTGCTGCGGGCTCTCGCTGACGCCGCGGAAGAGTTCAGGCGGCAGGTGGTGCGGTTCGATGCGCGATTGCGGGCAAACGATAACCAGACGCTCGACGAGATTTTTTAGTTCGCGCACATTGCCGGGCCAGGGATAGCGCAGCAGGATTTCCATCGCGGCGTCGCTGAGTTCGCGGGTCTTCTTGCCATACTCAGCGCTGAATTCATTCAAGAAGAAACGGGCAACGACGGGGATGTCTTCTTTGCGGTCGCGCAGAGGAGGCACGTAGAAGGGAATCACGTTCAGGCGATAGAAGAGATCCTGGCGGAACGCGCCGCGGGCGATTTCCTGTTCGAGATTCTTGTTCGTAGCAGCAATCACACGTACATCGACACGCAGCGTCTGATTGGAGCCAATGGGCTCAATGCGCTGCTCTTCGAGAACGCGAAGAACCTTCGATTGCGTGCGATGACTCATGTCGGCGACTTCGTCGAGGAAGAGCGTGCCGCCATCGGCTTTCTGGAACTTGCCGATCTTATCTTCGGTGGCCCCGCCGAAGCTGCCTTTCACGTGGCCGAAGAGTTCGGACTCGATGAGTTCCTCGGGAATGGCGGCGCAGCTGACTTCGACGAACGGGCCCTTGTTGCGGAGGCTGTTGGCATGCAGCGCGCGAGCGACGAGTTCCTTGCCGGTGCCGCTCTCGCCGTAGATGAGGACGCGGCCATTGGTGGGGGCGGTGACAGCGATCTGCTGGCGCAGGGCTTTCGTGGGAACGCTGTCGCCGATGACCTGGTAGCGCTGGGAGAGCTCGCTGCGGAGAGTCTGGTTTTCGTCCTGCAGGCGACGTTGTTGGATGGCGTTGCGAACGAGGACAATGACTTTCTCGAGAGAGAGCGGCTTCTCAATGAAATCGAAAGCACCGAGTTTTGTCGCGCGGACGGCCGTCTCAATACTGCCGTGGCCGGAAATCATAATGACGGCGGGGGCGCGGGGCGCAGACTGAATGCGACTGAGGGCTTCCATGCCATCCATGCCAGGAAGCCAAATGTCGAGCAGCACAAGCTGAAAATCAGAGTGGGCGATGCGGTCGAGGGCGTCTTCGGCGGAGGGGACGGCTTCGACGGCGTAGCGTTCGTCGGCGAGGATGGAGGCGAGGGAGTCGCGAATGCCTTCTTCATCGTCCACGATAAGAATTTTGGGCAGGAAGGCCATTTAGTCGGCGTCCGCTTCGAGAGATTCGGTGCTGGGGGCCGTGGATTGCTCGGCGACGGGCAATTCGATCAGGAAACGCGAGCCGACGGGGCGATTGTCTTCAACCCGCAAAGAGCCGCCATGCTCGGAAATGATGCGGGCAGCGATGGCCAGGCCAAGACCGGTACCGCGATCCTTGGTCGAGAAGTGTGGCAGAAAGAGCTTGTCCTTGTCTTCCGGGGAGATGCCGTGTCCGGTGTCGGCAACCGCTATCTCAATAGTATCGGATTCGGTGCACAAATGGGTGGTGACGGCGATCTCGCGGCGGGGTGCGTCTTCGAGGGCTTCGGCGGCGTTGTCGATGAGATTGATGATGACGCTGCGGAGCAACGGGCCATCGGCGCGAATCGCGGGAAGATTCTGTTCGAGAGAGGTCTGGAGTTGAATGCCGTCGAGACGGCCGGAGAATACTTCGAGAGCCTCGTGGACGGTGGTGTTGGCGTCGGTGGGAAGAAGTTTGGAGGCGGGGAAGCGGACGAACTGGGAAAACTCATTGACGAGCGCGGAGAGGGTGGCGACTTCGCGGACGATGAGTTTGGAGCAGTCGCTGGAAATGCGGGCGAGGTCCGCGTCGGCAGGAGGAGCGCCCTCGTCGGCGCGGCGATCGAGGTAGTGAAGAATGCGCTGCGCGGAGAGCTGGATCGGTGTGAGCGGATTCTTGATTTCGTGGGCGATGCGGCGAGCGACTTCCTGCCAGGCCGCAGATTTCTGCGCGCGGAGGACTTCGGTGAGGTCGTCGAAGACGAGCACGTAACCAGTATTGGCGCGACGAGGGCCCAGGGAGCTGACGGTGACAGCGAGGTGCATCAGACGGGAGCCGACTTCGACTTCGATTTCACGGGTGACCACGCCCATGCGTAGGGCGCGGCGCATGAGGTGCTGGAGAGTATCGTTGGCTTCCGGGCCGACTAAGGTTTCGAGTGATGAGACGGCTTCGCCGGGGGCAATCTGGAACATGCGCAAGAGGGCCTTGTTGGTACGTTGAATGGCGCCAGCGGCGTCCATGTAAGTGACGCCAGCGGGGATGTTCTCAAGAACAGTTTCCATGAGTTGGCGGCGGCGTTCGAGTTCCTGGACCGCTTGCTGGAGGTTGCGGGTGAACTCGTCGATTTGAGAGCGACTGTCACGAAGTTGCGTGGTCATGGTGTTGAAGGAACGAATCAGGACGCCGAGTTCGTCCTGAGCTTGCTCGGGAACCTGGTAATCGAAATTGCCGGCGGAGACTTCCCGGGTACCTTCGGCCAGAGCTTGAATCGGTACGGTGACCTGCTTGGCGAGGAAGAGCGCCACCCAGGTTGCGGCGGAGAGCACAAGAATGGTGAAGAAGAAGAGAATAAGAAGCATCTGGCGTTTCAGGGCGCGAAGACTCTGCTTCACGTGCTCGTATTCTTGCGTCTGTGCCTGGATGGTGCCCCAACGAGTGAGGAAATCCGGGCTCGTGAGATAGGCAGCGACCAGTGTGGCGTGAGGCCGGTTGGGCAGGTCGAGCGGAATGGAGGCGGCGAAGTACGTCTTGCCAGCGGCCTGCCAGATTTCGACGCCACTCGGAAGGGAACGAACTCTGTTTCCCGTAACGCCGCTGACCGTGCAGAGGTCGGTGACCCGATTCTCAGATTGATTTGCGCACGTTACGCCGCCTTTGAGCAGGCGGCCGTGTTCGTCGAAGAGCCAGGCGGCGTCGAGACCGAGACTCGCGGCATGTTGCAGGAACGCTTCGGGCTCGACGTTGGCATCGGTGGCGGCCTGGTAGGCCAACATGTGGAGGCGAGGAAGCGTGGTGCGGCCAAGGTCGTTGAGCAGCTTCTGCGTTTCGTCTGAGGCGATCTCCAGCGGGCGAGGGAACCAGCGGCCGAGAGTGCGGTTTAGGAGGGAATAGCTGACAAAGAACATGAAGATGACAGGGAGGAGAGAGATAGCGGTGGCGCCAAGGACCATCTTGGTCTTGAAGCGCGCACCGAGCTGCGCTTTGTTGCGCTCCATCTGGAGACGGACGAAACTGCGGATGAGGATGAGTCCGAAGACGAGGAGCGCGGCGGTGATGAAGGTGCTGACCGCATAGAGAGGGATGAGAACACGCCAGGAACTGGGCTCGAAAGGGACATCGAGTGAACCGAGGGTGAACACGGCGGCGAGCAGGAGCGTGAGCAGGATGCCGCCGATAACAAGGCGAATGCGAAGCTTGTTGGAGACGGGGCTCATGGATTCGTCTCCGTTGCTGCCGGCAAGAATGGCTGCAGGGGGCAATGTGCGCAATCGGCTTCGCGTTTGCGGCAAAAATGCTTGCCGGTGTTGACGATCAGCGCGTGGTATTCGTTGAAGAGCTTGGGATCGGCGGGCAAGTTGGATTCGAAGGTTTGGCGGATTTCTTCGTAAGACTCTTTGCCCTGGGCGAGGTGGTGGCGTTCGAGGATGCGGCGGGTGTAGGCGTCGACGACGAAGACAGGATGGTTGCCGGCGTAGAGAAGAATCGAGTCGGCGGTCTCCGGCCCGACGCCATGGACGGCGAGGAGTTGCTCGCGAAGAGCGTGAGTAGGAGTGGCAAAGAGTTTGTTCAACGAACCCAGATAGTGAGTGCGGAGAAAATCCACAAAGGCCTTCAGTTTTTTGGCCTTCTGCCGGAAGTAGCCAGAGGAGCGAATCAGAGTGGCGAGATGGTCGACGGAAACCTGCTCCATGGCTGATGGAGACAGCAGCTTTTCGCGGCGAAGATTGGCGATGGCGCGCTCGACGTTGGTCCAACTGGTGTTCTGGGTGAGGATGGTGCCGACGATGATCTCAAATCGCGTGCGCCCGGGCCACCAGAACTGGGGCCCGTAGGCATGCAGCATCGCATCAAAGTAGCGGTGGAGTTCCGAAACAGCACGGGGCGGAGACTGCCGGTGGGGCCTCTGAGAGGCGCGCACAGACTGGTTGCGCAAACGAGCGTCGGTGGGCAAAATGCGGGAGGCTGACATCTCTCCCGCAAGATAGCGGTGAGGTTGCGGCAAAGTCAAGAAAGAGGCACCGTCCCAGCAGGCTAGAACCTGTTCCGGTGGGCAGGTATTAGCGAATTCACAACGATGGGTCAAAATCGAACGACGTGGATTCACTCGCTTTGTTATGTTGAGCGGTAGGTGCATTGCCGTTAGGGAGCGCTGCGGATGTCTGTCCGTTTGGGCGAAATCTTACTGAAGGAAAGCCTGATCACGCAGGACCAGCTGGAAAAAGCGCTGGAGTTTCAGCGTTCCAACGGCGGGAAGCTGGGAAGCTGCTTGACCAAGATGGGCTTCATTACCGACGACGACATCACGGGTGTGTTGTCACGGCAATACGGCGTCCCTTCCATCAACCTGAAGTATTACGAGATCGATCCGAACGTTATCAAGTTGATACCACAGGACACGGCGCTGCGGTACCAGGTGATTCCGCTGTCGCGCGTGGGCTCGGTGCTGACCATCGCGATGACCGACCCGACCAACGTGTTCGCGATGGACGATATCAAGTTCATGACCGGGTTCAACGTGGAACCGGTGGTGGCGTCGGAGTCGGCGATTGGCGAAGCGATTTCGAGATTTTATGGCGGCGGGGCTTCCAGCCACGAAGAGCTGAGCTCACTGATGAAAGACCTGGTCGACGAAGACCAGGAATTGGAACTGGCGTCCGAAGAGCAGGAGATGGACGCGGCGTCGCTGGAAAAGGCCGCGGAAGAAGCGCCCATCATCAAGCTGGTGAACCTGATCCTGACGGATTCGGTAAAGCGGGGCGCGAGCGATATTCACGTCGAGCCGTATGAGAACGAGATGCGTGTGCGGTTCCGCGTCGACGGCGTGCTGCAAACGGTCATGACGCCGCCGTTGAAACTGCGGGACGCGATCACCTCGCGTATGAAGATCATGGCGAAGCTGGACATTGCGGAGAAACGCTTGCCGCAAGACGGCCGCATCATGATCAAGTACAAGGCGGAAGGGAAGAAGAAGGAACTGGACTTCCGCGTGTCGACGGTGCCGACACTGTACGGCGAAAAAATCGTGCTCCGGTTGCTGGATAAAGAGAACCTGCGCCTGGACATGACCAAGCTGGGTTTCGAGCCGGAGTCATTGAAGAAATTCGAACGGAACATCTTGAAGCCGTACGGCATGGTGCTGGTCACTGGGCCGACGGGTTCAGGCAAGACCAACACGTTGTATTCGTCAGTGGCAAGGCTCAATCAGGTCGATACCAACATCATGACCGCGGAAGACCCGGTCGAGTTCCAGTTGGCGGGCATCAATCAGGTGCAGATGAAGGATCAGATCGGGTTGAACTTCGCGGCGGCGTTGCGCGCGTTCTTGCGGCAGGACCCAAACATTATTCTGGTCGGAGAGATTCGCGACTTCGAAACCGCGGAAATCGGCGTAAAGGCGGCGTTGACGGGACACTTGGTTCTCTCGACCCTGCACACGAACGACGCGCCGTCGACTATCAGCCGCTTGATGAACATGGGCATCGAGCCGTTTCTGGTGGCGACTTCGGTGAACTTGATCTGCGCGCAGCGCCTTGTGCGGCGCGTGTGCACGAACTGCAAGGAAGAGTTGGAAATCCCGGAGCAAGCGCTGGTGGATGCGGGGTACACGCCGGAAGAGGCCAAGACCACGAAGATCTACCACGGCAAAGGCTGCTCGATGTGCGGCAAGCGCGGTTACAAGGGCCGCACCGGTTTGTATGAAGTGATGGAGATTAATGACGAACTCCGGGAATTGATTCTGGTGGGTGCGTCGGCGTTGGAACTGAAGAAGAAGGCGATTGAGCAGGGCATGATTACGCTGCGGCGGAGCGGGCTGATCAAGTCCGCGCTGGGCATGACGACGCTGGAAGAAGTATTGCGCGAAACGGTTCTATAGAGAGGGTGTGACCATGGCAGGCATCACGCTGAGCGAACTACTGAAGAAGATGATTGAGATGGGAGGGAGCGACCTCCACATCACGACAAACAGCGCGCCGCGCGTGCGCGTGCATGGCCGGTTGCGCCCGCTGGATATGCCGCCGCTGACCGCCGCAGATACGAAGTCCCTGGCCTACAGCGTTTTGACGGATGCGCAAAAACACCGCTTTGAAGAGAATTTGGAACTGGACTTTTCGTTCGGGTTGAAGAACCTGGCGCGCTTCCGCGGCAACGTGTTCAACCAGCGCGGCGCGGTCGGGGCGGTGTTCCGTACCATTCCTTGGGAAATCAAGGGATTCGATGCGTTGGGGCTCCCGGCGGTGGTAAGAGGGTTGTGCGATAAGCCGCGCGGCCTGGTGCTGGTGACCGGCCCGACGGGTTCGGGCAAATCGACCACGCTGGCGGCGATGCTCGACAAGATCAATGGCGAGCGCGAAGAGCACATGATCACGATCGAGGACCCGATCGAGTTCCTGCACAACCATAAGAAGTGCCTAGTGAACCAGCGCGAAGTGCACGCGGACACCCACTCGTTCGCGAACTCGTTGCGCGCGGCGTTGCGCGAAGATCCGGACGTGGTGCTGATCGGTGAGATGCGCGACCTGGAAACGATCGAGTCGGCGCTGCGTATCGCGGAAACCGGACACTTGACCTTCGCGACGTTGCACACGAACTCGGCGGCGTCGACCATCAACCGTATTATCGACGTGTTCCCGTCGCACCAGCAGCCGCAGATTCGGGCGCAACTTTCGATGGTGCTAGAAGGGATCCTGTGTCAATCGCTGCTGCCGAGGGCGGACGGGCGGGGCCGCGTGATGATCATGGAAGTCCTTGTGCCGACGCCGGCTATTCGAAACCTGGTGCGCGAAGACAAGATTCACCAGATTTACTCGGCGATGCAGACAGGTACGGGACAAACGGGAATGCAGACTTTCAACCAGGGCCTGGCTAACGCATATTTTGCGAAGATCATTACGCTGGATATGGCGATTTCGCGTTCTTCGAACCCGGACGAACTGCAGGACATGATTAATCGCGGCGTCGCGACAACCCCGTCGTCTGGCCGGGCTCCAGCCGGCAAGTCGCCCGTGGGCGCAAGACATTAAGTCGGGTGCGAGAGGGGAATTTGACGGAGTAAGGCGAATACGGATTTCGACGGCGAGGAGGAACTACCATGCCGGTCTTTACATATAAAGGAAAAAATCGCGCGGGATCTCCTGTTTCGGGAGAGATGAACGCGACAAACAAGGCGGAGCTGCAGCAGTTGCTGCGGCGCCAGCAGATCACGCCCACGCGCATGTCGGAGAAGGGCAAGGAGTTCAACCTGCCGACGTTTGGAGGGGGCGTCAACGCGAAGGAGTTGGCGATCTTCACGCGGCAGTTCTCGGTGATGATCGACGCCGGCTTGCCCCTGGTGCAGTGTCTCGAAATCCTGGCGACGCAGCAGGAGAACAAAACCTTCCAGAAGGTGCTGACGGGGACGCGCACGTCGGTGGAAGGCGGCAGCACGCTTTCTGCGGCCATGAAGCAATACCCCAAGGTATTCGACCCGTTGTACACCAACATGGTGGAAGCGGGCGAGACGGGCGGTATTCTCGATACGATTTTGCAGCGGCTTTCGTCGTACATCGAAAAGAACGTGAAGTTGCAGCGCGCCGTGAAGTCGGCGTTGGTGTACCCGGTGGGTGTTATCACCATCGCCGCCGCCGTCATTACCTTGCTGTTGTGGAAGGTGGTGCCGATTTTCGCGGCGTTGTTCGCGGGGTTGGGGGTAGACCTGCCACTGCCGACCAAGATCGTCATTGCGCTGAGTAATTTCGTGGGCAGCATTTTCGGGTTGTTGATCTTCGCGGGGTTCATCGCATCCATTTTCATGATTAAAGTGTGGTATGGAACTCCGGCCGGGCGCATGGCCATCGACACGGTCATCTTGAAGTTGCCGGTGTTGGGCATCCTGATGAAGAAGATCGCGGTAGCGCGATTTACGCGAACTTTGGGCACGCTAATCTCGAGCGGCGTGCCGATTCTGGAAGGCCTGGACATCACAGCGAAGACCTCTGGGAACGCGGTGATCGAGGTGGCGCTGACGAAGGTGCGCAAGTCTCTCGAAGAAGGCAAATCGCTGACCGAGCCGTTGAAGGATTCGGAAGTGTTTCCCGGCATGGTGACGCAGATGATCGCGGTCGGCGAGCAGACCGGGGCGATGGACGCCATGCTGCAGAAGATCGCGGATTTCTACGAGGAAGAAGTGGACGCGGCGGTAAAGGACCTGTTGACGGCCCTCGAGCCGATCATGATCGTGTTCCTCGGCTTGGTGGTCGGCGGCGTGGTTATCTCGATGTACTTGCCGCTGTTCTCGCTGATCGGAAAGCTGTCCGGACACTAAAGAGAAGTTAGCTTTTTGGGAAAAGGAGGGCCCGGACAACGGTTGCCCTCCTTTTGTTTGTCTAAGATAGAGCTTGGGGGAAAGGCCTGGCGCAATGCCGGGCTTTGAACATCATGGAGCAGATCCTCACACGCCGGGAATGGCTGGAGTGGCTGACAAAGGTCCGCCTGCTCATGATCGCCCTGATCCTTGGCGTGGGCGTGGTCTGGCCGCAGTATTCACCCTCGACGGGCACTCCCAGGTATTTTCTCCCGATCATCATTTTGTGGATCACCATCGGGATCCTGCACCTGATCCTGGTGCGCTTGTTGCCTGCCGCGGGCTGGCTGGGCGCGTTACAGGTGTCTTGCGACGTGGGCATGATCACCGCGATGGTGTACGCCACAGGCTTGCAGGACAGCAACTTCACGTCGCTGTACCTGCTGGTCATCATCGTCGCAAGTATTCTATTTTCGCGTCAGATTACGTTCTTGACGGCATTGCTGTGTCTGTCGGCGTTGGCATTTGCGACGGCGCTGGTCTATGCGGGGAAGATTCCTCGAACGTCGCTGGTTGCGCCCACGTATGAAAACGTCCGGCTGTGGTTTCTGAGCAATGCGTCGGCATTCCTGGCAGTGGCCTACCTGGCGAGTTTGCTGGCCGTTTCGTTGCGCAAAAAGAGCACCGAACTGGAGCAGAAGCGGGAAGAACTGCTGGAGTTGCAGGATTTCACTGCGGATATTATCCACTCCATGCGCGGCGGGCTGGTGACCACGGACCTGGATGGCCGCGTGGTATTGCTGAACCGGACCGGAGAAGAGATTCTAGGGCGCTCCTTCAGTGAACTCCGCGGGAAGGACTTGCGGGAGGCTATCCCGGAATTCTGGATTGAGGATATGGTCGGCCTGCCGGAACGGCTCTCGTTGCGGCGCGAGATTGAAATCAAGGTGCCTGGCGGGCAGAGACGCGTGCTAGGCATTTCGGTGTCGCCATTGCGGACGCGCGAGGCGCTGCGCAGCGGATACGTTTTCAACTTCCAGGACCTCACGGAACTGCGGCGGCTGGAGCAGGAAGTGGCAACGAAAGAGCGCATGGCGGCGGTCGGGCGGCTATCGGCCGCGATCGCGCACGAGATTCGCCAGCCGTTGACAGCCATGGCGGGAGCGGTGAAGGAACTGGGGCGCCTGGTGCCACTGCAGGAAGACGAGAAGCACCTGGTGAATATTGTAGGCCGGGAATCGGAGCGGCTGAACCACATCATCACGGACTTTTTGAATTACTCGAGGGAGAAGTCCTACGTCTTTGAGGAAGCGGATGTGCGGACGTTACTGGAAGACACCCTGCTATTGATGGAGCGGAACCCGGAGGTGGTGAAGAAGTACCAGTTGGTGCGGGCGTTCAACGGACAAGTGTCGAAATCGCGTGTGGATCCAAGCAAGATCAAGCAGGTGTTCTGGAACCTGTGCGACAACGCGTTGCGCGCGATGCCCAAGGGCGGGACGCTGACGGTGGGGATGGAGCAGAAACCGGATTGGCTGCGCATCTGGTTCCGCGACACGGGCGTGGGGCTGGATTTGTCGCAGCAGTCGAAGATCTTCGAGCCGCTACAATCGAATTTCGAGGGAGGGACGGGGCTCGGCCTGTCGATCGTGTATCAGATCGTGCAGGCACACAACGGCCGAATCACAGTGTTCAGCGAAAAAGAAAAAGGCGCGGAGTTTGTGGTCGAACTGCCGCGCATGGATTGAGGGCCAATGCAAGCAACCAAAGCCGCACCTAAAGAAGCCGGACGCGAGATGGCGCACATTCTCGTAGTTGATGACGAAAAGTCCATCTGCGAGCTGCTGGAGATTACCTTCCGCAAGGAAGGACACCGCGTGGAAGTGGCGCACAACGTCGAGGCCGCCAGGCGAAAGCTGGAAGGTTCGCTGTACGACATCGTGATTTCAGACGTCCGCATGCCGGGGGAGAACGGAGTGGAATTGCTGCGCTTCACTCGGGAGGTGGCTCCGGATTCCTATTTTGTGCTGATTACCGGCGTTCCGTCGCTGGAGACAGCGATCGCGGCGGCGAACGAGGGCGCGAACCGCTATGTGATCAAGGATCACGACCTGGTGGACCAGTTGCGCGTGGCGGTGCGGGAAGTTACCGAGAACCTAAAGTGGAAGAAAGAAGCGGGTTATTTACGGCGCGAACTGCGGCGGCTGACCGGGTTGGACAACATTATCGGCCAGAGCCCGAAGATGAAAGCGATCTTCGACCTGATTCAGACGGTGGCGCCACAGAACAGCCGTGTGCTGATTACCGGCGAGAGCGGAACCGGTAAAGAACTGGTGGCGCGGGCGATTCACGAGAACAGCGCGCGGTCTACGGCACCGTTTATCACCATCAATTGCGGCGCGTTTCCGGAGACACTGCTGGAGTCGGAACTGTTCGGATATATGAAGGGCGCGTTTACCGGTGCGAACGAGAACCGCCGGGGCCTGTTCCAGGCTGCGCACGGAGGAACGCTGTTCATGGATGAAATCGGGAACATGAACCAGGCGATGCAAGTGAAGCTGTACCGCGTGTTGCAGGAAGGCAAGGTGCGCCCGCTCGGCAGCACCGAAGAGATCGATGTGGATGTCCGTGTAATTGCCGCGACCAACAAGGATCTGGAGAAAGCAATCACGACGGGAGAGTTTCGGGAAGATTTGTACTATCGTCTGAGCGTCATTCCGTTGCACGTTCCGGCATTGCGTGACCGCCGCGACGATATTCCATTGCTGGCACGGCATTTTCTGGAGAGCTTCCGCAGGTCGATGGAAAAGAGCGTGGAGGCCATTTCGCCGGAGGCGATGCGGAAGCTGGAGTCATACGACTGGCCCGGCAACGTGCGGGAACTGGAGAACACCATCGAACGCGCCGTGGCGCTCGAGGGCGGGCGAGAAATCTCGGTGGGCGTACTGCCCGACCGGATCGCCAACGTGTGGGGAGGCGGAGGTATTCCTACTGGGGTGGGAGAGGCGCAAATCCCGGAGGAAGGCGTGGATTTCGAGCGGGTGGTGGCGGAGACGGAAAAGAGGTACCTGCAAGCAGCCCTGACGAAGGCAGGTGGGGTGCGCACGCAAGCGGCAGAGATGCTGAAGATCAGCTACCGGTCTTTCCGGCACTACGCCAAGAAGCACAATCTGTAAGTGCTATGCAATTGAGTCGTAATGACATAAACTGGCCCCTGCGGGTGACAGAAACTGTCAGAATTCCAGGTTGGTAACAGCGGTAACGTGGAGTCATGGTCCAGGCCAAAAGTACTATGAGGTTCGTAATCGATAGAAATATAGACGTTTATCCATCTGGCTGGGCTTTGCTCACAGGTGTCCGGGTTGGCACGCGGAGTGCACATCTGTAGGCGTGCTCTGGCACGATTAACTCTCTCAAGGAGATCTCATGAAGAAGCAGAAGGGTTTCTCTCTTATCGAGTTGCTGATCGTCGTGGCGATCATTCTGATCATCGCGGCCATCGCAATTCCGAACTTGATGCGCGCCAGGATGTCGGCCAACGAGTCTTCGGCTGCGGGTTCGCTCCGCACGATCAACACCGCGGAAGTGAGCTACGCGACCACGTATCCGACCGTCGGCTTTTCGGCGCTCACTGCCTTGGGCGGTCCGCAGCCTTGCGTTCCCGCC
>Ga0207761_1000156_pt1 | contig 22020 bp, 24 predicted proteins | sample LuqExpMetageno34_FD_187792 | JGI IMG/M metagenome (GOLD analysis project Ga0207761, IMG submission 187792) | Tropical forest soil microbial communities from Luquillo Experimental Forest, Puerto Rico - Sample 34 (SPAdes) | ecosystem: Environmental > Terrestrial > Soil > Tropical forest ... | reverse complement strand
CCCGGAGAAGAAGATCCCGACCTGATCAACGCGGGCAAAGAGACCGTCAGCGAGTTGCCGGGCACAGCGTATTTTTCCAGCGCCGATTCGTTTGCCATGATTCGCGGCGGGCACATCGACCTGAGTGTGCTGGGCGCGATGGAGGTGGACGAAGAAGGCAACCTCGCCAACTGGATGATCCCCGGCAAGATGGTGAAGGGGATGGGCGGTGCGATGGACCTGGTGGCAAGTGCGCGGCGAGTGATCGTCGCCATGGAACACACCACCCGCGACGGCGCCCCCAAGATCCTCAAGAAGTGCACCCTGCCCATCACCGGCCTGCGCGTGGTGCACAACATCGCGACCGAGATGGCCTACATCCGTGTGTCGCAGGCAGGACTGGTAGTGGAAGAAATTGCTCCCGGCCTCAGCGTTGAAGACGTTCAGGCGGCGACCGATGCGCCGTTGCTGATTAGTCCGCAGTTGAAGACAATGGCGATCTAAGGTGGGGCGCGGGACCGACTCAGCGTAAAAGATAAAAGGGAACGGCATGAACGCGCGCCCAACCTGTCAATCAATCAATTCCTAAATTGGGAAATTGTGATATCTCGTCACCGGCAGGATGTGATGCCCGCCGTTGACCATCTGCCGCATGCGGGCGGATATTGGTATGTATTCATCACTGGGGCTTTGGAAAGAAGGACATTATGCACTCCCGATTGATTTGCTTCATCTCGATGATCGTGCTGGTTTGCGCGCTGGGCGCGACCGCTCAGACCGCTCCCGCTGCGGCCGCTCCCCAGGCCACCAAGCCGGAGATCAAACATGTTCCCGCAGCCTACACGGATCCGTCTTCCGGCAAGGAGATGTACACGCAGTATTGCGCCTCCTGCCACGGTATGGACGGCAAGGGCGACGGTCCGGCTGCTCCGGCGCTGAAGATGTCCGCCACCAACTTGACCACGCTGGCGGCCAAGAACGGCGGGACGTTCCCTGCAGCCCACATCGCAGCAATAATTCAGGGCGACTCCATGACGCCCGCTCACGGCAGCAAGGACATGCCAGTGTGGGGCCCGATCTTCCGTTCCATGGGCGGACACAGCCAGGCGCAGGTGCAGTTGCGGATTCGCAACCTCACCAATTATCTGGAATCAATTCAGGTGAAGTAGCATCGAATCGCGACGATAGCGAGAATAAAAAGGGCGCAGCAGTTGCGCCCTTTTTTGCGACCGCAGTGGGCCTCGCTTAGACCGGTTTAACCAATTCTGTAGTGTCTCCGGTAGGGCAGTGCCCGTCTTCAGGATCGGTGGGAGCCCCCGCATTCAGAGGCTGTTACGAAACTCCCTGTGCTCTGCCGACGGTGGTACAAGCATGTCAAAACCCAGTGCCGCAGGCACGGAACAATCGTAGCCCGGCACGAAGCCGAAGGCGGAGTGCCGGGTTGAGTGGGAAGCTTGATCGGAGTCCGGATGGACGGCACCGTTTCGTAACAGCCTCTTCATGCGGGGGAAGCCGGGCTTCAGCGCAGCGGAACGGAATCGGCCACCCTTCCTTTTTCGCTATCCTGCGCGGACTTCAGTCCGCGCGGCCACAGCGAAGAAGATTGGCAAATAGCTTCTTCAACGTGCGGCAAAGAAGTCAGATTCGATTACACCAAAAACCAATTTGCTCTACACCGCGACCGGCTGCTTTAGAGGCACTGGCGTCAGCCAGCCGTGGCGGTCCTCCGCCTTGCCGTTGGCGATGGCATAGAACTCCGAGCGGATGCTGCGAGTGACCGCGCCCACTCTGCCGTCGCCGACCTTAATCTTGTCCACGGAACGAATGGGCGTGACCTCGGCGGCCGTCCCGGTAAAGAACACTTCTTCTGCCAGGTACAACAACTCGCGCGGGATGGCCTGTTCGTGCACCGGAATTCCCAGATCTTGTGCGATGTGCAGCACCGAGTTGCGAGTTATTCCCGGGAGCACGCTGTTGGCCAGCGGAGGCGTGTACAGGCGTTCCTTGTGGACCAGGAAGATGTTCTCCCCCGGGCCTTCGCTGACGTAGCCATTGACGTCGAGGGCGATGCCTTCGCTGTAGCCGTTGACTAGTGCCTCCATGCGGATGAGCTGCGAATTCATGTAATTGGCACCGGCCTTGGACATGGTAGGCATGGTGTTGGGGGCGAGGCGGTTCCATGACGATACGCAGACGTCGACGCCTTCGTCGTCGCCTCCCAGGAACTTGCCCCACTCGTAGTTCACGATGTACACGTCGATGGGCGAACCCGTGGGGTCAACCCCGACGGTTCCGTAGCCACGCAGGATGATGGGCCGGATATAACAGGGGTGCACCTTATTGGCGGTGACCAACTCGAGGGTCGCGTGGATCAACTCGTCCAGCGAGTAGTCAATCTCCATACGGTAGATCTTGGCTGAATCCAGAAGCCGCTGGATGTGGTCCCGCAAACGAAAGATCGCCGGGCCTTTTTCGGTCTGGTAGCAACGCATGCCCTCAAACACCGAGGAGCCGTAATTAACGACATGCGACATGACGTGCAGCTTGGCGTCGTTCCAGGGAATCAGCTTGCCGTTGAACCAGATTTGTTCACTCGCCTTGATGGCCATGAAGGCGCTCCTTGGGGTGCTGGGATGGGTGAGTCTGCGTCAGAGCCTGCCCCGGTAGTCGGGAAACGCCGTCGGTTTGAACCGGATCAAGAGCGGTTTGGCAACGGGAAACTTCGAAGATCATGGACTCAGCTTGACTGGGCATTATAACCGAGTATGACCCGCACCTGCTGAGTCCCTTACGAAACTCTGATCGCGACTCCCGCAGTGGAAGAACGTATGCCCGGGAGTGCTCGATTCAGCCGCGAAGCGAGGACGTTAGACCCGGGCGCGTCAGAGCCTGTTACGAAACTCGACCGGAAAGTCCACGGTAGAGGGAAGACTCAGTCTCGTGCGCGGAACTACAGCCCGAAGGGCGGAACAATCATAGCGCGGCTCGTAAGAGCCGGGGAGAGTGGGACATTTGATCCGAGTCCCGTCGGGGACGGCACAGTTTCGTAACACCTCGATAGCCCGCGCTAGATTACCCCAAGAAACTCCAGCCCCGGAGCGGCGTCTTTGTTACGTAACAACCTCCTGCCGTGGGAGCATTTCTCTGGCGAAAGGGGCCTCCGCCGGAAAAAAATCGCAAAGCTGAAGGCTGCGCTTAACTGCAATTCAGCCCTAAAAACAAGCGGTTAGCTGCGTCCAACCCCAATCCTGCCTAAAAGTTGCGGGAAACTTTATGTTTCCACACGCGTCTAAGTGTGTGGGTTGCCAAATTGGTTCTACGTTCGAAAGAGCCCAACCCACATCCGAACCGTACCCCGGACGAGCGCCACGACGATGGTCGATCAAGCGCCGGGACAACCAGAGCAGGATGCGGTCCGGAAGAACTTACAAATTCAGGAGAGCAACGAGCTATGAAGAAGTTTTTGGTTCTTATCGCAGTGGCCACGCTGTGCACCGTCGCTGCGGTAGCGCAGGATGTACCCAAGTTCGAAGTGCCAGTGGGTTTCTCGTTCGTTAATGTTCACCCCAACCTAAACCCGATCACCAGCTTCAACATCTTCGGTGGCGGCGGCGGATTCGTCTACAACGTGACTCCGTGGATCGGCATCAAGGCCGACTTCAATGGCTACACCCAGGGTAGCGGGCTGAAGAGCCAGCTCACCAGCCATGGCTTCACCGCGGCCAATGTCAATGGCAACGTATTCACCTACATGTTTGGCCCTCAGATCAAGAAGCACTCGGGCAAGTTCCAGCCGTTCGGCGAGGCGCTGTTCGGAGCCGCGCATAGCAACGCCTATGCCAACATCTACGACAGCATTAACGGCATCACTTCCGCCAGCAGCAACAACAATGCTTTCGCGATGGAGTTCGGCGGCGGTCTGGATTACGCCCTGACCCCGCACGTCCAGCTCCGCCCCGTTGAGGTGGACTACCTTTACACTCGCTTTGGCATCAATGGAACCAGCTACACCGGCAACCAGAACAACTTCAAGTACTTTGCCGGCGTGAACTTCACTTTCGGCGGCAAGTAAAACGCAAGCTGCGAGCAGGAGTAACACCTATGGCGTCACCTTCGGGTGGCGCCATTCTTTTTTCTGGAGGGGCGCGGCTTCAGCCGCGCCGTGCGGGCCCATTATTTTTCTCATTCCCATCGGGCTTCAGCGGCTCCTGAAGAGCTCGCCTCGGCGACTGTTTCGTATCAGGGCACGACCTTGGTCGTGCCGTACATGCTTCAATAGCAATGCGGGCTTCAGCCCCTGTGACAGCTTGCGACCCTCGAATCGACTTTTTCCGCAGCCTCTTCCGTCGTGAATTCCCCGTCATTGGGGAATGACGAATCGCGCCTCGAAGTTCACCGCGTTTCAACCGCACCCGATTCGCCTGGTGTCGTGTTAAAACTTGGTGATTTTGAGCCTCGGCTAAGGCCTGTCTCTTGACCTTGCCTGGCGCCCAGAGTAAATTGGCGCAGCCTTAAAACCTAAGGTGGGGTTCCCTGGGCTCTCGCGCCAACCGTCACTGCATCTGGAGGAGCGCATGCCAGGATTCAACTGCCAGTCCAAAGTCTTCTTGTGTAGCCTGCGAGTAGGATACGCACTCAGTGTCTTCGCCTTACTGTCGCTGTTGCATGTAAACGCAAGTGCGCAATCGTTGCCCTCATGCGCCTGGAGGGTGGAAACCGATGGCAGCGGTATCACCAACGTCGCTTATCCCGATACCGACGCAACCTACTGGACGATGCCGGTTGACACCTCGCAATGGACGCAGGTGATCCTCCAGGGCCAGTATCCCCAATCTAGGTTTTTCTCCTTTACCACTTACGTTGCGCAAGGCTCTGCAGCCGGGTACATCCTCGATGTCGATATCAATCCCGACGCGGGCAGCAGCAACCCTTTTCAACAAGGGTCATCCGGACAGCAGCAGAATTACACCGTCAATGTAGGGGGACCGGGCGGACAATCCAATCAGGTGAATTTCGGCGCCACTACCTTGGCATGGATCGTCTATCGCATCTACGTGCCCAACCAGGGACTGGACAGGTTGGCAGGGGTCCCCCTGCCCGCAGTCACGCTGGTAGATGCAAACGGTGGCAAGCATTCCATCGCGCCATGTAACACGCCGCGAAACCAGCAAGTCAATCTGCTGATAGACGACCTCCGCACTGATGGGCTCCACCGGTTGGCGGACTATTGGCAATTCAAATTCACCCACGGTGATAATCTCGGCTACGCCCCCGATTCAAGCTGTCAGCCGGAGGACCACATCGTGTTTTGGATCGCGGCAAACACGGGAGGGTATTTTCCTAACCCATACAACCAGTACATTGCTGCAGGAGGCTTGTGTTATCACCCGGGAAAACTCCTGGTTGTGCGCGGCAAGGCAGCCGATTTCCCCGACACCTACAACGGCAACCCCGTTTGGCAGCCCGCGCTTCCTGGATACATCCAGTTGCGATACTGGTCCTTGTGCAACAACGACCAGGTGCCCCCATTTCCGGTCGTTTTGTGCCAGCCTGATCACGCCACGAATCTTGATAGCCTGGGCTATTACACTTACGTCGTCAGCCCGGGTAATTCTGCTCCGTCATGGCTACCGCCCGATGCGACGTGGCTGCCGTGGGGTTCTAAGCTGGTAAACAATATCCTGATCTTCCGCAACATGTATCCCACCTCCCCGCCGTTTGAGAGATCAGTGCAGGCGGCGAAGGCTGCAGGATGCGCGGTCAACAATGAGCACATAAACAAGGCTCCGCTCCGCAAACAGGTGCTCGCGGGGGGAGCATGTGCCCGGCTCGTGATGGGCGATTACTACCCGGAAGCCGTTTTCTGTGACGAGTCAGTTTTCCGGTATGGCGGTTGGCAGGCCTGCTTCGCGCAGAACGACTCAGGAGAGCGCCCTGAGTAGCGAGCGATAAATCGCCTTTACACAAGCAACCAGCAGTGCACGATTGTGAGGGTAATGGGCCGGTTGCAACAGCCATTCCGAACTTCGGTCCTATTTCACTCGAAGGTCCAGCGCGTGGCCGTCTTCGGGTAAGTCTTCTCGATAAGACCAAAAGCCCGTCGTGGGCGCACGCGGTAGACGGGCTCAGAGCCATCTCCTCCGCTCATCCCATACTTGCGGAGCGATTCAGGTTCCAACTTCCGCCTGAGATCTGCGTCCGTCACGACTTCGGCAACCCCTTCCAGAATCACCGCCTCAGCCGCATCTTGAGTACCCACGATACAGTTCGGGTTCTTTGCCAGGTTGCGAGCTTTTTGGGTCTGGCCACCGGTGCCGAACCAAAACGCACCATCGAACCACAACCCCCAAATGATCATTGCGTGCGGTCGGCCGTCGGACCGTACCGTGCAAATCCAGTACTCGCGAGACTCCGTGAGTTTCTTCTCCGCCCAATCCCAGGGCAACATGCCGGTTTTGCTCTTGCTGATGCCGTAACCCGATATGCGTGGTCGTTCCGTTCGCGGCAGTGCATCGCTCTGCTTCAGTTTTGCCATAACAACCTCCGACGTCACCTTGCGGCGTTCGGCGCGAGTCCAGTTGTGTACCCGCTACCGCTCAAGGATTGTATTGAATTTGCCGCGACGGGGAGCGCAACTGCGATAAACACCTTTACACAAGCAAACGGGACGGAGCAGGATTGTGAGTGTAATGGGCTGTAGGACGCCCATCGGCAGCGAACGGTGATTGAACATGATTCCGAAACCGGTCGTATTCGGAGTGGTTTTTGGTGGTCTGTAAGTGCTGGTAAATGCGCTGCGGAAATCTTCGATTCTCGACACCGTTTTTTGAGACGGTGTGATAGGATGACGCGCATGACGTACGGCATGACCACCATCAGTATTCAGTTTATGAAGTATCAGGTCAGCCAGATCGAAGAGCTAGGGCGCCAGCTTTGGCCGGGTATCAATCTTTCCTTGGAAGAAGTTTGCAGGCGCTTGTTGCTGAGCGCTACCGACGACCCCAGAGCCAGCGAACAGCGTATTCTCCTTCGCGACTCGAGTCGCGCCTCCATCGGGCCAGATGAGATCGTCGCAAAAATTCAAACTTCATTCTTAAACGGCCTTAGCTGAACTTTCGCGGGTCTGACCGTCGGCGCAAACTCCCCTGTTCCTTACGGGCTAAGGATTCGACCGCAGGATGGTAGGGAGTGTAATGGGCTGATTGTGTCAGCTGACATTTCCCAGGTGCTACATATCCGACGCACGATTTCTGTCGAACAAACTATCGTACGTCGACACGGATTTTCTGAATGGCATTATTCCCGTACCCCAGACGATTCCACTCTGGCAATTCCGGTTGGGTTCTGCCCGCCATATCCGTTGCTCGCGCGGAAATCACTGTGGGACCCCGCTGCTCAAGCCGAGTGAGAAGTTCCCAGCCCTGCCAGCTGTGCCGCTTTCGTTCGGTTATTAAGCGGGCATCCTGCCAGGGTCCACCGCTAATGCTGACTTCGACGCGCGCAATAGGCGCTGCTCCAGACCATGCGACACCACGAACGAGCACTTCGCCCCGCTCGACTTCGATGTCCGGCTCTGGCTCGGTGATCAGGCTGCGCACTCGCTGCAGCGAGACCGGTTCTCTCACCAACTCCCCGCCGCGCTGCCACTCAAAAAAATACGCTTCAGTTTGGTAATGCCCCCTAAACGGCTCGCTAATCACATCGATTTCGGTCAGCCATTTCACAGACGCCACCACGTACCAACTGGGAACGATGAGTCTCAGCGGATAGCCATGCTGGATCGGGAGCGTCTCTCCATTCATGGCGTAGGCCAGCAACGCGTCTGACCCACGGGTATCGTCGATGCTCAGGCTGCGCTCAAAGCGAATTGGTTGGCTGTCGGCGTCAAGCGTGCCGCTGTCCGCACCGCGGAACACCACCTCTCGCGCTCCGGCTTTGATGCCGGCCCGGTCAAGCACCTCCGTGAGCGGCACGCCCGTCCATTCGGCTGTGCTCACCGCTCCTGATTTCCATTGTTCTCCTTTGATAGGCGGGTTCAGTGTTGATCGACCATTTCCAGCGCATTCCAAGGTAACAAATCGGCTCTGCGAGGGCATTTTCAGTAGGTGGCGCAAGCTGAGGTTCATCGGTCGCTCGACAAGGCCACCGACCTTTAGATGCCACCTTGATTGGTCTAGCTCGGGAATCTGAAAGTGGTTACGAATGTAGAACCTCGGATTGGGCATTACGACGCCGCCCATCAACTCGGGAATCGAGGTCTCGCAATTGAGGGGATGCGCGCGGTGAACCACCAGCCCACCGTCGATTGCCTGCTGGCAAGCTTCTTCCGGGTCAAGGGCAGGCACGGCCGCATCGACGGTCGGCATTGCGGCTGTGCAACCGCCGCTTGCCACTATCCTGGCACACGTCGCCGCTGGATAGACATCGAGGCTGCCTGCCATCGTGAATGGCTGCATGAACTCTCGCACCTTGGCCTCGTCGCTCGATTCGACGATCATATACAGGGTGTGTTCACCACGAACGACCGCTTCGCCCCGGATACTGACTCCATGTTTGCGAACATTGGGGCGGCTCAGGTAATTGAGGATCGTCGCTCCCATATACGGATCAGTGGCAGGGCAGCGATCCGGCTCATGCTGGTGTCGGACGATAAAGAGAGCCATAAAAAGCAGGACCTCAAAACCCTTGGCCTGGGAAGGAAAAACAAGTGGCCACGGAAAGGCCTCTCACACCTGAGCGACGATGCTACGCCCAGCAAGAACTGGCGTCAATGTTCAGTGAAGTTTGCACCTGGGATAAGGGTCGTTGACGTAACATCGCCTTTACACAAGCAATCGGGGTGACGCAGGATTCTGAGTGTAATGGGCTGTTCACGACAGTTGACTGTGGTTTGAGTACCTCCACGCGATGGATCGAGCAGGCTCAGCAGCGTCAGTGCAGGTTTTGCTTTTGCTTCCCTGTGTGCTAGTTTGCGAATCATCTGCGTGAGTCGCTGCTGCCCTCGCAACAAAGTCCGCTCAAATGAGGCTCAGTATGAAAAAAGAACGCCTGACACAGATCGTACTGGTGATCGTGGGACTGTTGAATCTGGCTGTAATTTATTTTCTATATGCGGATTTGCGGCATTCAAGCTGGCTTTTGGAGCAGAAGAACGAGTGCGAGCCGATGTTTCTGAGCTTCTTTATTCCGGTCGGGGTCTTTTTACTCTTGGCCGCAAGGAGGCCGTCAGAGCATCGCTCGATGATTGCTCTAGCAGCTTGGTGGAACATCTGCCATGGCGTGGTGATGGCTATTCAAACCGTAGAAGCCCGGATTCACGGCGTCCACAGGAACTTTACCGATGTGGTCGTTACCATTGTTATCGGAGGCGTCCTGTTAGCGCTGCTGCCAGCAAAACAAGAGGCAGTGGCGTCGGGCGTTGCGTGAACGAGCGCAGAAACCCGCACGCTGCGCGAATAACCCTTTCTTCTCGTTTTCTCGAGGGATGCTGTGACGGACTCGGAGTTGTCAGCCGCTGTCAGCCATACACGTCCACGCCAACTGGGTGAATGACGAGCAACCCCCGGTGTTTTGGATTGCTATTGATAAATCGCCTTTACACCAGCGATCCGGCCGGGTACCCCACGTTTGGCCTTCCGTTGGCCTAACGTGGGTGACAACAGCCCTCACATACACGACCGCCCCAGCCCGCAGCCACGCCGATGGCCTTGCGCCGGCGAACGCAATGGATCCCGTTCCGTTAACGTCAGCTATGCCGGAAACCGTGAATTCCTTTACGATCCGAACACTTGGTTCAACTTGGTTAGTCCGAACAGCTCTCTTACGTGCGGCGACAAATTGCCCAGCTCCAGGGAGCAATAGGCCGCTGACGCAGCTGACATTTTCAGTCCCACCAGAGTGCCTAGGCCGGTGCTGTCCACTTGACGGACATCGGTGAAATCGAGGACGATACGACGGCACTTCGGAATCATCGGCTTGACCAGCTGCTTCAACTCCGGTGCGGTTTCGGCCACGATCTTGCCGTGACATGTGATGGTCGTGGTGTCGCCGGAAATGTCCAATTCGTAACTAAACGGCGCCGAGGACGGGGTGGTGGCCACAGGTGCCTCCTCACGTGCGTGGTACGAACGTCACATTGTACTGCGAGCAAGGACTGCCCGTCCTTCCACTCGCAAAAATGCGGGTGCGGAGTAGGGCTGAGATTCCCGCTGGTTTGAAAAACCGAGATTGGACGGGGCGGTGCTGCTCGCTGCATCATCACGATTGCTCCGCCCGCTATGCTCTACGTTGTGCGGGCGATCACGCCGCAGCTTTTCTTGCGCATATTGCATTGCTGGCGATAGATCGCCTTTACACCAGCGATCCGACAGCGCAGGATTGTGAGTGTAATGGGCTGTTATCGCCAACTATTCAGACGACCGCAACGTGGGCTTCGCTTTTCTCAGTGCAGCCGTGAGATTCGGAATGTAGTTATGCATTCCTAACCATGTTCCGACGCTGTATCCAATCGCGGCATAAAGGGGGGCAGTGAAGTTCAACTGCTGCATTCCTCGGCGCATTTCCGACCCGGCAGCGAGAGCGAACAGCTCGCGGTAGCTCCGAAACTCTCCGATTACAAATCCGCCACCAAAATATTCATGAACGGCCACTGCGAAGTGGTTCTCGAAAACGGGCGTTGGAAAGGTGAAGAACTTGTAGATGAGGAGTACCAACGGAACGGCCCACACGAAGAGGGCCACGCGATGTGAATACCATTGAGCATAAGCAAAGCCAACGACCAGAGCGGGAACTGTGCTGAACAACAACAGGTGAGAAAAGAGAAACTGGAACGAACTCTCGGCAGGTGGCCGATGCTGGATTAAGGGCAGCACGGTGTCATGCACACGCCCCGCGAGCCACAGGGTTGTGGTCTGCACGATGACGTAAACAGCAGCTACGTGCAGCGCGTAGCGCACACTCTGTCGGGCGACACTTGCGCGGTCGGGTGAACGCACAATCTCAAGCGGCTGAGCCGCTGTTGAACTCATACCGTCAGTCTAAACCGCCCAAGCACGTTAACTGGCGTAACATCGCCTTTACACGAGCAATCGAGCGACACGGACCCCACCATCACATCATTTTTGGGCCCTCTTGCTGTGCCATGTGCTGGCACGCCCGACGTTTGCCTTTGCGTCTTGCCCCAAAAATCTTCGTTGCGAATTGTAAAGTACACTTCGATTTCCGTCACTGATTGCGGAAGTACTTGTGAGAAAACGAGATCGAGCCTACTCGCTCTTGGTTGCATGAACAACCTCTGGTGCTTCTCTCTTGAGTTTTCGAACGTCTAACAAAGAGGCCATTCGAGTTCCTTGCAGTTTGCATCAAGCGAACAACGCCGAGAGCGAAGCCGTGCTGAGTCTCAGCATGGCCGAAGCTTCGGCCCAATTCAATAATTAGGAGTGAGTAAATGAAGCGTTTTTCGACATTGTTGATACTGGCTACATTGGTTTCGGTTGCCGCATTTGCCGCGGAGAGCGGGAGCGGTAAGATCCACCTGACCAATTCAGTAAAGATCGGTTCGACAGAACTTCCTGCCGGCGATTACAAAGTTACGTGGAGCGGTTCAGGCGACAAAGCCCAGGTCACACTGACGCAGGGTAAGAACGTTGCAACCGCGACAGCTCGAGTCGAAGCGGCACATCAAAACAACGACTCAGTTACCGTGACCAGCCAGAATGGAAACCGGGTTTTGGATGAGATTCAGGTTCACGGCACGACTCTGGTCTTGCAGAACGGCCAAAGCGTGGGTGAAGGCCGGTAATAGCCAGTTAAGAATCCGGTAGACGCGCAGCCTGGGTATAACCCGGGCTGCTTCTATTATTTCTATATTTCTAGCGAAGGCGAGACCCATCTTAATGAGGCCTTCTTTCGACGCACACCTTCCAAATGCCGGGTTAGGCGAGCATCGACTCGTCCTTAATCAGCATCACCGTATTACGGCGGGCCTGCCGTGAACGCCTCCCCTAGCTAGAAAGTCGCCGGCGGAGGATTGCGGCACAGCCGGCTATGCCGATTCCTAATAGGCCAACCGAGCCGGGTTCCGGAACCTGATCCGTTAGTTGGAAGAACGACTCGTCGGGCAGAGTGACATTGCCATAGGCTTCGAGGTGCAGGTCAACGAACACGTCAAAGAAACTGTAAACACGGAACTGCCCCGCCGGGACTGTAAAGTCAGTCGGCCCAACGTAAATGTCGGACGGCGATGGGATCTGGCCGGGGTCAAAGCTCCATGGCCCGAACGTCTCGTCGGTTGGCGTGGTGCCGGCTTCAAAGTTGCTGTATTGCGCATCCTCAACGGAAGTGTTGACGATGGTCAGCTTCACATCGCCAACGCCGCTGTGCGCGTTGGACACCGAGAAGTACCACTGTTGTCCGTCCTTGTGCAGCTTCCCGACCTGATTGCCATTGTTCGTCCAGTACCAATCGAGGTTTCCGGGCGTCAGGGCGTTGTATCCATAGTTGACGGAGACACAACCTCCGGCGGGAACGTTACCACCCGACAGCGTTGCTCCGTTGTAGGGCCCGCCCCCGGCAGGCGCGTTGCTATTCGGCATGGGAGCGAAGGTCGGAGCCAAGCCATCCGAACGGACGTAGTTCAGGTTGGGGGCCCCGTTTCGTACCAAGACGTGCCAATCGTTGGTAGGCGCGCCAGTGTCGTTGCAAAAGCTGCGGGCTTCGGAGTTGGCGTAGCCCAGTGTCGCCGTGAAGCTACACAAAAGGGCAAGAACGACTCCGGCCCGCGAGCTGTGGCGAACAATTGAGATCACCTTTCTTGAGAGGGCAAGTTTCGCACGATTAGGTTTCATCTCAACCTCCTTCGTCGATGTTTCGGTTGGCCACCGTCTATATCCAGGATTTCCATTTTGGCACCCCGAGTAGCGAACACTATACATCCAATCACCCTCAACAGCAGCCAGTAATAGCGGGTGTGTTTGGCCAACCGCCGCTCTTCACTAGCCTTTACTACACGCTCGTCAGCGACCAGCTCTCGATTCACTTGGGTAAGGCGAGTCGGCGCCACAAATTGCCCAGGTTGGCGCCCTGAATACGCTGCCGGCTAGGCGCGCAGAACCCGCTCTCAGGGTGTGCGCGGCATCGGATTGAAACTTCGGCACCGCCCTCCTAAGGCGGCTGCCGATTCATCTAGTACTGCCCGTAGCGGCCGCGGACCGAGTCGAACAGCTTCTTCGAGTCGTAGCCCACGCCATCCTTGAAGACGATCTCGACATTTTCGATGTCGTCAATCTTACTGGCCGGGTTGCCTTTGATTACCACTATGTCCGCGTTCTTGCCGGGCGCAATTGAGCCAATCTGGTCTTGCCTCCCCATGTAGGTTGCGCCGTTCAGAGTCGCGATTTTAATCGCTTCCACCGGAGTGAATCCAGCTTCAACCAGTAGCTCAATCTCGCGTTGATCGCTGAATCCCGGCAGAGTGCCGCCGTTGCCGGTCGGGTCGGGACCCGCGAGCAGCAGGCCGCCGGCCTGGGCGAAGGCGTGCTCCAGTTGCATGTCGCGCTGGAACATCTCGGCGGAATTACCTGCCGGCGAAACGGCGCGCCGGTTCCGTGCATACAGAAATGCCGTGCGCGCTTCCGGCGACATGGCATCGAGCATGTCAGGCCGCAGTGGAGGGCGTCCCGGCACCGAGTGCTCGAAGACCGGCAGTGTCGAGGTTATTGCCACGTGGGCTTTGACCAATGTCGCGATCAGGTCTTTGGCCTCGGCTGAGTCAGGGGCCATCTTCTCCATCGTCGGCTTGCCGCCGCTCTTGGGACACTGGTCGGGCTGCTTGCCGGGGTCGAGCTGCGTGTTCACGTAGAAGCCGTGCTCCAGGTCGTCGATGCCCAGCGCCGCAGCCTCCGGGTACGTTACCGAGCAAAGATGGCCAGTGATCTTCAGTCCGCGGCTGTGCGCCTCCTCGACTGCCGCCTTGAGTTCGTCGCGGGTGATGTCCATGTACGCCTTGAACGAGGTGACGCCCTGGTCGGCCCAGTAGTTCACCAGTCGGCGCGCATCCTCGGGACTGGCGAGTTGGTGCATCTGCATGAAAAGGTAAGGATTCGGCCCTTCCAAATAAGGCCCGGTGACGTCGATGTGCGGACCCGGGACCAGGCCGGAGTCGATCATCTTCTTCAGGTTCAAATCGGCGTAGGTCTCGACGCTCCCGGTGGTGCGCATGCTGGTGACTCCCGCTGCCAGATACATGCGTGGCGAGGAGAATGTCATCTGGGGCAACAGCAGCGGTTCTTCCCAGTCACCGTTCGCTTCCAGGTCGGGCCGCGCGATGTGATACAGGTGATTGTGCATCCCCACAATACCGGGCATCACGGTGTACCCGCGCAGGTCGAGCACTGCTACGCCATTGCTTGTGGCGACGTCCACGCCGGACTGAACAGCGACGATCTTGCCGCCTTCGATCACCACGTTTTGGTCGTCAACTGCCGGCTTGCCCGTACCATCAATCACACGCACATGTGCCAGTACGACTCGGGGCGAATTCACCCGAACGTACTTCTGTGTGAGCGCCGATAGCGTGACAGGAGGCTGCGCGTTTAGCGCGACGGCGGACAAAGCAAGCAGAGCCAACAGCGCAAGGAAGCGGCAACGATTCATGGCGTCTCCAGATGTCCACGACATTGTACGGCTTAGCCACTGCCTGAAGAGGGTGCCCCAGGTTCGCGCCCCGCTTCTGGGCGCTAACCTGGGCGACGAAAACCCCAACGCATCCCACCACTCTAGCCCGCAGCCACGACGATGCCTCGCGCCGGTTTTGCGCGAGGCATGTGGCCAGGTGGGAACGATTTAATTAGATCCCTTTGAAAAATCCACTTTATAATGACTCGAACTGGCGAGACGCCGCAGCACGACTCGCCCTATCCCTGATGCAAAACAAGATTGCTGCTCCTGCCACGAGTCTGTGCGTCCACCCACGTTGAACGTCCCGTTTGCAAATTGCTTCTCACAAAGGAGAATCCATGTTGAACAGATTAGCTTCCCTGTTCTTGCAACGCGCGATGTCCATCCGCAGGTTAGTGGCGAACGGGCATCGTTCACTGTGCATCGGGCTGGTTACTGTGTCGGTAGCGGCCATGCTTCCGGCAGCAAGCTGGGCCCTATCACCGCAACTGTCGTGGGTCCCTGAGACGACAGTTTTTCTTGCCGATCCGCAACTGGGCGTTGTGGGCGCCTACCAGAGCGCCGGCCAAACGCTGTACTTTGAAGCGCGCTCGCCGGAAGGGTCGACGCAAATAAGCGCGCGCTTGCTCGATGCTGCCGGCAGAACCATCGCCATCTCGGGACACTCGATGGACAGAGTGTGGCGAGAGAACACCAGCTTCGATGCGGCCAGTGCAGCCCGTAGCCTGAGCATTGCCGGGACGCTTCCTGCCGATCTCACCCATGCTCTGGACGCGACCGTGTTTGCGCGCGAGATTGCGGCGATCGCGGCGCTAGCTTCGGCCGCAGCCAACGCCCCGGCGGCAACCGGGGCAATCACAGTCGATTCCGCAACGACCAACCCCGCCTTGCCAAACGAGTCCGACGCGGCCGCTGCAATCAACTACGACATAGCGGCCGCGGATGGATTGCACTCGGAACGGGATGCGCAGGGCAACCTCAATACCACGTTCCATGGAATCCTGGCGCAAACCGTCGTCGAGTATTTCCCCGACGCCCCGAATGAAGAGGGTACGCTCGGCCTGACCGAGGTCAGCGCCCGCTTGCGTTCGCCTGACGGAATGTCCCTGATCCAGCAGCTGGGAGGCGACGATATCCCAGTGGGTTGGGACCGGGATGTGTACCGCGCGGCTCCTACTACGAGAACGGGTGCGCTGCAAAGGGCCGTCGAGGCTGGCGAGGCCATTCGCGCAGCAGCCCTGATGGAGAGGTTCCCTTCCATCGCTACACCGCAAGAGACCGAAGCAATAAGCCATCTTGCCGCCGCCTTGCGCGATGACAGTCTGCTGCCAAACCCGGCCGCGGCGCCAAACAGTGCGTTGGTTTCTCCGGATATCTGCCCCTTACTCAATTGCGTCTATCAGACCAATGTGCAGGTCTGGCGCAAGCCGCTGGTGGTGGAGTTTCTGGCCGAGCACTCCGGTTCAGTCGTCAGACACTGGTACTCGACAAATTACGGGCTCTCTTTCGTGTTCGATTACGAAACCGTTTACTGCAATCACGGTACCTGCCCGCGGGCCAGTGGCATGACCCACACGTGCACCTACCTGGGGCCAATCCTGAACCACTATCGTTATCCGCCACATGCCACGATCAAGTCCAACCCCGGCATCGGGCAGATGCACTCGTGCTGGGGAACTCCTTACCACCTGGACAGTGGGTTCTTGCCCTGGGATCACCCCGGCCACAATTGTAACGACGATACGTGGACACAGGTTCGGGCGATCAGGGGCGAGAGCGAAGGACCTAACAGCTACCGATGCAACGATTGGGCTCTCGATGATTACACCCCCGGCTGCAATTCGTAGCCTTGGTACGTTCCGATCCATTGGGTGCCGCGTGCCCCACAGCCTGCCCTGAGCTTGCCGAAGGGTTCGGCCTTCCGTTGGCCTAACGTGGGCGACGACAACCCAGACGCACACGACTGGCGGGTGGCCCAGATAAGCCTCGTTAGTCGAAGAATCCTTTGTTTTGGGTGGCCCATTCAAGGGCGCGAAGCGACCTTGAGTGGGGATTTTCGTTTCGACCGCCCGATGCTCTTCCCATCTCGCGAGTGCGACAATTGGCCACACGCCGTACTACCCCGGGTGCCCCACAGCCTGCCCTGAGCTTGTCGAAGGGTTCGGCCTTCCGTTGGTCTAACGTGGGCGACAACAACCCTCACCCACACGACCGTCCCAGCCCGCAGCCACGACGATGCCACGCGCCGGTTTTGCGCGAGGCACGTGGCCAGGGCGGCACAGGTGTTAGCCCCGGGTGGAGCGAGCCCGGGGCCCCCACCAAGCGCCGAATTTGCGCTCGGTGGGGTGGGAGCCTTGCGAGCGGAACCCGGGGTAAGTACGCAATGCTTCCCGTTCCTCTCTGCCGAAGGCTTGCGCGCAGCCGAAGGCGAAGCGCACAAAAAGGGATCCAAAACCCTAGGTATGGACTGACCCCCTAAAGTGAAACAGTTGCTTGTGACACACTGTGCAGGAAAGGATCCGCGAGTGGGCAAGCAAAAATATTCGAAGGAATTCAAGCAGGCAGCGGTCGAACGGATGAGGAGCTGCGGGCACATCGTTGCCCTGGCCGCAGAACTCGGCGTTGCGCGACGGCAACTATACCGATGGCGCGACGAGTTGGACCCAGAAGAATCGGCGGTTGACGTCTTAGGGCCGAAGGAGGCGCGAACTTCCACGCTTCGTAAAGAAGTAAATCACCTAAAGCGCGTGCTTGCAGAGAAGACGCTGGAGGTGGATTTTTTCAAAAGTGCCTTGCAAAAAGTCGAGGCTCGACGCCAGCAGAGCAGAGAATCTGGCGCGCAGGCATCTACCAGCAAATCCAGGAAGTGATGCCATTGCAAGGCAGATTAAGTGTCGAGCGTATGTGCCAGCTCGCCCAGGTGAGCCGGATAGGCTTCTATCGATGGTTGCAAGAGTCCCCGCTGATCGAAGAGGAGATGGAAGTGCGATCACTGATCCAGCGGATCTGGGTGGAGCATCGGCGGCGCTATGGGTATCGGCGTGTTTGCGCCGAGCTCTGCCGGCGAGGAGTGCACATAAACCGTAAGCGCGTGGCGCGGCTTATGCGGGAGGATAACCTGCTAAGCGTGCAGCCTCGTCGGTTCGTGGTTACAACAAAGTCGAACCACCAACTGGAGGTCTATCTCAATCTGGCGCGGCGCGCAAAGCTGACCGGGGTGGACCAACTGTGGGTGGCGGACATCACTTACATCAGACTGAAGACGGAGTTTGTTTACCTGGCGGTGATCCTCGATGCATTTTCTCGTAGGGTGGTCGGTTGGTCACTGGATCGGAATCTGGCGAGCCGGTTGAGTCTGGCTGCATTGGCGCAGGCAATCGCGACGCGACAACCGCTTCCGGGCCTAATCCACCATTCTGATCGGGGCGTGCAGTATTGCAGTCAAGAATACCGAGCAGTGCTGGACAAGCATGAGATGGTGCCGAGCATGAGCCGTCCGGCGAACCCATACGACAATGCCAGCTGCGAGAGCTTTATGAAGACGTTGAAGCGAGAGGAAATCTACGCCAACCAGTACGTGGATCTAGACCACTTACGGAGCAATGTGGAACAGTTTATCGAGATCTATTACAACCGGCAGCGTTTGCACTCCTCGTTGGGCTACCGTTCTCCCGAGGAGTTCGAGCAACAAGCGCAAGATCGGGATGACACAGCACGATATCAAGGTGTGACAATGGAATTTTGGAAAAACCCAGAGAAGGCTTCGACACGGATACTGGGGAAGGGGATTCAAGTGCCATCCCCTTCCCCAGACCCCTTCCCTGGCTAAATAATGAACGTCACAAAAGGCACGCGTGTCATTGAAAACTGTTTCATCATAGGGGGTCACCTCAGTATGGATTTTTGTGTTCTATCATCAAGTACTCTGTGTCTCAGTGTCTCTGTTGTAGGTGTCTCTTTTCGCACGTGGCCTGCCCCCTTCACACCAACGGCTCCCACCAGTCCAGTGCCGAGCCGCAACAGGCTGGCGGGCTCAGGAGTTGGGGTAGCGGGCACATAGAGAGCGTGGATATCGCTCATTATCTGTTCGGCATCACCACTGAGCGCAGCCGACTGCTTCCTGCTAACATTTCTCGCGCTATGCCAACGATCAGATTTCCTTCACTCTTGATCTTCGCGCTCTTGGTATTTGGATACGCGCAAGCACAGCCACAAACCACAGTGCTCCACGCGGCGCGATTGCTTGACGTCGAGAGTGGAAAGGTCGTCAGTCCCGGCGAGGTGCTGGTTCATGCTGACCGAATCGCGGAGGCCGGTTCCAGGGTCACGCACCCGGCTGAGGCGGTGACCATCGATCTCGGCGACGTAACCCTGATGCCCGGCCTCATCGATGCGCATATTCACTTGTTCCTGCATCCCGGCTCAGAAGGTGAACAGACGGTCGTGGAGTCGGTGCCGCAGCGCACGATTATGGCGACATTGGCCGCACAGGCTGATCTGATGGCTGGCTTCACGGCTGAGCGCGACATGGGGACCGAAGGTGCGGGTTCCGCCGACACCGCAGTGCGCAACGCGATCAACGATGGCCGCATCCCGGGTCCGAGGTTGCGCATCTGCGGAAATGCCATCGACATTCTTGGCGGACATGAAGACGCCAACGGTCTCAATCCGGCGCAGCATGTACTTTCGAACGCCACCTACGCGAACAGCGCTGAGCAACTGGTGGAGGTGATCCGGGAGCAGGTGAAAGAAGGCGCAGACTTCATCAAGATCTACGAAACCGGACAAGACTCGCTGGTGAACGGGAAGCTGTCCACCCCGTACCAGTACACTGAGGCGCAGTTGGCCGCCGCTGTCGAGGAAACCGCCCGAACTGGAAGGCGGGTTGCGGTGCACGCTACCGGAGAACCGGGCACGCTCTATGCTGTGCAAGCGGGTGTCGTTTCGGTCGATCACGCGTATCAGCTCAGCGACGAGACGATGCGCCTCATGCGCGAAAAGAGCATTCCCGCTGTGCCGACGTTCGCAATCGCCGAATACTTTGCCGAGCATGCTGACACTCCGGCGGCAGCCGATCGTGAACGCAAGCTGCAGGAACTCCACGCCCGGGAATTCAAAAAGCAACTGGCCGCGGGCGTGCCGATGGTGGTTGGTTCGGATGTTGGTCCCTTTCCGCACGGCACGCAGGCGCGCGAGTTCGAGTTGATGGTGGAATACGGCATGACTCCAATCGCAGTTTTGCAGGCGGACCTGATCAACGGCGCGAAACTGCTCGGCTGGGAAGGGCAGATCGGAGCGCTCAAGGCCGGGTATTTTGCCGACGTGATCGCGGTCCCCGGCGACCCAACCAGGGACATCAGTGTTCTTAAGCATGTCAGTTTCGTGATGAAGGGCGGGATAGTTTACCGGAAATAATCTCGACCGAATCTCGCCGGGTGCCCCGTTCTACGACTCGCAAAGCGAGGCGTAGGGCGGGGTAGATCCGGTTCAAACGAAATCCACTGCACATCTCAAATGCCCGGCGGCAGCCGCATTCGTCCGTCGCGCACCGACACGATGATGATCGCTTCGTGAGAGGAAGGCGTGTGGCGCGAGTACTCCGGTGCCATTGACAGTGGCGCGACTTAGGAGCAGAATCACCACACTTCGTTGTACTTCTGCCAGTTTTTCTGGATGGCGCACCAAATTCTTTCCGATGCGCAAGGGTCCGAACCCAAGGACAGCCTGAAAACAAAACATGGCCAACTCGCTTTGCCATAGCCCACTCGCTCGGCTGTGGCCGAGTGCATTATTCCCAGCCGCCAGCGGGAGGAAAATTCTATGAAAGACAAACTGACCTTCAGCAGCCTGCTACTCTTGGCTCTGTTCTCTGCTCTAGCCCCAGCCCTCGCCAGTACAACATGGTACGTAAGTGGCGCTAACGGGAACGACGCGAACAACTGCTTGTCACCGACAACCGCCTGCAAGACCATTGGGCATGCCATTTCTCTGGCTGCGTCCGGTGACTCTATCATGGTCGCGGCGGCGACCTACGGTGGGAATCTCACGATTAGCAAGAGCTTGAACATTATCGGCTCCAGCGCCCAGACAACAATTATCGACGGCGGGGGCCACAATACAGTAGTGACAATTTCCAACAGCGCCGCCCGAGTTACTCTTTCACACCTGACCATTCGCCATGGCAATGCGCCGACGGGCGGCGGCATCTACAACAGCGGGGCGCTGACAATCAACAATTGCGTCATTAGCGGCAATAGCGCAAACGCGAATCCTGGCGGCCCTCCACAGGGGGGCGGTATCTACAGCGCTGGTACCCTGACCATCAACAACAGCACCATCCAGGGGAATAGCGCACTCGGCGCGCTTTTTGGCGGTCAGGGCGGCGGCATCTACACCACCGCTATCCTAACCATCAACAACAGCGCCATCACCGGCAATAACTCAACCGTCAATTCTTATCCGCACCAGGGTGCAGCCGGCGGCGGCATCTATACCCGCGCTACCCTGACCATCAACAACAGCACCATCAGTGGAAACACGGCGGAGGCGCCCCCGGGCCGTGCGTCCGCCCGCGTTATTGCTTTCATACTTCAGGGGGCGGCGGCATCGCAGGGGGCGACGCAACAATCAACAACACCACTATCAGCGGAAATAGCGCAGACTACGAGGGCGGCGGCATCTATGGCGGCGCGACTTTCCAGAACAGCATTGTCGCGAACAATAACGGTGGAGGAAACTGCTCTGGCACGATGACCTCGAAGGGCTACAACATGAGTAGTGATGGCAGCTGCAACTTCCATAACAGCGGCGATCAGAACAGCACCAACCCCATGCTCGGCACTTTGGGGAACTACGGCGGACCGACGCAGACCATCCCGCTGCTCTCTGGAAGCCCTGCGATCGATGCGGGCAACCCCAGCGGCTGCAAGGATGGTTCAGGTCACCTGCTGAAGACCGATCAGCGGGGAATGCCACGTCCCGACTTGGACGAAAAGACTGGCTGCGACATGGGAGCATATGAAACGCAGAATTAACCTACCCGTGTGTTGCTGGTAAAACATCACCATATCGCTCATTGACAGCCGTGCGTCGCAGGGGACCACAACCCGCGCGAGGTTGTTGTACCCCACCAAAGTGTCACACATTTCGGAAATTTTGGTTACTTAAGTTTTCCCGGCTCCACGTTTCTGCTTGCACTTCCCCCCGACGCTACGTTAACCCTGATGCAGGCGGCCCGCGCCCAGAAGCTCGGGCCGCTTTTTGCTCTTTGACATCATTCACCTAACCCCTTTGTTTCCGCACCTATACGTGTAACTGCCGTGTTTTTGCACATTTGCGGAGAATTCTTTCGTAACTCATTGATTC